>ERZ860445.15-NODE-15-length-167301-cov-13.713817_pt1 | contig 167301 bp, 151 predicted proteins | sample MGYA00509977_ERZ860445 | MGnify/ENA primary metagenome ERZ860445 (study PRJEB30046, sample SAMN00715233) | human gut metagenome | study: EMG produced TPA metagenomics assembly of the A metagenome-wide association study of gut microbiota in type 2... | reverse complement strand
GGGGACTGAACGGATATCACCGGAAATGCTGAACGGGTATCCGCCGGAATATGCACTAACAAAGTGTAACGCAACGGGTAGCGGGACCGTTTCTTTTTTCTCGCTATAAAACCAAAAGGCATGGGACGGTACACAATCAGCAAAAGATTTATTAGTTATGGCCATTACGAGCTGATGATAACGGATAATGAAGGTAATAGTCGGTCTATTATAACAGGTAATGTCGATTTGGTTACTCGTCTTTTTTCGGAATGGGAAGAGGAGAGAGAGGAAGCGGAAAAAGAATTGGTAGATTTGCTCGAAAAACCTTAAAATGAGTGATTGTTTTACGATAGTTTTACAATGGTTTGAATTGTATGCTTTAATAAGTTGTAAATCAATTGTATATTTATTTTAGGTTCGTACTATAACGTGATGGGGCTTCCGGTACAGCGCTTGTATAAGGAACTGAAAGAGTTATAGTCCGTTTTAATGAGATTATACATAAAAGGATTCTGTAATCTTCTTGTAAGGAAAATTGCAGAATCCTTTTTTATATGTTCTGATTGTTCTTTCAGTATCTTTTTAGTCTCCTCGATAATAATACAGGAGAGAATGACGGGCTATGAAGTCGGCATTATGCTGTACCAATTCCTGTTCGCCATGCACCGGCAACTGAGCATCTGGAATGAGCTGATGCTCGATGCAATAAGACAGTAAGTCGGGCGGACAGACTGTTTCTTCGGTGAGCAGGCGGAAAGCGTGTTTTTGAGCCTCTTCTTTATTGTATAGCTTGTTGGCGCTGTCTGCAATGTATTCGCAAATGTCTTTGGCCAGCAAAATACCTTTTTCCGGATTACTCATCAAAATAAAGTTCCGGTGGTTTTTCATTTGTGGCAGTGTATGTTCATCATCGTCTGCCCATCCCAATATTTGGGTAAGGAAATGGCGTAACTCGCTGTATCCGTTGAGGTAGGCAATATGTTTGCCGTTGTTTCCACTGGTAAAACGCTGATAAGTGTTGGTATTCTTCTCTTTTGTTTTCAGTGGAATAACCGGTTCGGGAGTGTACAGTCCTTTGATTTGTTTCCACGAAGCATTCTTGCTCAGTAAATCCATCCATTCGTGCAAGAACAGTGCCAATGGTCCGGTAGGTATAATGAATCGGTCCTTGGGAGTAACTCGTTCGATATAAGGCTGCATGGATGGTTCAGTCAGATAGGTGTGTCCGAATAGCCAGGTCAGTTTCCGGTCGGCATCCTTCTCATCTTTGAAATCGTGGAAATAGTTTTCCAGTACATCGTTTTCGGGAGCTTCTTCGTATGCCTTACATAAAATTTGATAGAATGATTGGGACAGGCGATGAATCCGCTCGTCGTTAGGGTTGATATAACTGTGAGGGTAGAGTGCCTTCTGCCATGTATTCCATATAATAAAGCGAATATCTTCTTCGTTTACTTCCTCATCTATATAGTCGGTGGAAACCGCATAAAAAGGTAATGCAGTATGATAAAGACGACGATGTTCTTGGCGGAAGATGTTCCATAAACCAAGATTGGAAATAATGTCTTCCAGATAGGCAGCCGTATATGTACAGAGCTTTTTCCGGAAATGAACCGGGAGTTCTTCCGGGATAGAAACAGTATACAACTGGTTGGACAAATCGATAAAGTATTTGTCTGAGGGCTGCTGACTTGTATAGGGGTGTATAGATAGCCAGTCTTTAGGATAAATAGCAGATTGATTCATAAAATGGAACTTAATGTTTGGTAAAAAGAGTGATGAGCATGGAGCAGGCGGCCATGCAGATACCTACTCCTGTTACACCGGCCCATTCAAAACTGTGCCAGAAAGTTCCGGCAAGGAATGTTCCCAACGATCCACCTAAAAAGTAAGTGGTCATGAAAATTGTATTCATTCGGTTGGATGCATGAGGAGCCAGAGAAAGAGCACAAGTCTGATTGCTTAATTGCACACACTGCATACCAATGTCAATCAAAATAATACCGGCAATGATTCCGATATAGCTGTTTTGAAATACATATAGTATAATCCATGATAGAATCATGATGGAACATCCGATGTAGTTTAATTTTCTCACGCCCAATATGCGGACATATTTACCTACTAGTGAAGCGGTCATGGCTCCTGCTATACCACATAACCCTAACATACCGATGATGTTGTTTCCTGCGTAAAACGGTTCACCGCTCATCTTGAAGGCAAGACAGGCCCATAAAGACAGAAAGCATCCGAAACATAGTCCGGCGCGGGCAGAAACCATACGCAATGTAGCATTGTCTTTGATGAAAGAGAAAACAGATTTCATCAGTCCCCAATAAGTTCCTTTATAGTTGACGGGCATATTAGGAAGGGTACGTATAACGACAAGAATACTGAGCAGCATTAAAATGGCTGCAATATAATACATGGTTCTCCATCCCCAATATTCTCCTACTATACCGCTGACGACTCGTGAACCTAAAATTCCGGTCAGTAGTCCGCTTACCAATATACCGATATTCTGTGATTTCTTTTCTGGTTGGGAGAATTGTGCGGCAATGGGGATAAAGATTTGTGGCATTACCGAACAGATTCCGGTAATCAAAGATACTGCCAAGGTAAAGTATATGTGACTGGATATGGCAAATCCGAACATGGATAGAGCCAATAGCAGAAAGTTTGTTACAATGATATGTTTCCGCTTGTACAAGTCACCTAAAGGAATAATGAACAGCAATCCCAGTGCATAACCTATTTGCGTAACCATAGGGATAAGATTGGCAGTAAACTCGGATACGTTTAAGTCTTCACTAATCCGATTTAGTAGTGGTTGGTTGTAATACAGATTAGCTACGGATATACCGGAGATGATGGCTAAAGTCCATAATAAGGAGGACGGAATACCTTTGTTGTCTTCTAATGTTAATTTCATGGTTGCAAAGGTATATTATTTTGTAGTTTCAGGCTCTATGGGGACTGTATTTTCTTTTTTATATGCAGCAAATCCTTTGATTTTTACACGCTCTTTTTGGGTCTCTTCATTTATTGCAGTTGAGCTTAATTGGTTCATATTGTCTTTTACGGCATTGTGTGTATCGAAAAACGAATCCAATAGCATTTTCATGTGTTCTTCCAATTCTCCTTCATTGGGAGAGAAGAAGGTATGACATCGAGAGTGCAGGCCTATAGTCTTTTCGTCTTCATCGGCCATATAGACTGTAGTAATAAGAGAGTTTATATTGGTTAGATTAATGATTTCTTTTAGGAATGGCAGTGCCTCATTATCTGTACTGATGGAGCCCCACCATGGGTTCCATATCATGATGAACCGGTTTTCCGGTTCGGTTGCAATGTAAAAGTCTTCACCTTGGTATTTGAAACAGATATGTCCTTCAGAATTGATTTCCGGTTGGCATCCTATTTTTTTCAATACACTGAGAACAAGGTCTTGAGTTGAGATATCGTCGAGTTCGTTTTTTGTCATTCGTTCGATATGTTCCAGTTTTCTTTTGCGTTCATTCAAAAAGTGGAGAATGAATAAAGCGATGGGCCACATAGCCAATGCAATGACGGCTATAAGCATGGTTATATCTGAAATGCTGTTCATATAGATAAAAGTTTAAGGTTTCTTACTATTGAATATCTAAATATAAAAAGAAAAGAGATAACATGTGTCTTTTATGATGCTTTTATACTTTTTTAAATGAGTTTCATGCAGCGAAATTCTCTTTTCGTTGTTTTATAGATGAACATTAAAAAATGGAGATTATGAAACGGATTTTATTTTTCATGGTAGTAGCCCTGATCTCAATGAGAGGGTATACTCAAATACAGACTCCGGAGCAAGAATTGACTCGGGAACAAAAGAAAGAGTTGCAGGCACGCTTAGACAGTCTTATGTTCTGTGAGGCAGAACAAGCTATTAATCAGAAGGCTTTTACATTGGAAGCAGACCGTGTAGTTTTTAAATATGGCCAGACTGCTTACGTGTCTTCGAATACTAATTTTGTTTCAGTAAACGGTGATGAAGCTGTGGTACAGGTTGCTTTCAATATTCCGGTAAGTGGCCCCAATGGTATTGGAGGAGTAACGGTAGAAGGTAAGCTTACCAACTATGAAGTGAAAAAAGACAAGAAGAATAATATTCGAGTGTCTATGAATGTGATGGGTACTGGAATTTCTGCTCGCATAGACATTTTCTTACCTAATGGAGGAAATAATGCTTCAGTAGACATTACACCGAATTTTAATTCAAATAGACTTTCTTTGTCAGGTGCATTATTGCCTATAGAAAAGAGTAATGTGTATAAAGGACGCTCGTTTTAGTATAAAACAAGAAAATTGTTGAGACTTATGAAAAAAATGTTATTATTGGCTTGTATGACATTGGGGATGATGTCATGCGAGAAAGATCCAGATTTTGGACAAATGGATGCCAACTTGGTTGTATATACAGATCACGACAACAATGTGGATTTTGGCAAATATCAGACTTATTTTCTGCCAGATAGTATATTGGAAATAGGTGGATATAAAGCAACTTATTGGAAAGACGAGAATGCAATGCAGCTTATTTCCAAAGTAGAACAGTATATGAATGAGAGAGGGTATACACGTCTGACAGAACCAGAACAAAAAGAAGACGCAAATATTGGTTTACAGTTGTCGTATCTTGCCCAATCTACTCAGATTGTAACAGGTGGCTATTGGAATGGCTGGTGGAACTGGGGATTCTGGGGAGACTGGTGGGGAGGATGGTATTATCCGTATCCTGTATCTTATTCATATGATACCAATGCATTGATCATAGAGATGGTTGATTTGACATCAAAAGAGGAAGGGGGTGAAAATAAACAGCTTCCTGTTGTATGGTATGCCAGTGCATCGGGCTATAGTTATGGCAATGGAAAAACCAATCTGTTGTTTTTGTTGGATGGTGTAGATCAGGCTTTTGCTCAGTCGGATTATATTACACGTAACAATTAAGGGGAGGATATAATATGAAGACAAATAAATTGTTTCGAAAAGTAGCAATAGTAGCCTGTGTATTATCGTTTTTTACCGTGCAGGCGCATGCACAATGGAATTCTGAGAAGTTGCATTTTACAGTAGACTGGCAGATGAATGCTCCGTTAGGTACTGATTTTGCAGAGAAAATAAGTGGTTGGGGAATGAACTTTGAGGCAGCTTATGAGGTACTTCCCAGATGGGAGGTTGGAGTATTTGCCAATTTTCATACTAATCATAAATATGTAGGTCGCCAAACATTAGCTTTGTCTCCTACAGAATCGCTTACTACAGATCAGCAGCGTTCTGCCTATCAGCTTCCTTTTGGTGTTACTACATCATATAATCTGTATGAGGGTTCACATGTAAAGCCTTATGTCGGGATGAAGCTTGGAACAATGTTCGCCCGCAACACCACATATTACGGTGACAGAGGGCTGTATGATGAGGCTTGGGGATTTTATGTATCTCCAGAGGTCGGTTTGAAAATCTATCCTCGGGCAGACAGACGTTTTGGCTTCCATGTAGCAGGTTTTTACAACTATGCCACCAATCATACTCAGACCCTATTGGGAGATATAGACGGACAGAGTGATGTAGGATTCCGTCTGGGTATTCTTTTCTGATGTGATTTTTTAGACATATAACACTTTATAGAAAGAGAGAAAGAAGAAAGGCCAATCAGGTAGTGATACCGGATTGGCCTTGTTTTATGGCATGATTAAATTTATTTGTTTTCTTTAGGCATCATGTCACCTTCGATATAAAGGCGAGTGATTTCTTTTTTTCCGTTTGTACGAATTGTAATTGTTTTGCGGAAATGTCCCGGGAATTTTCCTGTTCCATCGTAAGTTACAGTAATTTCACCACTTTCCCCTGGTTTAAGTGGCTCTTTGGGATATCGTGGTACTGTACATCCACATGAAGCTATGGCTTGATGAATGACTAAAGGACCGTCTCCTGTGTTCTTAAATTGGAATTTACATGTTACTTTCGGACTGTTTTCAGAAAAAGTTCCAAAGTTGTGTGTAGTCTTGTCGAATGTAATCTCCGCAGTACCTTGTGCCAGTACAATCAAGATACTTGATACTAAAAATAAGGTTGTAAGAAAAATCTTTTTCATTTTTATTCATTATTAAAAAACGTCTAAAAATACTGCTTTTGTTTGTATTATCAGGCGATTCGTTTGTTTTTTAACATTTTAATTATCCTCTACTTATCTGTTTTACACCTTTTACTGTTTTAATTTTCTTTATCAGTGCTTCCAGCTTAGAGGTATCATCTACCATGACAGTCAGCATTCCTGAAAACAATCCGTCGTGTGAATCAATACTGATGGAGCGCAACAGAATACTGTTTTCTTTGTTTATGATAGAAGTGATATTGGTCACGATTCCTATATCATCATGTCCTACAATTCTCAGCGTAATAGGATATTGCTTGCCGGTACTTTTGCCTGCCCAGCGTGCGCGTACGATGCGGTAAGGAAAGCGTGCTTTCATTTCCTTTGCATTGGGGCAGTCGCAGCGGTGTATTTTGATACCTCCGGAAATGGTTACAAATCCAAACACTTCATCTCCGTAAATAGGATTGCAGCATCGTGCCAGATTAAAGTCTATTCCCTTCAGATTCTGGTCGATTACCAGCACATCATCTTTATAATAGTCTTTTCCTTCTGTACTTTGCTGTATGTTGAAGTTCTCGGCACTTCTGTAGATAATTTCATCCCGCTGTTCATTTTCTTTACGCTGCAGTTCAAGATATTTGTCAATGACCTCGTTGATGTCCATCGTTTCGCTGGCAATACTTTGATAGAAGTCGGTGACCGTCTTGAAGCCCAATTTACGAATCAGTCTCATCAATACCGCTTCATCATATTCCAGTTTGCGGTTTTTGAATTTACGCTCCAATGTCTCTTTGGCAAATTGAGTTTGCTTTGCTGCTATTTCTTTCAGTGCCTGACGTATTTTTGTACGGGCTTTCGACGTAGTAACAAAGTTCAGCCAGTCTTGTTTGGGAGTCTGGGTATTCGAAGTCATGATTTCCACCTGGTCGCCACTGTTCAGTGTCTGACGCAGTTGGGCATTCTTGCCGTTTACCCGTGCACCAATACACCGGCATCCCAAGTTGGAATGGATGGTAAATGCAAAATCCAGAATGGTAGCTCCTTGCGGTAACTTATACAAATCACCTTTAGGAGTAAATACAAAGACCTCGTCCTTGTATAAATCCAGCTTAAACTGGTCCATTGCTTCCATGTCACTGTCTGCATTCTCCAGTGTTTCGCGGATAGAATTCAGCCATTCATCCAGTCCGGTTTCTCCCTTTATTCCTTTATATCTCCAGTGAGCTGCCAGACCTTTCTCTGCTATTTCATCCATACGCTCGGTACGTATCTGTACTTCTACCCATTTTCCTTCCGGACCCATTACTGTGATATGAAGAGATTCGTATCCGTTGCTTTTGGGCACAGAAAGCCAGTCGCGCAAACGTTTTGGGTTAGGCAGATACATATCGGTTACAATGGAATAAGCCTGCCAGCATTCCTGTTTTTCTTTTTCAAGAGGAGAGTCAAGAATAATACGTATGGCGAAGAGGTCGTACACATTTTCGAAAGGACAGTTCTGTTTCTTCATCTTCTGATAGATGGAGTGAATAGATTTGGTACGTCCTTTCATATGAAACTTCAGTCCGGCTTCTTCCAGTTTCTTTTGTATAGGTTGGATAAAAGTTTCAATGTAGCGGTCGCGTGCAGCCTTGGTTGCATTTAATTTATCCTTGATATGGTAATAAATATCGTGCTGGGTATATTTCAGCGATAAATCTTCCAGTTCCGATTTCAGTTTATACAAGCCCAGTTTATGAGCCAATGGAGCGTAAAGATAAGCAGCTTCATTGGACACCTGCAGACGAGCTTCCTCGTTGTCACTGTCTTTAATCTGTCGCATTAAGTTGACACGGTCGGCTATCATAATCAGAATAACCCGCATATCTTCAGCAAAAGAAAGCAGCAGATTACGGAAATTTTCCGATTCTATGGTAGGGCTTTTGGCATAAAGTTCATTGATTTTTACCAGGCCATGTATGATACCGGCTACATCTTCTCCGTATTTCTGCCGTACAGATTCCAATGTACATAGATTATACTTTACAGACTCGTGTAGCATGATGCCAATGATGGAAGCCCGGCGCATACCAATTTCTTCAGCTACAATTACGGCTGTCTGCATATCTTTGATAATCGGATTCATGCCGAATGCATTGCGTGGAATGTTTCCTTCCGACATGACTTTTATAAGATGTGTTTTTAGATGTTTACAGTCATCTTTTTGAAGAGTATCTCCCGATAGTTGCAGAAGTTTTTTGTATAGTGTAAATAGCTGTTTATACTCTTTAGGATTAAAAAAATCTTGCTTTTCCATGACATGCATTCATTTCGTTGTGGGTAAAGATAGTTTTTTTCTTTCTCTTTTTGATAATCTTGCAGGTTTTTTTATACATTTGGGCAAAGTTATTAGGATAGACCGTTTATATTAACTTATTAAATTTATCATATATGTTAACACACGAAGACAAGGAATTATTAGCAAAAAAGGGGATTTCAGAACAGCAGATTGCTGAACAGTTGGCTTGTTTTGAAAAAGGCTTTCCTTATTTAAAATTGGCTGGAGCAGCCTCGGTGGAAAACAGGGGAATTATGATTGCTGATGCAGACGAACAGAAAAAATATCTGGCTGCATGGGATGCGTATAAAGATACTGATAAAAAGGTCGTGAAGTTTGTTCCGGCTTCGGGAGCAGCCAGTCGTATGTTCAAAAACCTGTTTGAATTTTTAGGAGCAGACTATAGCGTACCTACTACTGATTTCGAGAAAAAATTCTTCGATCATATTCATAGCTTTGCTTTCTATAATGACTTGAATGCTGCTTGCTTGGACAATACCGGTAAAAATATCGATGCACTGGTCGCAGAACACAACTACAAGGCTGTTGTTTCTAATTTGCTCGAAGGTGCCGGCTTGAATTATGGAGCGTTACCTAAAGGACTTCTTAAATTCCATCGTTATGCGAATGGCGTTCGCACTCCGTTGGAAGAACATTTGGTTGAGGGAGCGTTGTATGCAGCTGGTAAAACCGGACAGGTAAATGTACATTTTACCGTTTCTACCGAACACAAGGCTTTGTTCAGCCAGCTGGTTGAAGAAAAAGTGGCAGAATATGCCAAGAAGTATGGAGTAAGCTTCAATGTAAGTTTCTCTGGACAGAAACCGAGCACAGATACATTGGCTGCCGATATGGAAAACAAACCTTTCCGCGATAATGGCAAACTGGTATTCCGTCCGGGTGGTCATGGTGCATTGATTGAAAACCTGAACGATCTGGATGCGGATATCGTATTCATTAAGAATATTGACAACGTAGTACCAGACAGACTGAAAGGGGATACAGTTACTTATAAGAAGTTGCTGGCCGGTGTATTGGTTACTTTGCAGCAGCAGGCTTTCCAGTATTTGAAGTTGCTGGATGGCGGACATTATAGCCACGATCAGTTGGAAACCATTATCCGTTTCGTACAGCAGCAGTTGCGTTGCAGAAAAGAAGATATTAAGGATTTGGAAGATGCCGACCTGGTAATCTATTTGCGTAAGAAACTGAATCGTCCGATGCGTGTATGTGGTATGGTGAAGAATGTAGGCGAACCGGGTGGTGGCCCGTTCTTGGCTTACAATCCTGATGGAACTGTTTCTTTGCAGATATTGGAAAGCTCGCAGATTGACATGAAGGATCCGGAAAAGAAAGCTATGTTCGAACAGGGTACACACTTCAATCCGGTTGATTTGGTTTGTGCAATCCGCGACTACAAAGGTAACAAATTCAATTTGCTGGATTATGTAGACAAAGCTACAGGATTCATCTCTTACAAGTCGAAGAATGGTAAAGACCTGAAAGCACTTGAGTTGCCAGGTTTGTGGAACGGTTCGATGAGCGACTGGAGCACTGTGTTTGTAGAAGTGCCTTTGAGTACTTTCAATCCGGTAAAAACTGTCAACGATTTGTTGCGTGAACAACATCAGTAAGTTTGATGGAATAGAATAAAACTTATTCTTAGATAGCAAAGGGTGTATTTCTCAATGAAAGAGAGAAATACACCCTTTTTTATGTGGTATGTGTATCGGATAAGTCGTTTAGGATATGGAATAATCCTTACATGATACCGCTTGTGTTTTGTATCCGACGACGTCGGCTGCACGGTCGGCGACGTCGGTTATAAAGCCAACGTTGCCGATTTTACAGCCGACGTCGTCGATTGCAGTACGTGATAACTCCTGCAACCTGCCGATTCTTGGATTACAGACTGCCTTTGCTGGAAGGTATTTCGTAGTGGTAAATGTCGCGGCGTACGGCAGCCCGTATGCTTCGGGCAAAGGCTTTGAAAATACCTTCTATCTTGTGATGTTCATTTTCACCTTTGGCTTGAATATGAAGGTTCATGTGGGCGGCATCACTCAGCGACTTGAAGAAATGAAGAAACATTTCCGTAGGCATTTCTCCTATTTTCTCGCGTTTGAATGTGGCATCCCATACCAGCCACGCCCGTCCTCCGAAGTCGAGAGCCACTTGGCACAGGCAGTCGTCCATTGGAAGGCAATAACCGTAGCGCTCTATTCCACGCTTGCTTCCCAAGGCTTTATAAAGACATTCGCCCAATACAATGGCAGTATCTTCGATGGTATGATGCTCGTCTACTTCCAGATCTCCTTGTGCTTGTATAGTGAGGTCGATTTTTCCATGTTTGGCTATCTGCTCCAGCATGTGGTCGAAGAATTTCAGTCCCGTAGAAATGTTGCATTTTCCTTCACCGTCCAGATTCATCCGGATATAGATATCTGTTTCGTGTGTGGTACGCCGGACTTCTGCTGTACGTTCCTGTGCAAATAGATATTCGGCTATTTTATCCCAGTTGGTTGTGGCAAGTACGCAGACAGATTGCAGTTCGGGAGAAGTTAGCAGAGACTTGTCGTTTTGCAGCAAAATGGCTTTACATCCCAAGTTCAATGCCAGTTCTACGTCGGTCGCACGGTCTCCGATGACAAAACTGTGAGCCAAGTCGTAGTCAGGATTATCCAGATACTGAGTCAGCATACCGGTGCGAGGCTTTCGGGTAGGAGCATTGTCTTCGGGAAAACTGCGGTCGATAAAGATTTGGTCGAACGTAATGCCTTCTTGTTCGAAAGTCTTCAATATAAAGTTGTGCACCGGATAAAAGGTGTCTTCCGGAAAAGAAGCCGTACCCAAGCCGTCCTGATTGGTGACCATGGCAAACTCGAAATCCATCTTCTGACGGATGAAATATAAATTGCGGAACACTTTGGGGTAGAACTCCAACTTGTTGAAGGAGTCGAGCTGATAGTCGATAGGAGGTTCTATGACCAATGTTCCGTCTCGGTCAATGAATAATACTTGTTTTTTCATAATGCTTGAGAGGGGTGAAACTGTTTTAATGCTTCCAGCAGTGCGTCGTTTTCCGGGCGTGTACCAATGGTAATACGCAGGCAGTTGTGACACAGAGCGATGTGTGTACGGTTTCGGACGATGATGCCCTGTTGTACCAGATATTCGTATATCTGTTTGGCATCGGTTACCTTTGCAAGGAAGAAGTTAGCTTCCGTTGGATAGATATGCAGGCAACAGTCCAAAGCAGAGAACTCGTCGATAAGCCGTTTCCGTTCTTCTAATAAAGATTTCACCCAACGCTGTACTTCGTAATGCTTCTGGCTCATTAATATAGCCTCATGCTGCGTCAGGCGGTTTACATTGTACGGATATTTTATTTTATTCAGAATCTGTATAATCTGTGGCGATGCGAATGCCATGCCTAAGCGTATGGCTGCACATCCCCAGGCTTTGGAGAAAGTGTGTAGTACGATGAGGTTAGGGTGTTCGCCCAGTTCTTCAAGAAAAGAAGGCTGGTTGGCGAAATCGATATATGCTTCGTCGAGTACAACAATCCCTTGAAAGTCGGAGAGTAGAGAGTATATTTCTTTTCTGTTCAAGGTATTTCCGGTAGGATTGTTCGGCGAACAGAGAAAGATGAGTTTGGTATGTTCGTCGGATGCGGCAAGCAGGTCGGCTGCCTTGAACTGAAAATCTTTGTCGAGCAGTACCTTTCGATACTCCACATCGTTTACATCGGCACATACCTGATACATTCCGTATGTAGGGTCGATAGCTACTACATTGTCGACTCCCGGACGGCAGAAAGCACGGAAAACGAGGTCGATAGCCTCATCACTTCCGTTCCCGAGAAAGATTTCCTCTGTTCTTACCTTCTTTACTGAAGCAATGATGCTTTTCAGTTCATGTTGCAAAGGGTCCGGATATCTGTTGTTGGGATGATTGTATGGATTTTCGTTAGCATCCAGAAAGACCGATGCTTCCGCTCCACTGTATTCGTCGCGGGCCGATGAATAAGGCTTGAGGTTCCAAATATTGGGTCGTGTAAGTTCTTGTAAAGATTTCATAAGCTTGTGTTAAAGTAGTCTGACGGTAATTGCATTCTTATGTGCATCCAGGTGTTCGTTGGCGGCTAAAGTCTGGATGGCTGGTCCAATCTGTCTGATGCCTTCGCGTGTAATTTCCTGGAAAGTAATTTTGCGTATAAAGCTATCGAGACTGACGCCACTGTATGCTTTGGCATATCCGTTGGTAGGAAGAGTATGATTGGTTCCGGAGGCATAGTCGCCTGCACTTTCCGGTGAATAAGAACCCAAAAATACCGAACCGGCATTGATTATTTGTCCGGCTACTTCCATGTAGTTTTCAGTCTCGATAATGAGGTGTTCCGGAGCATATTCGTTGGTCATCCGTATTGCCTCCTGCATATCTTTTACCAGAATCAGCTTGCTGCTTTCCAAGGCCTTTTGAGCAATCTCTTTACGGGGAAGTTCTTCCAGCTGGCGCACGACTTCGGCTTCCACCTGCTTGAGAAGCTCTTCGGATGTGGTTATCAGAATAGCCTGACTGTCTGCTCCGTGTTCTGCCTGAGAGAGTAGGTCGGAAGCCACAAATACAGGATTGGCGGTTCCATCGGCTAAAACAGCGACCTCAGAAGGTCCTGCCGGCATGTCGATAGCTACATCGTGCAAGGATACCTGCTGTTTGGCTATAGTTACATATTGATTTCCCGGTCCGAAAATCTTGTATACTTTAGGTACACTCTCTGTTCCATAAGCCATGGCTCCGATAGCTTGTACGCCTCCTATCTTATAGATGCGGCTTACTCCGGATACTTGGGCTGCATATAGGATAGCCGGGTGTACTTTTCCTTCACGATTGGGTGGGGTGCATAGAATGATTTCCTTACATCCTGCAATCTGGGCCGGAGTGGCAAGCATCAGTACGGTAGAGAACAAAGGGGCAGTTCCTCCGGGAATATACAGACCTACTTTTTCAATGCCGACAGCCTTTTGCCAGCATGTTACTCCCGGTTGTGTGGTAATTTTCTTGGTTTCAAATTTTTGTGCAGCATGAAAGGTGGTAATGTTCCGGTGGGCCAGAAGAATAGCTGCTTTCAGCTCTTCGTCAACTTCTTTCTCAGCTTCTTCAAATTCGGACGAAGAAACTTGAAGTGTGCTCAGCTGTACCTTATCGAACAGTTCTTCGAATTTTATTACGGCTTTGTCTCCTTCGTCTTTGATTTGCTTTAAGATACTGGATACAGTTTCTTGTATGGCATCTGTTTTCAAGGCAGACCGTTTCAACAAACTGTTCCACTCGTTTTCTGCAGGATAGTATATCGTATTCATAGTAGTTTTCTTTTAATTTTTAAAGAACCATCTTTTCTATAGGCAATACCAGTATGCCTTGTGCGCCCAATGCTTTTAGTTTTCCGATGATTTCCCAGAAACATTTCTGGTCGAGTACGGTATGTATACTGCTCCATCCTTCGGTAGCCAGAGGCATAATGGTAGGACTTTTTATACCGGGCAATGCTTCTGTGATTTCTTTCAGACGGTCGTTGGGTACATTCATCAGAATGTATTTCTTGTCTTCAGCAGCTTTTACGGCACGGATTCTGAAGAGCAGTTCCTCGAGAATTTCTTTCTTTTCTTCGCTCAAGGCTTTATTCCCAATGAGCAAGGCTTCGCTCTTCATTACCGTTTCTACTTCTTTAAGATTATTGCTTATCAGAGTAGAACCGGAACTGACGATGTCGAAAATAGCATCGGCCAGATGAATGCCCGGTGCAATCTCTACAGAACCGGTGATGAGGTGGATATCGGCTTCGATTTGCTGTTTGTCGAGGTATTGCTGGAGGATATATGGGTAGGAAGTGGCAATTTTCTTTCCGTTGAACCATTGTACTCCGTTGTATTCTATTTCCTTAGGAATGGCTAAGGATAGTCTGCATTTGCTGAATCCTAACCGGTATATGATGTCAGCATCTTCGTTGCGTTCTATAAATTCGTTTTCTCCAACAATTCCCAGGTCGGCCACTCCACTGGCTACACATTGAGGAATGTCATCGTCTCTGAGGAACAATACTTCTATCGGGAAATTGGTAGACTGAGTCAGCAAGGTGCGTTTGGATGTCGATAATTTGATATCTGCTTCGGCGAGTAAGGACATTGTATCTTCGAATAAGCGTCCTTTCGATTGTACTGCAATTCTAAGCATATTGTTTCTTTTTTAGAGGTTTGACGTTTTGAATAATAATAAAAAAGGCTTACCGGAATAAACGGCAAGCCTTTATATTGGACTACATAACTACACGACACCTCAGCCTACCGTTTTTATTTCGTTAGGATGATGATGGTGCAAGTATGTAGATGTAAATTTATTCATTTTACTTTGTTATTTGTGGCAAATGTAAATTGTTTATTTGTAATCTCCAAAAGATTGATGTGAAAAAATATATTTTTCTTTCAATTTGTATGTTGCTCCTTTTTGAGGCTTGCTTTTTTACTCATGGGTATGACAATCTTCTGTCTCTTCTTCTGTTCTGCAGCCGTGGAAGTGCATTTCCTTGATGGCCTTTTCTGCCGGATAGGCAAAGTAAGTACATACGGCGCTGGTACAGATTTCTCCTTCAGGATTGCAGATACAAGCATCAATGATGACAATATTACGTTTTTGTTCCCGAATAGAAGCACGTAATGTAAGTTTACCTCCCGTTGTATAGATTGGTTTCATGTATCGGGTTTCCATTTTCGAAGTGACTCCGGCTGTCTGTAACTTACGGATAATAACCCATCCACATATCTCGTCGAGCAGTGTGGCTTGTATGCCTCCATGCAGCGTATTGAACCATCCTTGATATTTGGCTTCGGGTTGCCAGAAGCTGATGATTTCATCGCCTTCTTCATAGAACTCCATCTGAAGTCCGGATTCATTTTGAGGAGCACACCCAAAGCAATAATATCCTTCTGTATCTTTCCAAGGGTTGATAATCTTTTTCATTACAATGTCGTTTTAAAATTCATAATCGGTGCATGCTCTGTCTTGTTTGGCATCTTTAAGGATGGCTGCAGCTGCCTGGTGGGCGGGATGTATGGCGTAGTTTTTTACATCTTCTAATGAGTCGAACTCACTTTCAAGACAGATATCCCATTTTTCGTCTGCATTTATATTGATGCCTACATATATTTTCCGGATAAAGGTAATGGTAGATGGAAGGGCTTCAATAGCCTCTTTAAAGCTTTTCATTACGTTCTGCTTTTCGTCTTGAGATAAATTTTCTTTCAGTTTGAATAAAACAATATGCTTGACCATAGTTATTTATTTTATTAATTCTTGTATTTTTGTATTTAGACAAAGGTATAACTAATTATTGAATTTATAGATATGATTATTATCGGAATTGCAGGAGGAACAGGCTCCGGAAAAACAACAGTAGTGAAAAGCATTATCGAAAGCTTACCAAAGAATGAAGTGGTTATACTTCCTTTAGACTCTTATTATAAGGATAGTAGTCATGTGCCGGTAGAAGAAAGACAGAATATTAACTTTGACCATCCTAATGCTTTCGACTGGAAGTTGCTGTCCGAGCATGTAGCGGCTTTGCGCAAAGGAGAATCAATAGAACTGCCTGTGTATTCTTTCCTTACCTGTACCCGACAGCCGGAAACTATTCATCTGGAACCGCGGAAAGTTATTATTATTGAGGGGATTCTGGCTCTCAGTGATAAGAAACTTTGCGGACAAATGGATTTGAAGATATTTGTGGACGCAGATCCTGATGAACGTTTGATTCGTGTTATTCAGCGTGATGTGGTGGAACGGGGACGTACGGCTGAAGCGGTGATGGACCGTTATATGAAAGTGTTGAAACCCATGCATCAGGAGTTTATAGAACCGGCAAAAAGATATGCAGATTTGATCGTACCTCAAGGTGGACATAATAAGAAAGCTATAGAAATTCTGAAAATGTACATTGAAAGAATCGTTGAAAAATGAAATGGCTTTCGCTTGTTGCATTGATGACTTGCTTTGTGCTGTACGCTTGTCAGGGAGGGAAGCAGCAGGAAGAATGTAAGTTTGATTTGCCACAAATCAAGGAGAGGGGAGAGTTGGTTGTTCTTACAACCAACAGTTCTACTTCTTATTTTAACTATCGGGGAGAACCGATGGGGTTTCAGTATGAACTGGCACTGCAGTTTGCTCATTCATTAGGAGTTAAACTGAAACTGAAAGTAATGAATTCCTCTGCGGAGATGATCAATAGTTTGCTGAGGGGAGATGGAGACCTGATAGCTTACAATCTTGCTATGACCAATTCGGGTAAAGACAGTTTGTTGTATTGCGGTGAGGAACATATTACCCATCAGGTAGTAGTACAGAGAAGAGGGAAAGAAGCATTGAAGGATGTGACTCAATTGGTGGATAAGGATATTTACGTGTATCCGGGTAAGTTTTATACGCGAATTGTCAATCTGAATAATGAACTTGGAGGAGGTATCCGTATTCATAAAGTGGAACCGGATAGTCTTTCGGAGGAAGATCTTATCACGTGGGTAGCAGAAGGGAAAATAGATTATACCATTGCTACCAATGATGTGGCCAAGATAAACCGTACTTATTATCAGAATCTGGATATCGGATTGGTAATTAGTTTTGATCAACGCTCTTCCTGGGCGGTAAGGAAAACTTCTCCGTTGTTGGCTGAGGCTGCCAATAAATGGCATCGGGAGCATGTGAATTCTCCGGAGTTTAAAGCAAGTGCCCGGCGTTATTTCGAACTGAATAAGCGGGTCTCACATGGAGCGATTCTGTCTGTAAAGGAAGGTAAGATTTCGTATTATGACGATTTGTTCAAGAAATATGCGACAACCATAGGGTGGGACTGGCGCCTGCTTGCAGCTTTGGCATATACAGAATCGAATTTTAATCCCGCTACTGTTTCTTGGGCTGGTGCATGTGGCCTGATGCAACTAATGCCAAAAACAGCAAGAGCGATGGGAGTACCGGCCGGCAAAGAGAATGATCCGGAAGAAAGTATCAAAGCAGCAGTGAAGTATATAAAGATATTACAGAATATGTTTGCCGAGGTTCCGGATGCATCAGAAAGAACAAAGTTTGTATTGGCCGCTTATAATGCGGGTAGTGGACATGTAACGGATGCAATGGCGCTTTCGGAGAAATATGGAAGGAATCATTATATTTGGGAACATAATGTAGCTCATTATATTTTGCTGAAAAGTCATGAAGAATATTATCAGGATCCTGTCTGTAGAAATGGCTACTTCCGTGGAACAGAAACGTATAATTTTGTGCGTGAAGTGACGGAACGTGCTGAGATATATAAGCAGAAAATTAAATATTAATAGGATTCTGATAGAGGTCAAGATTGCTTTAACGGAGGAAATAGTGAGAACGGGAAGGAACAGATTCTGTTTTTCTCGTTCTTTTTTATTGTATGGTAAGGAGATAGTCCGGATTTCATCTGATAGTTGTGTGAAAAGGATGTAGAGATTGCTTATGCGTAGTTGCAGTGGAGTAAAAACAATATATAAATTCGTAGTATATGTATTGAAATTTGGTTATAATAAAAAACTACCGAAGATCACTCCCCGGTAGTCTCGTACATGAAAATGAATATGCTTATTATTTGAACAGTGCGATGATTTTATTCAGTTCCTCTGCATTGATAACTCCACTTTGTCGCCATAACTGCTTACCATTCTTGAAAATCATAAATGTAGGTACTGACTGAACTGAATAGTGAGCTGCTACCGAACGGTTCTTGTCAATGTCAACTTTTATGATGCGTATGCTGTCACCTTGAATCTCTTTCACTTTTTGGAGAATGGGAGTCATTATCTTGCAAGGCGTACACCATGTCGCAAAAAAATCGACTAAAACAGGCGTTGGGGACGAAATCAAATCACTGAAACTTTCCATATAATAAAAGTTATATATTCTAACTAAATATCATGCTTTTGTTTCTTATAACATTTATCTTGGTTTTTTTGTTCATGGATTCTTGTTTTTTTTCTTTTTTCTCCCTCCTTTTTTCTACTTTTGTGCGACAATTTTTAATGATAGAACCATGCATACCAAAGAGGAAAAAGTGGAAGCTTTTGGACGTTTGCTTGACATCTTGGATGAATTGCGTGAAAAATGTCCATGGGATAGAAAACAGACTAATGAGAGTTTGCGACCCAATACAATTGAAGAAGTGTATGAACTGTGTGATGCCTTGATGAAAAATGATGAGAAAAACATCTGCAAGGAGTTGGGAGATGTATTGCTTCATGTTGTATTTTATGCAAAAATAGGTAGTGAAACCGGTGCTTTTGATATAAAAGACGTATGTGATAAGCTTTGTGATAAGCTGATATTCCGTCATCCTCATGTTTTTGGAGAAGTAAAAGCTGATACTGCTGAAAAAGTATCGGAAAATTGGGAGCAGATAAAGTTGAAAGAAAAAGATGGTAATAAATCTGTATTGAGTGGTGTTCCTGAGGCTTTACCTTCACTTATCAAATCTTATCGTATTCAAGATAAGGCACGTAATGTTGGATTCGATTGGGAAGAGCGTGAGCAGGTTTGGGAAAAAGTGAAAGAAGAAATCAGTGAGTTTGAAGCAGAAGTTGCTACTATGGATAAGGACAAGGCTGAGGCTGAATTTGGTGATGTAATGTTTAGTCTGATTAATGCTGCCCGTTTGTATAAGATTAATCCGGACAATGCATTGGAACGTACAAATCAGAAGTTTATCCGTCGTTTCAACTATTTGGGAGAGCACACCATTAAGCAGGGAAAGAACCTGGCGGAAATGACATTGGAAGAGATGGATGCAATATGGAATGAAGCTAAGAAGAAAGGATTATAGAAGTTGATGAGATTTTGCAGATTAAGTTTACTACTATTCATGATGTGTTGGTGTGCTATTCAGACTATAGCAGCCGATACATTGAATGTAGAGTTATTGCAGAGATTGCGTAATTTGCCGGCGGTAATTTCTGCCGATACAATGGAAAGTAAATATTATCCTCATAAATTTGTGCTATACATGCAGCAGCCTTTAGACGCTGATAGTCCGCAAGCCGGCTGTTTTGCCCAGCGTATAATTGTGGCTCATGCAGGATTCGACCGTCCTACGGTTATGGTGACCGAAGGCTATGATGCGGCATACGCTACCAATCCTTATTATCAGGAAGAACTTTCCCATTTGTTGAATGCTAATCTGGTTTTTGTAGAGCATAGGTATTTTGGTGAGTCTGTTCCGGATTCATGTAATTGGGATTATCTGACGGTAGAAAATGCCTTGAATGATTTGCATCATGTGCGAAGCGTTTTCGGAGATGTGTATTCAGGTAAATGGTTGGCTACGGGGATTAGTAAAGGAGGACAGACTGCAATGTTTTATCGTGCTTTTTATCCGAACGATGTGGATGTAACTGTTCCTTATGTGGCTCCGTTGAATTATTCGGAAGAGGACGAACGCCATATGCATTTTCTCTCGGATGATATCTCTTCTTCTGCCAATCGTAAGAAAGTGGAAACAGCACAGTTGGAACTTCTGAAACGTAAGGCCTCTTTATTGCCTTTGTTTACCCGATATTGTGCAGAGAAGCAATACACCTTTCGCGTTTCTTTAGAAGAAATCTATGAGTTTTGTGTGCTGGAATATGCTTTTGCCTTATGGCAATGGGGAACACCTCTCACAGAAATTCCTTCTTTGAAGGCTTCGGATACTACTTGGTTCAATCATTTCATTGAAATTAGCGAGCCAGGCTATTTTTCAAAGGAAACTCCTTATATGCCTTTCAATGTACAGGCTGTGCGTGAATTAGGTTATTATGCTTATGATATCCGACCGTTTAAAAAGTATTTAAGTATGAAGACATCAAAGAACTACTTGCGAAAGGTAATGCTTCCGGAGGGGTTGTCTTACATTAAATTTGATGCTTCCTTGTATAAACGTACGGTACAATATCTGACTAAGCATGATCCGAAGATGATTTATATTTATGGAGGAGCTGATCCTTGGGTTGCTTCAGGAGTAACATGGTTGAAGGGAAAACAACAGATTCATGTCTACGTACTTCCTAATGGAAGTCATACTACCCGTATTGTGTCTTTTGATAATTCTACTCAAAAGGAAATAAAAGATCTGTTAATGCAGTGGTTGAATGAACCCTCCAACTGATGTGAAAGAAAATATATATCCTCATCTTTAGACAGATAAAAAGCGACATCCGGTAGCTTTCTTGTATACAAGAGTTACCGGATGTCGCTTTGTTTTATTCAGATAAAGTTTATCTCTTTTTATTGGGCTTCAGCAGTTCTCTATGAAAACGCATTTCTGCGCGTTGTAAGCGATATATTTTTTTAGCAGAAAGAAAAGCTTTGTATTTATGGATATACTCTAAATCGAGTTCATTGATTTCGATTTTAGTTTTGATTACATCTTCAATCACTTTCATCTGCTCTTCTTCTGACAAGTTTTCGTTCTTACCCTGTCTCATCAGTTGCCAAGCCTTCTTATTATATGCGTGCTTCTTATCTTGGAGTTCAAAATAAAGTGGAAAGAACTGCTTGGCTTCATCTTGAGTCAATATATTTTGTTCAACGAAAAATGCTTCTTGTTTGGCACGGAATTCTTCTTTAGATAAGCACTTTCCTTTTTGTGCCTGTATGTTATTTGTGCAAATAAATAACAAGAGTGCTATGATATACCATCCTTTTTTCATGTCTTTAATGTTTTTATGGGTAAATAGGAGTATCTGCATCAGTTAGATATTGATAAAGGGTATAATCGTCCATCATGGTTTGTTCCATGAGGGGTTCAATATATTCATCTGGAAGTTCGGATATACTTTCTATCGTATAATCAGTTTTATTTTCCGGTTTCTCTCCAACGATGACACGGATACTGAACATCAATCCACAAAACATGGCAACCATATATACCCATGGTTTTACTCGTTCCCACATGCTGATTTCCGACATTTCTACAGTCTCTTTTTCGGGAAGTTGCTTCATCAATTGCTCCGTAAAGTTGTCGAAATATCCTTCTGGAGTTTTGAAGGGTATTTTCTTACCGTATTTCTTAGCCAATTCGCTGTCTGTTTTCATTATGTTATCCTCCTTTTCTTATTAGATGGTTATTTGAAGGAAAAGTTTAATCATTTTGTTTGAAAAATTCTTCTATTTTCTTTACCGCATGATGATACGAAGCTTTTAAAGCTCCGATACTTGTTCCCATTATTTCGGAAATTTCATTGTATTTCATATCTTCAAAATACTTCAGGTGGAAAATAATACGCTGCTTTTCCGGTAAAGTCTGTATGGCTTTCTCGAACAAAAGCTGTGTTTGGTCTCCATCAAAGTAAGGGTCACTTTCCAGCTGGTTCAGCAGGTTCGCTTCCGATTCCTCAATGGATAAATGCTTCTGTGCCCGTTGTTTATTCAGAAAATTAAGACATTCATTCAAGGCTATCCGATAAAGCCAGGTTGAGAGTTTGGCTTCTCCCCGGAAATATTCCAGATTATTCCATGCCTTGATAAATGTATTCTGTAATAAATCGTCTGCATCTTCGTGTGAAAGCACCATTCTCCTTATCTGATAATATAGCTGTTCCTTGTAGGTATTAACTATCCACTCAAAAGCCTCCCTTTGCTGGTCAGGCTCTTGAAGTTTCAGTATAATTTCCTTCTCGGTATATTTGTCGGTCATGATTCTTCTTTTGTTACGTTAGAACTCTTACGGTAAAGTTGGTTTAATCTGTTTCATCCTTTTTAACACGCTTTCCGCTACAGTGAAATTTTGAGATTCTCTTCGGCTAGCATTGTGTGAGGAAAAATTTCGGAAGCTTCTTTCAGCAGTATACTTTCATCTTCATATCTGGCGGAAAAATGTCCTATAAGCAATTTCTTGACTTGGGCTTCCCGTGCGATTAATGCAGCTTGTGCTGCCGTAGAGTGAAAGGTCTGCTTGGCCCGTACCGCCTCCGTATTGGCAAAAGTTGCTTCATGAAACAACAGATCTACGCCTTGTATTTGTGGAACTATACGTGGAAGATAACACGTATCCGAACAATAAGCATACATACGTGGAGGGTCGGAAGGAATGGTCAGTCTGGAGTTGGGAATAACTGTTCCGTCGTTGGTTACATAGTCTTCTCCATTCTTTATCCGGTTTATCATACAGATTGGTATCTGATAGAAGTCAATCATTTCACGTATAATATGGTTGGGAGTAGGCTTTTCCTTAAAAAGAAAACCACATGTTGGCATGCGATGGCGTAACGGAATTGTTTCGACTGATACCGAGCGGTCGTCGTAAATGACCGTTTGCTCTCCAGGATTGAAAGGATGGAAAAAAACTTGATAAGTCATACCTTTGCAGAAAAAATCCAACTGTGGTGCCATCAGTTTTTCCAGGTCTGGATGGCAATGAATGTGCAGGTCGGCTGTACGTTCCAGCATACCGAATGTAGAAATAAGTCCGATAAGCCCGAAACAGTGGTCGCCATGCAAGTGAGAAATAAAAATGTGATTCAGACGATTGAAACGTAAGCGCGACCGTCTGAGTTGGACTTGTGTTCCTTCTCCACAGTCTATCATGAATAGTTTTTCCCGGATATTAATGACCTGTGAAGTAGCCTGATGGCGGGTTGTGGGGAGTGCCGAACCGCATCCTAATATATGTATGTCGAATTTTTCCATGCGAGCAAAGATAAACTTTTCTCTTTTATTTCAGGACAAAAAGAAAACTAAAGATTGTCAGCAGATGGCACTTTTGACAATCTTTAGTTTCCGTATCATTGATTCCTTGTTGAATTATCGCATCAAGATGCGTGTAATTTCACCGATATACATTGTGTATTGTTTGGAAGTATCGATAGACTGGTTCAGCGATTTCAACTCTTCGGCCGACATATTTTGCTCCATCGATTTCTTGCACTCTATCACTACACTAGGTTGTGTATTTCCTGTACTGTAAAGAGATATTTTGTATGTATCACTTTGCTTCATCAGTGCACTGACTGCAATACGGCTTTGGTCTATCAATGTATAAGTGACGTTTTTGCTGAACAGTTTGCCAAATCCTCCCCAGTTTTCGGCTTTGATATCAATTTCCTCTTCACCGGCTGTGATAGTCAGACGTCCGTTGGCAATCAAATCATTGAAATTGGCAGGTATCTGTTCGAATGTTACTTCTTTCAATTCTTCTGAAGTATTCAAGACCGGTTGTGCCGGAACCAATGGAATCATAGGAGTTGTAGTTGCCGTATTGTTGTTATTAAGCAACTGCTTACCTAATGCAGAAGCTACCGATTCGAACAAAGCATCTTTTAGATTGATGGTTTCTCTTCTGAATTTTCCACAGATAGGAGCAAGTTTAGTCTTTTTCTTGTTCAATGCCATATCGTCTGTAATCCATTCTTCTGCCGAATAACGTTCTCCACCGTCACGGTTTTCTTCGTACCAGTAGCGGATACGTGTCATGGTAAGATTGCATACTTCATTTTGAACATTGATAAGAAACTGGTAATAAATACGGGTGCGGTCTAACGATATGGCCGATGAAGAGAATACCATGTATTCTTCTGCTGTAGCTGCGATATCACCTTTTTCTTCGTTTGTATAAGCCACCTGACTATATAAATTGCCCTCTGGTTTGAATCGGTTTTTAGCCCATTCCAACATCAGGTCGTATAGCTTCTCTTTGGAAACTCCGGGTGTCTTGATTTCCTGAGTGAAAGTCACTTTTCCTTCTGACAGGGTAACTGCTCCGGATAGATATTTAGGATCGTTGTTGTCTTTCTTTTCTTTTGCTGTGCCCAACAGTGGCAGGCATAAAGCAATAATAAATAAGAGTTTTTTCATGGTAGTAGTTATATTCTGATTTTTCTGTCGCAAATATAACGATAAAAAAAGAGAAGCATAAGAATGCTTCTCTTTTTTATGTATTTTAAGATAGATTATTTTACAGGTATCTTGTCAATACGTGCCTGGTGGCGTCCGCCTTCGAATTCTGTATTGAAGAATTCAGTCATAATCTTGTCGGCTGTCTGGAAGTCGATGTAACGTCCTGGCATTACCAATACATTTGAATCGTTGTGCAGACGTGTCATATGCGCTATTTCAGGCATCCAGCAAAGTGCTGCACGTATACCCTGATGCTTGTTCAGAGTCATGCTGATTCCTTCTCCGCTGCCACAGATTGCAATTCCCGGGTAACATTCTCCAGCTTCTATAGCTTTAGCCAGTGGATGTGCAAAGTCGGGATAGTCGCAGCTGTCGGTGGTGTATGTACCAAAGTCTTTATATTCCCATCCTTTGGCTTCCAGCCATTGTTTTACATACTGTTTCAGTTCGAAACCTGCGTGATCTGATGCTAAACCTATCGTTTTCATTAGAGCATTGCTTTTACTTGTTTATATACATTTTCGGCTGTGAAGCCCAGTTTTTCATCCAATACTTTGTAAGGAGCAGAATAACCGAATGATTCCATACCCCAAACTTTACCGTTTGCACCTACCAGATTTTCCATACTGAATGGAAGACCGGCTGTCAAACCGAATACTTTAGCTCCGGCAGGGATGATGCTTTCCTGATATTCCTTGCTTTGGCTACGGAACAAACCTTCCGAGGGAACTGATACAATACGGAGTTTTACTCCATCCTTACGCAGCAGTTCGGCTCCGGCTATCAGTGTAGAAACTTCAGAACCAGAAGCAATCATGATTACATCCGGATTTTCATCGCTTTCTACGATATAAGCTCCTTTGGCTGCTTGCTTATAATCTGTTCCAGCTGGCAGGTTGTTTACATTCTGACGAGAGAAGATCAATCCGGTAGGAGTGGATGTATTCTCCATTGCCAACTTCCATGCCTGTGTTGCTTCTTCCACATCGGCCGGACGAAGAACCAGCATAGAGTTCTTTCCCTTGTGGTTTTTCAGTTTTTCGAGCAAACGTACCTGTGCTTCCTGTTCTACCGGTTCGTGTGTCGGTCCGTCTTCACCTACGCGGAATGCATCGTGTGTCCAGATAAACTTCACAGGAAGTTCCATCAAAGCTGCCATACGAAGTGCAGGCTTCATGTAATCTGAGAATACAAAGAATGTACCGCAGGCTGCAATTACACCTCCGTGCAGTGCGATACCGATACAGCAGCAAGCCATTGTCAGTTCGGATACACCTGCCTGAAGGAAAGCTCCGCTGAAGTCACCTTTTTTCAGAATATGAGTCTTGGCCAGGAATCCGTCTGTTCTGTCGGAGTTACACAAGTCGGCAGAAGAAACAATCATGTTTTCCACCTTTTCTCCCAATACTCCCAATACGGTAGCAGAACCTACACGGGTTGCTGCATTCGCTTTTTGCTGGATAGCATCCCAATTGATTTCCGGCAATTTACCGGCAAACCACATATCCATTTTGGCTGCAAGTTCCGGATTTGCTTTTGCCCATTCTGCTTTAGCAGCGTATCGTTCTGCAACGATTGCTTTCAACTCTTCACGACGTTTAGCATAGATTTCTGCTACTTCCGGGAAGATTTGGAATGGATTTTCCAAGTCACCATTCAGGTTTTTGATGGTGTTGATGTAAGCATCGCCACCGAGTGGAGCTCCGTGTGTACCGCAATCGTGTTCGTAGCTGCTACCGTCTGCACGCAGACAGCCTTTACCCATTACTGTCTTACCGATAATCAGAACCGGTTGTCCGCTTACAGCTTTGGCTGCAGTCAATGCTTCACGAATCTGGTCTACATCATTTCCGTCTATTGTGTAAACTTTCCATCCCCATGCTTCGTATTTCTGTGCTACGTTTTCAGTAGTGACATCTCCACATTCTGTAGAAAGCTGAATATCATTCGAGTCGTAGAACATAATCAGGTTGTCCAATCCCAGATGTCCGGCAATACGTCCGGCACCTTGTGAGATTTCTTCCTGAATACCTCCGTCGGAAATATACGCATAAATTGTTTGGTTCATTACGTCACCTAAACGAGCTTTTAGGAACTTGGCAGCGATAGCGGCACCTACAGCGTAAGTATGTCCTTGTCCGAGCGGGCCGGATGTGTTTTCAATGCCATGCATGAAGTCTACTTCCGGATGTCCTGGGGTAATGCTTCCCCACTGGCGGAATTGTTTCAAATCCTCCATTGTGTATTTTCCAGCCATAGACAAGACTGAATACAGCATCGGCGACATATGTCCCGGATCGAGGAAGAAACGATCGCGTCCTTCCCACAATGGATTTTCTGGATCGTATACCAAGAACTCTGAGTACAGTACGTTTATGAAGTCAGCTCCGCCCATAGCACCTCCGGGGTGACCAGACTTTGCTTTTTCTACCATTGCAGCAGTGAGAATACGAATATTATCCGCTGCACGATTCATTAATGCTTTATCGTTTTTCATTGTTCCTATGTTAATTTATTTGCAAAGATACGTAAATAAACTCAGATTGCCGTTAGTTCGATATAGATATTGTTGCTTTTTTTATTGTATATGGACGAATAAATATGTTTTAAGTTGCGGGATTTTCTTAAAAATGAGATAAAAGAGAGGAGAAGTTAATAATAGCTTAATGAGTATGCTCATGTTGCATATGGGAAGCTATATGATGTTATAATCAACGTCGTTGAATCTGTAATCGGCGACATCGGCTGTAAAAACGACGGCGGCGATTGTACAGCCGACGCCGTCGGCTATAGAATTTCTTTAGTATGATGTCTGTATGAATTTGCTGTCGGGAAAATCTTTTTATTGTATGGCGTAGGGGAGGGGATTTAGGGTGAAGAATAAAAAAAGCAGCTGCCTCCATGAGGCAACTGCTTTTGTGTGATTGTATCCAAACGGTTTTAGCAGAGTTTGCGTGAACCGTTGCTGATTGTTACATCATATACTTTCGGGCTGCGTCCGAATTTTTCTTTGAAGCGTTCTTTTGCAGTAGTAATGAATGTTTCATAAAGCTCGTTCTTTACGAGGTTAATGGTGCAGCCTCCAAATCCTCCACCCATTACGCGTGAACCTGTTACGCCGCAGTCGAAAGCGACATCGTTCAAGAAATCGAGTTCTTCGCAACTTACTTCGTACAGTTTGCTCATACCCTGATGGGTTTCATACATTTTCTGTCCTACGGTTTCGTAATCGCCTTTTTCAAGTGCATCACATACATCGAGTACACGTTGTATTTCTTCAATGACATATTCTGCACGCATGTAGTCTTCTTCGCTGACCTGAGCCTTTACTTCGTTTAGCATATCCATGCTGCAGTCACGCAGGAATTCTACGTTCGGGTGGTTTTTCTTGATTGCTTCTACCACAGTTTCGCAACTTTGGCGACGTTTGTTGTATGCAGAAGAAGCCAGTTCGTGTTTCACTACAGAGTCAACCAATACCAGGCGGTAGCCTTCCGGTTTGAACGGGAAGTACTGGTACTCCAAAGAGCGGCAGTCCAGACGAATCAGACTTCCTTCTTTTCCGAATACTGAAGCAAACTGGTCCATGATACCACATTTCACACCGCAATAGTTGTGTTCTGTTGCCTGACCTACTTTTGCCAATTCGAATTTGTCTATCTTATTGTCTCCGAACAAATCGTTCAGCGCATACGCATAAGTTGATTCGAGGGCTGCTGAAGAAGACATACCGGCACCCAGAGGAACATCGCCTGCAAATGCAGTATTGAAGCCTTTTACATCTACTCCTCTTTTAATCATTTCACGGCATACACCGAATATATAGCGTGCCCAACTTGCCTTTGGAGCGTCTTCTTCGTTTAATCCAAATTCTACGTAATCTTTCAGGTCGATAGAGTACGCGCGGACCTTATCAGTTCCGTTAGGCTTTATTTCAGCAATTATACCTTTGTCTACTGCTCCAGGGAAAACAAATCCTCCGTTATAGTCTGTGTGTTCACCGATGAGGTTGATACGTCCGGGAGATGCGTATACCGACCCTGTTGTTCCGTCAAAATGTTTGATGAAACGTTCTCTTACGAATTCTATGTCCATCGTGGTATATTTTAAGGATTAATAATAAAAGACCATACTTGCCAGCAGCAAGTATGGTCTTATGTGATTTATTGATTATTCAACTGGAATATCTTTGTTGACATTCTTGCTTCCGATAGCTGCATAATATAAGATGTAGCATACAGCAGCAACGATTACCCAGTAGCTCATCATGTAGCTGCTGGTGATATCTGCCAAAGCTCCTTGGATCAAAGGAAGAATACCTCCACCGCATACCATAATCATGAAGATACCCGATCCCATTGAAGTATATTTACCTAAGCCTTCTACAGCCAGGTTGAAGATTCCACCCCACATTACAGAAGTACACAATCCGCAAAGTACGAAGCACATTACGCTGACAGGTACTGTAGTCATACCAAAGCTGATGTCTGATTTAAATACCGGCATTGAAACTTCAACGGTAGTAGGGCTGAACATACCGATAAACAACAGAACCAAAGCCAAAGTGCTGACGAAAATAATCTGTGATTTGCTGGAATATTTAGCTCCCAGGATACCTCCTACCAAACGGCCGCACATCATAAGGAACCAGTAAGTACCTACGATAGAACCCGCCATAGCTGCATCGATACCGATACCTGCAGCACCTTCGGTTACGTCGCTGGCTGTTGTAAGGAACAGGTTCATGAAGTTAGGAATACCTACTTCTACACCTACATAAAGGAAGATGGCTACGGTACCCAATACGAAGTGACGGAATGACATCGGGCTGTGTGCATCTTTTACTTTCTTTTCAGTCTTTTCTGCGTATGGTTCCGGCAAGTTCATTACTGCCAATACAATAAATACTACCGCAAAGATACCCATCGCAATAAACAAAGCCGGAGCTGCATCACTAATCTGTGCTTTGGCTACATCACCCATCAGATAACCTACCAGTACCGGAACGATAGTAGCTGAGATAGAGTTTACAGAACCACCAAACTGAATAAGCTGGTTACCTTTCTTTCCACCACCGGCCAATGTGTTCAACATAGGGTTTACTACGGTGTTCAGCATACACATAGAGAAACCTGAAACAAATGCACCAATCAGGTAGATGGTAAATCCGTTTGTGCTGGTTCCAGACAAATACTGGATACCTACACCAATAAATCCTACGGCAACGGCAGCCAGAGCTGTCTTTTTATAACCGATTTTCTTCAGCATCATACCTGCAGGCAAGCCCATGAATGCATAGGCAATAAAGTTGGCTGCATTACCCAGCTGAGTCATCCAGTTTGCTACAGAGAATTGGTGTTTTACAATTACTCCTAATGGATTGGTAAGCCCTGTCACGAAAGAAATCATCGCGAAAAGGGCAATCATCATTGCAATAGGCAATGCATAATTTTTCTTTTGTTCTGACATAATAATTTTAGGGTTATATTAATTGATAAAAAGGTTAATTTACTTTTTGATGCCGAATTTGTAGACTGTAGTCTGATGATAAGTGTTTTCAGGAGTCAGTACGGCAGAGGGAAAATGTCCTTTGTTAGGGGTATCCGGGAAGTGCTGTGCTTCGAAACATATAGCACTGCGGGCAGGAAACGTTGCTCCATGCCATCCGGTAAATCCATTGTGCCAGTTGGCTGTATAGAGTTGTACACCTGGTTCGGTAGTGTATACTTCCAAGGTACGACCGCTTTCCGGTTCAATACATTCTGCTGCAAATGTAAGGCTTCCGGCTTCTCTCTTGTTTAATACATAGCAATGATCGTATCCGGCACCAAATTTCAGTTGCTCAAATGCATCGTTGATACGGCTTCCTATTGTGTGAGGAGTACGGAAATCCATAGGAGTGTTTTCTACAGTTGCAATTTCACCTGTAGGGATAGATACTTCATCGACAGGAGTATAAAAATCCGCATTGATGGTAACAATGTTGTTTCCTACTGTAGGAGTAGGGTTGGCAATTCCTGCCAGATTGAAGAATGCATGATGAGTCAGATTGACAAGTGTAGTCTTGTCTGTATTTGCTGCATAAGTGATTACCAATTCGTTTTGGTTAGTCAGTGTATAGACTACGGTTACGTTCAGATTACCGGGGAATCCTTCTTCTCCGTCTTCCGAAAGATAACGTAATGTTATGCTTTGCTTGCTTGTTTGTTCTGCATCCCATACACGTGCATGGAAACCTGTTGGCCCTCCATGAAGAGAGTTGGGGCCGTTGTTGATGGTGAGAGTATATTCTTTGCCAGCCAACTGGAATTTTCCTTTGGCAATACGGTTGCCATAGCGTCCGATGAGGGTACTAAGGAAAGGTTCTGGACTATTGATCACATTTTCGATGGTATCATGTCCTTGTATTACATTGGCATAATTCCCGTTTTTGTCGGGCATCATAATGGCAAGAATAGCACCTCCATAATTGGTGACAGCTATTTCTGCTCCATTGTCGTTTGCAAGAATGAACAAGTCTGTGCTTTTTCCATTGATATTTTTTTGGAAATCAGATTTCTTTAATCCGCAAAGGTTGTTCTCATTGTAATATGTGTGATTCATGGTTTAAAATATCTTTCGTTTATACAACCTATAATTTGCCTGCAAATAAAAAAATTTTCTTTATAATCCCCAAACATTTCCGAGAAAACCTTAACGAGGATTTGTGAACTTTTGCAACTTGTACTTTACTGAACTGGGTAGTATATTTTGAGTAAATCAGCTACTATAAAGCTGCTTCCTCCTATGAAAATGAGGTCTTCTGGCGCTGCTTTTTCTTTCGCTGCGATTAATGCAGATTTTACATCCGGATAGGCTTCTCCATGGAGATTGAATGTTTGTGCCAGTTCCTTTACTTTCCTGGCTGGAAGAGCACGCTGTACAGATGCTTGGGTGAAATAGTAGGTGGCTTCGGAGGGGAGTAGTTTCAAAACGCCACTGATATCCTTATCATTTACCATTCCGATGACCAGATGGAGTTTGTCGTATTTTTGAATAGCCAGTTGTTGGGTGATGTAGCTGATTCCTCCTACGTTATGGCCGGTATCGCAGATTATAGTTGGATGTTCTTCCAGGCGTTGCCAGCGTCCCATTAACCCAGTCAGTTTGCATACATTGGCAAAGCCTTCTCGGATATGGCTTTCATTGATATGATATCCTGCTTGTTGCAGACATTGTAAGGCTGATAGTATAGTGTTAGTATTTTTTTCTTGACAAAATCCTCCCAATTCTCCTGTTAAGTCGGGGTAATTGGTGGTTTGATAGAGGCAGTGTCCATCTTTTGTATATTCAACTTGCTGTACAAATTGTTCTTCTTCTGCAAAATGTATGGGAGCTTGCATTTCTGTAGCTTTTTGCAGGAATACAGGTTTGGTTTCTGGAGTTGTTTCGCCAATGACAACAGGTGTTTGAGGTTTTATGATACCTGCTTTTTCTGTTGCAATTTTAGCAAGTGTATTTCCTAAGAATTGAACATGGTCGAAACTGATGTTGGTAATGACACAGAGGTCTGGACGAATGATGTTAGTGCAGTCGAGTCTGCCTCCTAATCCAACTTCAATAACAGCTACATCTACTTTTTCCTGAGCAAAATATAAGAAAGCCATGGCCGTGGTCAATTCGAAAAAAGAAGGGTGGAGTGGTTCGAAAAAAGCACGGTGCTGCTCTACAAAATCAATGACAAATTCTTGTGAAATAGGCTGTCCATTTACCCTGATACGCTCCCTGAAGTCGATTAGATGGGGAGACGTGTATAATCCGGTTTTGTATCCGGCTGCTTGTAGTACAGCAGCTATCGTGTGCGAACAGGAACCTTTTCCATTTGTTCCGGCTACATGGATGGTGCGGAAATTATGGTGGGGATGTCCAAAGTGTTCATCCAACAGATGGGTATTGGTTAAACCTTCTTTGTATGCATCTTTCCCGATATGTTGAAAGAGTGGTGCGCTATTGTATAAATAAGTAAGGGTTTCAGAGTAATTCATGATGTTGTTATTTCAATAAAAATAAAATGTTGGTGCAAATATCGGTATAATATTGTTATGTTATGTTTTTTGCAAAAAGGAATTTTATGATAAAGCTTATATTGTTTTATTACTTATTTATTTACCAGTTTTTTATAGATAAAAAACGATGATTCGATATAGAATTATTGAGATTGGTTTATAACTGTTTTGTGCAGGCTTGAATCATATTTGTTTGTTAGCCCTTTGTCTCTAAATTTGCATTGTTGGATAGAGAAGTTAATGATGTAAATCTTTAATTAATTTCTAATTTTTGAAACAAAATATTTTTTACAGTTTAATTGTTGTAATTCTTGTTTCTGGAAGTTGATTGAAGTAACAGCACAAATTCTAATGCAAATAAAAGCGAATACTAAACAGACCTTTATAGTCTATTGTAGATTAATGTTTTAATTTAAATATCTACCAATGGAAGCATATTTATGTAAGGCCTTAAATTTTGTATTTCCTATTTAAGGATAGGACTATTGAAGTCGTTTAATTTTAATAATTTACTAAGAGCCTGTTTAAATTTTGCTTAGTAACATTCTTATCACCGCCAGTTTCACCATTTCCTCAGCTGAATCGAACGTGAATTCGTAGTTCCGACAGAGCCTTCTATAATTATCGAACCAGGAGAAAGTCCTTTCCACAATCCATCTCTTACCTATTGGTTTAAAGCCGTTTGACTTATCTCCGCTTACTATGACTTCAAGCACATATCCGAAAGCCTTTCTGATTCTGCCGGCCACTTCTCCCCTGTATCCGGCATCTGCCAGGATGACTTTAAGATTACAGCAAAGCTCCTTCAAACATCTGGCCAGCAGGTAAGCGGCCTTTCCGTCATGTACGCAGGCTATTGTTACCATGACAGCTATCAGGAAACCGTTCTTGTCAACGACGACATGGCGTTTGATGCCTTTCACCTTTTTATTGCCGTCAATGCCATTAAGGGAACGGTTGTCACCCCAGCGGACACTTTGGCTGTCCATAATACCAACGCTTGCCTCGGGATTTTGACCGTTCTTGACACGGACTTTTTCACGTAAGTTATTCAACAACAGGTCAAATTCACCTAAGGAAGACCATTTGCGGTAATAGTAATATACCAGTTCCCAAGGGGCAAAATGGGAAGGCAGCATACGCCATTGGCAGCCTGTCTTCACGAGATAGAAAATGGCGTTCCATATCTCACGCAAATCATATTTTCGCTTTCTTGCTTGCAGGTTCAAGATTTTCTTGATAACTTGCCATTGTGTTTCTTCTAAATCTGTCGGATACATAATTATTTCAAGTGTGGAAACTTAAAAATAATCATTTCCGAAGAAAGAAGAAACACTCTTTCTATATTAAACTTTAAAATTTAAACAAGCTCTAATCTATGAGACAAAGAAGATTTTCACAGTTCCTATTGCTCATGTTGCTTGTACCCGGTGGTGGTTTGGCATTTGCAAACTCCCATAGAGAGGCAACCTCTAATGCACTTTCTGCATTACAGCAAACAGGTAAGATTACAACTAAGGGTAGTATTGTAGATGCAAAAGGCGAACCTTTGATTGGCGTCAGTATTTTGGAAAAAGGTACTACAAATGGTACGATTACTGATTTTGATGGTAATTTTACTTTGCAGGTATCACCAAATGCTACAATTGAGTTTTCTTATATCGGATATAAGACTCAGAGTATGATAGCAAAAGCTGATTTTGGGAAAATAACAATGAAAGAAGATACGGAAGTATTGGATGAGGTTGTTGTGACAGCTTTGGGTATCAAACGTTCGGAGAAAGCACTGAGCTATAATGTGCAGGAAGTGAAAGGAGATGAACTTACTACGGTAAAGGATGCCAACTTTATGAATTCTTTGGCCGGTAAAGTAGCGGGTGTAAATATTAATACTTCATCTTCTGGTGTGGGTGGTGCAACTCGTGTTGTAATGCGAGGTGTTAAATCAATTGCAAATAACAATAATGCCTTGTATGTAATTGATGGTGTACCTATTTATAATACTAATAATGGTTCTACAGAAGGCCGTTATTCAAGTCAGCCTAAAGGGGAGGGCATTTCGGATCTTAACCCTGACGATATTGAAAGTATGTCTGTTTTGAGTGGACCTGCTGCAGCAGCTTTGTATGGTTCTAACGCTGCTCAGGGTGTAATCTTGATTACAACGAAGAAAGGTGCGGCTGGTAAACCTAAGATTACCATTTCTAATAATACAACTTTCTCGAAGCCTTTTATCATGCCGGAGTTTCAAAATTCTTATGTGAATAGAAGCGGTGAGTTTAAATCTTGGGGAGCAAAGACTTCTTCTCCGTATGGTGATTATGAACCTGCCGATTTCTTTCAGACTGGTACAAATATTCAGAACTCCGTTTCTTTGTCTGTAGGAACAGATAAGAACCAGACCTATTTGTCTGTGGCTACGACCAATGCGGAAGGTATTATTAAAGATAATGAATACGACCGTTATAACTTTAACGTTCGTAATACGACTAAGTTTCTGAATGATAAAATGACCTTGGATGTAGGATTCAGTTATATTATTCAGAATGATAACAATATGATGGCACAGGGAGAATACTTTAACCCCCTTCCTGCCGTATACTTATTCCCACGTGGTGAGGACTTTGAAGCTGTCCGTATGTATAAAACATGGGATGAATCTCGTGGAATTTATGTGCAGAATTGGAATTATGGAGATCAGGGTATAAGTTTGCAGAACCCTTATTGGCTGTCTCAAGAAAACAGTTATGGTACCAAACGCCAGAGATATATGGCTAATGCAAGTTTGAAATATCAGATTTTGGATTGGTTGGATGTGACAGGACGTGTACGTATTGATAACTCAGTAAACCTGTTTGAGGACAAGCGTTATGCTTCTACGAATGTTCAGTGGACTTCAAACTCTGAAAAGGGATTTTATAAGTGGCAGAAAGAAGACGACCGTCAGGTTTATGCCGACTTGCTGGCAAATGTAAATAAAACCTTGGGAGATTTCTCTATCAATGCCAATGTGGGTATAAGTATTTCTCAATTGTATTATAATGCTTATGGCTATCAGGGAGGCTTGCAGGATCTTCCTAATGTATTCAATCCTAAGAATATTTATTCGACAACATCTTCAAGTACATATCCTTTATATGATGTGTATAAACAGCGTACCAATTCAATTTTTGCAAGTGCAGAATTGGGCTGGAAAAGTATGTTGTATTTGACTGTTACCGGACGTAATGACTGGGATTCTGCTTTGGCTAATACTCCTAATACATCATTCTTCTATCCTTCGGTTGGTTTGTCTGGGGTTATCTCGGAAATGGTAAAATTACCAGATTGGGTGACTTATTTGAAAGTACGTGGTTCGTATGCGTCTGTGGGAGCTGCCATACCAAGAGGATTGACATCTACTGCTAATATTCATTTTGATGATGCGAGCCAAAGCTGGGTTACCAATGATTATCCTCCTTTGAGTGAATTGTATCCGGAACGTACTGATTCTTGGGAGGCTGGTCTGTCTGCCAAGTTCTGGGATAACCGTTTCTCTTTGGATGTGACCTGGTATAAGACTAATACGAAAAATCAGACCCTGACTATTCCTATATCAGCCAGTGGTGGTTATACCAAGATGTATGTACAGAGTGGAAATGTACAGAATATGGGTATGGAGTTTGCATTAGGCTTTAATGAAACTTGGGGAAACTTCTCATGGAGTTCTAATTTGACTTATAGTTTTAATAAAAATAAGATTATTTCTTTGGCTCCTGGACTTGAAGGTGGTATCGACCAGGGCGGAATCGGTAACTCTCAGATCAGGTTGTATGAAGGTGGTACAATGGGAGACCTTTATGTAACCAGCCAGTTAAAACGTGACCAGCAGGGAGATATTTTGGTTGTCGATGGTAAGGTACAGGCCGAAAGTCTTGCTGAAAACCCGAAATATGTCGGTTCTGTATTGCCTAAGGGAAATATGGGATTTAGAAATGATTTCAGCTGGAAAGGTCTTAATTTCGGTTTCTTGTTGAGTGCACGCTTTGGTGGTGTCGTACTGTCTGGAACTCAGGCCGAATTGGATAAGTTTGGCGTTTCTAAGGTAAGTGCCGATTATCGTGATCAGGGAGGTGTACCTGTGAATTGGGAGAGAGTTGATACAGAATCTTATTATAGTGTAGTAGGTGGTATCAATGGTGTTTTGGAAAACTATGTATATAGTGCAACAAACGTGCGTTTGCAGGAAGCTTCTATCGGTTATACATTGCCGGCTAAATGGTTTAACAATAAAATGAATTTAAGCCTTTCTTTGGTTGGACGTAATCTTTGGATGATTTATTGTAAGGCTCCTTTCGACCCGGAAGCAACAGCTTCTACCGGTACTTATTTCCAGGGCTTGGATTATTTTATGCAGCCTAGCTTAAGAAACTTTGGTTTCAGTGTTAAATTCCAATTCTAAGTATATACGATTATGAATAAAAGATTATTTAAATATATATTATCCGGAGCATTTGGAACGCTGCTTCTGGCAGGAAGTTCCTGTACAGCTAATTTTGAAGAAATAAACCGCCCTGGAGAAAATATTACTGATGAAGAATATGGTAGAGATAATTTTAAGTTGCAGTCCTATTTTTCTCAGATGATAGAAAATGTGCTATCTCCTCAGGAAAACTCATTTCAGATGAATGAAAATTTGATAGGAGATGTTTATGGACGTTATATGACAACGGCTAATGATGCATGGAATGGCAGTAATTTCTCTGTATATAATGCTCAGAACTCTTGGATTAAATATCCTTTTAATGATGTGATGCAGAAATTCACCACTCCGTGGTACGCTGTAAAAGAAAGTACAGATGAAAATAGTACGGTATGGGCATGGGCCAAGATTCTGCGTGTCGCAGCTATGCATCGTTTGATTGATATGTATGGCGCTCTTCCATATACTCAGGTTACTTCAGAATCTATCACAGTGCCTTATGATGATATGAAAACTGCTTATCATGCCATGCTTGACGACTTGACATCTGCAATTGAAACTCTGACTGTATATCTTTCTTCCAGTTCGGATGCATTAATGCCAGATGCGGATGTGGTCTATAAGGGAGATATGAATAAATGGGTGAAGTTTGCAAATTCTTTGAAACTACGCTTGGCTATGCGTTTGAGAGGTGTAGAGCCTGAATATGCACAGCAAATGGCAGAAGAAGCAGTTGGACACTCTATAGGTGTTATTACTTCGAATGCAGATGCTCCGAGATATCCGTATCCGGGAAACTCTCCGATATGGAAAATGTGTACAAGTTGGGGTGATGCACGTGCTGCTGCAGATATCGTTTCTTATATGGTAGGATATCAGGACCCTCGCTTGTCGTTGTATTTTAATTCTGTTACTTTCAGTGGGTTTGACGGAACTTATGCGGGGTTGAGAAGCGGTAGTACTTTGACTAGTAAAGCGTGGGCAGACCAGTATTCATGTCCTGCAGGCGAAATGGATGATGATTATTTGTGGATGACAGCAGCAGAGGTTGCCTTTCTGAAGGCCGAAGGTGCTCTTTATAATTGGAATATGGGAGGAAGTACAGCCGAAGCCTTGTATGAAGAAGGTATTACATTGTCTTTTGATCAATGGGGCGCAAGTGGAGCCAGTGCGTATATGGAAAATAGTACGAATACTCCAGCTGATTATTCTGATCCGAGTGGAAAGTTGTCGACTAGTGCTGTAAGTACTATTACTGTTAAGTGGGAAAACGGTGACACAGAAAAAAGTTTGGAACGTATCATCACCCAGAAATGGATTGCTATGTATCCATTAGGACAGGAAGCATGGAGTGAATACCGTCGTACGGGTTATCCTCGTTTCTTCTCATTGGCGGAACAGCCTGTTTCTTATCCTACTTTGACCACTGTTGCTGCTCGAATTCCGTTTAATCCGGATGAATATACTAATAACCCTAATAATATAAATTCATCTACAGTACAGCAGTTGTTAGGTGGAAAGGATGATTATTCTACAAAACTGTATTGGGCAAAATAAGTAACGTAATAAAAAGAATAGATTATGTTAAAACATTATATAGGAAAAATCATAATGTGTGGAGCTGTTTGCTCGGCATTATACTCTTGTTCAGATTGGACAAAAGTAGAATCTATTAATCAGGGAACGTTTCTGGAAAATAATAGAAGTGACGAATATTATGAAAATTTGAGAGCCTGGAAGGCACGTAAAGACCATCAGATTACTTTTGGATGGTTTGGTAACTGGACAGGAGTAGATCAGGAACATAGCATGCGAAGTCTTCCGGATAGTTTGGATTTTATTTCAATCTGGGGATCTTGGAAAAACCTGACTGATAAGCAAAAGACAGATTTGCAGTATGTTCAGGAAAAGAAAGGTACCAAGGCGCTGTTGTGTTTCATTATAGCTAATATCGGTGACCAGATTACTCCTCAATCTGTATACGATAATTGGCAGGAAGAAGGATATGAGTCTGAAAGAGCTGCAGTGAATGCATATTGGGGATGGGTTGATGGTGATGATGATGCAATCAGTAAAGCTATCGACAAGTATACTCAAGGCCTGTGTGATACAATCCATAAATACAATTATGATGGGTTTGATATCGATTACGAGCCCAACTATGGTTCTTCCGGAAATCTGGCAAGTTATAAAGACCGGATGCTGATGTTTTGTGAGTATATGAAAAATCATTTAGTTGAAGGTAAAATGCTGGTAGTAGACGGTGAACCTCAATCTATGCCTGCAGAAGCTGGAATACTTTTGGATTACTTTATTGTACAGGCTTATAACAGTTATGGAGATTCTGATTTGAACAGCCGTTTGCAAAGTACTATTAATAATTTTGATGGGGTACTTACTCCTCAGGAAGTGGCACGTAAATATATCGTTACAGAGAATTTTGAATCTTACGCGGCAAACGGTGGAAACTCAAATTACATGGATAAAGAGGGTAATACGTTTAACTCTTTGGAAGGTATGGCCCGCTGGGTTCCAGTTATAGATGGTGATTCTATTATGAAAGGAGGTTTTGGGTCTTATCATATTGAATATGATTATGGCTTGACTTTTACTGATGATTTCTATACAGCTCATCCTTGGTTGAGTAGAGATGACTTGAGCTATCCTTGGACGCGTTCCGGCATGCGTGCTTTGAGAGCTTTAGAATCTATATCAAGTATTAAACGTTAAAAAAAGAAGAATATGAAAAGTATATTAAATGTCACCAGAACTATACTTGCTTTTGTCATATTGGTATGTATAATGACTGCATGTAATGATGCTGAATACGATGTGGTCAATAACAAGATTTACATTACAGAAGCGATGTCAAGTTCAACCACAAAATTATTGGTGGACCCTGATACTGGGGCAGATGCCAGTTTTTCTATCAGTTTGAGTGATAAGTCTGCAAGTGATGTAACGGGTAAATTAACGGCTTCTGAATCGGCATTGGAAGCGTATAACAGTCTTAATGGAACAAATTATAAGATGCTTCCGGCCGAGAATTATTCATTCAGTGAAGACCAGGTGGTAATTCCGTCTGGTAGTGTGATATCTTCATCCATTAATATTCATGTGAATCCGTTCTCTGAGGAACAAATGGAAAGTGGTGATCTGTATGCAATTCCCGTCACTGTAGAATCGGCTTCATCGGATTTCTCTTCATTGGCAAGTCTTTCCAGTTATATTATTATTCTGGATCAGGTAATTGTTACATCTGTTCCTGTTTTGAGTGGCAGCAATCCTGTAACTCCTACCACGTCATTGCGTCAGGATTATAATCAGAGCGAATGGAGTCTTGAATTTAGATTGAATATGGATGGTTTCTCTATCAACAATCAGGCTATTGCTTCTTTGAATCCGAGTGAAATCTATGTCCGTTTCGGTGATGCCGGAAAAGACTATAATATGTTGCAGATCAAGACTCAGGGTACTCAGTATGAGTCTGTAACCCGTTTTGAACCTAATAAATGGTATCATATAGCCATTGTAGGTAATTCATCTTCTATGAAACTGTATGTAAACGGTGTATTGGACGGCACACTTAATTTGAGCGGTTCGGCATCATGGACAGTTGAAAAGGATAAATTCAGTCTGATCAGTTCCGGAACTACTTATTTTAGAAATAAATGTATGTTGAGTGAGTTCCGTTTCTGGACTAAGGCAATTTCACAATCCCAGATTCAGAATTATATGTTTGCGATAGATCCTGAAACTCCAGGTCTGGAAGCCTATTGGAAGATGAATGAAGGAAGTGGAAATGTATTTAACGATGCTACCGGTCATGGTAATGAAATGACAGCTGCCGGTACTATCAGTTGGCAAGATGGTATACGTTCCGATGAACAATAATTGACTGACACTTGATTATAAGAAGTTGGAATGACATAAGTCTTAAATGTTTTCTCTCCTGATTTATTTTGGGAGAGAAAACAAACTTTATTGGATAAAACTGAAGTGCACCTCAAAAGTTTTTGTCAGACTTTTGGGGTGCATTTTTAATAAGTCATGGTCCGTTCTTATTGGATAAAGTATGAAAGATTCATTGATGACTGCAATTCCGGCAGTTTGAATGTTAAAAGAGAGTATCTGATAAAAAGTAAAAAAGCTACATCATCTTTCTTAAAGAAATAGGATGTAGCTTTTTTAAAAAAGGAATATCTGATTAATCAAACAGACTTCTGAATTTCTTGAATATTTTTTCCTTCAAACTGGTATTGGGCGTAAAGCTTTCCGATTCTTGCCATTTCTCTAGAGCTTGTCTTTCTTCTTTGGTTAGAGTTTCTGGAATATATACACTTACGTTGACCAACAAATCTCCTGTACCGGTATTATAGCCGTAGCTGTTGATGTTTGGCAATCCTTTACCACGCAAGCGCAATACCTTACCCGGTTGTGTACCCGGTTCGATTTTGATTTTAGCTTTACCGTCGATTGTTGGAATTTCTACTGTACCTCCCAATGCTGCAGTCGGAACGCTTAATAATAGATTGTATATCAAGTCACTTTCGTCACGAATCAGTTCAGGATGTTTTTCTTCCTCTATCTGTATCAGAAGATCACCCGGCACTCCATTGTGTTTGCCAGCATTACCCTTACCGTTCATAGTCAGTTGCATACCTTCGGCTACACCAGCAGGAATTTTTACGGTTACAACTTCTTCACCGTAAGTGATTCCTTCACCGTCACATTCCTTACATTTGTTTTTGATGATTTTTCCTTCACCACCACACTGAGGACATACAGTCTGTGTTTGCATCATACCGAAGATGCTCTGCTGAGTGCGGGTTACACTACCTGTTCCATGACATGTAGGACAAGTTTCTGTTCCTCCTTCGCCTTCTGCACCTGTACCATGACAATGAGTACATTGAACATATTTCTTCAGTTTGAATTTCTTTTCTACACCAGTAGAAATTTCTTTCAAATTCAGTTTTACTTTTACGCGCAGATCGGAACCTCTGAATTTACGCTGGCGACTTTGTCCGCCTCCACCGCCAAATCCACCAAATCCACTATGTCCGCCGAAAATATCACCAAACATAGAGAAAATGTCGTCCATTGACATGCCTTGTCCGCTAAAGCCTCCAAATCCACCAGCTCCAGCAGCTCCGTCTACTCCTGCATGACCAAACTGATCGTAACGGGCACGTTTGTCCGGATTACTTAATACTTCATATGCTTCGGCTGCTTCCTTAAATTTTTCCTCAGCCTCTTTATCTCCCGGATTCTTGTCGGGGTGATATTGGATTGCTTTTTTGCGATACGCTTTCTTTATCTGGTCTGCTGAAGCTGATTTGTCAACTCCAAGCACTTCATAATAATCTCTTTTTGCCATTTGAAAGAAGTCTTGGTTTATTATTGTGCTACTACCACTTTTGCGTGACGAATTACTTTATCATTCAATTTGTATCCTGTCTGTACACAGTCCAATACTTTGCCTTTCTGTGCTTCGTCCGGTGATGGAACCAATGCGATAGCTTCATGGAAATCAGTATCGAAAACTTCACCTACAGGTTCCATTTTCTGTAAACCTTCCTGTGCCAGTCCTTTCAGGAATTTCTGATAGATCAAGTCAATTCCTTCGTACATAGCTTGTACGTTTTCCGATTTCTGCATATTCTGTAATGCACGTTCCAAGTCGTCCAATATAGGAAGTACTGCACTGATAGCCTTTTCTCCTCCGTTTTTGATGAGTTCGGCTTTTTCTTTCATGGTGCGTTTACGGTAGTTATCAAATTCGGCAGACAAACGCAGGTATTTGTCTTTCTGCTCTTCGATGGTCTGCTGTGCAGCTTCCAGCTCTTTAGCCAATTTTTCTTCGGCTGTCAATTCTTCTTGAGGCTGTTCTTGTGCAGTCTCTTCTGTTTGAGTGTTCTCTGAATTTTCAGCAGCATTGTCCTCTTGGTTTTTCAATACTTCTTCCTGTGAGTTCTGATTTTCTTTTGTACTCATATTGTTATATTGTTTTTTTATATGCAAATAATTATTTATTGTTTTCTATTCCCTTACAAATATCATGCCTAAACGGCAGAAATGTGGAAATGGCCTGCAAAAGTACGAAAAATCTGCCACACTGGCACATCTTTATTCACCTTTGTGTCTGTAGGGTATGCTTTTCTCATTTTTATTCCGTACCTTTGCAATGCCAAAAGAAAAGAAATAACATAAAATAGGTATAAAAGAAATGATTACAGTCTCAAATGTAGCCGTACAATTCGGTAAAAGAGTGTTGTATAACGATGTAAATCTGAAATTTACAAACGGTAATATTTATGGCATCATTGGTGCGAACGGTGCAGGTAAGTCAACTTTTCTGAAAGTGATTTCGGGTGAGTTGGACTCAACCAAGGGTAGTGTGACTTTGGGTCCGGGAGAACGTCTTTCGGTTTTGAGTCAGGACCACTTTAAGTTTGATGCACATACAGTGCTCGATACAGTACTGATGGGACATACAGTGTTGTGGGACATCATGAAGCAGCGTGAGGCTTTGTATGCCAAAGAAGATTTTACTGATGAAGACGGTATCAAGGCTGCAGAACTGGAAGAAAAGTTTGCAGAGCTGGAAGGATGGAATGCAGAAAGCGATGCGGCTATCTTGCTGAGCGGACTGGGAATAAAAGAGGATAAACATTATACGCTGATGGGTGACCTGAGCGGTAAGGAAAAGGTACGTGTCATGCTGGCACAGGCTTTGTTTGGTAATCCGGACAACTTGTTGCTCGACGAGCCGACGAATGACCTGGATATGGATACTGTGACCTGGCTGGAAGAGTATCTGTCGAATTTCGAACACACTGTGTTGGTAGTCAGTCACGACCGTCACTTCCTCGACTCGGTATGTACACATACAGTGGATATTGACTTTGGAAAAGTGAATCTTTTTGCAGGTAACTATAGTTTCTGGTATGAATCCAGTCAGTTGGCACTTCGTCAGCAGCAGAACCAGAAAGCAAAAGCTGAGGAAAAACGAAAAGAACTGGAAGAATTCATCCGCCGTTTCTCTGCCAATGTGGCAAAATCAAAACAGACTACCAGTCGTAAAAAGATGCTTGAGAAACTTAATGTGGACGAAATCAAACCTTCTTCACGTAAATATCCGGGTATCATCTTTACTATGGACCGTGAACCGGGTAATCAGATTCTGGAAGTTTCAGGATTGCGTGCAGAGACAGAAGATGGTGTTGTTCTGTTCAATGATGTGAACTTCAATGTAGAGAAGGGAGATAAAATTGTATTCTTGAGCCGCGACCCTCGTGCGATGACTGCTTTGTTTGAGATTATCAACGGTAATCGTAAGGCACAGGCCGGACATTACAATTGGGGAGTGACAATTACTACTGCTTATCTGCCACTGGATAATACTGATTACTTTAACTGCGATTTGAACCTTGTAGACTGGTTGAGCCAGTATGGAGAAGGTAACGAAGTGTATATGAAAGGATTCCTGGGACGTATGTTGTTCTCTGGCGAAGAGGTGCTGAAGAAAGTGGATGTGCTTTCCGGAGGTGAAAAGATGCGTTGTATGATTGCCAGAATGCAGCTCAAAAATGCAAACTGTCTGATTCTGGATACTCCTACCAACCACTTGGATTTGGAATCTATTCAGGCCTTCAACAATAACCTGAAGACTTATAAGGGTAATGTGTTGTTCTCTTCACACGACCATGAATTTATTGAAACCGTTGCGAACCGTATTATTGAATTGACTCCGAATGGAATTATCGATAAGATGATGGAGTATGACGAGTATATTACTTCCGATCATATCAAGGAAATGCGTGCCCGTATGTATGGTGATAAATAATATACTTATATAAACTGATAAAGAAGCCTTTCTGCTTTGGGAAAATCCCTAAAAGTAGAGAGGCTTCTTTTTTTATAGATCTGTGGTAAATTTGTCCGTGAGGCTTATACCGAAAGAAGAAAGTAAAGTCCGGGTTCTTTCGGCTGGTAGTCTGTTATTTTGTTTCAAGAAAATCTTTGCCAAACGATAAAGGAAGCAAATCTTTGGTCCCTTCTATTACATAAATATCGTTTAGGCTATAAAGCAGGATACGCATAGGCTGTTGGTATCGCTGTTCGGTTTCGAGCAAGACCTGACGGCAGGCACCGCAGGGAGGAATTGGAGATTCTAAATAACCGGATTCGCTACGTGCAGCAATGGCAAGAGTCATGACGGGCTGATCGGGGTATTGAGAATTGGCGTAGAATAAAGTAGTACGTTCGGCACAAGTACCCGAAGGATAGGCTGCATTTTCCTGATTGCTTCCTGTTACAATAGTTCCATTGGCCAGCAAGGCAGCTGCTCCTACAGAGAAATGTGAATAGGGGGCATAACTGCGATTGGTAGCCTCTTTGGCTGCATCAATCAGTTTCCGGTCCAATTCTTCCAGCTCTTCATAACGGAAAGCACGAATGCCAATTTCAATTTTCAGTTCTTTCATGGTGTTTCTTTTTAGTATTTGTACAAATGTATAAAAAATAAGTAGATTTCAACTTGTATTTTGTTTTATTCGTTCAATAGTTTATCTTTGCTTGTCAGAAATAATTTAAAAGTCAGAATAAATGAATGTATGTAAAAGGGGATTTTTCCTGCTGTTGTTATCGTGTGTGGTAGCCATGCTGCCTGCCCAGCGTCGTAATCAGGCATATGAAGATTATATCAAGAAATACAGAAAGATAGCGGTCGAAGAAATGGAGCGCTACCACATTCCTGCCAGTATTACGCTGGCACAGGGATTGCTGGAGTCGGGGGCCGGCAGAAGTACGCTGGCACGGAAATCGAACAATCACTTTGGAATTAAATGTGGCGGTCGCTGGGAAGGACGTACGGTGCGTCATGATGATGATGCGCGGAACGAATGTTTTCGTGCCTATAAGCATCCGCGAGATTCGTACGAAGACCATTCCAAGTTTTTGCGTACAGGAGCCCGGTATGCTTTTCTGTTCCGCTTGAAAATTACCGATTACAAGGGGTGGGCCAGAGGGCTGAAAAAAGCCGGTTATGCTACCGACCCTCGTTACGCAGACCGTCTGATAGATATTATTGAACTATATGATTTGGATAAATACGATAGAAAGGGTGGTCTGAAGTGGGCTGAAGAATTCCCTGATCCGCATCAGCCTTATCTGGCCAACGAACTTTTGTATATCGTTGCGCGCAGGGGAGATACTTTTGAATCGTTGTCCAAGGAAATGGGTATCAGTAAGAAGAAGATTCGCAAATACAATGAGTTGCCGAAAGATTATAAATTCCAGGGCGGTGAGATTGTTTATTTGGAGAAGAAACGTAGCCGGGCTACAAAAGATCATATTTGTTATACGGTACGTCCGGGTGATTCCATGTATTCCATTTCCCAGAAATTCGGTGTCCGTTTGTCGCGTCTGTATAAGATGAATAACATGAAACCGGAATCTCCTGCACCTAAAGTAGGAGAGATTCTTCGCTTACGGTAAAAACGGAGTTTTATTGTTGTAAGATACAAGTGAACAGAGATTGTCTCAATATGGACTTGAGATGGTCTCTGTTTTTTGTTTTTATTTCAGATTAAGCTGTAAAGTCTTGGTTGTCTGAACTGTCTGTAGGAAAGATGCTTATTGGCATAGATATAAATCTAGAGATCTATTCATTTGTTCAATTCGGCGACGTCGGCTGCACAAACGCCGTCGTTGGCTGTACAGCCGACAACGGCGGCTCTATAATCAACGACGGCGATTAAAGACTCCGATGCTTATCGCTACCTGTTTATTCTTGTTGTGTGATATATTTGTCAAGAGATTGCCGGTTTCAGGCTCCAATCTTTTCCGTCCGTCTTGCAAGAGTGGAATGTTCGGATACAAAAAAGGCCGTCTTAATATAAATTTTATTTAAGACAGCCTTTCTGATGAATGGTTTTATTTTTGTCTGGTTGGATAATCCTTACCAGCTCCAGGCACTTTCTGTATATTTACTTTCTACAGTTGTCTCTATATTATCGGGCAAGTTGGCAAAGAAATCAATTCCGGTTTTCTGTTCCAGATCATCAATTGAAAGAGCATACTGCTTGTAATTGTTATTGCTGTAAGCCTTATGCTCCAGCCAGAAACCAATAGCCTGATAACTTCCGCCTTTAAGCGATAAGATAGCCATAAAATAGTATTTGGGTACAGGAACATTGTTGCCTATATATTCTATAATCTGATTGTCCTGAATGGTTCCTCCCTTTACTACGTATAGCGTATCCGATGAAACAGAGATGTTACCCCACTGCTGGACTTTCTGTTCCAGACTTTGCCAGATGCCTCCGTTGAATCCGTTTTGAATCTGGGAACTCATGTTAGAGAAATAGAATGTCTGTTTGTTGGCTTCTATAGAATACTGACGGTCTGAAGAAGCACATAAGTGTCCGCGGCTGTATCCGCTGCCTTTGTAGTCGCTGTCGTGCGTCTGGTATTGTGAGGGGAGTTTCGGATCTTCTGTAAATGATTCATTTCTTCCCGCATCGTTGTCGGGAGTTGCAGTACTGAAGGTAAAAGCAACCCAGCGTGAGTGTTTTTTTGCACAATCCCATTCGTAGCTGTAAGTAATCACTTCTTTTCCGTTGTATTGTGTAGTATGCGTGATGAACAGATTCATGTCTCCTCCTTTCAGAGCCGGAACTTCTATCCTTTTTGCATATCCGTTCGGATTTTCTGGAGTGGTCGATCCTCCTTCTCCTTCTTCGCCTGCATTCTGTTGTATGGTAAGCGGATAAGAAATACCGGCTATACGTACAGTGATGAGTGCAGAACGCATTTGTTCGGTAGTATTTTTGCTTACACTACCCATTACCGATGCATTTCCGTTACCTGAGTATCTTAATAAAGTACACCAGTCTTGGTCTACTTCTATTGTCCACGATTGTTCTGTGCGGATATGCAACAGGAAGCCTGCATTATCAGCCGGAAGATTTTCTTTTAAATCTAAATAAACCGGTTGGGATGTATTCTGTTCGTTATTCAGCAACTCTTCCGGAATATCTCTTTCACTACAAGAGGTGAAGAGTGCCACAAGGACAAATAAGGTTGCCTTGAAAAAATGCAATGAATTTTTCATGAGTTAGGATGTTATTGTATTTCTTTGATAAAATAAACTACAGTAGGAAGGTGGTCGCTATATCCGTTGAGCCATACACCTCCAGCGTGTGTACGCTTGGGGTAACCTTTGTATCTGCCTTCAGTCTGGAACATGAAATCACGTTTGAAAATCTCATGTTTGTAATAAGTCAGAGTTTTTCTGTCCGGGTTTAACATATTGCCTGTAAATACTATCTGGTCGAACAGGTTCCATTTGCCTTGATACATCAGAGTACCGTATCCTTTCTTCAAAGTGTCCCACCATGGGTTGAACAAATCTGTCTTACCGGTTTCTTTAGCTTTTCTTTTAGCTCCTAGCGCTACAGACATACTTTTGTCCATAGGATCGTCGTTCATATCACCCATAATCACGACTTTGATGTCGGGGTTGTTCTGTAATAACGAGTCTTTTAGAGCACGTACCTGAACTCCGGCTCTTTCGCGGGCTGGAGAAGCGGCTGCTCTCGAAGGCCAATGGTTTACAATAAAGGCAATTTTATCTCCTCCCATTGTTCCGCTTGCAATCAAGAATCCACGTGTTTTGTAAGTAGTGTCATTGTCTTCTGGAATGTAGGGGACAAGTCTGCTTGTTTCTACTTGAAAGAGTTTGGGGTTATAAAGGAAAGCACAGTCTACACCTCTTACGTCTACTCCTTCGTAATGGATAATTTCATATCCTCTGTCTGCAAGAGCCGGTTGCGCAATAAGATCTTCCAGTACTCTTCTGTTTTCTACTTCCGAAACACCGATAATTGCAGCACCCATGGGAAGTTTGTCCGTAGCTAATAAACTTAGCACTTCGGACATGTTTTTCAGTTTGGATTTGTATTTGGAATCATCCCATTTGTTTTTTCCTTCGGGCAGATATTCGTAGTCGTTCTTCCCTTCATCATGTGAGGTGTCGAATAGATTTTCCAAATTATAAAAGCCTACTCCATATAGGGCATACTTTTTTTCCTGTGAATAAACTGTGACAAATAAGAATGTCATCAGTGCGAATAATAGATGTCTTTTCATTGTTTTGAGCTTTTAATTTATCATGTTATTACAGTCCAATGACAAATATCTAAAAAATAAGTAGAAAAATATACTGTTTCCCCGTGTTTTTTTGGCAAAAATTATTCAAATTCGGCTTTTTTTATTTACTTTGTAATGATACCTTAATACATTAAGGTAAAAAGTGTTTAAAATTAACGATAAAAAGTATGAAAAAAGAGCTCGGACTTATGAGTGTGCTTTTTTGCCTTACTCCAGCTTTGATAGCCCAGAATAAGGTAAAAAAGAATGTACTTGAAGATAATGCTTCATTTACATTTACAGAATCCCAACTGAACGAAGATGATGATGTGGCTCAAAGCAATTATGCATTGGTCACTTCGAACAATGACGTGTATCTGTCGAATGTAGGCTATTTGTTCAGCCCGATGCGTTTTAGGGTAAGAGGGCTTGATTCGCAGTACAGTGAAGTCTTTTTTAATGGAGTGCAATTTAATGATGTAGAAACGGGACGTTTCAGTTACGGATTGATTGGAGGCTTGAATGATGCCACCCGTAACAAGGAAGGTATCAGCCCATTTGAAACCAATAACTTTACTTTTGGTGCAGTGGGTGGTTCTTCTAATATCAATATGCGTGCCAGCCAGTATGCACCAGGATCGAAGCTGGTCTTCTCTGCCTGCAACCGTAGTTATGTAGCAAGAGCCATGTATACCTATTCTACAGGCTTGATGAACAATGGATGGGCTTTTACCGGCTCATTTGGTTACAGATGGGCGGAAGAAGGCAATATTGCCGGTACTTTTTATAATTCTTTCAGCTATTTCCTGGCTGCACAGAAAGTATTTAATGAACGTCATAGCTTGTCTCTCGCAACTTGGGGAGCGCCTACAGAAAGAGGACAGCAGGGAGCTTCTACAGAAGAAGCTTATTATTTGGCAAACAGTCACTATTATAATCCCAACTGGGGATATCAGAATGGCGAAAAACGTAATGCACGTGTGGTAAATTCGTATGAGCCGTCGGCTATTGCTACCTGGGACTTTGATATTAACAAGGATATGAAGTTGGTAACCAGTGCCGGATTTAAGTATAGTTCTTATGGCAAGAGTGCCTTGGGATGGGGAGGTAATGCAGCCGATCCAAGACCGGATTATTACAAGAAGTTACCAAGTTCTATCTTTAATGTCTGGAACAGTGTTCCTACTGCAGATGAACTGGATCAGTTTAATCGGGTAACTGATTTATGGATGAATAATGAATCTTATCGCCAGATAGACTGGGATATGCTGTATCTTGCCAATCAGAAGGCAAATGCTACTGGTAAGGATGCTTTGTATTATCAGGAAGAATTGCACAACGACCAGTTGGCTTTCAACTTGAGTTCTGTATTCAATCATTCTTTGGACAAGAATCATAAGTATTCGGCTGGTATCGCTTTCAATGCAACAAAAGGTATGCATTATAAAACAATGAAAGATTTGTTGGGAGCAACTACTTATACCGATATCGACAAGTTCTCTGTTCGTGATTATGGATACGGTTCTTCTATCATTCAGAATGATTTGGATAATCCGAACCGTAGAATTGGAGAAGGCGACCGTTTCGGATACGATTACGATATTCATGTTTATAAGGAAAGCGCTTGGTTGCGTTATGAAGGAAAAGATGCAGGACTGAATTATTTTGTAAGTGGTAAAATCGGTTCTACACAGATGTTCCGTTATGGTAATATGCGTAATGGACGTGCTCCTTTGAAATCAAAAGGAAGCAGTGGTACTGCCAAGTTCCTGGAAGGTGCTATTAAGGCAGGTATCCGTTATGACTTCAACGGAAATCATTCTATTTCATTGAATGCCAGCTACGAAGATCGTGCTCCACTTGCTTACAATGCTTTCATTGCTCCACGTATTAAAAATGACTTTGTAAAAGATCTGAAGACTGAACGTATTTTAGGAGGTGAATTGAGTTACAACTTTACCGGTTCTGTAGTGAACGGACGTATTACCGGTTACTATATGCGCTTCAGCAATCAGGTAGAGATGGATGCTTTCTACAATGATAATGAATCACGTTTCACTTATCTTTCTATGAATGGTATTGAAAAAGAACATTATGGAATAGAGGCTGCAGCTACTGTGAAACTGACTTCTAACTTGTCGTTGACTGGTATCGCTACATGGTCTGAAGCTAAATACATCAATAATCCGGATGCGGTTCGTACATATGAAAGTGAAAGCGAATCGAATGTAGACCGTGTATATGCAAAAGGTATGCGTTTGAGTGGTACTCCTCTTTCTGCATATAGCTTGGGATTGGATTATAACATCAAAGGATGGTTCTTTAATCTGACAGGAAACTATTATCATCGTGTATATCTTGATTTCTCTACTTATCGCCGCTTGGAAAGTGTACTGACCAAGTATAGCGATGGAACTGTAGATGCCAATGGAAACTTGGTGGGAGTATCTGTACCGGAACAGGAAGAGTTGGACGGTGGCTTTATGCTGGATGCTTCTATAGGTAAATTTATTCGTCTGCGTGATGGTAAGAGCTTGAGCATTAATCTAAGTTTGAACAATATTCTGAATAATACTAATCTGCGTACCGGTGGTTACGAACAAAATCGTGACGATAGCTACGAAGATGGTTCAGAACGTGTATATGTTTTCTCTAAAAACTCAAAATACTATTATGCTTTCCCGTTCAATGCATTCCTGAATGTTGGATTCAGATTCTGATGAAGAGAAAGGTAAGAGTATAAAATCAAACAAGAAGATATGAAAAAGATAACGTTAATTTTGGCTGCCTGCATGGTTCTGTTTACTTCAGGATTGGTTTCTTGTATGGACGATTTTGATGTACCTGTAACAGGCAATGCCTATGGAAACAATAATATAAAAGACGGACGGACAATCTCTATTGCCAATCTGAAGAAAAAGTATGCTTCGGTGATATCTGCCAATGGCTTGCAGCAGATTACAGAAGAAACACGTATTGAGGGAGTCATTGTAGGTGATGACGAAAGCGGAAATATTTATAAGCAGTTGATGATTGCTGATGAGAGTGGTATAATCGTAATTGGCATTAATAATACCGGTTTGTATGCTACTTGTCCGGTTGGTCAGAAAATGATTATTGACTGTGAAGGACTTTATATCGGAGGATATGGAGAATTGGGACAGCTTGGTTCCGTATATAATGGTAAGGTTGGTAGAATGCCGGGTTATATGTGGGAAGAGCACGTTCGTCTGCTTGGTGAACCTAATCTTTTTTATCCGGAACTGGCGCCTAAGACTCTGACTGCAGCTGATTTGTCTTCATGGGATAAGGCAGAAGCTCCTATTCTGGTGAACATGAATGATGTTTCGTTTGAAAATGCAGATGGAGAAGAACTTTATGCAGAAGATAAAGGTGGATCACAGTCTGCAATTGAACAGAATCTGGTATTTGAAGATGGAACTAAACTTGTGGTTCGTACCAGTACATATGCTAATTTCGCAAACGATGTATTGCCTCAGGGTAAGTTGAATGTAACAGGTCTGCTGAGTCGCTATGGTAATACCTGGCAGCTGACTTTAAGATCGGGAGAAGAAGTAAAAAGAAATAATTAACAAAACAAATACATATTGATTATGAAAAAGATTTTTAGCGCACTGTTTTTTACGCTGTTTGGAGCTGCTGCATTGATGACTTCTTGTAGCGATGTGCCTGCACCATATGAAATTAAATCTCCGGACGATGTGGATCTTGTAGGAACAGGAACCAAGGAAGATCCGTATAATGTAGCTACTGCTCAAATGAAGCAGGATGGTTCTGTGGCTTGGGTACAAGGATACATCGTAGGTGTAATGGAAACTAAAGTAGATCCTTTTACTGCTAATTTTGCTGCACCGTTTTCTACTAGTTCTAATTTAATGATTGCTGATAATCCAGATGAACAGAAAGCAAAGAATTGTGTGATTGTTCAGTTGCCGTTTGGAGCAATTCGTACTGCATTGAATCTGGTGGATCATGCAGACAACTTGAAGCAGCCTGTGATTTTGCAGGGTACTCTTACTTCTTACTTTAGTGCTGCTGGGTTGAAAGAAGTTTCTGCCGGAGTCTTTAAAGGAGAAGAAATTGGAGAAGAAGAAGGTGGTGAAGGAGAAACTCCGGAAGGTAACTTGATTTTTGAAGAGAAATTTACTGCAAATGAAGGTGACTTTACTATTAAAAATGTAACTCTTCCAGAAGGTTCTTCTTATGTATGGAAATGGGAACAGTATCAGACTAATCCTCCGTATATGAAAGCGAGTGCTTACGTGGGTGGTTCAAACAAGGCTTCTGAAAGTTGGTTGATTTCGCCGGCAATCAATTTGTCTGATGCAACAAAAGCTACTTTGGTCTTCAAGCATGCACATAAATTTGCTGCAGACCATACTAAAGAATTGACATTGTGGGCTACTGAAGCAGGAAAAGAAGCATGGGAACAATTGACTATCCCGAACTATAGCAGTGGTGAGTCATGGACAATGGTTTCTTCTGGAAATATTGACCTGGCTAAATATGCAGGAAAGGATATGCAGTTTGCCTTTAAATATGTCAGCAGTACAGAAGCTGCTCCTACTTGGGAGGTAAATGATGTACAGGTTTATAGTGATGGCAGTGGCAATGTACCGACTCCAGGCGAAGAGGTTACTGTAACTAAAGATGCCCCTTATGTAGAAAGTTTTGAATCAGGTCTTGGTAAATTTATAATTGATAATAAGGAAATTGGTTCATTGAGTTTTGTGTGGAAACACGATGCCTCTTACAAATATATGAAAGCTAGTGCATTTGTAAATAAAGTGAATAATGTAACTGAAAGTTGGTTGACTTCTCCTGTTATTGATTTGACAGGTGTGGATAAGGCTGTGCTTACTTTCGATCAGGCAATTAATTTTGCTAAAGGAAAAGCTTCTCAGTATCTTACTGTTGTAGCTACAGAAGCAGGAATGAATAACTGGGAACCGTTGACGATTACATATCCCGAAAGCGATAGCTGGAATTTTGTTGCTTCTGGTGATATTGATTTGAATAAGTATGCAGGAAAGAAAGTACAGTTGGCTTTCAAATACACTAGTTCTAGTGAAATTGCGGCTACATGGGAAGTAAAGAATGTGAAAGTTGCTGCTGCAGAAAATGGTGGTGGTACAGAACCAGAGCCTGGAACAGGAGAGCTGTTTATCTCTGAATATGTAGAAGGAAGTTTTGGTAATAATAAGTATGTAGAAATTTATAATCCCACAGATCAAGCAATCGATTTATCAAGTTATGCTTTGGCTTTGAATACAAATGGAGGTAGTGAATGGAAGAATAATGCAGGGTTGTCAGGTTCTATTCCTGCTAAATCCGTTATTGTTTATAAACATTCAGGTGCAGAGATATATAAAGGTGAAGCAATCGATTGTAATGCAATGATGTTTAATGGAAATGATCCTGTGGGATTGTTTAAGAACGATGAATTGATTGATATATTTGGCTCATTTGGAGCAGGTTCTGCAGACTTTGCAAAGGATATGACATATCGTCGTAAATCAAGTGTAACTGGACCTTCTGCTACTTACAATGCAGATGAGTGGGAAGCTACTTCTAAAGATGATGTAAGCGGATTAGGTTCACATACTATGAACTGATAATTATAACCATATCTGGTTCTTGATATAATGGAGCGAAGAATCTTGTCGGAAAGGCGGGATTCTTCGCTCTTTTTTATTTTCTTTGCATAAAGAAATAAAAACTGTTGTGCTTTGTTGTACATCAGTGTCAAAACAGCATAAAAATTAAACGAATGAAAATAAGACTATTCTTGACGGGCAGTCTGTTGTCTGTCCTGCTTTTTACCTCTTGTAGTAACGATGACCCTTCATCGGGTTCTGCTTTCTCTAATGGCCCGGCAGAGCTCCCTGCCTTGGCAACAAGTGGCAATCATAAGTTTGTTTCCCATTCTACTACAGTGGGAGGGCAAGAAGTTAATACCTTTAGTTTGGAATACGATTTAGACAAAAAACATGCACGCTGGGTGGCTTTTAAGTTTTATAATACAACAGGGCAGACTACCGTAGGTCGTAGTGACGAACCTTTTGCTCCCGATCCTTTGGTGGGAACTTCAAATCAGCGTGTGCAAGCTGATTTTGGACGGAAAGGATATGACAGGGGGCATCTCTGTGCATCGGCCGACCGGTTGTATTCTGAAACAGCGAATGAACAGACTTTCTATTATACCAATATGAGTCCACAGAAAAACAGCTTCAATACAGGAATATGGCGTGAACTGGAAGCAGCTGTACAAAACTGGGGGCGAAGTAATGTGTTCCGTGATACACTGTATGTGGTAAAAGGTGCCAGTATAGACCGCAAGGAACATATTTGGACATACATTGATGGAGATCAGACAAAGCCGGTACCCAAGTATTATTTTATGGCTTTACTGAATAAAAAAGGAGACCGTTTCAAGGCTATTGCTTTTTGGTTGGATCAGAGCAAAACGTATGGCAGTAAAGAGAAACTTTCCAATTATGCAATTACAGTAGACGAGTTGGAAGAGTTGACAGGCATTGATTTCTTTCACAACCTGAACGATGAGTTGGAAAGCGGAGTTGAGGCTCAATTCTCTGCAAATGCCTGGAACGGTATCTGAAGAAAAACGGTATGAATGTCAGTGATAGATGTCATTCATACCGTTTTTTGCTTTCAGAAAATGCTTCTAAAAACGCGACTTGTATCGATGGCATACGATACAAGTCACGAAGGGCAACGATACAAGTATCATAAGCCATCGATACAAGTCACGTTTTTTTGTGTCTTATCGCCTTTGTCCGTTCAATATAACAAGTGCTCCAATTATTCCAGTCATCTAACCGCAAGAGGGAATCGGGACATAACAGAGGATACAAAAAGCCACCTGATTCACGATGCTTTGCAAATGAACTAGGTGGCTGATTTGTAGTATTTACTGAATATTCCTTTTTATCGTTCTTGTTTTGAACTTTGATTACATCTTATCAAACTCTTTGTGGAATTCTACCACTGCTTCGATTCCTTTGCGGAAAATATCAAGTGAGAAGTTTTCATTGGGTGAGTGAATAGCATCACTTTCCAGTCCGAATCCCATCAAGACAGTCTTGATTCCCAAGATTTGCTCAAAGTCGCTGATGATAGGAATACTTCCTCCACGGCGAACTGCAAGAGGCTTTTTCCCGAATGCAACGGTAAATCCTTTTTCTGCAGCCTGATAAGCCGGCAGTGTGATAGGACATACATATCCTTCACCTCCATGCATCGGAGTAACTTTTACCTGCACATAATCGGGGGCAATCTGGTTGATATAGTCGATAAACAATTGGGAAATCTTTTCATGATTCTGATGAGGTACCAGACGGCTCGATACTTTCGCATAAGCTTTTGAAGGCAATACGGTTTTAGAGCCTTCGCCAGTATATCCACCCCAAATACCACATACATCGAAAGACGGACGGCAACTGTTACGTTCCAGTGTAGAATAACCTTTTTCTCCTTTCAAAGCCTTGACACCGATTGCTTCCATGTATTTTTTTTCATCGAATGGAATGCTGGCAATCATCTCTCTTTCGGCAGCAGGAACTTCTTCTACATCGTCGTAGAAATGTGGAATAGTAATGCGTCCGTTTTCATCGATAATTTGTGCCAGCATGCTGCATAATGTGTTGATAGGGTTGGCTACAGCTCCACCAAAATGTCCGGAATGTAAGTCACGGTTTGGTCCTGTAACTTCTATTTCCCAATAAGCAAGTCCGCGTAGTCCGGTAGTCAGTGAGGGTAAATCAGCTCCCAACATACTGGTGTCTGATACAAGGATTACATCTGCCTTAAGAAGTTCTTTATGCTCTTTCAAGAATGCATTCAGACTTGGTGAGCCAATTTCCTCTTCTCCTTCGAAAATGAATTTTACATTGTGCTTCAATAATCCTTCCCGGACTACATATTCGAAGGCTTTGGCTTGAATCATTGCCTGTCCTTTGTCGTCATCGGCTCCGCGCGCCCAAATATGTCCGTCGCGTACTTCCGGTTCAAAAGGTTGGCTCTTCCAAAGTTCCAGTGGTTCGGCCGGCATTACATCGTAGTGCGCATAAATCAGCACAGTAGGTGCATTCGGGTCTACTCGTTTCTCAGCATATACCAATGGGTTACCTTTCGAAGGCATAATCATGGCTTCGTCTGCTCCAGCCTCCAGCAAGAGCTGTTTCCAACGCTCGGCACATGCAAGCATATCTTCTTTGTGCTGTGGCAGGGCACTGATGCTTGGAATGCGAATAAGACTGAACAGTTCTTCTAAAAAACGATTTTCATTCTCTTGAATGTATTGTTTGATATCCATAGTGATTATATATTTCTTGATTACATTGCTAAAATATGAAATAAATTGGAATTGAGCAAACCAACTTTTTGTGTCTGCATTGTCGATGAAAAGAATTCAGATTAATGGAAATAGAAGACCTGTTTACCAGCATAACTGATCCTGCATATGCCGTAAAGCTGAGTTATAATCGTCTATCAGTTCTTTCATGACTTCTTTTACAGGCTGGATGTGATGGAACAGTGAAGCAATCTGGCCGATCTCCAGTTCTCCTTCTTTCAAATCTCCTTCAAAGATTCCCCGTTTGGCTCTGCCTTTTCCTAATAATGCTTTTAGCTCTTCTATAGAACCACCCTGTTGTTCTATTTTCTCTATTTCAGAGTAGAACTCATTTTTGATAAGGCGGGTAGGTGACAGATGTTTTAGTGTCAATATGGTATCCCCTTCGTGTAGGGAGAGACATCGGTCTTTAAAAGCAAAGTGAGCCGAACTTTCTTCTGTAAGAGCGAATCGGGTTCCAATTTGTACACCATCTGCTCCCAATGACTGGGCTGCCAAGATACCTTCTCCTGTAGCAATACCACCTGCTGCTATAAGAGGAACTGTACAAATTTGCCGGACTGCCGGAATGAGACACAATGTGGTGGTTTCTTCTCTTCCGTTATGTCCTCCAGCTTCGAATCCTTCAGCCACGATAGCGTCTACTCCGGCTTCTTCACATTTTGCTGCAAATTTTGTAGAAGAAACAACATGAACTACCGTAATATGATGTTGGTGCAGCCATTCTGTCCAAGTCTTAGGATTGCCGGCAGAAGTGAAGACAATGCGAACTCCCTCGTCGGCAACCAACTGCATAACAGCTTCTATTTCAGGATACATCAAAGGAATGTTTACTCCAAATGGTTTGTCGGTTGCTTTTTTACATTTCTGGATATGCTCTCTTAATGTTTCGGGATGCATGGAGCCGGCACCTATCAGACCAAGTCCACCGGCATTGCTTACTGCTGAAGCAAGTCTCCATCCGCTGCACCATACCATTCCTCCTTGTATAATAGGGTAACGAATACCAAATAATTTACATACTCTGTTCATAGACTTTTATATTTTAAATTAAACGCCTCTTTACAAAGATATACTATCTCAAGAATAATTCGTACTTTTGCTTCCGTTAATAGATAAAGCTTTAATCTCTTCGTCAATTTGTGTGATAGACAAAAATTGTCGGCGTACAATCTATCTATAAGATGATGCGATGAAGAGAATGATAATTATTGATTTTAGATAAGCAGAAAAGAAGAATGAAAATCTTATTGAATACTTTTTGTGGACTTTGTCTATGTTCTTTGCTTGCAGCGGGATGCAAAGAAAAAGACATGTCTATGAAAATGAATAATCCGCATAATATACGGGGTGTCATTAGTTATAAACGGAGTTTTAATGATTTGAATGCCGTGCAGCTTAAAGCAGCCAAGAGTCTGGGGATTTCTCCAGTAGCCGATAGGGAAGCTGCTTCCGAATTAATTGGCCGTCTGACAGAAATAAAATCGTGTGACTTGTATGATGTCGATTCGCTTACACATTCTGTACCTTATCTGGTTCCTCGGGCCAGTGCTTTACTGGATACAATAGGTCATGCTTTCCTTGATTCGCTGGAAAACAAAGGATTAAATCCTAATAAAATAATTGTAACCTCTGTTCTTCGCACTAAAGACGATGTAAAGCGTTTACGGCGCAGAAATCTTAATGCGTCGGCAAATTCTTGTCATTCTTATGGTACTACTTTCGATGTGAGTTGGAAACGGTTTGCAAAGGTTGAAGATCCTGATGGAAGACCTATGCAGGATGTAGGGGCAGATACGCTGAAACTTGTTCTTTCGGAAGTGCTTAGAGATATGCGTAAGTTGAACCGTTGTTATGTGAAGTATGAATTGAAGCAGGGATGTTTCCATATAACTGTAAGATAACGGAATATATATGTGCAGATATTTTATATACTTATCGTACGATGGTACAAATTATCATGGCTGGCAGATCCAGCCTAATGGCATTAGTGTACAGGAAGTGTTGATGAAGGCTTTGTCGACTTTTCTGCGCAAGCCTATAGAAGTAGTAGGTGCCGGACGTACGGATGCTGGAGTACATGCCCGGCTGATGGTAGCTCATTTCGATTTTGATGCAGAACTGGATTGTGCAACGGTTGTTGATAAGTTGAACCGGTTGCTTCCTCCGGATGTAGCTGTACATCGTGTACGCAGAGTAAAGTCGGACGCACATGCCCGTTTCGATGCAACATACCGTACCTATAAATATTATATTACCACTTGTAAAGATCCGTTTAGCCGGGCGTTTTCTTGGCGGATATTTCAGACCTTAGATTTTGAGAAAATGAACGAGGCTGCTCAGACTTTGTTCGACTATATAGACTTTACGAGTTTCAGTAAGTTGCATACGGATGTGAAAACCAACAATTGCAAGATGATGTACGCCCGTTGGGAACAAATAGGAGAACACAATTGGGTGTTTACCATTCAGGCAGACCGCTTCTTACGCAATATGGTTCGTGCTGTAGTAGGTACCTTAGTTGAGGTAGGTAAAGGAAAACTGACGGTAGAGGGATTTCGTAAAGTAATAGAAGAAAAAAATCGTTGTAGTGCAGGAACTTCAGTGCCAGGAAATGCATTGTTCCTGGTAGATGTAGGTTATCCGGAAGAACTCTTTCTTGATTAGTAAAGGATTCCCGTTCTTTTCGATTCGTCCGGTATCATCAGATTGAAACATGATGATGCCGGACGAATTTGTTTATAGCAGGCTGTAAAATAGTTCAACTATGAAAGCTTTTGTAAATGAAGAAATGAATATAAGGTAGAGGACTATAAAAAATGTTATTATAAAGTATATCAGTTGTTTTTAATCGGATTGTATTTTATGTGAAACAGGTTTGTAATACACTTTTCGTTGAAACTGCCTATCTTTACCGCCGTGATTTAAAGACTTAAAAAACAGTAAAATGAAGAAGATTTTAATTCCTTTCCTTTTCGTGTTTTGCTATATGAGCAATACAGTGATGGCACAGAGAATCAAAGGAAGTGATACCGTTCTTCCACTCACGCAAGAGTTGGCAGAGATATTTATGAAACAACATCCATCTGCTACAGTAGTTGTGACTGGTGGAGGAAGTGGGGTGGGGATTTCAGCTTTGATGGACGGTACTACCGATCTGGCAATGGCATCCCGCCGCATCAAGTTCAATGAAAAAATGAAAATGAAAAAGTCTAAGCATGAACCTTGTGAGGTAATAGTTGCTTATGATGCACTGGCTGTCATTGTGAATCCGGAAAATCCTGTAAGTAAGCTTACCCGTGAACAATTGGAAGCAATTTTCCGTGGTAAGATAACCAACTGGAAGGAAGTAGGTGGAGAAGATGCCAAAATTGTGGTTTATTCCCGTGAAACCTCTTCCGGTACTTATGAGTTTTTCAAGGAGAGCGTTCTCGAAAATAAGAATTACATGAGCAGTATTCTTTCTATGCCTGCAACGGGAGCAATTATCCAATCAGTAAGACAAACACGTGGAGCAATCGGATATGTCGGGCTTGCTTATCTGAACCCTTATGTAAAGGCTGTTTCTGTTTCTTATGACCAGGGGAAAAGCTTTGTATATCCTTCAGTAGAAACTGCAATGAAAAAACAGTATCCTATTGTTCGTCCGTTGTATTATTATTATGATAAAAAGAATGAAAGTCGGGTGTCTGATTTTATTCAGTTTATCTATTCGCCAGAAGGATTGGAAAAGACATTGGAATTGGGATTTATTCCCCGATAATGATTAAACACACAAAAACACATTATGAAAAAGATAATTGATAGAATAGCCCGACGTATTTTTACGATAAGTGGCTTTACTACCAGTATTGCTATTTTGCTGATTATTGGCTTTTTGTTTAGTGAGGCAGTTGGATTGTTCAGCAATCCGGTGGTCGACAAAGGCTATGTGCTGGCATTGAATCAGGATAATCCGGTAAAGCGACTAAGTGCACAGGAAATCAAACTCTTATTCGATGAAGAAATTACGAACTGGAAAGAGTTGGGAGGACAAGATATTCCTGTAGAAGTATTCCGTTTGGAAGATCTTGATAAAATCTATACAGAAGAAGAACTCGGAGCCGAATATGAGTTGGCTGGAGCGAAGATTGCCGAATTGGTGAAGCAGCATAAAGGAATGATTGCATTTGTACCCTATTCGCTCATCGAGAAAGAAAGTGGACTGAAACTTATACAGGACGAGAATATCTCAGTAGAAGATGTACTGTTAGGAGATGAATGGTTTCCTACAGCCACCCCTTCACCTATCTTCGGTATTCTTCCTTTGATTGGAGGTACATTATGGGTAAGTTTTTTTGCTATTCTCATTGCTTTGCCGTTTGGACTGGCTGTTTCCATTTATCTGGCAGAAGTTGCCCATCCTAATGTACGTAAGTACCTGAAACCTATTATCGAGTTGTTGAATGGTATTCCTTCGGTCGTATATGGCTTTTTCGGATTGGCAGTAATTGTGCCTTTTCTGCAGAAAACATTCCATCTTCCCGTCGGAGAATCGGGTTTGGCTGGAAGTATCGTATTGGCTATTATGGCACTTCCTACCATCATTACCGTGGCAGAAGATGCGATGCGCAGCTGTCCGCGTATGATGCGTGAAGCCAGTCTTGCATTGGGAGCTACTCACTGGCAAACCATTTATAAAGTAGTGATTCCTTTTTCTATTTCGGGCATTACATCGGGAGTAGTCTTGGGTATCGGCCGGGCTATTGGTGAAACCATGGCCGTACTGATGGTGACCGGTAATGCTGCGGTAATTCCTACAAGCATTCTGGAACCGCTGCGTACCATCCCTGCTACGATTGCTGCCGAACTGGGTGAAGCGCCTGCAGGAGGAGCACACTATCAGTCTCTGTTCTTGCTAGGGGTAATATTGTTCTTCATTACACTGATTATCAACTCTTGTGTGGAAATTGTTTCTGCACGCAACAAATTCAAGAAATAAAACATGGCTATTCAAACAAATCCTTCTTATACACGTAAAAAGCAAAGAATACAGAAGATAATGTTCGCTTGTTTCCGCATGCTTAGTTATGGTGTAGCACTTTTGCTTTTCTTTATCCTTGGTTTTATTCTGGTGAAAGGTATTGGAGTGATTAATTGGGAATTCTTAACCGAAGCTCCTACTGACGGGATGACCAAAGGGGGCATATGGCCAGCTATTGTCGGAACTTTTTATCTGATGATAGGAAGTGCATTATTTTCCTTCCCCATTGGAGTGATGAGTGGCATTTACATGAATGAGTATGCTCCGCAGGGCAAGTTAGTTGCTTTTATCCGCATGATGACCAATAACCTGGCAGGTATTCCTTCCATTGTATTTGGTCTGTTTGGTATGGCTTTCTTTGTAAACTATCTGAGTTTTGGAGACAGTATCCTGGCTGGATCATTTACCTTGGGCCTGTTGGCGCTGCCTATTGTAATCCGTACCACAGAAGAGGCTTTTAAGGATATTCCAGACAGTTATCGTGAGGGAAGTCTGGCTTTGGGAGCTACTAAAGCGCAGACTATATGGAAAGTTCTGCTTCCTATGGCCATGCCACGTATTATTACCGGATTGATTCTTTCACTGGGGCGTGTATCGGGAGAAACAGCTCCTATCCTGTTTACTTGTGCGGCTTATTTCCTTCCGAAATTGCCCGAAAGTGTTTTCGATCAATGTATGGCATTGCCTTATCATCTGTATGTAGTGGCAACAAGCGGAACCGATATCGAAGCACAGCTTCCTATTGCTTATGGAACGGCCTTTGTGTTGATTCTGTTGGTGCTGATTATGAATTTGGCAGCGAATGCTGTCCGTAAATTTTTTGAAAACAAATTAAAATCGAAATAACTCATCTGATATATGAATAAGATTGAAGCAAGAAACGTAGATTTCTATTATGGGAATTTTCACGCATTGAAGAATATCAACATTCAGATACCTAATAATGAAGTGGTAGCTTTTATTGGTCCTTCGGGGTGCGGAAAGTCTACTTTTCTCCGTTTGTTTAACCGTATGAACGACTTGATTCCCGGAACTAAATTGACTGGGAAAATTCTGATTGACGGACAAAACATCTACGACAAGTCTGTTGATGTAGATTCTTTGAGAAAGAATGTGGGAATGGTGTTTCAGCGTCCGAATCCTTTTCCAAAGAGTATTTTTGAAAATGTGGCTTACGGATTGCGTGTAAACGGTATAAAAGATAAGGAATTTATAGAGCACCGTGTAGTAGAAGCCTTGAAAGGAGCTGCTTTATGGGAAGAAGTAAAGAGTAAGTTGAAGGATTCGGCTTATGCCTTGTCTGGCGGACAGCAGCAGCGTCTTTGTATTGCCCGTGCCATGGCTGTGGAGCCTTCTATCTTGCTGATGGACGAACCGGCTTCGGCGCTCGACCCTATTTCTACCGCTAAAGTGGAAGAATTGATTTGCGAGTTGGGCGAAAAGACTACGGTTATTATTGTCACACACAGCATGCAGCAGGCAGCCCGTGTGAGTCATAAGACTGCTTTTTTCTATATGGGTGAGATGGTTGAATTTGATGATACCAAGAAGATATTTACCAATCCTGCTCAGGAGGCTACTCAGAATTATATTACCGGACGATTTGGATAAACTTAACCCTTTCATACAATTATGGTAAAATTTGTAGAAAACGAACTTCAGACAATAAAGAACGAAGTAAATGAGATGTGGACATTGGTCTATCAGCAATTGAGCGATGCTTATCAGGCCGTGTTAAATGCGGATACTTCGTTGGCTGATAAAGTGGCAGCTCGTGAAAAGCGGGTTAATGCATTCGAACTGAAAATAGACAGTGACATTGAAGATTTCATTGCCTTGTATAATCCTGTTGCAGTCGATTTGCGTTTTGCATTGGCCATGCTGAAAATTAATAATAATTTGGAACGTATTGGTGACTATGCCGATAGCATTGCCCGTTTTGTTATTCGTACTCAACTGAAGCCGGAAAATAAGATTCTTTTTAGTAGTTTACAGATACATGAAATGTTTGATACTGTATTGTCTATGTTGAATACTACATATGAATCGCTGCAGAAACAGGATTTATCGATGGCTAAATCTGTATTTGATAAAGATGAAGTATTGGATATATTAAATCAGAATGCTATTGATACATTGGCAGATCATGCTACGGAACATCCGGAAGATATAAAGCTTTGTTTGGAAACCGCAGGTATTTTCCGTAAACTGGAACGGGCTGGCGACCACATCAATAATCTGGCAGAAGAAACAATCTTTTATATTGATGCAGAGGTTTTAAAACATCGTAAATCAGCAGAACTGCAAGAAAACGCATAAAGAAGTTTCTGAATAATCGATTTCAATAAATCCTTGTACTTTCTGTAGAAAGGGAATAGGCATAGTTATTTCCGGAACTATAAAAGTACAGGGATTTATTCTTTTAAACAACAAGCCTTCAAATTGTACTTTAATCCAAACAGACTGTGATTAAATTTGTCATCTCTTGGCAAATAGAGTATATGGCAGAAATAAAAAAGTACCGGTGAATGTCGGAAACTTTAATCGGCGTCGCCGAATGTGGAAATGTCGTCGTTGGCTGTATAATCGACGTGGGCGATTATGTATCCGACGTCGTCGATTTAAAAAAGCAAATAGAATCATGAATACATGGCATAAAAAAACAGAGACCATCTCAAGCTTATTTTGAGATGGTCTCGTCCTTTTATGATAAGTTGTATTGTAATTGCTTATTTAGCTACTTTTTCCAACCATTTTACCATAGAGAGCATTACTATCATGGAAGCACCGGTAGCACCTACGAATACCAACCAGCATGCCCAGATAGGAACTGTGGTGTACAAGATACCTCCAACAAACAGCAGTGAGTTTCCTACAGCTGTAGCTGCAAGCCAGCATCCCTGCATCAATCCTTGCAAATGAGGAGGAGCCACTTTCGAAACGAATGACAATCCTAATGGAGAAATAAACAACTCGGCTACTGTCAGGATGAAATACAAGCCAATCATAATCCATGGTGTAACACGGATGGCATCAACCTGTTCTGCAGTCATGGTACTCAAAGCATCTTTTGTTGGAAGTGTAAATGAGAATACCATAAGGAAGATATAAGCCAAAGCTGCAATACCCATACCGATGGCAATCTTCATCGGAGTAGAAGGTTCTTTACCCTTTTCTTTCATCGAACTGAAAATCCACATGATAAGCGGAGTCAGTGTTACTACGAAGAATGGGTTTACAGACTGGAAGATTTCTGCTCCTTTGATTTGAGTAAATCCTAAATCGATATTGATTACACTGAGGTCTACATAGTCGCGGGCAAAGTAAGTCAGTGAGTAACCGTTTTGGTGGAACGACAACCAGAAGAAGATAACGATACCAAATACAGCAAACAAAGCATAGATACGCTGTTTGATTTCTTTAGCATTCATCTGGATTTCTTCTTTATTTACAGTTGCTTTTGCTGTTTTGCTTTCTGCCGCTTTCTTTCCTGGATCTGGGAATGTATTCTTGTTAGACAGATAGATAACCAGTGAAATAATCATTGCTACGATAGCGGCCATAAATGCATAGTGGAAACCACGGTTGAATACGTCAAGGTAATTGTTTACGAAAGCTCCCATGTCAGTAACAGCTTCACCGCTCAGAGAAACCTTGTTGGCCAATACTGTCAGGTTTTCCATAGCCTGTGGAGCCATCTGTGCACCACCCTGCATGGCTTCACGATATTGGTGACAGAGTTCCGGCAAAGTTGCATCATAATCGAAGTTGTTTGCTTTCAACCACCAGTTACGGACACCAATTGCAATAAATGGAGCGAATACAGCACCTACATTGATAAACATGTAGAATATCTGGAATCCGGCATCGCGTAAATGTGAATATTTAGGGTCATCGTACATTTGTCCTACCAGTGCCTGAAGGTTTCCTTTGAACAAACCATTACCGAAGGCAATTACAGCCAATCCCAGGCAAGTTAATCCTAAGTAAAGAGGAAGACTTGGAACTGGAGTAGGAGTAGGGATGGCAATAATCAGATATCCGATAGCCATCAGAACGAGACCGGCGAAAATAGTTCCTTTAAAGTTTTTAGTTTTGTCAGCTATTATACCTCCGGCCAAAGCCAAAATGTAGATAGATGCATAAAAAGCTGAATAGATATATCCGGTTGTGGTTTCAGACAAACCGAATTTAGCAGAGATAAACAAGGTTAGAATTGCCATCATGATGTAAAAGCCAAAACGCTCTCCCATATTGGCTAAAGCTGCGGCAACCAACCCCTTTGGATGTTTGTTGAACATAAATTGATGAAGATTTAAAAAGTTAATATTAGATTTTATTAATATGCAAAGATAAAATTTTTATAGAATGTACATATGTTTTATCTGTATAAATTCGTTTGTAAGATGTAATACTTATACGTCTTTCATCATCTTTTGTAATTTTCCGGAAATGACAAACAAGATGAGAGCTGCTGTTCCACTCATAAACACAAACAGCATGAAGAAGTCGTAAAGGTTTTCTATCTGATATCCTAAAAAGTGTCTTACGGTTCCATGCTCAGGGTAATATCCGCTTAAAACTCCGGCAAATTTATTGGCTGCTGAAGTGCTCAGATACCATACTCCCATCATCAGAGAAGAGAAACGTACCGGAGAGAGCTTGTATACCAACGACAATCCTATTGGAGCCAGACAGAGTTCTCCCATTGTATGAATCAAATATAATCCAGTAAGCCAAACCATGCTGACTTTTACACCCGGTTCAATGTCTTTTACACCGAAAGCAATGTATAAGTATCCCATTGAAAGGAGGAACAAACCAATAGCTTGTTTGCGTGGAGAACTGGGCTCCAATCCTCGTTTGCCTAAGAAGGACCAGATAGCTGCAAAAACCGGAGCAAGCGTTACAATCATAATAGGATTGAACGATTGGAAATAGGCTGCTGGCATTTCCCAATTGCCTATATGACGATCGGTCTGCTCGTCTGCAAAGAATGTGAGTGAGGCTCCAGCCTGTTCGTAGGCAGCCCAGAAAAAGATGACAAAAAATGCAATAATATAGATTACCCCGATTCTCATTTTTTCGGTACCAGTCAGCGAGTGGTCTGTGATAATCGTAAGTGGTATGATTATGGCTGTAGCATAAATCAAGGCACCTATCCAGTCGGTGTTGGCAAAGACAGACCATCCGGATGCATTCCAGTCGACAGCAAACAACAAGGTCAGAATCAAGGTTCCCATTACCATGAAAGTAGTTCTTTGGGTGGCTTTACTTTTGCAGGGTTGCTCTGGTGTATTCTTGTCTGCCTGAGTATATTTTGTAGGAGGCATTCCTACAGGTTCGCCATCAGGTCCGCAAATGTATTTGTTTTTTAAAATCTGGAATACAGTAGCTCCCAGTAACATTCCTATACATGAAGCCAGAAATCCCCATTTGAAATCTTCCGGATGTCCGGTATTTCCTACTAATCCACATACTAGTGGGGCAAGTGTAGAACCTACGTTTACCCCCATATAGAAAATGGTGAAAGCTGCATCTTTTCTTTTATCGTCCTTTGTATAAAGTCTTCCTACCATGGTTGAAATGTTAGGTTTGAAAAAACCGTTCCCTAAAATAAGAAGACCAAGTCCGCAAAACATCAGATATTTTGCCAGAGCAATTTCATGAAAGAAACATGCACTGAGGAATAGCAGGAATTGTCCGATTGCCATTGTTAATGCACCTACAACAATGGAGCGGCGGTTTCCCCAGTATCGGTCGGCAATGTATCCTCCTATCAGTGGGGTAAGATAAACCAATCCTGTATAGCTGCCATATACTTGCGAAGCCGTTTCTTTGTCGAAGAGTAAGGCTTGTACCATGTAGAGCATGAATAAGGCACGCATGCCATAGTAGCTGAACCGCTCCCACATCTCTGTTACAAATAAAAGATATAATCCTTTTGGATGCCCTTTTGTGTGTTTCATTTGCTTTTTGTTGATAAAATGTTATGATATTGATTAAAAAACTTTGCAAAAATAATAAATAAATCCATTTTTACAAAAATGAGGATTGAAGGGCTTTCTTTTTAAGGTTATGATAAGGATGAGATAAAAGTGTACTGTAACAAAATAAAAATCCCCTTTTGCCGTTATGTATTGGTTTTCGGCAAAAGGGGATTGTATGCTTTTGTATTAATCAATTATTTCTTAACAGCAGCACTTGGAGTATAACGTGCATTCAGTCCTTCTACGATTTCTTCAGTGATGTTGAATGCCTTGTCAGCATAAAGCAAGTTATCAAAACCTGTATTGCTGAAAATCAAGCTATATCCTTTGTCTTTGTTGTAGATTTTCAAGAATGAGTTGATAGAGTCGCGGAGCTGCAAGCTGTTTTTCTGGTTCTCAGTCTGCAATTCGTTAGCCAGTTTTTCCTGCAATTGCTGCAAATCGCGTTGTTTTTGTGCAATGCGGAGATTTTCCTGTTCTGCACGTTCGCGGCTTGCAAAACCATTGTTTTCCAATTTACGCTGGAATTCTCTCATTTCTTGTTCAAGTTCCTTTGCTTTTTCGTTCAGAGTTGTACGGATGTTTTCTTCTTTCTGAATCATCATCTCATTCAAATCATTCCAAAAACGATATTTAGTCAGCAAAGAATCGATTTCTACGTATGCAATTTTCAATTCTCCCGATGCAAGAGTTGCAGCAGGTGTTGCATTGCCTTCATTAGCATTTTTGTTGTCGGCACATTGTGTAAACATAAATGCCATTGCCAGCATTAAAAATCCCTTCAGGATATACTTTGTTTTTTTCATCATGTTTTATATCTTAAAAAGTTAATATTATTAGTCTTGTTGCTCTGAATGTCTACGTTCTGCTATTGCATGTGGATTGGGAATTTGAGCTTCACGATCCTGCGATTGCACACATCCTATTCCTCTTTTTCGCATCGCTTTGCTTCCGCTGACATGCGTATTGGGGAATCGTCCATTCTTTTTAAAGAGTATTTTTACAGATAATAGTGCAATACAAATAGCAACTATTAACATTGTTATCAGAATAGTCTTAACCATTTCTATTATTTTTGCGTTGCAAATATATAGTTTTTGTCACTATTCCATCTGCTTTTTGATTGAAAAAAGTGCATACCGATGTGTGAAGTGAGCTATTTAACTTCTTTTTGCAGAAAAAATAAAGGGTAAAAACAATTTAATAAACTTGATTTATGGAAAAGAAAGATTTACAACCAGCTTCAGTGTTTCATTATTTTGAGGAAATATGTCAGGTTCCTCGTCCTTCCAAGAAGGAAGAAAAAATCAGAGCTTATCTGATTGGTTTTGCACAGAAGCATGGTTTGGAATATAAAGAAGATGAAGCAGGTAATATTTTAATAAAGAAATCTGCTACACAGGGTATGGAACATGTGAAAACTGTTATTTTGCAGTCGCACATGGATATGGTTTGTGAAAAGAATAAAGATACAGAACATAATTTTGATACTGATCCGATACAGACCTATGTAGATGGCGAGTGGCTTAAGGCAAAAGGTACTACACTCGGTGCAGATAACGGTATCGGTGTAGCTACTCAGTTGGCGGTACTGGCTGCCGATGATATCAAGCACGGACCAATAGAGTGTCTGTTTACTGTAGACGAAGAAACCGGACTGACAGGAGCCTTTGCTTTGAAGGAAGGATTTATGGAAGGGGATATATTAGTCAATCTGGATTCGGAAGACGAAGGTGAATTGTTTATTGGTTGTGCAGGAGGTGCTGGTACAACAGCACAGTTCCCTTGTCCGATGATTGCTGCTCCGGAAGGTTACTTTTTCTTCCGTGTGGTAGTAAAGGGTTTGACCGGAGGACATTCGGGTGACGATATCAATAAAAACCGTGCCAATGCGAATAAGCTACTGAACCGTTATCTGGTACAGTTGAGCCAGAAGTATGATTTGTATCTGAGCGAGATAGACGGAGGTAATCTGCACAATGCTATTCCTCGTGAAGCATCGGCTGTGTGCGCTGTTCCTATGAAGGATAAGGAATCGGTACGTGTGGCGTTGAACATCTTCCTGGCTGAAGTGGAAAATGAATTTGCAGTAACAGAACCTAATCTGATGATGGATTTGGAATCGGAAGCTGCTCATGCAGAAGTGATGGAGCCTCAGGCTATGAAGCGTTTCCTGCATTCTATTTATGCTGTACACAACGGAGTGTATGCGATGAGTCAGGATATCGAAGGACTGGTAGAAACTTCATCGAATCTGGCATCGGTAAAACAGCGTGACGGTATGATTGTAGTTGTAACAAGTCAGCGCAGTTCTATTCTTTCTTCTCGTAAGGATATGTCGCAGATGGTTCGTTCTGCATTCGAACTGGGTGGAGCTACAGTTACTACCGGCGATGGCTATCCGGGCTGGAAGCCTAATCCATCTTCTGAAATATTGCATATTGCCAAAGAAAGCTATTTACGTCTGTTTGGCACAGAACCTAAGGTGAAAGCAATTCATGCAGGATTGGAATGTGGACTTTTCCTGGAGAAATATCCTTCTTTGGATATGGTTTCATTTGGCCCGACATTACGTGGCGTACACTCTCCTGATGAACGTATGCTGATTCCTACTGTCGACAAGTTCTGGCGTCATTTGTTGGATGTATTGGCTCATATACCTGCAAAAGCATGAAACTGAAAACAATATTAGGAGTTTTTGTTGTGTGCTGTACCTGTCTGTCGGTACAGGCACAACAACAGTTCCGTGTGATGGAATATAATGTAGAGAATTTGTTCGACTGTCGGCATGATTCGCTGAAAAATGATAAAGAATTTCTGCCGGAAAGTCCTAAGGGCTGGAGTTACAATCGTTATCAGGATAAGCTGAAGAAGATAGCAAAAGTAATTCTTGCTGCCAGTCATGAGCAGGTTCCCGATTTGGTAGGTTTGTGTGAAGTAGAAAATGAATATTGTTTGGATGGGTTGACCCGATATTCGCCCTTGCGCGATGCCGGTTATCGTTATGTGATGACTAATTCGCCCGATGAGCGAGGGGTAGATGTGGCTTTGCTGTATCAGCCGGCTACTTTTCGTCTTATCGGATCACAATATATAGGTATACCTTATAAAGAGATAAACCGTCGTCCTACTCGCGATATTCTTCATGTCACAGGAAGAGTAGTGAGCGGAGATACGTTGGATGTTTTTGTCTGCCATATGCCGTCCCGTTCGGGTGGGGAAGTCAAGAGTGAACCTTATCGTCTGTTTACGGCGCGCCATCTTCGTCAGGCAGCCGATTCTGTGATGAGAGTCCGAAAGACCCCACATGTTATTATTATGGGCGACTTTAATGATTATCCTTCCAACCGTTCTATTGCCGAAGTGCTGGGAGCTGTAAAACCTGGTAGAAAAATACAGAAAACGACTTTGTATAATTTGATGGATGGAAAAGAAGGGGGAACTTATCGTTATCGTGGAGAATGGGGGATTTTAGACCATATGATAGTGAACGGCATGATGCTGAATAAAAAATCCCGGATTCGGACAAACTACAAGGAAGCACGGATTTTAACTTTCCCTTTCCTGTTGGAGGAAGATGAACGCTATGGAGGTGATACTCCTTATCGAACTTATTTGGGGAAAAGGTATCATGGCGGATATAGTGACCATTTACCCATCGCAGTCGATTTATATATAAAAGATTAAAGTATTAGTAAAGGTAGAAAGATATGGAACGGCAAAAGTGGAAAGGACATGGAGCCATGTTCTGTGCGAATGCCATGTGGGGGTTAATGTCTCCTTTGGCAAAACTTGTTATGTTAGGAGGGGCGGTAACTCCTCTTGTTGTGACAGATTTGCGCATTTTTGGTGCAATGATCTTGTTTTGGATAGCTTCGTTTTTCAGAAAGCCTGAGCATGTAGGGCATAAGGATCTTGCAAAATTGTTTGTGGCTTCTTTGTTGGCAATTGTGTTTAATCAGGGCTGCTTTATTTTTGGAGTGGGACTGACTTCTCCAGCCGATGCTTCGATTATTACCACCAGTATGCCGCTTATAGCAATGGTGCTGGCTGCTATTTATCTGAAAGAGCCTATTACAGGAAAGAAAGTATTGGGTATTGCATTGGGAGCTACAGGAGCTTTATTGCTTATTATGGGAAGCCAGCATACCGATACGGCTCAAAAGACTGGAGAACATTATATCTGGGGCGATTTGCTGGTATTGTTGGCGCAATGCAGTTATGCACTTTATATCGTGCTTTTTAAAGACTTTGTAGGTAAATATTCTCTGTTTACTATTATGAAATGGATGTTTACTTATGCTTTTATCTGCGCCTTACCGTTTTCGTATCATGATTTGCTGAATGCATCTTGGGATATGCTGACTTGTACTGAAATTGCTTCATTGACTTTTATTGTAGTAGGAAGCACTTTCTTCAGCTATATTTTTGTAGTAGTAGGGCAGAAGAACCTGCGTCCTACGGTGGCCGGTATGTATAATTATGTGCAACCGATCATTGCAAGTATTGTGGCTGTATGTTGGGGTATGGACTCATTCAACTGGGTAAAAGTGCTTTCTGTAGGACTGATATTTGGCGGAGTATATATGGTTACTATCAGTCGTTCCCGTAGTGATTTGTCACAGAAAGCAAAAAGTTGATTATTCACACATTGTCATAAATACAAATTTATGATTCTATTAGCTGATTAAAAACGACGACGTCGGCTGCGCAATCGTCGCTGTTGAATGTATAGTCAACAGCGACGATTTTACAATCAACGATGTCGATTGAATCCTGCGACGTTTATCTACATCGTTTTATTCCTGTTGATATAGTCTCATATTTATAAAATTGAGCAGCTCCTATTTCTTTTATCATACTGGAATGATCTGACTGGATATATCCGACAGACTTTGCATAATCTTTCCAAAGTTCGATAAGTGCTTTTAGTTTCGCTGGATAAATTGCAGACAAGTCATTTTGTTCGGCAATATCTGTTTCGAGATTGTACAATTTCCATGTAGTTCCATCTCCATGAGGAGGGGCGAGTTGTACTGCTTTCCATTTACCTTGTATAACGGCTTTATCTTCTTTCATTTCAAAACAAAGTGCCTCGCCGGATGTACGTGAAGGTGATGACTCCGTATCTGTCAGTTTTTGCACAAATGATTTTCCGTAAAGAGGAGCCAGAGGGATGTTGTGATAAGAAGATGGCCGTTGGGTATGAGTATATTCCAGAATTGTAGGGAACAAGTCGGTTACATGCAGCAGAGTACTGTGATCAATGCTTCCTTTTTGGGGCATATTCTTCCCGGAAATAATAAGTGGTACGCATATTCCTCCCTCGTGGGTTGTCATTTTATAGAGACTATAAGGCGTATTACATACTTCGGCCCAGGCTTCTCCCAACGAAATGAATGAGTTGGAGTTTCCATAATTTCCCAGCTGGTTGTCATATCTTTCCTGAATGGTTTCTTTGGTATTCCCCGGATATGATTCCGGTTCTTTGGGGTTTGCGCCATTGTCACTCATAAACAAAATCAGCGTATTGTTCAGTTTGTGTTCTTCTTCCAGTTCCTTAATCACTCGTCCGATACTATAATCTACATACTCTATCATAGAAGCATAGATCTCCATTTTGCGGCTTTGTTCTTTTTTCTGCTCTTCGTTGAGGAAGTTCCATTGTTTATTAGGATTGCTGAGTCCTGTATCAGGAGTCTGTGCGGGGATAAGCCCCATCTGTCTTTGTCGTTCCAGTCTGGCGACACGGATGCTGTCGTATCCACCATCGTACATGCCTTTGTTCCGGTTTTTCCATTCCGGGATAATCTGTAAAGGGTCGTGTGGAGCGGTGAAGGCCAGATAGCTGAAGAATGGTTTGTTTTGAGGGCACTTACGCAGATATTCAATCATTTTATCAGTATAGTAGCGAGTGGAATAGAAATCATCGGGAAGTTTGTCTACTCTTTTCCCATTATCCAGATAAAAAGTGACAGGTTGTTCGCTGTCGGACAGGGCAAATGAATTGCAAAAATGACCGGCTCCTCCTCCTAGCATGGTGAAGCTCTGATCAAATCCGCGTTCGGAAGGAATATTCTCTTTTTGAGCCCCAAGATGCCATTTCCCGGCCATACAGGTGTAATAATTATTCTCATGCAGCACCTCGGCCAGTGTCATCACGCTGTGGTTGATACCTCCTTCATATCCGGGTTGCATGTATTGGTTTTCAGCATGAAGAGGGGGCATGATACCTAGTCCGTTTTGGTGATTGTCTACGCCTGTCAGGAGCATGGCTCTTGTAGGAGCACTTAAAGAGGAAGTATGAAACCGGGTAAATCGGATACCTTGTTCTGCCAGTCGGTTAATATGAGGGGTTTGTATTTCGCCTCCAAAGGGTTGTATGTCTGAAAATCCCATGTCGTCTACCACTATGAGTAGTATGTTGGGAGGAACATTTCCGTTGGATGTATGTTGTGAATAGGCTGATAAGGTGACCAGTCCACTTAGACTGTATAAGATGCATCGTTTCATAGTTTAAAATAGTTTTAGTCTATATTATTTGTCATCTTGATTGCTGTTGCGATATTCTGTTGGACTCATACCTAAATGCTTTTTTACGTATTGTGCAAAAAAGGAAACATTAGGAAATTCAAAGTCAGCAGAAATCTCTTTAATACTTTTGTCGGAATGTTTCAGCTCCGGAATGATATGCTCAATGGCATTTTCATGGATGAGTGTCAATGCATTTTTCCCACTGACTTGCTTGACGATACGTGAAAGATACTTCGGTGAGTAACAAAATAATTCGGCATAATAAGTCAGTGTGCGGTGTTTTCCGTTATCGGCTGTCAGTGCTTCCATGAATTGTTTAAAGATGAAGTCGGGATGTTTGACAGGAGTGTGGTGCCCCTGTTTTTCCTTTTCAATAGATTTGCGTGTAGTTTCGGCCACCATCTCGCCATAAAAAGCTGAAGCAATGTGTAGCAGGATTTCTTTCTGGTAGGTGTCGGGCTACATTGTTCAGTTCTAAGTTTACTTCTCCTTCCTCACAATAGAGCATCAGAAAAACTTCCAGTTTGACATTCCTGTTTTCCTGGAACACATTCTCCAGATGTTCAGTCAGGAACATGTAGTCGTCAATGTAGCTTTGATCATCGCAATGTGCCTGAAGCATTTCCATGTGAATATGTCTAATAATCTCTTCCATAATTCTTTTTTGCAAAGATGAAGATTTTTGGTCAAGATGCTATGTTTTATTTTCTCTCAAGTATGTCTTATTTTCCATATTTTATAGAATAAATAGGCGGATGGAGAAAATAGAACATTCCTGTGCGAAAATTTGTTGCTTCCCTTTTTTTCTTGCTTGCTACTTTTGCGCGAACAAAAAAAGAAACAAATATGACGAAAAAGATTGGAAAATTAAACGTATGGCTGATGTTACTGGTTGGCTGTGCGACGGGGATAACCTCCTGTAAGACAGAAAACAAAGAAAATACTCAGAAAGGCTATAATCTTGTAACACTTACGGCGGATACCGATAAGGAAATCATGACTTCTTATTCTGCTTCCATAGAAGGTATGCAGGATATTGATATTTATCCGCAAGTGTCAGGATATATTGAAAAATTAAATGTATCGGAAGGGGATGTTGTGCGTCGAGGAGAGATCTTGTTTGTAATTGATCAGGTTCCTTATAAGGCAGCTTTGGAAACGGCAGTTGCCAATGTGGAAGTGGCGAAAGCCAGTCTGGCTACCGCTGAACTTACTTATAAAAGTACACAGGAACTGTATGCCAAGAAGGTGGTTTCCAGTTTCAACTTACAGACAACTGAAAATGCGTATCTGACTGCCAAAGCGCAACTGGCACAGGCGAAGGCGCAGGAGGTGAATGCGCGGAATGACCTTTCTTATACCGAAGTCAAAAGTCCCAGTAATGGAGTAGTTGGTATGTTGCCTTACCGGGTAGGGGCATTGGTCGGTTCTAATATGTCGCAGCCGCTGACTACTGTTTCAGACAATGCCACCATGTATGTCTATTTTTCAATGACTGAAAATCAGTTGCTGGCCTTGGCGCGTCAATATGGTACAATTGATAAAGCGGTAGAAAATATGCCGGCTATTCAGCTTCAGTTGAACGATGGTTCTGTATACGAAGAAAAAGGAAAGATAGAATCTATCAGTGGAGTGATTGACAAGGAAACGGGTACAGTAGGGGTACGTGCTGTATTTCCGAATGCTTCTCGCTTGCTGTACAGTGGAGCATCGGGCAACGTACTGATTCCGAGTGTATATGAAAAATGTATTGTTATTCCACAGGGAGCTACCGTACAGCTGCAAGATAAAATCCTGGCCTATAGGGTAGTGGACGGAAAAGCTGTATCTACTCTGATAAAGGTGGCTCCGGTCAATGACGGGAAAGAATATATTGTACTGGATGGGCTGAAAGCCGGAGATGAGATTGTGGCCGATGGAGCCGGAATGATTCGTGAAGGAACGCAAGTAAAATAACAGACGATTATGAAAGGAAATATATTTATTAAGCGGCCGGTGATGGCCCTCTCCATATCGGTCTTGATTCTGATTGTTGGATTTATATCACTTTATACACTTCCGGTAGAGCAATATCCTGATATCGCTCCGCCTACCGTGCGTGTGGAAGCCACTTATACCGGTGCCAATGCCGATGCGGTGATGAACAGTGTCATTATGCCGCTGGAAGAAAGTATCAACGGGGTAGAAAACATGATATATATCACTTCTACCGCTACCAATGCAGGTACGGCCGAAATCCTGGTTTATTTTAAGCAGGGTACCGATCCGGATATGGCAGCAGTGAATGTGCAGAACCGTGTATCTGAAGCGCAGGGATTGCTGCCTTCCGAAGTAACAGCAATTGGAGTCAGCACTATGAAGCGTCAGAATAGTTATCTTCAGATTAACAGTCTTATCAGTCCCGACAATCGTTATGATGAGACCTTCCTGGCCAACTATCTTGACATCAATGTGATTCCTCAGGTAAAGCGTATTCAGGGTGTTGGTGACGTACAGCTGATGGGAGATACCTATAGTATCCGTATCTGGATGAAGCCTGATAAAATGGCACAGTATGGTCTGGTACCTTCCGATGTAACTACCGTGCTGGCAGAACAGAATATTGAAGCGCCCACAGGATCTTTGGGTGAAAGTTCGGATAATGTGTTTCAGTATACTATGAAGTATAAAGGTCGTTTGAAGAGTGTGGAGGAATTTGAAAACATGGTAATACGTTCGCAGAAAGACGGTTCTGTACTTCGGGTAAGAGATATTGCAGAAGTAGAATTGGGACGTGAATCTTATAGCTTCCATGGTGAAGCTGACGGGGTACCGGGAGTTACTTTTATGGTTTTTCAGGTGGCTGGTGCCAATGCTACAGCTGTAAACCAGGAGATTTCCGACTTGCTGGATGATATTTCAAAAGACCTTCCGGAGGGAACGGAGTTTATTCAGATGATGAGTGTAAACGACTTCCTTTTTGCTTCTATCGACAATGTGGTTGAAACTTTGGTGATAGCTATTATTCTGGTAGTCCTGGTGGTTTATTTCTTCTTGCATGATTTCAAGAGTACCTTGATTCCTTCTATTTCCATCATTGTGTCATTGATTGGTACGTTTGCTTTCCTGTCGGTAGCCGGATTCAGTATCAATATCCTGACCTTGTTTGCTCTTGTGCTGGCTATTGGTACCGTAGTGGATGATGCGATTATTGTAGTAGAGGCTGTACAGGCCAAGTTTGATGTGGGATATCGTTCTCCTTATCTTGCTACAAAGGATGCCATGAGTGATGTGACAATGGCAGTTGTGTCGTGTACTTTTGTATTTATGGCTGTATTTATTCCGGTGACCTTTATGGGAGGAACCTCTGGAGTGTTCTACACTCAATTTGGGGTTACAATGGCTGTGGCAGTAGGACTTTCCTGCGTAAATGCATTGACACTCTGTCCGGCTTTGTGTGCCATGATGATGAAACCTTCCGATACCGAAAAAAACTTGAAGAGTTTCAGCGGCCGTGTGCGTGCTGCGTATAATGCTTCATTTAATACGATGTTGGGTAAATATAAGAAAGGGCTGATGTTCTTTTTCCATCGTCGTTGGCTGGTATGGACTTCTTTGGGAATTGCTTCGGTATTGTTAGTCTATTTGATGTCGACAACCAAAACCGGACTTGTGCCTCAAGAAGACCAAGGTACGATGATGGTGAACATTAGTACTTCTCCTGGTAATTCGTTGGCGGAAACCAATAAGGTAATGGATAAGGTACAGGAAATATTAAGAGCTACTCCTGAAATTGAGCATTATTCTCGTATTACTGGATATGGATTGATTTCCGGTCAAGGAACTTCCTACGGTTCAATCATTATCCGATTGTATCACTGGGACGAACGAAAAGGAAAAGAACATGCCGTTGAGGCTGTGATGAAACGACTGAATGAGCAGTTCAGCCAGATTAAAGAAGCACAGGTTTTCTGTTTTCAGCCTGCTATGATTCCAGGGTATGGAACAGGCAATGCGGTTGAACTTTATATGGAGGATAAGACTGGTGGTGACATGCAGCCTTTTTATGAATCTGTACAGGAATTCATTATGGCTTTGAACCAGCGTCCGGAAGTGGCTATGGCCTATAGTTCATATGCGATGAATTTCCCTCAGATAGCAGTCGATGTGGATGCCGCAAAATGTAAACGTGCAGGTATCAGTCCGAATGATGTGCTCGATGTGGTTGGTGCTTATTGTGGAGGTTCATACGTTTCAAACTATAATAAATTCGGTAAAGTATATCGTGTAATGATTCAGGCTGATCCGAATTCTCGTCTTGATACTCATGCTTTGGATAATATGTTTGTCCGTAATGGAGCAGAGATGGCTCCGGTCAGTCAGTTTGTGACGCTGCGTTCTGTCTTAGGTCCGGAAATCGCAAAACGCTTCAACTTGTATAATACGATTGATGTAAATGTGAATGTGGCTGACGGATATTCTACGGGTGAAGTTCAGAAAGCCATTAAAGAAGTGGCGGCTCAGGTACTTCCTTCCGGCTATGGCTATGAGTACGGAGGTATGGCACGTGAGGAAGCTGGTAGCGGAGGAGCGCAAACCGTGTTTATCTATACCCTCTGTGTGGTATTGATTTATTTGATTTTGTCTTGTTTGTATGAAAGTTTCCTGGTGCCGCTGGCTGTAATTCTGTCTGTACCTTTCGGATTGATGGGAAGTTTCCTGTTTGCACGTGTTGCAGGTTTGGAGAACAACATCTATTTGCAGACCGGAGCCATCATGTTGATTGGTTTGTTGGCTAAAACAGCCATTCTGATTACAGAGTATGCCATTGAACGTCGTCGTAAGGGCATGGGTATTATCTCTTCAGCATATTCTGCTGCTCAGGCCCGTTTCCGACCCATTATCATGACTGTATTGTGTATGATTTTTGGTATGCTTCCGCTGATGTTTTCATCTGGTGCCGGAGCTAATGGAAACAGTTCTTTGGCTACAGGGGTAGTGGGAGGTATGTTGATTGGTACATTGGCTCTGCTTTTTGTAGTACCGGTTTTCTTTGTGGTATTTGAATACTTTCAGGAGAAATTGCGTACTCCCATGCAGAAGAAACCCGACCAGCAGATCTTATATGAGAAGGAACAGACTTTGATTGAAAAAAGTGCCTTTAACACAGAAAAGTAAGTAAATGAATAATATGAATACATCAAAAATAATTGCATGTGGCGCAACGCTTTTGTTGAGTAGTTGCGGGATATATACCAGCTATGAACCACAGACCTCAGTTCCCGAGAATTTGTACGGTGAAAAGGTTGCAGTTTCCGATACGGCAAGTATCGGAAACATTCATTGGAGAGATTTCTTTACAGATCCTTATTTGCAGGAGCTGATAGAAAGGGGGTTGGCTCAGAATACAGATGTGCAGACAGCGGGTTTGCGTGTGGAAGAGGCCAAGGCTTCGTTGCTTTCGGCCAAGCTAGCCTTTCTTCCCTCTTTTGCCTTGTCTCCGCAAGGAGGAGTCAGTACGGTGGAAGGCAGCAAGGCTTCTCACACTTATACACTTCCGGTTACCGCCAGTTGGGAGCTGGATATTTTCGGGAAACTGCGGAATGCCAAGCGTCAGGCTAAAGCCGCTTATCTGCAAAGTGAAGACTATAAGCAAGCGGTATACTCCAGCTTGATAGCTAATATTGCAAATGCATATTATACGTTATTGATGCTTGATGAACAATTGGAGATTTCCCGTCATACGGCAGATACGTGGAAGGAAACCGTAGAATCTACACAGGCATTGATGGATGCGGGACAGGCTGACGAGGCTGCTGTCTCACAAATGAGGGCTACTTATTATGAGGTAGAAAATTCGGTAGTCGATTTGGAGGAACAGATTAATCAGGTAGAAAACAGTCTTGCTTTGTTACTGGCAGAAACGCCACATAAAATAGCGAGAGGAGGGCTCTCAGAGCAACGCTTTACTCCATCTTTGTCTGTCGGAATTCCGATTCAGATGCTCTCCAATCGTCCCGATGTGCGTGTGGCTGAGCGTGATTTGGAACAAGCCTTTTATGTAACTAATCAAGCTAATGCAGCCTTTTATCCGTCTGTTACGTTGACTGGTAGTGCCGGGTGGACGAATTCATTGGGCGAGATTATCACAAATCCTGGAAAATTTCTGGCTTCAGCTGTTGCTTCACTTACAGAACCTTTGTTTAATAAAGGAACATTGATAGCCCGCCGTCGGATCGCTAAGGCCCAACAGGAGGAGGCTGCTTTAACTTTTAAGCAGACACTTTTAAATGCTGGGGTAGAAGTCAATGATGCTTTAGTATCTTTTCAAGTGAGCAGAAAAAAGAATGAAAACTATGAACAGCAGATTGTTTCACTGAAAAAAGCATATCGAAGCACATCTTTATTGATGGAGAATGGTAATACAACTTATTTGGAAGTGCTTACTGCCAAACAGAGTTTATTATCCGCCGAATTGGCACAAACAGCGAATCGTTTTAAGGAAATTCAAAGTCTGATTAATCTTTATCAGGCTTTGGGAGGTGGTCAGGATCTGTAATTTAAAACTGCAATTTATCCCCTTTGGCCGAATATTCTATTTTGTGTTTTCCCCCCACTCTTATATTCATATTTCCTCATTAAGAATATTCGTCAAAGGGGTTTTGTTTAGATATGATATATGTGCTTTTAAAAAGGAAATTATATGAATGACGTTAAAAAGAAAATTCTTACTAAAAGTAGTGAACTTTTCGTGAAGCAAGGAGTGAGAAGGACTTCTATGGACGAGATTTCCAGTTCACTGTCTATCTCTAAACGTACGGTTTATGAATGCTTCAGAAGTAAAGAAGAGTTATTGAAGATATGTGTGTTGAATCGTATTGAAGAGTATAAAAATGAAGTGGAAATAAAAACGCGGGGGATACAGGCCGTGGATGCAATAAAGTGTTTAAATTCGTTGCTATATACTCAGCTGATTGATTTGCCTCAACCTTTTCTTGAAGAAATTATGTGTAGTGAGAAAATAATGAAAATGATGGTAAAGGAGTACTATATACCATTAAGTGAATTATGTAACAGGTTGCTTGATGAGGTGAGAAAAACAGACCGGATAAAGAAGGAAATTAGTAATGAATGTATTATAGCCTTTTTTAAACATATTCTGCTGACTTCTGTTGTCGCTGGGAAAAAAAGACTTTCTTATGATACTTATCTTCATTTTATAGATATGTATTGGGCAGGCATAATGGAAACAGATTGCTCTTCATCTATAAAACCTAAAGAAATTCTTTAAATTATGAAGATTTATTTCTTGAAGAAAACTTTTTGAAGTCGGTTCTGCTGTAACATATCTATTCGTTCTTTAATTTGTACCGATTTTCTTCCTTTTCTATGACTCCTTCATTTATTAATACAGAGATAGCTCTTGAAAGTGAAGGACGGGCTACTCCTATGATGGAAGCTACTTCTTGTATGTTTTGTATTTGCCCGTGCCGTTTCAGGTAATTTACAATTCTCTCATTTAAGTTCTGTAAGGCAAATTCATTCAGTTTCTTGCTTAGAAAAACGGAACGGTCGGATATGTGTTGCAGAAAATTGCGAAGAACATTTTTGTCTGTTGTCATTAAGTCGAGGAAACCCTCTCTTGAGAGTGTCCAGATACGTACTTCTGTCTCTGCTTTTAGAGTGACAGGAAAAAAGTTTTCACTGCTATATAGGAAAGCAGGAGCCAATACTTCTGGAGCTTTCAGTCTTTCAATGATAATTTCTTTACCTTCATCATTAACCATACGTGCAGAAAGTTCTCCGGCGCATAGAAGCATCAATGAGAGACAGGGTGCTCCTTGAAGTGCTATCAAGTCATCTTTCTTATAAGTGCTGATACGGTTGGACGTTTGTTGCAGAAACTCTTCTATTGCGTATCCTGTAAATAAGGGAAAGTCGCGTAACTCGTAGAATTTGCTCATGGCTTTATAGGGAAAACAGGATTTAACTTCTTTTTTTGTCGGGTGTAACATAGGTTACACTTCATCTGTATCCGATGGAATATCTTTGCACAAAGATAAAGCAATATTTAGTAAAGTATTTATTTAAAGATATTTTTATGGAGAATAATCAGATGTTCTGTTTTCAGTGTCAAGAGGCGGCTAAAGGAATTGCGTGTACATTGAAAGGTGTATGCGGAAAAAACAATACTACGTCTGCTGCAATGGATTTACTGCTTTTTGTAGTAAGAGGTGTATCGGTTGTAGCTGATGTCTTGCATGACAATGGAATGAAAGCCGACAATGAAACTTGCGGTTTTGTAACGGATGCTCTTTTTTCTACCATTACCAATGCAAATTTTGATGAAGAAAGTATTCTGGCGAGAGTAGACAAAGGGCTTGTGCTGAGAAGCCGCCTGATACAAAAAGCAGAAGAGGCTGGAATTGCTTTGCCGAAAGTGGATGAACTGAGTTGGCAGGGGAGTCGTGAGGTATATAAGGAAAAAGCGCAGCGTGTAGGCGTTCTTCGTGAAACGGATGCCGATTTGCGTTCATTGAAGGAATTGGTTCTGTATGGCTTGAAAGGAATGGCTGCTTATCATGAACATGCCATGCGCTTGGGATATAATGATGAGGCTATTCATGCTTTTATGCACCATGCCTTAAGATGTATGGCAGAAAATCTGTTATCTGTTGAAGAGTGGTTGAATTTAGCTTTACAGACAGGAGAATACGGGGTAAAAGTAATGGCTTTGTTGGATAAAGCCAACACAGAGCGTTATGGTCATCCTGAAATCACTGCTGTGAATATTGGTACTCGTCAAAACCCGGGTATTCTGATTAGCGGACACGATCTGCATGATATAGAAGAACTTCTGAAACAGACAGAAGGAACCGGTGTGGATGTGTATACACATAGCGAAATGTTGCCGGCTCATTATTATCCGGCATTCAAGAAATATTCCCATTTTGTAGGAAATTATGGCAATGCCTGGTGGAAGCAGCGTGAAGAATTTGCTTCATTCAATGGACCGATTGTCTTTACTACAAACTGTATTGTTCCTCCTTCGGCTACGGCTTCGTATAAAGACCGTATTTTTACCAGCAATTCAACCGGTTACCCCGGCTGTCGTCATCTTGAATCTGATGCAAACGGAAAGAAAGATTACTCGGAGGTTATTGCGTTGGCCCGTCAGTGTAAGGCTCCTGAGCAGATTGAAGAAGGTCAGATAATAGGTGGTTTTGCCCATCATCAGGTTTTGCAATTGGCTGATAAGGTCATAGAGGCGGTAAAGACAGGTGCCATACGTAAATTTATAGTAATGGCAGGATGTGACGGACGGATGAAGAGTAGGGAATATTATACAGAATTTGCCCAGAAACTTCCTCACGATTGTGTCATTCTGACGGCAGGTTGTGCCAAGTACAAGTACAATAAATTGTCATTGGGCGACATTGATGGTATTCCACGTGTACTTGATGCCGGACAATGTAATGATAGTTATTCACTGGCTGTTATTGCACTAAAGCTGAAAGAAGTGTTTGGTTTGAATGATATCAATGAATTGCCTATTGTGTATAACATAGCTTGGTACGAACAGAAAGCGGTCATTGTTCTGCTTGCCTTACTCTCATTGGGAGTGAAAAATATCCATTTGGGACCTACACTTCCTGCTTTCCTTTCTCCGGGTGTGGCGAAAGTGCTGGTAGAGCAGTTTGGTATAGCCGGTATAGGAACTGTAGACAAAGATCTGAAATTGTTTAATATCTTATAAAATAAGAAGTATGAATATATTACATAAAAATGTGGGAGATATTGTGGCTGAACGTTTTTCAACCGCACAAGTATTTAAGCGCTATGGTATTGATTTTTGCTGTCATGGAGGTGTGACTCTGGAAAAAGCTTGTGCTAATGCTGGAGTGGATACAGCACAGGTATTGGATGCTTTACAAAAGGAGGAAACTGCCATAGCTGGAGGAGAAATTCAGTTTGCTTCATGGCCTTTGGACTTGCTGATAGATTATGTATTGAAAATACACCATCGTGGCATTCGTAGCAAGGGGCCGGAGTTGCTGGATTTAATCGCAAAGGTGAGAAGAGTGCATGGGGAAGCTCACCCCGAGTTGAATGAGTTGTACGAACTGGTCCGTGCATCTCTCGAAGACTTGGAAATGCATTTGCAGAAAGAGGAAAATGTCCTGTTCCCTTACCTGTACGACTTGTTTGAAGCTGCACAGCAGGAACATCGTATCGGGGCAATGCATTGTGGAAGTATTGCCAACCCGATTGGAGTCATGCATATGGAGCATGAGAATGAAGGCAATCGCTATTTGCACATCAGAGAAATAACTCATGGTTTCCGCGTCCCCGAGGATGCTTGTGGAAGCTATCGCCTGATGCTTGCAGAACTGGAGCTTTTTGTAGATGCTTTGTTTGAGCATATTCATATAGAAAATAATATCCTTTTCCCGAGATTTGTGGAATTGGAGAGAGAATGGGTGCGATAGAGAGTAGTATATATTTTTTTGAGGATGCTTCTGTATGGTTGGGCTTGAGCCTGACTATATGGAGGCATTCTTGTTTTGTATTAAGAAATGAAGTCGCATAGAAGTTTGCAAGGGATAAAAAAGGGTAGTTCGAAACTTTCAAAAACGTGACTTGTATCGTGAGCTTACGATACAAGTATCGTTGGCCTTCGATACAAGTCGCGTAAGCTCACGATACAAGTCGCGTTTTTTGAAGTAAATTGTAATGGGATAATTGTATATAAAAAGAAAGCGTCTGTCTAAATTTAGACAGACGCTTTTGGGTGCGGTGCGTACGGGACTCGAACCCGTGACCCCATGCGTGACAGGCATGTATTCTAACCAACTGAACTAACGCACCATTAAGTTTTTGTTCTTTGTCGTTGCTATCTCTCTCGATTGCGATGCAAAGGTACAACCTTTTTTTGAATTACCAAATCTTTTGGGCACTTTTTTGTGAAAAAAGTTGTTTTTTTGTCATTCCTTCTTTTTGATGAAAAGCATAAGAACTTCTTATCGTGGAGTCAAAGTGTTTATTTTCTGTACAATACATACATCCTTATAGCCGTTTCCGGTATATAGCCATTCTTTCAACTCTCCGCAGATAAAATACCCACATTTTTGAAACAACTGTATGCATGCGATATTGTCTTTGCGAATATATGCATATATCTGGTGAATACCGAGCCGGCGAAAGCAGTGTTGTTCCAGTAGGAATAGAGCCATTTGGGCAAATCCTTGCCGGCGAAAGGACGGATGAATCACAATTCCTACTTCGGCCCGGTTGTGGCGTGGGTCGAACTGGAATAAATCGATAATGCCTGCAATCTGTTTGGATTGAGTTTCTATCAATAAGCGAAGCTGATGGTCTGCATACAAGTCGTTCTGGTTTTCGCTGATGTATTTTTTAAGTTGATAGCGGGAGTAGGGGGCAGTAGTATTGCCCATATCCCACAACTCTTCATCGTTTTCGAAGGCCAGCATCACATCGATATCTTCGGGCTCTGGTGCGCGGAGAGTTATTTCCTGATTTTGAAGTCTGTATGTATTCACTGTTTATCTTGCAAGTCAAGTTCGTTCAACATACGTTCGCGTCCGGGGATGCAGAACATGGAAGCTATCAGTACCATGCCGACACATAACAAGCCTGTAGTATTCATGGTCCAGTAATAGATAGACAGGTTGATAAGGGCTGGAACCAACAGCAATGCGATGCGCACTTCGTTCCACCGGCGATAGCTTTTCAATGCATCCATCAAGTTAAGCTGCTTGATGTATTTGGTAAGAGATAAACTGAACAGGCGGAGTGATACGGGAATCAGTCCTACTGTGAGTAAGATTCCTACAACCTGTAGAATGTAGTCTGCACGCGGATCATCTACGAAAATGCCTTGTGGCAAGATGTCCATTTCGTATAAAAGAACTGTTGCAGCACATAAAATCCACAACAGAAAATATTCTACCTTTAAGTAATTCAATAAACGGGTCATTTCTTTTTCCATGGTAATAAAGATTTATAGAGTACCGGTAAAGACGGTACGGTTTACGATTGATCGTCCTAATGTTACTTCATCTGTATATTCCAGCTCGTCGCCGATGGAAATTCCGCGGGCAATCATTGTCAGCTTTACATCGTAAGGGGCGAGTTTCCGGAAGATATAAAAGTTGGTTGTATCTCCTTCCATGGTAGAACTGAGTGCAAGAATAACTTCTTTCACTTCTCCCGATTTTACTCTTTCAACCAGACTTTCAATTTGAAGATCGGAAGGGCCGATGCCGTCCATGGGGGAAATGACTCCTCCCAATACATGGTACAAACCTTTGTATTGCTGGGTATTCTCTACTGCCATTACATCGCGGATGTTTTCTACCACGCACACGGTTGACGAGTCCCGTGAAGGGTTGGAGCAGATTTTGCAAACTTCTGTATCGGATATATTGTGGCAGACTTTGCAGTATTTTACCTCGTGTTTTAATGTAATCATGGCATTGCCGAATGCTTCCACAGTCTGTGCATCCTGGCGGAGCAGATGCAGTACGAGACGCATGGCAGTTTTCTTGCCGATGCCGGGTAGCTTGGCAAACTCACCAACGGCTTTTTCCAAAAGTGCTGACGGATATTGCTGGCTCATGTGTTTTCTTTTATTTGCGTGCAAAAGTACAAAAACTTCTCGCTATATTTGTCGCTAAAAGCAGAAATCTGATGAATGGAATATTTATTCTTGTAACGATTGTTCTTTACTTTGGCTTACTGTTATTGGTCTCACGTTTGACGGGTCAGTCGCATGCAGACAATGATGCGTTTTTTCGCGGTAACAGACAGTCGCCTTGGTATTTGGTGTCATTTGGGATGATTGGGGCTTCTCTTTCCGGAGTTACCTTTGTATCTGTGCCGGGAATGGTAGGAGGTATTGATATGACTTATTTACAGACCTGTCTCGGGTTCAGTGTCGGATATCTGGTCATTGCACATGTGTTGTTGCCTTTGTATTATCGCTTGAACCTGACTTCTATTTATACTTATTTGGGGGAGCGAATTGGGGTGCGTTCATATAAAACCGGAGCTTCCTTCTTTCTGCTTTCCAAATTGCTCGGAGCTTCTGCACGCCTCTATCTGGTGTGTCTGATTCTGCAACGCTATGTGTTCGATGTGTACAATATACCTTTTGCCCTGACGGCTACGGGAACAGTTGTTCTGATTTGGCTTTATACCCGTCGGAGTGGTATCCGTACCATAGTGTGGACTGATACTTTACAGACTTTCTGTCTGCTTGCTGCATTGGGACTTATATTATATAAGGTATCGGATGTGCTGCATGTGCAGGGAGAAGGGTTGTTCGAACTTATACGCAATAGTGAGCATAGCCGTATTTTTGTGTTCGATGACTGGCATTCGAAGCAGAATTTCTTCAAACAGTTTTTCAGTGGAATCTTTATTACTATTGTAATGACAGGGCTCGATCAGGATATGATGCAGAAGAATCTAACTTGTCGTAGCTTGAAGGAAGCACAAAAGAACATGTATTGTTATGGGTGTTCCTTTTTACCGGTCAACTTGCTGTTTCTGATATTGGGAGTTTTGTTACTGATGGCTTATTCGCAGTTTGGAGTGGAAATTCCGGCCAAAGGGGATGAACTTCTTCCGCAACTGGCAGCAGGGGGATATTTAGGATATGGAGTGTTGGTGCTGTTTACGATTGGGATTATTGCAGCAGCCTTTTCGAGTGCCGATTCGGCTCTGACTGCACTGACCACCAGTTTTTGTATTGATCTTTTAGGAATAAACCGCTATACCGAACAGAAGGCAAGAGGAATACGCCGGAGAGTACATTTCTTTATTTCATGCGTATTTATAGGTTGTATTCTGGCATTTGAAGCCATAGGAAGTCAAAGTGTTATTGACACTATTTACGTTTTGGCTTCTTATACGTATGGACCTTTATTGGGATTGTTTTGCTTTGGACTCTTTACACACCGTTGCCCGAGAGATCGTTTTGTTCCTTATATTGCATTGGCTTCTCCACTGTTGTGCTATGTATTGGACGAAACCGTGTGGAGGCTGACTGGATATAAATTCGGATACGAAATGCTGATGTTTAATGGTTTGCTTACTTTCTGCGGGCTGTATATGTTGAGTATGGGAAATCCGTTTCGAAAAGCAGTTGAAAAACTATAACAGGTTAGAGTCTTTTTTCTGATACGTACGGTAGACGAGATATTCTCCTTCTGTAAAGATTGTAAACTCTTTGCCTTCAGCTTCGTTTAGTGTGCCTTGCCACCATGCTGTAAAATCGTATAAGGAGTATTTCAGCCCCTGGCTTCTCATTCCTTGGGTTTGAAGTCCGAAGACGGAAACTTGTTGTCCGGCAAAGCTCTTGAAGGTTTGCGTTCCACGTACTGCTACAAAAAAGCCATAGTCAGTCAGCATTGTAACCTCCATACCCATGTGCAGGTATTCCTGCAACAGACTGATGTTTCCTAAAGTATGGTCTTCCCGCTTTCCAGTGGCGGCTACAATCGCAATTCGTCGTATTCCTTTTGAGTGAAGATAACGAACTGCTTTGGTCTGGTCGTTAGTCTCCTGATCCGAACTGTGCAGAAAACGGTCGGCAAAGCGTGTGCGGTTTTCAGTAGAAAGTGAGTCTCCATCTCCGATTATGAATTGGGGAGTACGACCGCTTTCTATGTATGAGTTTGCTCCTCCATCGCAGCATATCACAAGTGAGGAGGAATCTAAAACCTGAAGAGGAATTTCATGACTTGGAAATTCTCCATTGCCTACAACAACGGCTTCGGGAAGAGAAAAAAACAGATCTTTCATTGGGCTGTGTGCATCAGTTGTTTCCATTTTATGTATCCGAATAGAGCTATTATGCTATACAGGCCATACAGTCCGGCTGTAAAGTAAAGTTCCTTGTATATATAGAGTCCGCAGCATACTACATCTACTATAATCCATACCAGCCATTGCTCTATATATTTATGTGCCAGCATCCATAGGGCAGCAACGCTTAAAGCTGTTGTAAAACTATCCCAATAGGGTACATTACTGTCTGTAAAGCGGATAAGTATCCAGGCAATGGCGGCAAAAAGTAATGTAGTGATACCCACAAGAGGATACCATCGGGATTTTGGCATGCAGGAAATTGTATTTTGTGGTATATTATCAGTCTGGCTTTGTTGTTTTTTCCAGATTATCCATCCGTATACAGAGGCTATCAGATAATAGATATTGATACCGAAATCGGCATACAGTCCTGCCTGGTAGTAAACAATGATATAAATGGCCGGCATGATAATACTGGCTATCCACAGGTAAATGCTGGCTTTATATTCCAGCCATAGATAAGCCAGTCCTACGAGGGTGCCGAATACTTCCAGATAATTCATGGGGTCTTTGTTTTTTTAGAAAGGCAAAGATACAATTTATCGTATTTATCATCCGTATGCCATATAAGAAATGATAAAATAATTCCCCAAAGAATCAACTTTGTTCCTTTGGCTTATTCTACCAGTTCGTAGCTGCAAATCTGTATAGGCATATCCAGGTTGTGTAAGACTTTTTCCAACATAATACCTTCCAGATTGTTGTATTCATATCCGAATGTGGCGCGGATGCCTTGCAAGATGAATTGAGTCGCACGGTCGAGTGCAATTGGAAGACTGTCTCCCTGCATCAGCGAGCCGGTTATTACGCTGGTAAAGGTGTCGCCTGTCCCCGGATAATGGGCAGGCAAATAAGGACAAGTTACTTTCCAGTATTTATTCCCATTTCGATTATAGGCATATACAGAGGTCATGTGAGGGTTGTCTGCTACAGGCACACTGGTAACGATGACAATCTCCGGCCCTGCCTCCGACAGATCTTTCAGATAAAGTTTCAGCTCCTTATCGCTGACAGCAGACTGATAGGGTTTATCCAGCAGGCGGAACAGTTCGGTCATGTTGGGAGTAATGATATCAGCATAACGGATAAGATGGCGCATCTCTGTGACCATCTCTTCCGAAATACCAGTATATAACTTGCCATTGTCTCCCAATACCGGATCGACTACAACCAGATCCTGGTCGGGACGGCGAAATTTAGCAATAAATTCACCTACAATCCGGGCCTGACGGGGAGAACCCAGATAGCCGGTGTAAAAAGTATCGAATCGCATATTCAGTTTTTCCCAGTTCTCGATGATGCGTGTCATTTCATCGGTAAGGTCGAGAAAAGAGAAAGTAGGATATTGGGTATGTGTCGATAAAACCGCTGTGGGTAGGGGACAGACTTGAAATCCCATTGATGAAAGGATGGGAATGACTGCCATAAGTGATACGCGTCCTACCCCTGAGAGGTCGTGTACGGCTACTACTTTTTTTACTTGATTCTGAATATGCATAATTGGGTCTTTTAAAAATAACGTGCGAAAGTAGCAATAATGCTTAAATTTCCCAACCTTCTTCACGTAAAGCCTCTTTCAGTTGCTCAAAACTTTCGTTTTCTACTCCTTTCTCTATGAACTCATCGAAAGCATTGCCATTGAACTGTTGCCAGGTAAAATGGGAGTCAATATGAGCATCGGGGGCGATGGATAGATACAATTCCATTGCTTTTTCATAATCTCCCGTAAGTATATTGTAATGAGCCCATCGGCTGATTACCTGAGGCTTTTCCTTAAATTGTGAAGGAAGACACTGGTAAATCATTTCGGCAGCTTCGGGTTGTGATGCCAATAAAGAAATGTATAAGCCATTTATTAAAGTATCAATACCTTTTTGAGTCGTCACAAAAGCGTCAAATATCTGTATGCTTTGTATTTGGGTAATGGTGAAAGCCCGTGCTTCCTGATGATGTGCGTGCATAGCCAGAATGTGTTCACTGTCTATTTCTCCCTCCAGCATGTCATTGAACAGACCTTCGTAAGGCAGACTGATTCTGTTTTTATTCTGGGGCTGGAAGCAGACCCAATAAAGATTACGTTCGGACGAGCGGCCGTTCTTGTCGCGGTAGGTGATGTGCAGCGGATGGTAACTGCAGATAGCCATCAGTAAGGTTTCTGCTATTTCACTGCCATTTCCTTCGTCCGAAAAATCGCAGATCATACTGTCGGTTAGGTAGGGAGTTTCCAGTCCTTCTATACGGCTTATTTCATCGTGTGCAATGAAATGTGGCTCATCGAGAATGACTTCTTTTCCTTCTATTCCCCAAGTGAATAATTCTGTCTTGACCTGAAGATTTTTTGACTCATAAATATATTGAGAACCATTAGGCATTGTGGTGACACGGGTGTACGGATAATGCAGGGTACTTTTCTCAAGTTTTGCTTTCATATCTTGATAGGCCTGCAGTAAATCACGGTTTTCTTCGGGTGCATTTATTTCCGGTTGAACAGCCTCTTCTTTACATTCAATTTTTTTGCTATTATCCGTTAATTCATTCTGTCCTTCAGTCTGTTCATTAATAGGTGCTTCCTCTATCTCGTTTTCTGTACCTGCAGAGGTTGTATCTTCTGGCTGATTCTGTTCGGCTGTATCTTCTATGTCGTTTCCTTCTGTTTGTGTATCCTCCTTCTTTTGGCTTTCATTTTCCTTGTTCAGGTTTTCCTGCAAGGCTTTTACAGCTTCCTCTTTTTCCTGTTTAAGTTGCTGAAGTTCCTCTTGAAGTTCGGCACAGTCTTTTTCCAGTGCTGTTTTATCTTGTATAGCCTGGTTTAAGTTACTTTCCGTGTTTATCTGCTCTTGTTTGGACTGCTGGAGCTCTTCTTTTAGATTGACTATATTCTTTTCCAATATAGCTTTATCTTCAACGCTTTGGTTGAGAGTCTGCAAGATGTCTGTATATTGTTTTTGCCACTGTTGTACTTCTTCTGTAGTTCGATTATGTTCTTTTTCTACCTGAGAAAGTTGTGTATGCAGCAATTCTACTTCCTGCTGCAATTTTTGGTTTTCCTGTTGCTGTGCAGTAAGGTTTTCTTCGAGCTGTGCAATCTCTTTGTTGCGGTTTGTCTCTTCTTTTTCAAGACTCTCCGACAATGCTTTTACTTTCTCTTCTTTTTCTTGTTTAAGTTGTTGGAATTCTTCTTTTAAAGACGCTACGTTCTTTTCCAGTACTGCTTTTTCCTGCTCCGATTGAGCCAGGCTTTCCTGCGAATCCGTATATTTGTTCTGCCACTCTTGTACTTCTTTCTGTGTTTTCTGCTCTCTGTCTTTTGCTTGAGAAAGTTGTGCTTGAAGCAGTTCGTTTTCCTGTTGCAGGTTTTGGTTTTGCTGTTGTTGTGCAAGAATGTTCTCTTTGAGCTGTGTCACTTCCTTGTTACGGCTCATTTCTTCCTTACTCAAGTTCTCCGATAATGTTTGAGTTGTTTTTTCTTTTTCTTCCTTGAGCAGCTGGAGTTCTTTTCTCAACTCATCAAGAGCTTTTTCCAATATCGTGTTTTCTTGCTCTGATTGAGCCAGACTCTGTTGAGTGTTTGTATACTTGCGTTGCCACTCCTGTATCTCTTTCAATGCCTCTTGTTTATTGCTTTCTACTTGAGTCAACTGCGTGCGCAATGCTTCCAGTTCGTTCTGTAAACTTTGGTTTTCCTGTTGTTGGGCATGAATAGTAGCCTTATGGCCTTCCCTTTCTTGTTCTGTAGCCTGTAATACTTGTTTAAGCTGACTGTGTTCTGAAGCTGTATGGGTAAGAGTAGTGATTTGCTTGGCTTGTTCCTCTTTGGTGGTTTCCAGCAAGGCATATTTTTCCCTTAGCTGTTCCAACTGTACAGCAAGCAACTGATTCTCTTCTTCTGCCTTTTGTGCCTGTTGGCGTACAGACAGAATTTGTTCGGACAACCGGTCGATTATTCCTTTCTGATCAGTGATTTCTTTCTCCTGCAGACCGCTGGTATGAAGTTGCTGCTCCAATTTAGTCTGTAAAGACGCTACCGTTTTCAGCAGACCACTTGAGTCTTTTTGTAAGATAGCAATTTCCTGTTGTTGGGCAGCAATAGCTATCAATTGTTCTTTAATTTTATCTTCTGATTTAGACAATTGTTTTTGGGCATCGGAGAGCTGTGTACGTTTGTATGAAACCTCCTTATTGGCATCCTTGATGAGGAAAGACAATTGTTGGTTTTTAGTTTGTAATACATCAATGCTGTTTTCCAGTTCTTCTATGTCAATACCTGTAAGTCCTTTTATCAGGTGAAGTGTAAGTTTATTCATAATAATCAGAAAGATAGATGATTTAAATTTGGCGCAAATTACGGAAATATTCTTGAGAGTACAAGAGTATTTCTCAATTTAAATTAATATTTATGAATGAAAATTCACTAAAAATGCTCTCTTTTCATTAGATTTGTACGCGATAATGATAGATTAATATGGAAAATAAGATTACTTCAAATCTTTATGTAGGGAGAAACAAAAACAATAGTTTGATAAATAAGAAAATGATATTCCGTATTTTAGGCATTTTATTGTTCCTGGAAGGAATAATGTTTCTTGTGTGTGCCGGAGTATCGCTGTGTTATCGTGAAGCTGATTATATTTATTTTATATATTCAACCCTGATTGTAGCTGCAGTAGGAAGTTTGTTTTTGTTCTTAGGAAAAAATGCAGAAAATACGGTTACCCGTAGAGATGGATATTGTATTGTAGCGTTTACATGGTTATTGTTTTCTGGTTTTGGAATGTTGCCTTTTTATATTAGCGGTGAAATTCCTTCTGTAGCTGATGCTTTTTTTGAAACAATGTCAGGTTTTACTACGACGGGAGCTACTATTTTGGATGACATAGAAGCACTTCCGTATGGAATGTTGTTTTGGAGAAGCTTTACTCAGTGGATTGGTGGATTAGGGATTGTATTCTTTACCATTGCAGTTTTGCCTATTTTTGGAGTAGGAAATCAAGTCTTGTTCTCGGCAGAGGCTACAGGAGTGACTCATGATAAAATACATCCTAAAATCAGTATGATGGCAAAATGGCTTTGGACAGTATATGTTATTCTGACTGTAGTAGAGGCAATTTTGCTGATGTGTGGGGGAATGAATCTTTTTGATGCGGTATGTCATTCGTTTTCTACTACTGCGACTGGCGGATATTCTACGAAGCAGGATAGTGTAGCTCATTGGAATTCACCTTTTATAGAGTATGTAATAGCTATCTTTATGATTCTTTCCAGTGTGAATTTTTCCTTGTATTTTATGTGTTTGAAAGGAAAATTTGCTCACTTGCTCAAAGACGATGAGTTCAAAGGCTTCCTGATTTCAATAGGAGTTGTTACTCTAATCATAACCTTTTCTCTTATTAGCTATAACAATTATGGTGTGGAGAATGCTTTTCGTAAGGCGTTGTTCCAAGTGGCTTCGGTGCATACATCTTGTGGATTTGCTACTGATGACTATAATACCTGGGCACCATTTACCTGGATGTTGTTTATTTATACAATGGTGGCAGGAGGATGTACCGGTTCTACAGCTGGAGGTATAAAAAGCATGCGTTTGTTGATTGTATTGCGTAATATCAAGAATGAATTCAGTCGGTTGATTCACCCTCGGGCTGTGTTATCTGTAAAGATCAATTCTCAGACAGTTTCCCCTTCTACTATTTCTACAGTAATGACGTTTGTATTGACATTTTTTATTTGCGCTTTTGTAGGATGGGTTGCATTGATGTTCCTTGGCTTGGGGTTGACAGAATCTTTTGGAACGGTCATTTCCAGTTTGGGAAATGTAGGACCGGGACTAGGGGCATTTGGTCCGGCCTTTTCATGGAGCGCTTTACCTGATGCCGCAAAATGGATTTTGTCTTTCCTGATGCTTATTGGCCGTTTGGAATTATTTGGTATTCTGCTTATGTTTGCTCCAAGTTTTTGGAAAGGACGATAAGTTTGAAGATATGAAAATTTATATATAGGTTGTTATATAGTAAAAAAGACAGACCTTATACTGGATTCAGTTCTTTCCAGTGTATGGTCTGTCTTTTTTTATATCTAAGCTTTATCTCAGGATTCAAACTTTCCGTAGCGTGTAGGCAAGAGGGTTCTGTCTCCCAAAGTATTGTCTATTCGTGCTACATTTATCCAGAATTTATTCTCTCGGACACTTTCTATAGGGTAGACTGCTTTTTCACGGCTGTATGTGTGTGTCCACTGGCTGCCTACTGCTTCGTATTCCGGGTGTGGAGCGTTGATTAGCACATTGTCTTCGCGAGATGCATTTCCTTGTCTGACTTCTTCTATTTCTTTCCAAATCTGTTGCATGGAGTGAATAAAGTTATTCAACTCATTTAAGCTTTCACTTTCTGTCGGTTCAATCATCAATGTACCATGAACGGGGAAGGAAAGTGTAGGAGCATGATAACCATAATCCATGAGTCGTTTTGCTATATCGTTTTCGGTAATTCCGCTTTCTTCATGTATTTTACGGCATTCCAGTATCATCTCATGACCGACAAAGCCATTCTTTCCCTGATATACAACTCCATAAGTATCTTTTAAGGAAGCTGCCAGATAATTGGCATTTAAAATGGCTGTTTCAGTTGCACGTTTTAATCCTTCAGCTCCCATCATACAGATGTATGCATAGGTAATCGGGAAAATACCGGCACTACCGTAAGGTGCTGCTGAAACTTCATTCTGCGGATGTCCAAAATGTACGTGTCCGGGTAAGAATGGAATCAAATGTTCGGCTACGCATACAGGACCTACACCCGGACCACCACCTCCATGAGGTATAGCAAATGTTTTGTGTAAGTTCAGATGACAGACATCGGCACCGATTGTTCCGGGATTTGTCAGTCCTACCTGAGCATTCATATTGGCCCCGTCCATATAGACTTGCGCTCCACATTTATGGATAATCTCACAGATTTCCTTGATGTCTGTCTCAAAAATACCATGAGTAGACGGGTAAGTAATCATCAGAGCAGCCAACTGGTCTTTGTGTTCTTCCGCTTTTGTGCGCAAATCTTCCAAATCAACATTTCCATGTTCGTCGCAGGCACAAGTCAGAGTCTCGTAACCGGCTTGTACAGCAGATGCAGGGTTGGTTCCATGGGCCGATGCCGGTATGAGAATGAGATGGCGATGTCCTTGACCTATACTTTCCAGATAGCTGCGTATGATGCGGAGTCCGGTATATTCTCCGGCTGCTCCAGAGTTGGGCTGTAAAGTTACTCCTGCAAATCCGGTGACAATTTTCAGCTGTTCGGAAAGATTGGTTATTAATTCAGTATATCCTACTGCCTGATCTTCAGGTACAAGAGGGTGGATATTCATCCATGATGCGTTACTCAATGGAAGCATTTCGGCTGCTGCATTCAGTTTCATGGTACAAGAACCCAGTGAAATCATAGAATGGGCGAGTGAAATATCTTTCCTTTCCAGTCGTTTGATGTAGCGCATCATTTCTGTCTCTGTGTGATATTTCTGGAATATTTCATGGGAAAGATAGCTGCTGGTACGGCACAGTTCCTGCGGGATAGAATCTTGCTGTGGTATATCGTATACTTCGTGTACAGACTCTTCGGCAGCAATTCCGAATACAGACAATAACTGATGGCAGTCTGCCGGAGTGGTAGTCTCATTCAGACTGATGCCGACTTCTCCGTTGTCGAAATAGCGGAGATTGATTTCTTTGCTTAGTGCAATAGTGCGCAGTTTCTGAGGAGAAACATGTGCAGGAAGCCCTAAACGGAGTGTATCGAAGAAAGAAATGTTCTTTTGTGTGTATCCTAAATGAGTAAGCTGATTGCCGAGCCAGGTAGTCATGTGATGAATGCGTGTGGCAATCTCCTTTAAGCCCTCAGGCCCATGATATATTGCATAGAAGCCAGCCATTGTAGCCAATAAGGCCTGTGCTGTGCAAATGTTTGAGGTCGCTTTTTCACGTTTGATATGCTGTTCACGCGTTTGTAGTGCCATACGGTAGCATAAGTGTCCGTATTTGTCTTTAGACAGACCGATGATACGTCCGGGCATGCTTCTCTTGAATTCGTCGCGTGTTGCGAAGTAGGCTGCAGAAGGTCCTCCATAGAACATTGGAATACCCAGTCTTTGTGTACTACCAAATACAATATCTGCTCCCCATTCTCCGGGAGGTACCAGCAAGGTGAGGCTGAGAATATCTGCGTCCACAGCCACTTTACATCCTGCTTCGTGCGCACGTGCTGTAAATTCTCGATAGTCCTCAATATTACCACTGTTGTTCGGGTATTGGATAATGCATCCGAAGATATCCGGAGTAAACTCCAATTCCTTATAGTTTCCTACGCGGACAGTAATACCTTGAGGGATAGCACGTGTCTGGATAACAGCTAGGTTCTGAGGAAATATTTCTTCGTCTACGAATAGGGTATTGGCGCCACTTTTCTGTTGGGCACGAGAGCGGAGATTATGCATCATGGTAGCAGCTTCTGCTGCTGCAGTGGCCTCGTCCAAGAGCGAGCAGTTAGCCAATGGCATAGCTGTCAGGTCGCTGATCATAGTCTGGAAATTAATCAAGGCTTCCAGTCTTCCTTGTGAAATCTCGGCTTGATACGGGGTATATGAAGTATACCAAACCGGATTTTCAAATACATTTCTTTGAATGACAGGAGGAGTAAAGGTGTCGTACCATCCGCATCCTATGTAAGATTTGTAAATCTTGTTGTGGGAGGCCAATTGAGTAATGTGAGTCGCAAATTGATGTTCTGTCATGGCCGGTGGAAGTGCAAGCGGTTCTTTCAGAAGAATATTCTCAGGAATTGTTTTGCTGATTAATTCTTCAAGGCTATTCACTCCAATTTTTTCCAGCATGGTGGAAAGATTTTCTTCTGTAATGCCGATGTGTCTGTCGGCAAAGACATCTGTTTTCATGTTTTTAAGGTTTTATAAAGGTGGTAATGCGGTAATCCTTTTTTATAAGGATTACCGGAAGAAAGGATTGGATATTTTTTCCCGTCCGATAGTAGTGGCGTCACCATGTCCCGGGTATACTGTCGTTTCGTCTGGAAGCACAAAGAGACGGTTGATGATTCCGTTCCGGAGTGCTGTAAAATCACCTCCGCTCAGATCGGAACGTCCTATACTTCCATTAAAAAGCACATCCCCGCTGAACATACATTGTGCAGAGGCTGCGTAGAATACGAGGCCGCCTGGAGAATGTCCGGGCACGTGAATCGCTTCTAAAGTCGTATTGCCAAAACGAATAAGCTCTTTATCTTCGATGTATCGGCCTAAAGGTACGGCAGGTTCGTTGATTTCGAAACCAAACATGCGGCATTGGTCGGCTACTTGATTGAGCAGGAATTCATCAGCTTTATGTGCTTCGGCCTGTAATCCGAATTCACGTTTGACAAACGGATTGCCAAACACATGGTCCAAATGCAGGTGAGTGTTCAGCAAGTGAGTTACTTTCAGATTGTTGTCTGTGATGTATCTTTTCAATTCCTGCTGTTCGTCAGGGTAAAAGCATCCGGCATCAATGATTACCGCTTCCTTGGTGTCGTCCGATAATACATAGCAGTTTACCGGAAACATATTGAATTCAAATCGTTTAATTTTCATAGATGCAATCAGTTCTTATCGGTTGATAGTCACATATACTACTTTTTTAGTTTCGAAAAACTCTTCACTGAAAAAGTCTTTCAAGTCAGAAATTACAGTCTGATGTTTCACCGGAAGAATTTCCTTTTCCAATTCTCCTCCTTTCAGGCAGATCAGTCCATTGGGAAGAGCATTCTGCTGCTCTTTTTTGATGTTTTTTCTGACTATTTTCAATAGGTCGGTAAGCGGCATTACGGCGCGGCTGACCACAAAATCGAACAGTTCCTTTTCTTCTTCAGCCCGGCAGTGTCGTGTCGTTACATTGGTTAGTCCGATAGCGTGGGCTATTTCTGTAGCGACTTTCACCTTCTTTCCTATACTGTCTACTAAATGAAAGTGAGTGTCGGGGAAAAGAATTGCCAATGGTATTCCCGGAAAACCTCCTCCTGTACCTAAGTCCATGATGGTTGTTCCCGGTTTGAATTGGATAATTTTAGCTATTCCCAAAGAATGCAGGATATGATGTTCGTACAGGTTGGTAATATCTTTGCGTGAAATCACGTTGATTTTACTGTTCCAGTCTGTATATAGGTCATATAATGCAGCGAACTGCTGTTTCTGTGTTTCTGTAAGGTTGGGAAAATACTTGAGGATGATGTCCATATTGTATTATTTGTTCAAATAAGTTTCTATTTCGTTGTAAGGAATGGTCAGTTTGAAATCTCCGCTGGCATAAGGAGCAATTTCATATCGGTTGTATAAGAAACTGACTCCGTCTTTGCTCAAAAGGAAGTTTTCCGGAATATAAGGATCGGATTCCAGCAGAATTCCTATCGAACGCAGATCGTCTATTGTGCGAATGGTATCAGTTTTCATTCGTGTATTGACTTCTTCTATCAGAGCCTGTAGAATAAGGTCACATATTTTCTTTTCTGCTTCTTTTTTGAAAGTATCTTCTGCAGTCAGAACTTTCCCGGAAACGGCGTCAATGTTCAACCATTTGGAATAAGTATTGGGATGTGCCCCTCCTGTCGACTCAAATGTAGTGACTGTATAGTTCCAGATGCTGTCTCTTCCATTTTCCAGATTGGCCTGGATGTCGTATTCATAGTTGTACCATCCCGGAATATCCTGTTCGTCCATGCCGTTATATACATCAGCCTCGTAAAGTTTCAGCACATCTGTTCTATACGAACGTATGTAGTTGTCGGCCATTTGGGTAGAAACAGATTCGGGCGCTACTCCGATGTATTTTCCTTCGAATAAATTCTTTTGTATTTCGCTGTTGATAAGCATAGACAGTGAATCTTCGGCTGAAGCCGGAGTAAGATACATATATTCTATGTGAATTTTACAGGAAGGGGATGACTTCACATCGGACTTCAGGTAAACAGTTGTATCAATTACGGAACTGGTTATTTCAGCCTGTGGCTTTTGTTTCTGTTCGATACAGCTTTGCATCAAAATGCCGGATGCAAGGAAACAAAAGAAAGTAGATAGTAAAAGGTAAGTTTTTCTCATTGCCTTTATTCTTTTGAGGTTATTCTATGTTTTCAGTCTCTATTTTGACAAATATAGTATTTCTTCTCGAATTGACCACTTAAAAAACGACTTCTTTCGTGTGCATGAGTTAATATTTCTTTTTATTTTTGTCAATATGCTACTTTAAATGGAATGGATATTATGAAAACAGAATATTGGGGACGGATTGCTTATGCAGATGCATGGCATCGGCAGGCAGAGCTGTTCGAAGAATTGGTTGCGGCAAAACAGCAGCATCTGCCGTATTATAATCGTCTGATTTTTTGCGAGCATCCGCATGTATATACTTTAGGCCGTCATGGAAAGCCGGCCAATATGCTGCTTAATAAAGAGCAGTTGCAGGCAGTTCATGCGGAGCTGTTTCAGACAGACAGAGGAGGGGACATCACGTATCACGGACCGGGACAAGTGGTTTGTTATCCTATTTTAAATTTGGAGGATTTTCATATGGGTTTGAAGGATTATATTAACCTGCTGGAAGAAGCTGTAGTCAAAGTATGTGCAGCCTATGGGATACAAGGGCAACGGGTTGCCGGAGCTACGGGAGTATGGATTGAGGTGGGAACTTCAAGAGAACGTAAGATTTGTGCCATAGGAGTGCGCAGCAGTCATTATGTGACGATGCATGGACTGGCACTAAACGTAAATACAGATTTACGATACTTCAGCTATATACACCCTTGTGGATTTGTGGACAAAGGAGTTACTTCTATTGCCCGGGAAACCGGATGTGAAGTTTCTATAGAAGAAGTTGTGAAAAAGCTGGAGTCTGAATTAAGAGATTTGCTGGAAAGAAGAATGAAAGTTTCTTGAACGGCAGTAGTGTCGGCTGAGCTGTTGTTCTGAAAATACAGAAAGAATGATAGTGGGTAGAAAAAGAAAAGACCTTTAAGAATTTCTTAAAGGTCTTTTTAATTGTACACCCTCAGGGATTCGAACCCTGGACCCACTGATTAAGAGTCAGTTGCTCTACCAACTGAGCTAAGAGTGCATCCGTTTTTAGGGAGGTTCCTGGCGGATTCGAACCGCCGTACACGGTTTTGCAGACCGCTGACTAAGCCACTCATCCAAGGAACCGTTGCTTGTTTTCTCAATTGCGATGCAAAGGTACGACTATTTTTGTAATTTGCAATAGCTATGCTTAATTTTTTTAAATTTTATCTTTGCATGAGTTGGCTTTCTGAGACAGTTGACACCCGGAACATCCACAACCACAGCCATTTCCTTTGCTTGCACTTTTTTTCTTAAAAAAACCGAGAATGTGTTTCCCCGCGTAAGCAACGCAGAGAAACACAATAATATATACAATGATGTTTTGCATAAACAGGTTGTTTTGATTTTAAATTATACAATCAGACTGCCTATCTGGAATACAAGGAAAGATACAATCCATGCCAGTATAGTGGTGTATCCCGCAGCAAAGGCAGCCCATTTCCAACTGCCCGACTCCTGCCTGATGGCTGCAATGGTAGCTATACACGGGAAGTAAAGCAGGGTAAACAGCATATAGGCAAAGGCTACCAGTGGTGTAATTTGCGATTGCTGTGCAATACGGGTAGGCAGTGTGTCGTCGTCCAGATTTCCGTCGTTGGTATACAAGACTCCCAGTGTACTGACCACTAATTCTTTGGCTCCAATACCCGACAGAATGCCAATCCCCATTTTCCAGTCGAATCCCAAAGGTTTGATTGCAGGCTCGATGGCTTTTCCTACCTGTCCGATGTATGAGTTTTCCTGTTGCTCTGCTATTGTATCATATTTATCGTGATTCGGGTAATATCCTAAGAACCAGATAATGATAGATGCAATCATGATAATGCCACCCATCTTTTTCAGATACTGTGCACCCTTTTCCCATGTATGTCGTAAGACAGCTTTACTGGTCGGCATACGGTAAGGAGGAAGCTCCATTACAAAAGGCGTATCGTCACCCTTTATCAGGAATTTGGTAAACAGACGGGCCATCAATACAGCCAGCAGAATACCGGTTGCGTAGATTATCAGCAGCATAAGTCCTGCCTGATGAGGGAAGAAGGCACCCACCAGTACCAGATAAATAGGTAGACGTGCACTGCAGGATATCAGCGGGTTAATCAATATCGTGACCAGTCTCGATTTGCGGCTTTCGATAATACGCGATGACATGATAGCCGGCACATTACATCCGAATCCCATAATCAGAGGAATAAACGATTTGCCGTGCAGTCCCATCTTGTGCATAATCTTATCCATAATGAAAGCGGCTCTTGCCATGTATCCGGAATCTTCCATGAAAGAGATGAACAGATACAGCAATAAGATATTAGGCAGAAATACAATGACACCTCCTACGCCCCCTATGATACCATCTGTAATCAGATCCTTCAGCGGACCGGCCGGCATGAATGCCTCTACCAAAGCTGCAATTTGTTCTACAATCCATTCTATCCCTGCTTTAGGGTATTCTCCGAAAATGAAGGTACATTCAAACATCAGATAGAGGAAGATAAAGAAGATAGGGAAGCCCCAGATTTTATGTGTAACGATGCTGTCTACAATGCGGGTAAACATCTCGTTGTTCTGATGCTTGTCGATGAAAGTTTCTTTCAGTGCTCCGGAAATAAATCCATATTTTGCATCTGTAATTGCCTGTTCACAATCCTCGTTCAGCGACAGTTTTATCCGTTGCTCTTCTTTATGCAGTGTAGTGAGAATTTCGTCCCGGTTGGGAAGATTATTGATTACACTGGTTTCAATGTCTTTATCATTCTCCAGTAGCTTGATAGCCAGAAAACGGGTAGAATATTTACTGCGGATATTTTCGTTCTTGCCTATTTCCTTTTTTACAGCATCGATGGCTCTTTCCAGTTTAGGTCCGTGGTTGATGTGGATATGGCGGATGTAGTTCTGGGTTTCAATTCCTTCCTCTTCCCCCGATGTACTTCCGTATTTATGGTCCGGTACATATTCATCGTGCCAGGTTCGGAACTCCCGTAAGGCTTCGGTTTCTATTTCTTCTTTCTGTCCTTTAAAGTCTGCCCCTTCATACAGTCCGATAATGACATGGAACAACTCCTCTATACCTTTGCCGTTTCTGCTGATGGTTGGAACAATGGGGACTCCCAACAATTGGCTTAGCTTTTTGTGATCCAGCTTGTTGCCGCTATGCTGTAAGGCATCGTACATGTTGAGTGCGATAACCATTCGTACATTCATGTCGATAAGTTGTGTGGTAAGATATAGGTTACGTTCCAGATTCCCTGCATCTACCACATTGATAATGACGTCCGGTGTTTCTTCGATGATGTGTTTGCGCACATACAATTCTTCAGGGCTGTATGCCGACAAAGAATAAGTCCCCGGAAGGTCTATCAGCCGGAAGTGATAGCCCTGAAAATCGAAATGTCCCTCTTTGGCATCCACGGTTACTCCACTATAGTTGCCTACATGTTCGTGTGATCCCGATGCCACATTGAAGAGAGAAGTCTTTCCGCAGTTCGGATTCCCGACCAGTGCCACATTGATTGTGCGGCGTTTTCCTTGTGCAATGGCTTTCATTTTCTCGTCGGGCACAGGAATACTTTCGGAAATCGGTTCATGAAAGCTGAATTCGTTGATGGTAGAGCGCGCTTCTTCTTCGCTGATAATTTCAATCATGTCAGCCTCTTGCCGACGTAAGGATATCTCGTATCCCATTACCTTATACTTGATAGGGTCTTTTAATGGAGCATTCAGCAGTACTTCTACGGTTTTTCCTTTGATGAATCCCATTTCGATGATACGACGGCGGAATCCTCCGTGACCTAATACTTTGACAATGACTCCTTTTTCTCCAGTCTTTAATTCTGATAGTCTCATGCTTATAATCTTTTGCATCGCAAAGATAAATAATAGAAAAATGCTGTGCAAACTATTTAGATTGTTTTTAAATAACGGTATTTTTATGCTTTATATATCCTTTTCGGAGGACATGTCTCCGTGTGTTTTCGGGCAATGTTTGTAAGACGATATTTTCATTGATTTAAAAGTCCTTTTTTATAGTACCAATGGATTTGTTTTTTGTAAATTTGTGGAAGTGATAAACCTTTTATAAATAAGACTATGAAATTTTTTATCGACACGGCCAACCTGGCTCAGATACAGGAAGCCAACGACATGGGAGTTTTAGACGGCGTTACCACCAATCCTTCACTGATGGCCAAAGAAGGAATAAAGGGAGTGGAAAACTGCAAAAAGCATTACGTGGATATCTGTAATATTGTAGAAGGCGATGTGAGTGCTGAAGTAATTGCTACCGATTATGAAGGAATGATAAAGGAAGGAGAGGAACTGGCTGCCTTGCATCCCCATATTGTAGTAAAAGTGCCTTGCATTGCCGATGGTATTAAAGCAATCAAGTATTTTACGAAAAAAGGTATCCGTACAAATTGTACACTTGTCTTCTCTCCGGGACAGGCTCTTCTGGCTGCCAAGGCCGGAGCAACCTATGTTTCTCCTTTTGTCGGACGTCTGGATGATATTTCCAGCGACGGTATCGAACTGGTAGAAAAGATTGTGTCCATGTACCGTTACTATGGTTTCTCTACTCAAGTATTGGCTGCTTCCATCCGTACCACACAGCATATCATTCAGTGTCTGGAAGTCGGAGCCGATGTGGCTACCTGTCCGCTGGCTGCGATAAAAGGTCTGCTGAATCATCCGCTGACCGATTCCGGATTAGCAAAATTTCTGGAAGATTACCGGAAGGTGAACGCTTAGTAATAGAAGTCTGATTATCTGTAAAACGATAGAAGAGAAGGAGTTTGTAGGCAGAGAAGAAACTACAGACTCCTTTTTGTATATTGGGATAAGGCCGGAAACGGTACTAATACAAAGTAATATTCAAGTATAAATCTTATCTTTGTATTATTTAAGACAATTATGCAGACTATTTTAATTATAGAAGACGAGAAACGAGTAGCCGATTTGCTGAAGGCCGGCTTGGAGGAGAACGGTTACCAGACCATGGTGGCCTACGATGGTGCCATGGGGTTGAGGCTGTTTCAGGCTTACTCGTTTCAGCTGGTTATATCCGATATTATTTTACCCAAACTGGACGGATTTGAGTTGTGCAAGGAGATTCGTAAGCAGAATGAGCGGATTCCAATTCTGATGCTCACGGCTTTGGGTTCTGCCGATGACAAGCTGGAAGGGTTTGATGCCGGTGCCGACGATTATATGGTGAAGCCGTTCGATTTCAGAGAACTGATAGCCCGGGTAAAGGTTCTGTTGCGGAGAAACGGAGAGGCGGTAGTTGCCCCGCCTGAAGAAGTAGTGTATGCAGACCTGGTCATCAACCGGAACCGGCATGAAGTGACGCGGCGGAATATTCCCATCAAGCTCTCTCCCAAAGAATATAATCTGCTCCTCTATATGGTAGAGCATGCAGAGAAGGTAATCAGCAGAGTAGAAATAGCAGAAAAGGTATGGAATACCCACTTCGATACAGGTACTAACTTTATAGATGTGTACATTAATTACCTGCGCAAGAAAATTGACAAGGAGTTCGATGTCAAGCTTATTCATACCAAGCCGGGAGTTGGATTCATTTTAACAGACAAATTATGAAGATACGTACAAAACTGACCTGGCAGAATACCGGCGTTACTGCAGCTGTATTTTTGTTTTGCATGTGCCTGATTTATCTGTTGAGCGAACAGGCACGCAGCCGTACGTTTTTCCACGATTTGAAGAGCGAGGCTTTAACTAAGGCACACCTGTATCTTCAGAATCAGGTAGATGCCCAAACCATGCAGTCCATTTACCTCAACAACAGGAAATTTATCAACGAGGTAGAAGTGGCGGTCTATACCACCGACTTTCGTATGCTTTATCACGACGCTATACAAAGTGATATCATAAAGGAAGACCGGAACATGATAAACGATATTCTGAGGCGCAAAGAAATCGAGTTCTATATAGGCCGCTATCAGGGAATCGGCATGCTCTATTCGTTCGGGGGAAAAGATTATATTGTGACCGCAGCAGCTTACGACGGATACGGATATAATAATCTGTATGAGCTGCAGCAAACCCTTCTGATACTTTTTGTGGTGGGCCTGACCTTGCTGTTTCTTGCCGGCTATTTTCTTGCCCGGGCATCCTTGAAGCCTATTCGAGACATTGTAAAAGAAGCAGAGAGCATCACGGCGCAGCATATCCACAAACGCCTTCCCGTGAAGAACGAGAAAGATGAATTGGGTGAACTCAGTACCACGTTCAATGCCCTGCTGGAGCGTCTGGAAATATCGTTCAATTCCCAGAAAATGTTCGTCAGCAATGTATCGCACGAGATGCGTACCCCACTGGCCGCCCTGATGGCAGAATTAGACCTGGCCTTGCAGAAAGAAAGAACAGGAGAACAATACAGGCAAGCCATGCAGAATGTCTTGCAGGATGCCCGCCGGATGAACAAACTGATCGACGGATTGCTCAATCTGGCAAAGGCCGATTACCAGAAAGAACAGATCAAGATGCAGGAAATCCGTCTGGACGAATTGCTGCTCGATGTAAGAGAATTCATTCTCAGGGCACACCCCGAGTATCATATCGATCTTCTGTTCGAGCAGGAAGAAGCCGATGACGACCGTCTGATTACCGTCATGGGAAACCTTTATCTGCTGAACATCGCTTTCTCCAATCTGATAGAGAACAACTGTAAGTACTCAGACAACAAATCTTCGTTTATACAAATCTCTTATTGGGACAAGCATACCGTCATTCGTCTTTCCGACAGTGGCATTGGCATGTCGGATACAGACAAAGCACATCTTTTTACCCTGTTTTACCGGGGAACACAAGAGAATGTCACAGAAGGACACGGCATCGGTATGGCTTTGTCGCAGAAAATCATTCATCTGCATCAGGGTACAATTTCTGTACATTCGGAGGAAGGCAAGGGTACTACCTTTGTGGTTGAAATGCCTCATATCTGATATTAAAACGGACATAACCCTTTGTGTAAGAGTGGTATTAGAATTCATTGGAATTTTTCTAATGGTTTTCTAATACCACTCTAATACTTTTCTAACGGCTGCTTTGGCAAGTACGGTATACTTTTGCGGCGTGATAAAACAAAACAAATACTAACTTGTAAACCAAAGTATCATGTGGAAGAAAAAGAAACGTACCTCTCAATTTGCTTTTAATGCAGAGAAAGTATTTTTGGCAGCAGCACAACCACTCGAATCCGTATTCAGTTATTTTCAGACCACCCGTTCCGGTCTTGACTCGCAGGAAGTAGAGAGCCGTCAGTCTTTGTATGGTAAGAATGAAGTAGAGCATGAAAAGAAGAAAAACCCCATATCGTCGTTCGTCAAGGCGTTCATCAATCCCTTTATAGGTGTACTTACCGCTTTGGTTGTCATTTCGTTTGTACTGGATGTGTTACTTGCCGAACCCGGAGAGCAAGACTGGACAGCCATTGTCATTATTTCCAGCATGGTGATATTCAGTGCCATTCTCCGTTTTCGTCAGGAATGGAAAGCCAACATGTCGAGCGAGGCTTTGCTGAAGATGGTAACCAACACTTGCTATGTAAAGCGTGTGGGTTGTCACGACGAGGAAATCAGCATCGCAGAACTGGTACCGGGCGACATTGTCATGATTGCAGCAGGCGATATGATTCCCGCAGATATTCGTATCATCGAGGCCAAAGACCTTTTCGTCAGTCAGTCTTCCCTCACAGGAGAATCGGACCCCATAGAGAAATGTCCGGAACAGAAAGACCACAAGTACAGCAAGGGAAGTGTCGTCGAACTGGACAATATCTGCTATATGGGTTCTAACGTAGTCAGCGGGTCGGCCACCGGAATTGTTTTTGCTACCGGAAACCATACCTATCTGGGTACTATTGCAAAGAGCATTGCCGGACACCGTGCTGCTACAGCTTTCGACAAGGGCATCAGCAAAGTCAGCTTCCTGCTCATCCGTTTTATGCTTGTCATGATTCCCTTTGTATTTCTGGTAAATGGATTGACCAAAGGCGACTGGCTCGAAGCATTCATCTTCGCAGTTTCTGTGGCAGTCGGTCTGACCCCCGAAATGCTCCCAATGATTGTTACCGCCAATCTGTCGAAAGGCGCAGTGGCCATGTCGAAGAAAAAGACGATTGTAAAAGACCTGAATGCAATACAGAATTTCGGAGCCATGAATATCCTCTGCACCGACAAGACCGGTACATTGACCTGCGACCAGATTGTATTGGAAAAATACATCAATGCAGACGGAAGCAGCGATAACGACAAGCGTATATTGCGCCATGCCTATTTCAACAGTTTCTTTCAGACCGGACTGAAGAATCTGATGGATAAGGCCATCCTGTCGCACGTAAAGGAATTGTCTCTTGAGCATCTGAAAGACAATTACAGGAAAGTAGACGAAATACCTTTCGACTTTACACGCCGCCGCATGTCGGTCGTGGTAGAAGACAACCAGGGAAAACGCCAGATTATTACCAAGGGAGCGGTAGAAGAGATGCTTGAAATCTGTTCGCATGCCGAGTTCGACGGAAAGGTACAGGCTTTTACTCCGTCCCTGAAAAGCAAGGCAAAGGAGATAAGCGAACAAATGAATAAGCAAGGCATGAGAGTCATCGCCGTGGCGCACAAAAGTTATCTTGACAAGGACTGCTGTTTTGAAGTGAAAGACGAGAGCGATATGGTACTGATTGGCTATCTGGCTTTTCTCGATCCTCCCAAGCAGTCGGCTGCAAGTGCCATCAAGCAATTGCATGAACATGGCATCGAAGTAAAGATTCTTTCCGGCGATAATGATGCAGTCGTACGTACGATTGCCCGCCAGGTAGGTATTGATACCCGCCATGCGGTGACCGGTATGGAACTGGCTGCAATGAGTGAGGAAGAACAGCAGAAAGCGGTACGCGAATCGAATGTCTTCTCCAAACTGACTCCCATCCAGAAGACCCAGATTATTACCTTGCTTCAGGAACAGCAGAATACAGTCGGTTTCCTGGGCGACGGTATCAATGATGCCGCAGCTCTTCGTCAGTCGGATATCGGAATCTCTGTCGATTCTGCAGTCGATATCGCAAAAGAAAGTGCCGATATCATTCTGCTGGAAAAAGACCTGATGGTACTGGAAGACGGAGTACTGGAAGGACGGAAGACCTTTGGAAACATCACCAAATACATCAAGATGACGGCAAGCTCCAATTTCGGAAACATGTTCAGTGTGATGGCTGCCAGTGCATTCCTGCCTTTCTTGCCCATGCTGCCCATTCACCTGCTTATCCAGAATCTGTTGTATGACGTGTCACAAACCACCATTCCCTTCGACCGTATGGATGCGGAATATTTGCGGAAACCCCGCAAGTGGGATGCCTCGGACTTGAGCCGTTTCATGATTTTCGTGGGCCCCATCAGTTCCATTTTCGATATTGTGACCTATTTGGTGATGTGGTATGTCTTCAGCTGCAATTCGCTGGAACATCAGACTCTGTTCCAGTCCGGATGGTTCATCGAAGGACTATTGTCGCAGACCCTGATTGTGCACATGATCCGTACGCGTAAGATACCATTCATCCAGAGTTGCGCTTCCTGGCAGGTCACCGGTCTTACCTTCCTTATCATGGCCATTGGTATTCTGATACCTTTTACTCCTTTCGGCACCTCTATCGGGTTGCAGCCACTGCCTTTGGAGTATTTCCCGTGGCTGGCTGGTATCCTGCTTTCTTATTGCGTACTGACACAACTTGTAAAAAACTGGTATATCAAACGATTTGTAAAATGGCTTTAAACCATGCAGATAAAGAAACAGATCATGCTTGGGGTGATGATGGTGGTTGCGACGGGCAACCACCGCCTCGAAGCGCAGGAATTCGGACTGACTTATACTACCGAACTGCAGACCGATTTTCGTAAAGGAAGCAACTGGGTAAATTTGTTGCGGAGCGATTTCTCTTTTCCGATAACCCGGCAGGTGGAACTGAAAGCCGCTACAATCAGCGTGGCACGGACAAGAGAGGAGCGTCTGGCAGACGATTTGCAGACTTTTTCGAATATAGAGGAAGAAAACATTCCGCTTGCACTGGCTGTATGTGGGGCAGAGTGGCATACCGGAAAATCAACGTTCTTTGTCGGGATACGTAATTTGAATGAAGACTACTTCGCCTCTCCCTGTACCTCTCTGTTTACAAACAGCTCCTGCGGTATCTTCCCAACCTTGTCGGCCAATTATCCTATTGCCAACTATCCGTTGGCATCGGTAGGCATAGACTACAAGCTGACGCTGGAACATTGGGAGGTGGAAACTTCGCTCTACAACGGTACCGGTTACCGCATGTGGGCCGGAAGAGAAAATGTATTCCGTGTGTGTCCGGCTACAGACGGAATACTCAGTGTGACATCAATAAACTATCGGAAAAATGGCAGCAACTATTATATGGGGTTTGCTTTACGCAGCGGCCTGCCTGTGGGCAATGAGAATGGAAACGAAACACAGGCATCGGCACCGGAAACGCAAAGACAACTGAACACCGTAATCTGGACGTATGCAGAGCAGCGTCTTTCTTCCCGTGTGTATGCACTGTGTCAGTATTCCTTCAATCCTACAGAAAAAAACGGATGCCGCAGCTATGCAGGTGCCGGACTGGTCTGGCACTGCGGAAAGACAGAAGGAGGTGCATTTGCCGATTATGCCGATTTCTCTTCCGAACACGAATGGGTTGCCGAACTGACCTGGAAAGTTCCCTGCCTGAAACACGGATACCTGCAGCCCACTTTGCATCTTATCAGAAATAGTCATGAAAGCAAGGTGATTGGTTTGCTCCGGTTGGGATATTTCATTTAAAATTTATAAGTTTGTATCATGTTTATCCGTAAAATCAGTCAGTATATAGAAGACAGGCAACTGTTTTTCCCCGGAGCGAAAATCTTGGTTGCCTTGAGTGGGGGAGCAGACTCTGTAGCCTTGCTGCGTGTGCTGCTTCAGTTGGGATATTCCTGTGCAGCTGCCCATTGTAATTTTCATTTGCGCGGAGCCGAGTCGGACCGCGATGAGGCTTTTGTGCGTGGTCTGTGCCAGAAGTTCGGTGTACCCTTGTCTGTCACCCATTTCGACACGCAGGCTTATGCCGCACAGAAAGGGCTGTCTATTGAGATGGCTGCCAGAGAACTGCGTTACGAATGGTTCGAGAATACAAGAAAGGAAATACATGCCGATTTCATCGCTGTGGCTCATCACCGTGACGACAGTGTGGAAACCTTTCTGCTCAATCTGATTCGCGGAACCGGTATTGCCGGGCTGACCGGTATTGCTGCAGTCAACGGAAAGATTATACGTCCGCTGCTTGGTGCCGGGCGAAGTGAGATTCTCGACTATCTGGCAGAGCTGGGACAGGACTATGTGACAGACAGTACCAATCTGGAAGATGCCTATACGCGAAACAAGTTGCGCTTGAATATACTCCCGCTGCTGCGCGAAATCAATCCCTCTGTCGACGAGTCGATAATGGAAACCGCACACCGTCTGGCCGATGTGGAAACGGTATATAGAAAATCTGTGCTCGAATCGTGTAAACGGGTGATGGAAAATGAAAACAGCATCAGCATACCCCGTCTGCTGGAAGAACCTTCTCCTCAGGCAGTGTTGTTCGAACTCCTGTACCCGCTGGGCTTCAATGCCGCTCTGCAAAAAGATGTCTACCGAAGTCTTTCTGCCGAGTCCGGACGTCTTTTCTATTCCAAAACGCACCGTTTGCTGAAAGACCGCAATAACCTGCTGATTCAGCAACTGGAGAACCGTACAGTCTGTATGACTCTTCATCAGAAAGTAGTCGATTTGGCTACGGCAAAAACTTTGCTGCACCACAAAAATGTAGCTTGTCTGGACAGGAGCAAAGTACATGGTCCGCTGGTGCTCCGAAAATGGCAGGCAGGCGACCGTTTCATTCCTTTTGGCATGAAGGGCTTCAAGCGGGTACGCGACTATCTGTGCGACCGGAAATTCTCTCTCTATCAGAAAGAAGAACAATACGTAGTCTGTGCTGGAGAAGACATCGTGTGGCTGGTCAATGAACGGACAGACAACCGCTATCGTGTGACTGATGCAACTACCGCCGTACTTGTCTTGTCGGTAGAACCTTCGGAATAAAGAGAGCGGTATATCATACTTGTATTTTTCTATAATCGGCGTCGTCGGATGTACAAACGGCGTCGTTGGCCCGTTGTTCAGCGCCGTTGGCTTTATAGCCGACGAGTCGGATACAGTCTGTAATTCGTAACGGCGGGCAATGGTTTTACAGATAAACCCGACTATGATACAAAACCTTAATAAACAGAAAAAGAGTTCTTATGGAAGAAATCTTCTGCCGTAAGAACTCTTTTCTATTGTGGTAAATGGAAATTAGAGTACGCGAGTCAAAATAGCTTTGGCTGTTGCTCCGTCTACCAGACCGTCTTCACCGAAGTGTACACCTCGTTCGTTGAAACGTTTTTCAATTTCATCAATCACATCCATGCCGATACCTTCTTCGCTCAGGCGGGTAGTCAGACCCAAAGAACGGAAGAACTCTTCAGTCTTGCGTATGGTTTCGTCGATACGCATGTCGTGAGTTCCTGCTACTACACCAAAAATACGTTCACCCAGCTGCATGATCTTTGCACCTTTTTCCTTGCGCAGCACATCCATTGTACCCGGCATTACAATAGCCAGTGTATGTCCGTGAGTCAGTCCGCAGAGCGCAGTCAGTTCATGACCAATCATGTGTGTAGACCAGTCCTGACTTACTCCCATCGCGATGAAACCGTTCAGCCCCATTGTAGCTGCCATCATAAAGTCGGCCATTAGCTGATAGTCGTGCTGGTTTTCGCGGATTTTCGGTGCAATCTCTACCAAAGTCTGCAGAATGCCTTCTGCCCAGCGGTCCATGATGCGCGATTCTCCGGTCTTAGTCAGATACTGTTCCAATACATGTACGAACGTATCCGAAATACCACATGCTACCTGATGTGCCGGCAATGAGAAGGTCACTTCAGGATCGAGAATAGAGAATACCGGATAGTTGGCATAGAAAGCATATTTTTCTTTGGTTTCATGGCAAGAGATAACCGCTCCGTTGTTCATTTCAGAACCGGTAGCAGGCAATGTCAGTACGGTACCCAAAGGCATAGTATCGTGTGCCTGACCTTTCTTAACCAAATCCCATGCATCGCCTTCGTAAAGCAGACCGGCTGAAATCAACTTGGTACCGTCTATCACCGAACCACCACCTACAGCCAGCAGAAAGTCCACTTTTTCCTGCTTACCCAGTTCGATAGCTTTACGCAGCGTTTCGATAGCCGGATTGGGTTCAATTCCCCAGAATTCTACAGTCTGGTGCTGGCTCAAAGCCTGCTTCACCTGGTCGTATACACCGTTCTTTTTTACACTTCCTCCTCCGAAAGTAATCATTACTTTTTTATCGGTTGGTATTTCTTGGCTCAGTTGGGCAATCATGCCTTTTCCCATTATCAGTTTAGTGGGATTCTGAAAACTAAAATTATTCATAGATTATTGTTTGTTTTAAAATAGCATACACAAAGGTAATAAAAAGAACCGATACAGCCAATAATGGGAAATTTATCGATTATTAATGAAGTCTATCATTACGAAAAAGAATCTTTATACTTTTATTTTTATTGACGATAATATAATTATCAATAAAAATTTCATTTGTTAATATTACTATTATCCTTTGTTTATATCATTATTGTTGTAAGGCTACTTAAAAAAGTAATAAAGACTACGTTGATAGAGATTTATCTTTTATGATATACCAACATGAAGTGGAGCAAAAAGCTCTTAAAAATGCCAATCCTTCAATGCCTTTCCATAATTTACGAGATGGAAGATGAAATTTTGTTTCATAATGGGGATTAATAAACCAAAATTGTCGATTTAAAATCTGATAGTCTGTATTGATAAGATTTTCAAATAATCTGATGGTAGTGCGTGTGTCATATATGTGCATTAACTCTTCAATACAGTTTGATGATTCGTTAGCTAATTTTAATAGTTTCTTATATAAACATCGCGGTAATAAATGTATAAAAGGTAAATGTGATATTAATGAATTGTGACATATTTGTTGATGTCCGCCAAAGGGCATTTGCCATGATGGAAAAGCTATAAAAATAATACCTCTCGAAGTAAGGTATTGTTTCATAGTATATAGTAATAATTTTTTATCTGCTATATGTTCTATTACATCATGTAAAATGATAAGATTGAAGCTGTTTTTGGGAGAAGGTTTATAGTCGAATATATCAATATTTAAAAATTCACCCTTAACTCCTTCTTGTTGAAAGAAAGATATAGCTTCTTTAATTCGTCCTGTATTTAAGTCAAGCCCTGTTACATGACAACCTATTTTAGCGAAAGGTAGCAGATTTCCTCCTTCTCCACATCCTATTTCTAATATGTGAAGATCGGGTGAAATATTAATAAATGGTTTTAAGTAGGGAATGTAATACCGGTTACAAGTTAATGCTTGTTCTTTAAAATAAACTGTTCGATTTTGATGTCTTTGTTGCATATCTTTTTTGAGTTTAGAGATATGGCAAAGTTATCTTGAATGTTAAGGATAATCTAATATTATATATGACATTTTGTTTTTGTAAAATATTGTAAATTAGTATATTAATTGTTTTATCTATGACATCTATTTATCAGATTGATTCATTCGTTGTTTCATTCGCCTTTTTCGTTGAGCTATAATACCGGTATCTGTGTTTCCAAAACAAAGAGCAATGGTCAATGTACTGAATCCTGCTGAGTTTAAGCAATAATAAAGTAAATCTCCTTCTGTAAGGCGTGGATAATTTGTTTTAAGGCGGATTATTTCATCTTTATAAATATCTGTAACGACTTTCTGCAGTTCTGTTTGTTCTTTTTCAGTGAGAACTTTTATATTTCGTTTGTCTCGATTGTCTTGCTGGGATAGTTGTATCAGACGTTTCCCTATTATTGTTTGTTTTAGAGTCACTGCTCGTAGTTGAGCTATTTGTGCTTCAGTATGTTGTTGTAAAGTTTCACGTTCGTTGATACCTGTTTGTAAATTTTGTTTTAATAAACAAATCTTTTCGTTGAGTCCTTGCAGATTTGCCTCATATTGTATTTGTAATTCATGTTTTTTACGTAGTTGGTGTTGTATTATTAGAAGAAAAAATGCAGCAATTGTGATTAGTAATAAGGTTATTAAACTAATATAAAAATTATGCCGTTCTTCTACAATTCTAACTTTTAATTCAGCTTCGTGTTTATAGGAAAGTTTCTCTAATTCACGTGTACGTTGCTGGGCGTACAATGTATCTGCCCCTAAAGTATAAGCTAATAAATGTTTATACGCTATTTTATCATTTCCTAGTTGATGTTCCATTTGTGCATAGGAAAAAAGACTTGGAAGACGATCTTGGGTATTTGGGGAATAAATTCCTAGATTGAAATAGTGACGAGCTGAGTCAATATGATGTTGTTGATACCAAATATCTGCTAATGTGCTGTATAGTAGTGAGGGATTTTTACTGTAATCCAGACTGAGATAGGTATAGTAAAGTGCGGAATCAAGTTGGCCTATTTGGTAATAATGCCATCCTTCTTTACGATAGATCTCAGCTAAGCGAGTTGAGTCATTACTTAGTTGGGCAAGTTGGGTTGCATGCATATAAAAACGCTTTGTATTGAGACTGTCTTTGTTCCAAAAGTAGATAGTACCCATTGCTTCCAATGCTTGTATCATGTGTGAAGTATCACATTTAAGAGAGTCAAGTTGATAAGCTTTGACATAAGCTTCCGATGCTTTGTCAAAAACTTTGTCCCACATATATATAGCTCCTAAATTGTGATAAGTTTTTGATAGAATATGTAAATCATTAGTCTTACTTAATATATCATAATATAGTTTGATTGCATCTTCAGGTTGATTGTTATTCTGTAATTCTACGGCTTCTGCAAATTGTTGTTCTATATTGGAAGAGGGACGTATATTACAGGCTTGTAAACAAAGTAGAAGATATATAGAGAATAATTTTATTAGATTGATTTTCATGGTATACTAATGTTTAAGGAAAATAAATATGGCAAAAGTAATAAAAAAACTGATTTTGCTAATTGAAGGTGATTATAAGTTGATTGAAGTGACTTTCTGTCAAGACTTGATAACGATATTTATGGTGAATGATGATAGTGATAAAAGTAAAGTTAATCAAGTTTAATATACGTAATTTTATTATCTTTGTTTTATGTTCTTTCTAGAAATATACCAACAAATAGGGATTGTGTGTCGTAGATAATTTGTCTTATTTTGCAACGGAAAAAATATGAATACAGTAATTAATATGTGTAGAACCAAGATATATAAGCCGACGGATAAAATGAGTGACCTGATTTGCGAGAACTATACCTTGCTGCAGGTGCTGAGTCGTTTTGGTGTATCGCTGGGCTTTGGAGACAAGACTGTACAGGAGGTGTGCGAGATGAACGAGGTGGACTGTACTACCTTTCTCGCTGTAGTCAACTTCCTGACGGAGGAGAATAACCGCATGCAGGATCATCTGAAGGATATTTCTCTGGTAGCCTTGATGAACTACCTGAAGCAGGCTCATTCCTATTTTCTTGACTTCCAGCTTCCTACTATACGTAAGAAACTGATTGAGGCAATAGATTGTTCTACACAGAACGAGATTGCTTTTCTCATTATACAGTTTTTTGATGATTATGTGAGCGAGGTTCGCAAGCACATGGAATACGAGAACGAAAGAGTTTTTACCTATGTCAATGCATTGTTGCGTGGAGAACGTTCCGGCGAGTATAATATCAGTGTGTTTGCCCGTCATCATGATCAGATAAATGCAAAATTGACCGAATTGAAGAATATCATTATAAAATACTATCCGGCCAATGGAGATAACCAACTGTTGAACGCTACGCTGTTCGATATTTTTAGTTGTGAAGAAGATTTGGCATCGCATAACCGGGTAGAAGACTATCTGTTTGTTCCTGCCATCATGGAATTGGAGAAGGAGGTCAGATGAAACCAAGAGAAGTGATAACTGTAGCGGTTGCAGAATCGTCGATGATTGTGCGTCATGGTCTGGTGGTGTTACTGAAACATTTGCCCGACCTGAATGTGCAGACTATTGAAATTACCTCGAAGGAGGGACTGCAACACTGCATGGAGGCTCATAGTCCTGAGATACTGATTATTAATCCTCAGTTTGACGGATGGTTTGATGTAGAGGCTTTTAAGTCGGAATACGGAAATACAGGCATCAAACTGATTTCGTTGATATATAATGTGGTGGATGCCAATCAGCTGAAGGGGTACGACGGTACGGTGAACCTTTTCGATGATATGGATTCGCTGAATGCGAAGATTGCAGAACTGATGAATCTGGAGGAAGAGGAAAACGACCAGAATTCTTTGAGTCAGCGTGAGAAAGAAATTGTAGGGTGTGTGGTGAGAGGAATGACCAATAAGGAGATAGCGGAAAAATTGTTTATTTCTATACATACGGTTATTACGCATCGGCGTAATATTACCCGAAAACTGCAGATACACTCGGCTGCCGGTCTGACTATTTATGCCATTGTCAATAAACTGGTGGAACTAAGTGAAGTGAAAATGAAGTTATAGTGTATTGCAATCCGGGGAGGAACGGAAAATACCAACAAATAGGTATTGATGCAGTCGGCAATAGTTCCTACCTTTGCAGTGTTAGTCATAAAATTACGTAAACCACAAAGTAAAAAGTTAGTTATTAGTTAGTTGTAGCCTGCGAAGTGATTCGCGGGCTACAACTGCTTTAGGGGGATAGGTTGGGATGGGTGTGCAGTAGGCTGTGTCAGTCTTGTTGCAGGCATTCCATTAGGCGGTCGGCTGCTTTTGCTGCATTTCCCTGTTCTTCTTCCAGCAGGGTGACAAACTTGCTTCCGATGATACATCCGGCTGCATGGGCTGCTGCTGCCTGGTAGGTCTGACGGTTGGATATGCCAAAACCAATCATGCGGGGATTTCTCAGGTTCATTGCTTCTATGGATTGGAAATAGGCTTGTTTCTGTGCATCGAAGTCTTGCTGTGCTCCGGTAGTAGCTGCCGAGGAAACCATGTAGATAAAGCCGTCGGTATGTTCATCTATCAGACGGATGCGTTCTTCGCTTGTTTCCGGTGTAATAAGCATGATTACTTTCAGCTGATAGCGGTCGGCTATGGGCTTGTAGGTGTTCAGGTAGTCTTTAAACGGCAGGTCGGGGATAATCATCCCATCGATACCACAGGTCTGGCAGCTTTGACAAAAGGCTTCGAAGCCATATTGCATGATGGGATTGAGGTAGCCCATCAGAATGAGAGGTATCTGTACTTCACTGCGTATGTCGGCCAACTGGGCGAAGAGTTTTTTCAGTGTCATTCCGTTGCGGAGGGCCTGTGTGGCTGCTGCCTGTATGACGGGGCCGTCGGCCATCGGGTCGCTGAAAGGAATGCCGATTTCTATCATGTCGACACCTTTTTGTGCCAGTGTGCGGATTACTTCAGTGGTCTGTTCCAGGCGGGGAGTTCCTGCACAGAAATAAATAGACAGAATGTCTTGCTTCTTGTTGCTGAATAATTGATGGATACGGTTCATGGTATATTCTGTTTAAATTGTGAAATAAAGTTTTGTAGTAGTGTGGTATCTTTCATGGCGGGTTGAATTTCGAAACCGCTGTTCAGATCGATACCGGCCCATTGGGAGTGCCGGAAGTGGGAGAGGGCTGCCAGACTGTCCGGTCGGAGTCCGCCACTCAGTAGAAAAGGGATGCTTCCCTGATAGTGTGACAACAGACTCCAGTCGAACTGTTTCCCCGAACCTCCGTATTGCGGACAGGGGGTGTCGAAGAGGTAGTAATCGCAACAGCTTTCATAGGCTTCGGTTTGCTTAAAATCGGACAGGCTATGAACGGCGAAGACTTTGATGATTCCCAAACCTTCGTTGTGCAGTGACTGGCAAAGCGCGGGTGATTCGTTGCCGTGTAACTGCACGTAATCTAACTGCAGCTCTTTGGCCCGGCGGATGATTTCATCGAAAGGGGCGTTGACAAATACTCCGACGCGTTTGGCCTTTTGAGGGAGGTAGGCCGGAGTATGGGAAACGTAGCGCGGGGACTTGTGGTAGCAAATGAATCCTATCAAATCTGCTCCGGCTGTTTCTGTTTGGCGGATGTTGTCGGGGTGGCGCATCCCACAGACTTTGACTATCATACTTGTAATGCTTGAATGAAGTTGTACAATGCCTCTCCCGGACGGGGGGATTTCATAAAGGCTTCTCCCATGAGGAAACCGTGGAATCCGGCCTCGCGGAGTTGTTTTACTGTTTCGGGCTGTGAAAGGCCGCTTTCTGAGACTCGGGTAAGTTCTTCGGGCAGCAGCTTGGCCAACTGAAACGAAGTGCTTACGTCTGTATGGAATGTACCCAGATGGCGGTTGTTTACTCCTACCATATCGATATGGGGATTGAGGTGGTCCAGCTCACTTTCTTCGTGTATCTCGAGCAGGACTTCCATCTGTAACTCATGGGCCAGATGGGCCAGCTCTTTGCACTGCCCGGTGGTGAGGCAGGCTGCAATCAGCAACACGGCATCGGCTCCTTTTAGTTTGGCCTGAAAAAGCTGATAGGGGCTGATGATGAAGTCCTTGCGCAGCAGGGGGAGCTGTACGAGTGAACGGCAGGATTGAAGGTCTTGCAGAGTTCCGCCAAAGAACGGTTCGTCGGTGAGGACCGAGAGGGCAGAAGCACCGGCCTGCTGATAGGCAGGGGCTATTACTTCGGTCTGGGCATTTCTGTGTATCCAGTCTTTGGAAGGAGAGCGTCGTTTGAACTCGGCGATAATGCCGAAGGAGGATTGTCTTAATGCCTGTTTCATACTGATGCCGGGCATGGGAGTATCCAGCAATGCTTCCAGTGCGGAGAGTGATACGGCTTGTTCCTGGGCTTCTATCTCGCGGCGCTTATGGGCGATAATGGTCTGTAAGATGTCTTCTTTCATACGTTTAGCTGTTTAGTTCGATAAATTTCTTTAAGGTGTGTAATGCTTTTCCGCTTTGCAGTGACTCGCGGGCGATAGCTACACATTCTTCTATTGGTTTTAGTGGTTCCATGGCCTGTATGGCAAAGGAGGCGTTAATCAGTACGCACTCGGTTTGTGCCTTAGTGGCACAGTTGTGTAATACATTATCGAAGATGCGGGCGGCTTCCTGAGGGGTGTTTCCTCCGAACAGTTCTTCCTGGCGAACGATGTCGAATTCCAATTCGGATGGTTTGTAGATGGTTTCATACCGGTTGGTCATGACTTTAAACTCATCGGTCAGGGAGATTTCATCGTATCCGTCGAGGTTGTTGACTACTGCGAAGCCAACGCCCAGTCTTTGTAAGGTGTTGGTGTAAAGCCTCATCTGGGTGAGGTCTGCTACTCCCAGCAGTTGATAAGCCGGCAAGCAGGGATTGACCAGCGGGCCTAACAGATTGAACAGGGTTCTGACTTCCATGGCCTTGCGTACTGGGGCAACGGTCTTCATGGCGGGATTGAAAAGGGGGGCGTGCATATAGACCATGCCGCATTTTTCCATGGAGCGGAGGAGTTTATCCTGTTCGTTGGTGAACCGGATGCCGTAACACTCCATGACGTTGCTGGCTCCGCTGATGGAAGTGGCTCCGTAATTTCCATGTTTGGCTACTGGGTATCCTGCTCCGGCTACAATGAAGCAGGCGCAGGTGGAAATATTGAAGGTGTTTTTACCGTCGCCTCCTGTGCCTACAATGTCGATGGGACGGTATGCCGAGAGGTCGACTGGAATACGGGTGCTGAGTAAGGCGTTGCGGAAGCCTATCAGTTCTTCTACCTTAATGCCACGCATCTGAAAGACGGTGAGCAGAGAGGCAATCTGTATTTCGTTGTAGCGGCCGGCGGTGATATCCTGCAAAAGCTGGCAGGCTTCTTCGCGGCTTAGCTCTTCGTGGTTGAAGAGGCGTTTTAATAGTTCTTTCATACGTCTGTCCGATTAATGGTGAATCCAGTTGCTTATCATTTGTTTTCCATCGGGGGTGAGTACCGATTCGGGATGAAACTGAATACCGTGGATATCCAGTTCTTTGTGGCGTAGTGCCATGATGTAGCCTTCCTGGCTGATGGCTGTGATTTCCAGTGATTCGGGAAATCCTTCTCGGTCTACTACCCACGAGTGGTATCGTCCTACGGGAATTTCCTGTGGTAAGCCTTCGAACAGATAGTCTGAAGCTATAATTTTTACCGGGCTTTGGATACCGTGGAAGACTTCGTTCAGATTGGTGAGTTTTCCTCCGAATGCTTCGCCGATGGCTTGTTCTCCTAAGCAGACTCCCAGAATGGGCTTCCGTCCGGCATATGTACGGATGACATCCAGCAGCAGACCGGCTTCGGAAGGAATGCCTGGTCCGGGGGAAAGCAGAATCTTGTCGAAGGCTTCAAGGTCTTCCAATGCAAAACAGTCGTTTCGTAATACTGTTACTTCTGCACCCAGCTCTTTGACCAGATGACTCAGATTGTAGGTAAAAGAATCGTAGTTGTCTATAATTACTATTTTCATATCGTTCGGTGATTGGTTAAAGTTGTTCTGCCAGTTGGATGGCTTTTTTCAAAGCTCCCAGCTTGTTGTTTACTTCCTGTAACTCGTTTTCTTCGTTGCTTTGTGCCACAATACCGCCTCCGGCCTGGAACCAGAGTTCGTTGTTGCGGCTGACAAATGTACGGATGGTAATGGCTTGGTTTAATGTGCCGTTCAGTCCGATGAATCCGATACATCCTCCATAAGCTCCCCGGCTGTGTGGCTCGAATTCGCTGATGAGTTGCATGGCGCGTACCTTGGGTGCACCGCTTAGTGTACCAGCCGGGAAGGTGTCGATAAATGTGCGGATGGGATTGCTGTCTTCGTCCATATCTCCACTTACTCTGCTTACCAGATGGATGACGTGGCTGTAGTATTGCGGTTCTTTATAGAATTCTACCCGTGCATTATGACAGTTGCGGCTGAGGTCGTTTCTGGCAAGATCTACCAGCATGACGTGTTCTGCATTTTCCTTTGGATCGGCCAGCAGTGCCTTGGTCAGTTGTGTGTCTGTTTCTTTATCGCCGCTTCGTCGGGTGGTGCCAGCTATCGGGTCTATGGTTGCTTTTCCGTCTTCTATCTTACAGTGCGTTTCGGGAGAGGAACCGAAAATGCGGAATCCGCCAAAGTCGAAATAGAAAAGATATGGAGACGGATTGATGCTGCGTAATGCACGGTAGAGCTTGAAGTCATCGCCTTCGTATCGCTGGATAAAGCGGCGTGATAATACAATCTGGAAAACATCTCCCCGCATGCAATGAGCAATGCCCTGCCGGATATTGGCCTTGTGCTCTTCGTCGGTCAGTGTGCTGGTAGCAGGACCTACGGCACGGAAGTCGTAGGTGGTATAGTTGCGGTTGTGGATGGCTTTTTCCACTTCGCTGAGGTGTGCCGGTTCTCCTTCTCCCAACATCTCAATCAAGACCATTTCGCTTTTATAGTCGTTGAATACAATCAGGTATTTGTATAGGATGTAAAGAATTTCCGGTGCATCGTTTTTGGCATCAGTGCTGTCTTTTACCTGAATCTTTTCGAAATAGCGTACTGCATTGAATGTGGTGTAACCGTACAAACCGCAGTATCCGGCATATTCTCCTTCGACCTGAAAATGGGAGATAAATTCACGGATGGCTTGTTCTACCTGATAATCGTCGCTGATGTTCCGTTCTTCTTGTTGACCATCGGGAAAGACAAAGGTGGCAACTCCATGATTGATGCGGATGCTGGCGATGGGATTCAGACCGATGAACGAGCGGTTGTTTTCTACACCGTGATAATCGGAACTTTCCATCAGCACACTCTGTGGAAACAGGTCGCGTACTTTCAGGTAAGTGCTTACAGGGGTATGTAAATCGCCCAATAAGCTTTTATGGTTGGTAATGTAAGTATATTGTTTCATAAAGCGGATTACTGTAGGTTATAGTTTAAGTAAGTAAGTATTTAAATCTTTATCGCCGCGTCCTGATACGGTGAGTACTACGATGTCGGTTGGCTTGAAGGGCATTTTGGGGAGGACTCCCAATACATGTGCCGATTCGAGCGCCGGAATAATTCCTTCGAGACGAGTCAGTTCGTAGGCTGCACGTATGGCTTCGTCATCGTTTACAGCCAGTACGGTAGCGCGACGTTGTGCAGCCAGATTGGCATGCATCGGACCAATGCCCGGATAATCCAGTCCGGCAGAAATGGAGTAGGGTTCCATAATCTGTCCATCTTCGTCTTGCATGACCAATGTCTTGGAACCGTGGATAATTCCTAAGCGTCCTAAATGGATGGTTGCGGCTGAGAAAGGAGTATCTATACCTTTTCCTCCGGCTTCGGCCAATACAATCTTTACCCGTTCATCGTCTAAATAGTGATAAATAGTACCGGCTGCATTGCTTCCTCCACCTACACAAGCCATCAGGTAGTCGGGATAGTCACGTCCTTCGTGCTCCATAAGCTGTTTTTTGATTTCTTCGCTGATGACAGATTGCAGGCGTGCTACCATGTCGGGGTAGGGATGTGGTCCGACGGTAGAACCAATTACGTAATATGTATCGGCCGGATGACAGCACCAGTCTCGTATGGCTTCGTTGGTTGCATCTTTCAAGGTCATGTTACCGGAAGTGACCGGATGTACTTTGGCTCCTAGCATTTTCATACGTTCTACATTGACGTGTTGGCGTTCTACATCGGTTTTGCCCATATAGACTACACATTCCATACCCAGCAAGGCGCAGACTGTAGCTGTTGCTACTCCATGTTGTCCGGCGCCGGTTTCGGCAATGATGCGTTTCTTGCCCATTCTCTTTGCTAATAACACCTGGCCGATGGCATTGTTTATTTTATGGGCTCCTGTGTGATTGAGATCTTCACGTTTCAGATAGATTTTACAGCCATATTTTTCGGATAATCGTCTGGACAGGTATAAAGGTGAAGGTCGTCCTACGTAATCGCGCAATAGGGAAGAAAACTCCTGGCGGAAGCTTTCGCTTTCCAGTACTTGCAGATAAGATTCTCTCAGTTCGGTTACACACCGGTGTAGTATTTCCGGAATGTATGCACCGCCAAATTCTCCATAAAAGCCTTCGTTGTCTACTTGATAAGTTTTCATATTAATCTGTTTTTTGTTGTTTCGGATAAAGGAAAAAGGGAATAAAAACAAAACGGGCTGTCGTAAAGTACGACAGCCCGTTTTTGCTATATCTGAAGATGGTATATACACACGACTGATGCCCTTACGACCTTGTGAGTTGTAAGTAGCGCCACCAGAAGAATGTATTTGTCATCTTATTATTCATAATTGTTTATTTGCTTGTTGTTTCTTATCGGCAAATATAGAGAGAAAGTTTTTTATATCCTATAAAATACAGCATTTTCTGATAGATTTTTTTTGAGTGGTAGACTGGGATGGTCGGTAATAATGAGTAATTTCTTTTCGTTCCACTCTCTTATCAGCTTGTTTATGAGCCTGTTTTATAGCCTTTGGTATGAAGGCTGCATAATCTTTATCCGAAGCTTTTTCTATCGTAAAACGACGGTATGGAAGAAAAATGATATGGATAGAATGGGAGGATACTTTCGATAAAAAAATAAATTTGAACCAATAAAAGATGTTACACTATTCTTTGTATTCAATAATATCTTTTACATTTGCTGCTGAAAAATTGAATAAATGAAGTAAGATATGAAAGTAGGATTATTTATTCCTTGTTATATCAATGCCGTGTACCCTCAGGTAGGGGTGGCATCCTACAAGCTTCTGAAAAGTCTGAACGTGGACGTTGATTATCCGTTGGATCAAACCTGTTGCGGACAACCAATGGCAAATGCCGGATTTGAAGATGAATCGGTAGAGCTTGCCAAGCGCTTTGATAAGTTGTTTGAGAAATATGACTATATAGTAGGACCTTCTGCCAGTTGTGTGGTTTTTGTCCGTGACAATTACGGAAGACTGCTCGCAAAAGAACCACATCGTTGTGCAAGTGAAGGTAAGATTTATGATATCTGTGAGTTTATTCACGATAAAATCAGGCCTTCTTCCTTGCCCTCTTCTTTTCCTCACAAAGTAAGTATACAGAACAGTTGTCATGGAGTCCGGCTGATGCATCTGTCTTCTCCCAGTGAATTGAACATTCCTTATTATAATAAGTTGCGTGATTTGCTTTCGCTGGTACATGATATTGAAATCGTGGAACCAGAACGTCCGGATGAGTGTTGCGGATTTGGAGGAATGTTTGCGGTAGAAGAGCATGCGGTTTCCGGACAGATGGGACGAGATAAAGTGATGCGTCATATGAAGACCGGAGCTGAATATATTGCAGGAGCCGACAGTTCATGTCTGATGCATCAGAATGGTATCATATCAAGAGAAGGACTTCCCATCAAAACGATTCATGTGGTAGAAATTTTAGCAGCAGGACTATGAGTACGAAACATTCGAAAGCAGCAGGAAGATTCCTTGAGAACAAGGATATGGCTGCATGGCACGATGAGACGTTGTGGATGGTTCGTGCCAAAAGAGATAAAATAAGCAAAGAGGTGCCCGAGTGGGAACAGTTGCGCGATATGGCTTGTGCACTGAAAATGTATAGCAACAGTCACCTTGATCAGCTTTTGCAGGAGTTTGAAAAGAATGCGCAGGCAAATGGAGCGCATGTGTACTGGGCAAAAGATGCTGAAGAGTATTGTTCTATTGTGTATAATATTCTGCAAGGGCATCAGGTTAAGCATTTTATCAAGAGTAAATCGATGCTGGCAGAAGAGTGCGGGCTGAATGAATATCTGGAGGAAAAAGGCGTAGAAGTGGTGGAAAGTGATTTGGGCGAACGCATTTTGCAATTGATGCATAAGCGTCCCAGTCATATCGTATTGCCGGCTATTCATGTAAAGAAAGAAGAAATCGGAGAGCTGTTTGTGAAGGAGATGGGTACTGAACCCGGAAATAATGATCAAACTTATCTGACTCATGCTGCTCGTAAGAATTTGCGACATAAATTTATAGAGGCCGAAGCGGCTATGACGGGAGCTAACTTTGCAGTTGCTTCTACAGGAGAGTGTGTGGTATGCACCAATGAGGGTAATGCTGATATGGGTACTTCGCAGCCTAAATTGCAGATTACAGCTTTCGGTTTGGAGAAGATTGTACCCGACCGTGAGGCATTGGGAGTCTTTACCCGTTTGTTGGCCCGCTCGGGAACCGGACAGCCTATTACTACTTATACTTCTCATTATCGGAAACCGCGTCCTGGTGGCGAACTTCATATAATTATTGTAGATAATGGCAGAAGCCGTATTCTTGCTGAACCGGATCATGTTAAAACGCTGAATTGTCTACGCTGTGGGGCTTGTATGAATACGTGTCCTGTGTATCGTCGCTCGGGAGGGTATTCTTATACGTATTTCATTCCTGGACCTATTGGAATTAACTTGGGTATGCTGAAAGCTCCGTTGCATTATTCTGATAATGTATCGGCTTGTTCATTATGCCATTCTTGTCAGAACGTATGTCCCGCTAAAGTGGATCTTGCTGACCAGATTTATCGCTGGCGCCAGAAACTGGATTCGTTGGGAGTTGCCAGCTCTTCTAAAAAAATGATGTCTGGTGGAATGAAGTTTTTGATGGAACGGCCTGGTTTATTCAACTTGGCTGTAAAGAATGCCTCTGTGCTCAATAAACTGCCGCATTGGTTTGTTTATAATAGTTTAAATGACTGGGGCAAGGAGCATGATATGCCGACATTCGCAAAAGAGAGCTTCAACGAGATGTGGAAAAACAATAAAGTGAAATGACATGAGCAGTAGAGAAGATATATTGCAAAGTATACGTCGTAATACACGTGTACGGTATGAAAAACCGGATTTGTCTGAATTGGAACAGCATGCGTTGACTTTTGATCAGCCGGTGGAACAGTTTTGCAGGGTAATGGAGCAAGTAGGCGGACATGCTGTACTGTTGAAGGAAGAAGAAGATTTGAATCAGGTCATTCGGACTCTGTATCCCAATGCCAAACGTATAGCTTCTGTAGTAAAGGAGGTACATAGGGGGGATAGAGTGTTCCCGGTGACATGTGCTACTTTTCATCCGGACGAAGTAGAAAAATCTGGTGATTTAGATGGAACGGATTTAGCGATTGTAGATAGTAAAGTAGGAGTGTGTGAGAATGGAGCGGTATGGATACAGCAGGATGTAGAACAGCGTGCCGTTTATTTTATATCGGAAGCATTGGTTATTCTGCTTCATCGTACGGATTTGGTAAATAACATGCACGAAGCTTATAAACGTATTGATACAGGAAAGTACGGATTTGGAGTGTTTATTTCCGGACCGTCGAAAACTGCAGATATTGAGCAGGCTTTGGTCTTTGGTGCTCATGGTGCCAAGGATGTAACGGTTCTGATAATATAATAAAAGGTAACCTGATAGTACTCAAAGCCATGAGATAATATTGACTTGTGCTTAATATAAAAGAAAGTGTATTCAGCAGGGATGTTCTTGCTGGATACACTTTTTTGTTTACTATGAAACTAATCCTGATTTTAAAGATGCGGATTAGTTTACATATACAGTCTTGAAATATTTTTCGAATAAAGCCTTGGCTTCTTCCAGCTGTTCAGGAGTATTTTGTTTGACATTTTTCAGTTTATATTCCATATTCATGGCTTCATATTTATGTACTCCTAAAGTATGGTATGGAAGAATCTCTATTCGCTGTATGCTTTGGTAGTCTTTAAAGTGATCTCCCAAGGCTTCTATATCTTCACGGAAGAAACTGTATCCTGGTACCAGTACATAGCGTAACCAGAAAGGCTTTTGGTTTTCTTCCAGCCATGCAGCGGTTTTTAATGTCTGCGCATTACTTCTTTCGGTCAGAATTTTATGACGAGTGTCGTTAAATTCTTTGATATCCAGTAATACAAGGTCAGCCAATGAAAGCAATTCTTTTACATCTTCGTTCCAGATTCCTCCATTAGTGTCTACACAAATATGTATACCGGCTTCTTTCAGCATACGGAATAGAGGAATAAGAGCTTTTGCCTGAAAAGTAGGTTCTCCTCCGCTAAAGGTAATTCCTCCTTTTTTCCCGAAGAAAGGCTTTTGGCTGATAGCCATTTTCAGAATATCTTCTGGTGCCGTTTCTTTGCTTTCTCCTTTGGCATCGATTGTATCGGGATTGGCACAATACAAGCAACGGAAATTACATCCTTGTAAGAAAACTACCAGACGAATGCCCGGACCGTCGTATGTGCCTAATGATTCATAAGAATGTACTCTAATCATCTGAATTGGTTTCTAAATAAAAATGTCATTTCAGGCAGTAGTATCCATATACATATTCGTATTGTACCATAGAATACAGGTTTACCTGAAATGACATTTCTTATGTAAGTTATAAAATCAGCTTTCTATTACATGCGTTCGTGGAAACTACGTGAAATTACTTCCAACTGGTGTTCGCGGCTCAACTTGATAAAGTTTACAGCGTAACCGGATACACGGATAGTAAGCTGTGGATATTTTTCAGGATGTTCCATTGCATCTTCCAGCATTTCGCGGTTCAATACGTTTACATTCAAGTGGTGTGCACCCTTTACAAAATAACCATCCATCATTGTTACCAGGTTTTCGATACGGTTTTCCATATCTACGCCCAATGATTTAGGAACAATAGAGAATGTATTACTGATACCGTCCTGAGAGTCGCGGTAGCGCAATTTTGCAACTGAACTCAAAGAGGCAATAGCTCCATTCTTATCGCGTCCGTGCATAGGGTTTGCACCCGGAGCAAAAGCTACACCTTTGGCACGACCGTCTGGAGTAGCACCTGTCTTCTTGCCATACATTACGTTAGAAGTAATAGTCAGGATAGAAAGAGTCGGTTTTGCGTTCTTGTAGATAGGTAATTTCTTCAATTCTTCGTCGAAGTAGTAGATCAAATCTACAGCCAAGTGGTCTACGCGGTCGTCATCATTACCGAAGCATGGGAATTCACCTTCGATATCGAATCCTTCTGTCAAGCCGATATCATTACGTTTTGCAGTAACTTTTGCATATTTGATTGCAGACAGAGAGTCTACAGCAATAGACATACCTGCTACACCGTAAGCCAGATTGATTGCATGGTGTGTATCGACAAATGCCATCTGTGCTTTTTCGTAATAATATTTGTCGTGCATATAGTGGATGATATTCATCGCTTCGTTGTATACACGAGCCATTTCTTTCAAGACCTTCTTGTAGTTAGCCAATACCTCTTCAAAGTTCAATACATCACCGCTCAATACAGGGATGTCTTTTACCATCAGTGTACCGGTATTTTCGCAACGTCCACCGTTGATAGCCAGCAACAACGCTTTAGCCAAGTTACAACGTGCACCGAAGAACTGGATGTGGCGACCTATATCCTGGTAAGATACACAACAAGCAATACCGTAGTCATCAGAGTTACGCACTTCACGCATCAACTCGTCGTTTTCGTACTGGATAGAAGAGGTGTCGATAGATACCTGTGCACAGAAGTTCTTGAAACCTTCCGGCAATTCAGGGCTCCACAGAACTGTCAAGTTTGGTTCTGGAGAAGGACCGAGGTTGTACAAAGTCTGCAAGAAACGGAAAGAAGTCTTGGTAACTTTTGTACGTCCGTCGTTGAAGCGTCCACCGATAGCTTCGGTTACCCATGTCGGGTCGCCGGCAAAAATATCAGTGTAAGCTTGCATACGCAAGTGGCGAACCATACGCAGTTTGATAACAAACTGGTCGATTAATTCCTGTGCATGTGCTTCATCGATGTTTCCGTGAGCCAAATCGTATTCAATATAAATATCAAGGAATGATGATACATTACCCAAAGACATGGCAGCACCATCCTGTTCTTTTACAGCAGCCAGATAAGCCATATATACCCACTGAACGGCTTCCTGTGCGTTCAAAGCAGGGCGGCTCAAATCAAGACCATACTGCTGACCCATAACCTTGATTTCTTTCAGAGCTTTGATTTGCTCTGCTACTTCTTCACGCAAACGGATGCGTTCGTCTGTCATAGGACCAGTCAAATGACGCAAGTCGTCTTGTTTTGCTTCGATCAGGCGATCGATACCGTACAATGCCAGACGGCGGTAGTCACCGATGATACGTCCGCGTGCATAATTGTCTGGAAGACCAGTCAGGAATCCCAAAGAGCGGAAAGAACGAATTTCTTCTGTATATGCATCGAAAACGCCATCATTATGTGTTTTGCGGTAGTGAGTGAAGATATCTTTAACTCTAGGATCTACTTCCACTCCGTTTTCACGACATGCTTTTTCTACAACCTTAATACCTCCGAACGGTTTGATAGCGCGGCGCAATACTTCATCTGTTTGCAAGCCGACAATAACCTCGTTATCCTTATCAATATATCCGGCAGCGAATGATGTAATGGTTGAAACTGTCGATGGGTCGAGTGAGCGTACACCGTTGTTAGCACGTTCTTCAGCCAAAGCTTCCAAACATTTGTTCCATACTGCTTTTGTACGTTCTGTAGGACCTACCAAGAATGAGGCATCGCCTTCATAAGGGGTGATGTTTGTCTTTACGAAATCTGTTACATTGATTTCATGGTTCCAACGACCTTCTTTAAAATTCATTGCCATAGTAAATAAATTAATGTGTTTTATGGTTCAACTTTTAAAACCGTGGCAAAGATACGAATTTAGGTTAATTTTTACAATACCTAAAAATAAGTATATTATTAATTTGTAATGATTGCAATAATGTTGTTTGGAGACTTCCTGTCAGCTTTATTGGAAATATAAAATGTTGCGTATATCTTCAGTCTTGTTGTTCTTTTAATCTTCGGATTTGCTTTTCTGTTTCGTAGGCATTGTGTTTAATCTTGTCTTTCCGCAAAAACTCTTGTCGGCGAATAGAATCTTCTGCCATTCGTTGTTTGATATAGGTAGAGAAACGTGATTCCCCTTCTTCTGGCTGTGTACGCAGCTTTTGTGAGTTCGGTGTTACATTTTTTTGTGCCTGTTGAGTTGTAGACAAGCTGTCTGCCTGTGTCTGGTATATAGGAAGAAAAGGTATAAAATGAGGAAACTTGGCACTATCGGCAGCAGTAGGCTGGTATTCCTTGTAAGTTTTCCAGGCATTGGCATGCTTACGGTTGTGTCTGATGGCACGACCTCGTTTAGTCAGCGATTCATATAATAACTTATCGGCATCGAAGACAACCGCAACCGACGGTCCTGCGGGAGTATTGATGCTACTATACATTTCCCCGGTTCCAGGTTTAATGCTTTTCCCATATTCTTCTTGATAATTTTTAAAGGGATTCAGTGTCCAATGAATTTTCCATTGTTTTTTAAGGCTTGGTATTACGTCGTAAACGGGGTTTTCTCCAAAACGAACCCATATTGTATAAGGCTCAGGCCGTACGTAATATTCTATCTTTTTCACCTTAGTCGTGTCGGTTAAACTTCGTGGCATAGATAAATCACTACGGAACTTCATCCATTTTTTTTCAAGAGGAGCATCAATGGGTTGTTCTATCACCTCTTGAGTACCACGGTTGAAATTGAACTGAATCATTTTCACCGCATCCATATTGAGCTTGAGCTCTTCTTCTTTCTGTTGTGCTTGTAAAGTGGTAGGCAATACAGACCCAATGCAACAAAATGTAATGTTCCAGTAACGTTTCGTCTTATTTATAATGTGTATTGCCATGTCTTGTTATCATTTTTAAACAAAAGTACGAAAATAGATTGAGGATGTGTTGTGGTTTGCAAATTTTTAAAGGTCTTTCGTCTTTTGTAACGTGAGGTAGGAAGAAAGCTTTTGTTTCAATGCAAAAGTGAGTTTTTTGCGCATATCTGTGATGCATGTGCAGAAAAAAGTTATCTTTGTCCATTGAATATTTAAAAAGAAATATGAATTACGATTTAATCACGATACTTGGTCCCACAGCCTCTGGAAAGACACCATTGGCGGCTTCTCTGGCTGCCCGTATGGGTACGGAAATTATAAGCGGAGATAGTCGTCAGATTTATCGGCGTATGGATTTGGGAACGGGAAAGGATCTTGCCGACTATGTAGTAGACGGGCATCCGGTTCCCTATCATCTTATTGACATAGCCGAACCTGGATATAAATATAATGTATTCGAATTTCAGCGTGATTTCCTTTCTGCTTACGAAGATATGCGGAAACGGGGCTTGTTGCCTATATTGTGTGGAGGTACCGGGATGTACATTGAGTCTGTGCTGAAAGGATACAAGTTACTTCCTGTACCGGAAAATCCCGAACTCCGAACAAAACTGGCCGATAAATCGTTGAAAGAGTTGACAGATATATTGGCTACTTACAAGAAGTTACATAATTCTACAGATGTAGATACTGTAAAGAGAGCTATTCGGGCTATTGAAATAGAAGAGTATTATCTTCATCAGAATGTGGAAGAGCGGGCTTTTCCTGAAATTCATAGCCTTATTATCGGAGTGGATATTGACCGTGAACTGCGTCGTGAAAAGATTTCCAGACGTTTGAAGCAAAGGCTTGATGAGGGAATGATAGAAGAAGTGCGGGCTTTACTGGAAAGTGGCATTGCTCCTGAAGACCTGATTTATTATGGTTTGGAGTATAAATATCTGACTCTTTACGTGACCGGTGAACTGACTTATGAGGAAATGTATCATCAACTTGAGATTGCGATTCATCAGTTTGCCAAGCGGCAGATGACGTGGTTCCGGGGGATGGAGCGAAGAGGGTTCACCATTCATTGGATTGATGCAACCTTGCCCATGGAGGAAAAGGTAAATAAGATATTATCGTTAGTTGCAACTCATTAAAACAAATAGAATATGGCAGTAGAACCAACCCGTTGGGGAGTGATATATAATCCGAAAGCAGGAAGCAGAAAAGCGCAAAAGCGCTGGAGAGATATTCGTGCCTATATGGAAAGCAAAAATGTGCAGTTTGATTATGTACAGTCTGAAGGGTTTGGTTCGGTGGAAAGACTGGCCCGTACACTGGCAAATAACGGTTATCAGACGATTGTCATCGTAGGTGGTGACGGTGCATTGAACGATGCAGTTAATGGTATCATGTTGTCGGATGCTGCAGATAAGCATCAGATAGCACTTGGAATCATCCCCAATGGAATAGGGAATGATTTTGCTAAGTATTGGGGACTTGATTCGGATGATTACAAAGGAGCGGTAGATGTATTGATTAACCGTCGTTTGCGTAAGGTCGATTTAGGCGTATTTTGTTCTTTTGACGGGGAGAAACATGTATCACGTTATTTCCTGAATGCGGTATATATCGGTTTGGGAGCACGTATTGTACGTATTACCAATGAAACTCGTCGTTTTTGGGGAATACCTTTGATTTCTTATCTGGCTTCTTTGTTTTTGGTGGCCTTCGAGCGTAAATTGTACCGTATGCACTTGAAAGTAAATGGAGAACACATACGAGGCCGTTTGATGGCTGTTGCTATTGGAAGTGGCAGAGGATATGGATTAACTCCAAGTGCAGTACCCTACAATGGTTGGCTGGATGTCTCTTTGGTATATCGTCCGGAATTGAGACAACTGATTTCCGGTTTGTGGATGCTTCAGCAGGGGCGTTTGCTGAATCATAAGATTGTGAAGCCTTATCGGACACGAAAAGTGAAAATATTACGTGCGCAGAACGCAGAAATCAGTATCGATGGGCGAATTGTATTTGACCGTCATTTCCCGGTCGATGTAACTATTGCTCCGGAAGCATTAACATTGATAATTCCTAATTAAGATTATGATACATACAATTTCAGATTTAAAGAATAGTGAGAATTTCTTTCTATTGGCAGGGCCCTGTGTGATAGAAGGTGAAGATATGGCGTTGCGCATTGCAGAACGTATTGTAAAAATTACGGATAAGTTGAATATCCCTTATGTATTCAAGGGTTCATACCGTAAGGCTAACCGTTCGCGTTTGGACTCATTTACCGGTATTGGTGATGAGAAAGCGTTGAAGGTACTGGCTAAGGTGCGCGAAACATTCGGTGTTCCCGTCGTGACCGATATTCATGCCGCAGATGAGGCTGCTATGGCTGCCGAGTATGTAGATGTACTTCAGATTCCGGCGTTCTTGTGCCGTCAGACCGATTTGCTGGTAGCTGCTGCCAAGACCGGTAAGATTGTAAATATCAAGAAAGGCCAGTTCCTTTCGCCCGGTGCCATGAGATTTGCGGCCGATAAAGTTGTAGAAGCCGGAAATCCACAGGTGATGCTTACAGAACGTGGAACGACTTTCGGCTATCAGGACTTGATTGTGGATTATCGCGGTATCCCGGAAATGCAACGCTTCGGGCATCCTGTAATACTGGATGTGACTCATTCTTTGCAACAGCCTAACCAGACTTCGGGAGTGACCGGTGGAATGCCTCAGCTCATCGAGACTGTAGCCAAGGCGGGAGTAGCTGTTGGCGTAGACGGGCTTTTTATGGAAACACACGAAGATCCGTCGGTGGCAAAAAGCGATGGAGCAAACATGCTTAAACTGGACTTGCTGGAAGATTTGCTTGTACGGCTTGTGCGCGTACGCCAGAGCATTTTGTAGTGTAAGCCTGTAATGAGATTATAATTAAGAAAAGCGTATGAAAATGGTTTTTTCGTTTTCATGCGCTTTTGTTTTTGTTTCCTTCTGTTCTGCTTGTCCATAATGAAAAAAATCACTAATTTCACGCCCCATTTTGAACAAATGTATGGTGTCAGAAGAAAATTTATTATCCGATATATTGAATAACTCTCCAAGTGTGGAGCTTCTCAAGCAAAGAAACAGGGAGATTATAGTTTTATTTCTTTACAAGACTTTCTATCGTCACCGCGAGCCGGTGTCTTACGAGGTGTTACGTCGCAATCTGGTAGACTATCTTACTTCGGCCAATCTGGAGAACGACGAAGAGAACGATATTTCCGTATTCGATTCGTATGAGGAAAAAGCATACAAATATATCCAGCGATGGACCGACAAAGGTTTTCTTCGCAATTATCAGGAGGAGAGTGGAGAAGTGTTCTATGAACTGTCCTCGTATACCAGCAAAGCCATCGACTGGCTTATCAGTCTGAAACGGGAAGAGTTTGTAGGTACAGAGTCGAAATTCATGAACCTCTTCGGACAGATCAAGGAACTGGTGGAATTTACCAACGAAGATGCTTCGGAACGAATCCGTATGCTGGAACAGAAGAAGATGGAAATCGAACATCAGATTCAGAGTATCCAGGCCGGAGAGAGTGCCGTGGTGTACGAAGAGTATCAGGTTTTACCCCGTTTCCGCTACATTACCCAGACGGCAAAGGAGTTGTTGTCCGACTTTAAGGAGGTGGAAGATAACTTCAAGGCCATTACCAAATCCATTTATCAGAAACATGCCGAAGGAGATGTGTCGAAAGGAGAGATTCTTGGATTTACCTTCGATGCACTCGAGAATCTCCAGCATAGTTCGCAAGGAAAGAGTTTCTATGCCTTTTGGGAGTTTCTTATGACACCTTCCTTGCAGGAGAAGTGGGATGAGATGGTAAACGATTTGTACAGTTCGATTGATTCGAAACAAATCCGCCAGGAAGATTTGTTCCTGCGCAATATGAAGGGATACCTGTACAATAGCGGGAAGAAGGTGTATCAGGCCAACGACAAGATGGCCGAAAAACTGAGCCGTATTATTTGTGAGAGTGGAAAATCGCAGATTATGGCTTCCCAAAGAGTGACTCAGGATATTCAGGCACTCTTGTTGCAACTGGCCGCAAAGAACATAAGGCCGGATATCTCCATTGAACTGGAGACAGAACCGGAGATTGCACTTCCTATCGAACGAAAACTTACTCTGGAAAAAGCCGTCGAGATAACCTACGACAAGGTGCTGGAGGTAGCCGAAGGAGATATAGCCGAAGCACAACATGCCGAAAGCCTGTTTGCAAACCGTACGATAGACCGCGAGGTGCTCCGGTTGAGGATTGCCGGTGCACTGAAGCGCCGTAAGCAAATCTCCCTGCCGGAGGTAATCGAAGAAAACGGAGGACTGGAGAAAGGCTTGTCCGAACTCTTCGGATACATCAGTGTGGTACGGAAGTTCCGTCATCATATTCATTCGGAGCGTACGCAGACCATCCTTTTCAATGCGGAACAACAGAAATCAATTGTCATACCCGAAATTATTATATTACGATGAACTTAGATACAATTATAGCTCCCTACGGGCGCGTGGTGGTACGATTGCTGAAAGGACCGGTGGAGTGTACCGATAAGGCTTTGTGGGAGAATATCCTGAACTATCAGACGGAGATTCAGAAATACCTGTCGCACATCGGGCTGGAACTCATCATCAAGCGCGACGAAGGCTTTGCTTATATCAAGCAGATAGTAGACGACGAGGGAAAGACCATCGGACTCATTGCCCGCCAGCAGCTGGGCTTCGAAGTATCGGTGATTCTCATTATCCTGCGTCAGATGCTGGAGGAGTTCGATAGCAACATCGACGAGCTTTACGCTACAGAGCGGTTTGTGAGTGCCGACGAGCTGAAGGAACGCATCGAAATGTTCCTTCCCGAACGCTTCAACCGCGTAAAGTTGCTCAACGAAATCGATTCGTACATCAACCGCATCGTGAGTCTGGGCTATCTCAAGGTCATCAAGCGCGATAATGTAGATACGTATCAGATACACCGCATTATCAAGGAGAAAGTAACATTGGATAAACTACAGGATTTTAAGAATAAACTTCAGGAATATGTTGAGTCTGTTTAGTACCGGTTCCGATGCATCGGGATTCCGTTTGCAATATATGGAGATATACAACTGGGGAACCTTTCACGAGAAGATTTTCCGTATGGAACCCCAGGGAAACAATGCCCTGCTTACCGGAGCCAACGCTTCGGGAAAGAGTACCATTATCGATGCCTTGCTCACCCTCATGGTACCGGCCAAGAAAGACCGTTTTTACAACCAGTCGTCGGGGGTAGAGAAGAAAGGAAACCGTACGGAGGAAACCTACGTGCTGGGGCATTATGGAAACATCCAGCGCGAGGGAGAGAAGGGTGCCACTACACAGGCCCTGCGCGACCAGTCGGCTTACTCCGTGCTGCTTGCTACGTTTACCAATACGGAGCAGCGTGTAGTGACGATTTTCCAGGTACGATGGTTTTCTGGTGGAGAATTGCGCCGTACCTTCGGACTGGCACATTGTGCACTCGAGATTAAGCGTGATTTCCAGCCTTTCGACGGCAAGGGAGTATGGCGTCGCCGTTTGGAGAGTGCATACAAGGGAAGCCGGAATATGGTGGAGTTTTTCGAAGGACCGGTGGGCTATGCCGAACGTATGACTCAGCTTTTCGGAATGCGCTCCGTCAAGGCGCTGGGATTGTTCAACCAGATTGTGGGTGTAAAGGTACTCGACGACCTGGATGACTTTATCCGTACCAATATGCTTGAAGAGCAGAATGCCGAGTCGCAATACATCATGCTGAAAGATAGCTTCAAGACGCTCATGGATGCCAAGACCAACATTGAGAAGGCGCGCGAGCAGATTGCCATGCTTACCCCTATTGCTGAGCTGGCGGGGAAGATACAGGAGACTACAGACCGTATCAAGCAACTTGGAGTAGACCGGGAAACGGCTGAATACTGGTTTGCGCGGAAAACCATCGAACTGGGTGAAGCGCGTATCGACCAGGCTCAGAAGGAAAAGAAACTCTTGCAAAAAGAAGAGGATAAGCTCCGTCAGGAGGAAGAGCGTCTGAAAGCGGAAGAACGTATGCTGGCTCTTTCTATTGAAAACGACGAGGTGGGACGCCAGGTAAAGGAGATGGAGCAGGAGATTCTTCACCTGGGAGAACTTCGCGACGAACGTATGCGCAAGATGGACGAGTACAACGAGGTGGCTTCCCAATTATCGCTTGTGGCCAACCCCGAGAAAGATACGTTCCGGAAGCAACGTGAGGAGACGGAAAAACGCCTTGAACAACTATCCGGCGAGATAGAAAACCATATCCGCGAGGCCGTGTCGCTGGAAAACGAACGCAATGCCATCGGAGCAGAGATAGAAAGCCATCTGGCTACCATCGAGGCTTTGAAGAAGAACAAGAACAACATTCCTGTGCGCGAATCGGAAATACGCGACCTGATTCTGGCGCATACGGGAGCTACCAAAAAGGAAATTCCTTTCATCGGCGAGTTGATTCGGGTATCCGAAGACCATCTGGAATGGGAAGGTGCCATCGAAAAGATTCTTCATCATTTTGCCTTGCATCTGCTCGTTCCCGAAGAATACTACCATCAGGTGAACCAGTTTATCAATGAAACCAATCTGAACGGACGTATCACGTATTACCGCTATCGTACGTATAATTCGCTGGCGGGTATCGATACGTTTACGGACACAGAAAACCGGGTTTTAGACAAGATAGAAATACGTTCCGACTCCGTGTACGAAGACTGGATTCGCGATACCATCTTCGAAAAGTATAATTATTCCTGCGTAGGCTCGTTGGAGGAATTCGAACGCTATACCGAGAAGGCGGTGACGCGCGAAGGACTGGTGAAGTTCTCGCACGAGAGACACGAGAAAGACGACCGTGCACACGTTGCCCGTAAGGAGAATTACATTCTGGGCTGGGACAATCAGGAGAAGATTGCGCTTCTTCAGCACGAGGTGAAAAAACTCCAGGAGAAAGACATCGAACTCCTTTCGCAGATAAATACCATCGGTGCCGAGCGTCAGAAAGTGCAATATATCTACGATTTGAGCAAGAAACTGGTCGACGCTTTTGCCGACTACGATGCGCTCGACTGGAAAGAGTATGCGCTTCGTCTTCAGGAGAAGCAGGCAAACAAGACCGAACTGGAACAGAACAACAATACCATCCAGGCTTTACAGAAGCAATTGGAGGGGGTGAAAAATGCGCTCCAGAAGGTATCCAAGGAAGATATTGCCCATAAACTGAAGCAGATTTTCGGTGTGGAACGGAAGATAGAGGAGACTCAGACCGATATAGAGGAGGCACAGAAGCGTATTGCTTCGCTCCGCTCGATGATGCTTACCGACTTCGAACAGGCTTACAAAGACCTGAAGGATTGTACCTACGAAAAGCTGAAGCAGGAGTATACCTCGTTCATGAACCGCAACGACCGCGAGAGAGGGAAGCTGGCCAACGGAAAACGGGAGTTCGAAGATGAGGCTAAGAACCACATACGCACCTTCAAGTATCCGTCGGAGTACATTACGGAGAAGTTCAAGGACTGGCGCTCGGATGTAGACGCTTTGCCCGAAGCCGAACACATCGAGCTGATAGAGGAATACCGGCACTTGCTGGCACGTCTTCAGAAGGAGAACTTGCCCAAGTATGAAAAGCAATTCGACAACTACCTGCAAAAGACACTGATAGACAAGGTGGGCGAGTTCCGTATGTTTTTCATGCACTGGAAAGATGCCATCGACGAGAATATCAAGATGCTCAACGAATCGTTGCAGGGCATTGATTACCGTTCGCGTCCGGTTACTTATATCCAGCTTGTGGCACAAAGTCGGGCTCACGAGGAGGCGCGCGAGTTCCGTAAGCTTATGGATGAGGCTATGCCCAATATCCAGCAGATGAATGCTACGGTAGACGGACGGAAGATTCATTTCCGCGACCATATAGAGCCCTTGATGTCGCGTTTGGAAGACGAGGATTGGCGCAAGAGGGTGATGGATGTCCGTTCCTGGTTCTCGTACAAGGCAGAGGAGTTCAACCGTGAAACCAAGCTCAAGGAAACTACTTACGAAAACATGGGGCACCTCTCGGGAGGAGAGAAGGCACAGCTCACCTATACCATATTGGGTTCTGCCATCGCTTATCAGTTCGGGCTTACCAAAAGTGGAATGCAGGAAAATTCCTTCCGCTTTATTGCCATCGATGAGGCTTTCAAGGCGCAGGACGAAGACAAGGCACGCTATCTGATAAACTTGTGCAAGCAGCTTCATCTCCAGCTTCTGGTGGTAACGCCGAACGACAACATTCATATCGTAGAAAACGATATCTCGTTTGTGTACTTTGTAGAGCGTAAGGAAGAGAAGACTTCATGGCTTTATAGCATGTCGATAGAACAATGGCAGGCAGAGAAGAATCCGGACAGGCTCTTCTGATGGACTGCTTACCCGATAGAACGATACTGAACCATTCGGTCAGGAGTGCCTGGTGCTCCGGCTGATGTGGTTCAGTATTTTTTTTCTTGCCACCTTTAAGCCGGGCGACAAAAGATCCGGTTCCATGACCTCCAGATGCATGCGTAGTTCCTCCAGCAATTCCGGGAAATGAACGCATTGCTTATAGGCCAGTTTTATGCAGAGTGCTTTTACTCCGGTAGATTCCTGTACCGAAATCATGTGCTTCAAGCAAAACTCGAGGAAAGTGCTGTTTATTTCCTCTTTATCAAAAGGTTGTTCGAGCAGAATAGTAAGTATCAAACGGCGTTTTCCGATATGTGTAGTCTGCATGGCTTCCTCTATCAGCTCCTTTTGTCTGGAGTAAAGACATGGGGTATGGCAAGCATCAAGATGGGTAAGTATCCATGCGGCATTGGTTGATACACGGAGGTCGGTATGATAGATCAATGTGTATAGCGCATGTATTCCACTCTCGTTTTCCTGGAGCGAGAGCAGGGATATTATTTCCCGGATATCGTTTTCATGTATTCTTTCGCTTAGTCTTTGTGATAACTTAATTTCATTCATTATTTCGAATTCTTTCTATGGTAAAGACGGGGAATGGGAATCTCAGGCTTCTTTTCCTTTTGCAAATATAGTTTGTATTCTAATTATTCTTTTCTTTGATCTGACATGTTGCTCATTTTTTGATAATATTTTGTGTTTGTATAGAGAACTTTTTATACATGGTTTGGAAAGGCTTTTCAGAATGGGACAAAAATAGAATGAGGTAAATAAAATTCATTTTCTATTACTATATAGAGATTATTATTTTTTAGAAGAATATAAAAATTAAGTTTATGGCGATGGATAAAACAACTATCTTTGTAGTATGAAGTTACTATGAGATAACTTGTTCGACATGTGTTTTTATGCAAAAATCTTAAACCGAAATATATAAAAATAAGATGATAATATTATGAAAAAACTATTGTTAGCTTTACTTTGCTTTTGTGGGATTACTATGCAAGCCCAGATAGAAACCTTTCCGTTCCGTAATCCGGACCTTCCAGTAGATGTTAGAGTGAAAGATCTTGTTTCTCGTCTTACGTTGCATGAAAAAGTGCAATTGATGCAACATAATTCTCCGGCGATACCTCGTTTGGGTATACCAGCTTATAATTGGTGGAATGAAGCATTACACGGAGTTGCGCGTACACCAGAGAAAGTTACTGTTTTTCCTCAGGCCATAGGAATGGCGGCGACTTTTGATGTAGATGCATTGGAAATGATGGGGGATATGACCGCATCAGAGGGACGTGCTTTGTTTAATGAAGCTTGGAAATCGGGGAAAGGAGTTGCTCAATATAGAGGATTGACGTATTGGACTCCAAACATTAATATTTTTCGTGACCCAAGATGGGGACGAGGACAAGAAACGTATGGTGAAGATCCTTATTTAACTTCACAAATGGGAGCTGCAATGGTACATGGACTGGAAGGAGACGATTCCTATTATCTGAAGGCGGTGGCATGTGCCAAACATTATGCTGTACATAGCGGGCCGGAATATAATCGGCATGAATTTGATGCTCGTCCTTCTTTGTATGATTTATGGGATACTTATTTACCTGCTTTTCATGAATTGGTTACTCGTGCTAAGGTGCATGGGGTAATGTGTGCTTATAATCGTTTGAATGGACAACCTTGTTGTGGAAATGATCCTTTGTTGGTAGATATTCTACGCAACCAATGGAAATTTGATGGTTATGTGACTTCCGATTGTGGTGCAATCAATGATTTTGCTAATCATCATAGAACGCATTTAGATGATATGGTGGCTGCTAGTGATGCAATGTTAGCTGGTACCGACTTAGAGTGTGGAGATCTTTACCAATTGTTGGAGCAGGGAGTCCAGAAAGGTTTGCATTCTGAGAGAGAAATAAATGTTTCGGTTACCCGCTTGCTGACAATTCTTTTTAAAATTGGAATGTTCGATCCTACGGACCGAAATCCGTATGCTTCTATTGGGCGGGAAGTGATTGAGTGTGAAGCTCATAAAAAACATGCTTATCGCATGGCACAGGAATCAATGGTGTTGTTGAAGAATGAGAATAGTATTTTGCCTTTAGATGTAAGAAGAATTAAGAAGCTGGCATTAATTGGACCTAATGCAGATAATGAACAGACTTTGTTGGCCAATTATTTTGGTACCCCTTCTGTTATTATGACTCCGTACAAGAGCCTGAAAGAACGATATGGAGATCGGATAGAAATAACTTATATCAAAGGGGTGGATTTTGTAAGTAAATTGGAAAAAGCTCCCTCATTTGAACAAGTAGCAGCAGAGGCTGGGAAAAATGATGTGATTGTTTTTGTTGGAGGAATAAGCGCAGATTATGAAGGTGAGGCGGGAGATGCAGGAGCAGGAGGATATGCTGGCTTTGCGAGTGGAGATCGCACTTCTATTTCTCTTCCATTCGTGCAGACGGAATTATTGAAAGAACTGAAAAAAACGGGTAAACCTTTGATTATAGTTAACATGTCGGGTTCGATAATGAGTTTTGAATGGGAAAGTCAGCATGCAGATGCGATTCTTCAGGCGTGGTATGGAGGACAGGCCGCAGGGGATGCTATTACCGATGTGTTGTTTGGCGAATACAATCCAGCTGGAAGAATGCCTCTTACGACTTATAGAAGTGATAAGGATTTGCCTCCGTTCGAAGATTATTCAATGTCCAATCGTACTTATCGTTATTTCCAAGGTGAACCGCGGTATCCTTTTGGATACGGATTGAGTTATACCTCTTTCTCATATCGTAATTTAACGTGTGAATCACAGGTGCAGACTGGTAATAGCTTGAAAGTAAGTGTATGGGTTAAGAATACAGGAAAAAGAGATGGTGATGAGGTGGTACAATTATATGTATCTCATCCTCAGAATAAAAATGTGCGTATTCCATTGTGTGCTTTAAAAGGATTTATGCGTATTCACTTGAAGGCTGGAGAAGAACGAAAAGTTGATTTTACCTTGCGTCCGGAAGATTTGGCATTAACCGATGTACTTGGTAATTGGATAGAGTGTTCTGGAACAGTTAAAATTTTTGTTGGAGGAGGACAACCTCGCTATACCAAAGGTTGTACGAAAGAGGTAGAAATACAGGGGGATCCTTTTCAATTGAATGGATAAATCTTGTATCTTATTTTTAGTGTAAGATGTTGTTTATGATAGATACCGGAATTAGAAAAAACAGAAATAGCTTATGTTAGCGTATACTTATGTAGAAAAAGGCCGTTTCGAGTTGCGTGAGAAACCGGTTCCTTGTATAGAAACTTCGCACGATGCACTGGTACGCGTCACGCTGAGCAGTATTTGTACCAGCGATTTGCATATCAAGCACGGTAGCGTACCCCGGGCTGTACCCGGTATCACCGTAGGCCATGAAATGGTGGGAGTAGTAGAGCAGGTAGGCGAGGAGGTCACTTCGGTAAAACCGGGCGACCGGGTAGCGGTCAACGTAGAGACGTTTTGCGGAGAGTGTTTCTTTTGCCGGCACGGCTATGTCAACAATTGTGAAGACCCTGACGGAGGATGGGCGTTGGGATGCCGCATCGACGGAGGACAGGCCGAATACGTGCGTGTTCCTCATGCCAATCAGGGACTGAGCCGTATTCCTGATGGTGTGACCGACGAGCAGGCTTTGTTCGTAGGCGATATTCTAGCTACAGGCTTCTGGGCAACCCGTATTTCGGAAATCACCCCCGACGATACGGTGCTGATTATTGGAGCTGGTCCTACGGGCATCTGTACCCTTTTGTGTGTGAGATGGAAGCATCCGCGCCGCATCATCGTATGCGAAAAATCGGAAGAGCGTGCCCGCTTTGTGCGCGAGCATTATCCCGATGTATGGGTGGTACATCCCGACGAGTGCAAAGAAGCGGTACTGGCGCACAGTGCCCATGGAGGAGCCGATGTGGTGATGGAAGTTGCCGGAACCGATGATACCTTCCGTCTGGCCTGGGAGTGTGCCCGTCCCAATGCCATTGTGACCGTGGTAGCACTTTACGATGCCCCTCAGATACTTCCTTTGCCGGAGATGTATGGCAAGAACCTGACGTTCAAGACCGGTGGGGTAGACGGATGCGATTGCGACGAGATACTTCGTCTCATAGCCGGAGGAGAGATTGATACGACTCCTCTCATCACTCACCGTTTTCCGCTCGGGAAAATAGAAGAGGCATACCGTATCTTTGAGAATCGGCTGGATGGAGTGATTAAGATTGCAATAGAAGGGCCTAAATAAGGAGGAAATGCGATGAAAAAGTTATTGATGTTCTTGTGTATGTGTATAAGTTTGGGGGCTTGCCGGAGCGAAGCCGAAACCGGAAAGGCAGACCATCGTGTAGTATCGTCGTTAGACTTGGAGCGTTTCATGGGAACGTGGTATGAGATTGCACGTTACGACCATCGGTTTGAGCGGGGAATGACACACGTTACCGCTACATATACCCTGCTTGATGACGGAAAGATACAGGTGTTGAACGAAGGGCTGAAAGACGGTGAACGAAAGCAGGCCAAAGGACGTGGGAAACTGCCCGATCCTTCCGAGCCGGGCAAACTCAAGGTATCGTTCTTTCTATGGTTTTATGCCGACTATTATGTACTCGACATAGACGAAGATTACCGCTATGTGCTGGTAGGAAGCAGTAGCGACGATTACTTGTGGCTAATGAGCCGTGAGCCGGTGATGCCCGAAGCGGTGCTTCGCGAGTGGACAGACAAGATAGCACGCCGGGGATACGATACCTCGAAGCTCATCTTTGTGGACCAGACTTCTGAGAAAAACAAATAAACCCGTTCATTTGATAAAGACAAAGAATATGAGAAAGAATTTTGGAACAAAAACATGGCTGTATCCGATGCCGGTATTTATCGTAGCGGCATACGATGCAGAAGGAAAACCCAATGCCATGAACGCGGCATGGGGAGGAATTCATACAGACAATATGGTAGGAATCTGCCTGGCCGAAGAGCATAAAACCACACAGAATATTCTCTCTACAAAAGCATTTACCGTGAGTATGGGCACCGTAGAGCAGCATGTGGCATGCGACTATGTGGGTATCATATCGGGCAACGACGAGCCGGATAAATTGGCAAAGGCGGGCTTTCATGTAGTGAAGTCGGAGTTTGTCCATGCTCCGGTTATCGAAGAATTGCCTATGACACTGGAGTGTGAGCTGGTATCGTACGATGCGGAAACCTGCTATCTGGTAGGACGTATCGTGAACATCTCGGCCGACGAGCATATCCTGGGCGAGGACGGAAAGATTGATGTAGCAAAGCTCAATCCTATTCTGTACGATCCCATCCGTCACGACTATCGGGCAATGGGTGAGAAAGTAGGAAAGGCTTTTTCCGACGGACGTGCACTGAAGTAAATTTTCTTGTGTAAATTTCCTCCGTTTGTGCGGGAAAAAACAAAGAGGAGGTTTCTCATCGATGATTATCTATAATAAAAAATTCCGCCCCGTTATACCTCTTGAGAAGATGTCCGGGACGGAATTTTCTTTTTATACTACATAGGATAGAAGTCCGTAAAAGTAGGTTTTAAGGAGAAAGAGTCCCTCTTTTATTCTTTGCTTTCCTTTTTCCCTTCGAAGAACTTCTTCCGGTAATACGATTGAGCCGTATATAGCGCCGCCACAGGATTGTTTCCCGTTACCCGGTCTTTGGTGACCAGTGTGGTGACATATGTATCGGAGTACTTGTAAAACAAGCTATCGTGGCCTACACACAGACCGATGACTACATTCAAATCCGTCTTCGCTTCGTTGAGCAGACGTGCCTGGAGGATAGGATTGCACATGGCGGCTCCAATCTCTTCGCACTTGGCAGGAATTCCTACCGACGATTTGGCTTGTCCGGCCACTTTGCATATCACCGAGTACGCCTCAAAGCCGTTTGCTCTCAGAATCCGTGCAAAGATACGCGCCTCGTTTATCAGGCCGATGCAATTGGCAATTCCGATACGGCGGGCACCTATTTTGCGGGCAAACTCCATGATCTCCTGCACGCGCGTCCATTGGCAATATCCTTCGTATTCCACTTCGGCACTCGCTATCATGATGCGCCGGTTATCTCCCTCCTCGTAGCGCTCCAGTGCCCATTGGCGGTCTTCCTCCTTCAGGTTTGTGGTAAGGCAGAAATCCGGATACGTACGGTCTTTATATTTACAATTCTGTGTACCGCAATCTACACAGGTATGCGTTTCGTGTTCTTTTTCCATAAAGCGTTATAAATGGTTTCGGTATGGCAAAGATACGCATTTCCCGAGAAAAAGCATTTAGCCGTCAGAGTAAACCTTGACTATGGATATACTCCATAAACTGCTCCCTGTAGTTTTCGCTTATCGGTATATACACGTCTTTGCCGAACAAAATGCGGAAGCGTGAAATCTCCCTTATCTTTTTCAGATTTACGATGTACGACCGGTGTACCCTCATGAAATGCGAGGGCAGCAATGAAGAAAGTTTTTGTAAGCTGTTCAGAGTGATGACCGGTTTGGGACGGTCTTCCAGATAGATACATACATACTCGCTCATTCCTTCTATATACAGAATTTTTTCTTTCTCTATGCGCACCATCTTGTATTCGCTTTTTACGAATAAAGTTTGCCCTTCCTCTTCTTCTTTAGGCGAGTTATGGTTCATCTCATAGATTTTGCGTGCCTTTTCAGCTGCTTTCAGACACTCGGCAAATCCGAACGGTTTGGTCAGATAGTCGATGGCATTGAGGCGGAAACCTTCGATGGCATATTCGGTATAAGCCGTAGTAAAAATCACCATAGGCGGATGAACCAGCGAACGTATAAAGTCCACTCCATTCATATCGGGCATATTGATATCGGCAAAAATAAGATCTACCTGTGAATGCGCCAGTACTTCCGAAGCCTGGATGGCATTCTGGCAGGAAGCCGTTCGGGTAAGAAAAGGAATACGGTCGATGTATCCTTCCAGTTGAGCAAGAGCCAAAGGCTCATCGTCGATAATCAGACATTTCATGATAGTGGAGGTATGATAAGTAAAACATGATACGAGGATGCATCTTCCGTAAGGGTAAACGTATAATTGTTTCCATAAAGCAGATGCAAGCGTTTCTTTATATTCTCTATCCCGATACCGTGATGTTCGTGGGCTGTACAGGTATGCTTGCTATTGTGGCTTGCAAAGGCAATTCCCTCGTCGGTACGGGTAATACTCACTTCGATATACGAGCTTTCCTGATAGCTGACTCCATGCTTGAATGCATTTTCCAATAAAGTGATAAAAAGCAAAGGTGGAATCTGGATATCGGGAACAATCACCGGAAAATTGGTCTTTATAGTGAGCTGTTCTGTATATCTTAACCGCATCAGGGCGATGTAGTTTTCGAGAAACTGAATCTCCCGTTCCAGCGAGATACGGCTTTTATTGGCTTCGTACAGCACATAACGCATCAGCTTCGACAATTCGAGAATGGTCTGCTTTGCTTTTTCTCCGTCGATGTCTACCAGTGCATGAATATTATTCAAGGTATTCATGAAAAAGTGCGGATTAAGCTGATACTTCAGATACTGGAGCTCCGATTCCAGATGCTGGTGCTCGAGCTCTTTTAATATCTCCTCATCATGTAGTGATTTGAGAAATAACCGGATCGTAAGGTTGAATCCCACCAATAGAATTGCTACAATGATGTGAATAAGCAGAAAGGGAGGGCGTATGAGTGGAGCCGGATGCATTTCACTTCTTTTGTGGGTAAGTGGAGGGGGATAGTCACAATAAGAGCGGATTTGAGGAGTTGATTTCTTCAAGGATATATTGTGCTCTTGGATGTCGGGATTAGGAGAGAATACTTTGATGCCTTCCGGTAAAACAACAAACAAGAACCCGATTGTAAAAACGAGTGATACAATGTATCCCATGTAATATTTCTTCAGAAGAAGACGGGGAATTAATAAATAATTGTGAATGAGAAATAACAGGAAGAACGGACACATAATGAGCCATACGCCCGATACTTCCTTCCATAATTCATTGGGATGAAAGGTCTTCTCGTTGAGTAAAAAGTTTACGAATGGAGTTCCTAAAATTAAAATCCATATGAAGGCGTAAATAATTTGTTCTAATAAAAGATGCTTGTGTTGGCTTTTCATCATGACATACAATTGTTTTTCGGAAACAAAAATAGAAATACAATGAGCGGTGTTGCAACTAAAATCGGCCAATGGGCTGATTTTACAGACCAACCACTTTTATTTTCAGTTTTATAAAAAAACGCTTTTACCGGATTAAGTCTGATGATATTCAGCATTGGCCGATAGAATAGAGGCGTTTACTGATTCTATTTTCGGATTGTTTTTCTCCTTTTTACATTTGCCCTCAAACAAAATAGACAGAATATGAGAACGATGAAGCGAACCATATGGGCTTTGTGTGGGGTAATGTGGATGAGTATTCCCGGGTATTCTACGGGCGATGTACGTTACGATGAACCTCAGGAGAAAGAAACATCCTTTAAAGAAATTCCCAATCCGGAAAAGGCCGCCCGCAAACGGGTAGACGAGTTGGATAAAGTGTTGCATCTTAGTAAAAAGCAGTATAAGAAAATTTATAAACTCCTATTAAAAGAAGAGAGAGATAGGTTGGAGCAGGGGATAGGATATATGTCTATGCGAACAGAGCGTCCATTACCTCCGATGGGAGGAGGATATCCTCCTGCCGGAGGCGGACACCCTGGTGGCTTTGGGGAAGGATTCAAGGGAGAACGCCCTCCGATGCCTCCTCCGACCGGCGATGAAGAACGAGCGGAAAAAGAAGCCGAACGGATAAAGAAGAGAACGAAAAAGATGCGTAAGATTCTTACCGATGAACAATATGATATATGGCTCACTCTGAAACCCGAGCCGCCTGTAAAGGGGAAGAAGCCTTCCGGCTTCTATCCGGGCGAAGATGAACGACCTTCCTTTCACCCCGATTCTTCTGAAACCTGTTGCGAATGAAAATGAATTGGAAGAAAGGATGGGGCATAGGAGCTATAGTGGCTCTGTGTCTGGTATCGTGTAGCGAAGAAGAAATAGAGTATTATCCTATGGGCAAGAAACATTTGGGAGAGACCTATACCGAATATTCAATTGCTAATATCTGGTCGACCGACTCTGTAAGTCGTATTCCTCTCAATTTCTATGCCGAAGAAGTGACTTCACTTCCGTACGTAGCTTACGATGAGTCGGCTTGTGTGTTTACATTTCATCGGGGGAGTACTGACAAATATCTTATTTCGTGGGATTATGATACAGAAGGAAGTTATGTGGAAGTGCAATATGGACAGAACGGCTTGTGGTATACGGTCAATGCACAAAAGCATGCCGGTACTTATCTCCTGACGGCCAACGACGGCATGGGGGTGAGAATGTGTATCCAAAGCGGCGGATCGATGATACTCAGTGACGATGAAATAAAAGGTATTGGTGTCACTGTATATAAATTTAAAATTGAAGAGGCAGAACCGGAAAGCACGGAAGAAGATTGCTATCAGGTGAGTGGAGATTGATTCGCATGAATATGTTCTGTGTATAGCAGCCCGCTGGAGGAGGAAGTCGGTTCCTTTCCGGCGGGCATTGCTATTTGGAGAGGTTATAGTAAGCGTATAAAGGCATCGACATCCTCTTCGCGTGTAGCCCAACTCGTAACGAAGCGTACCATTGTTTCCGTTTCTCCACGCGGCCCCCATAGTTCGAAAGTAGCGTGAGACAAAAGCCGGTCCATCTCTTCGTTGGGCAGGCAGACGAATTGCTGGTTGGTAGGCGAGTCGATAGGAAGTTTGTATCCCTTTTCCACGAAAGCCTTTTTCAACTTCAAGGCAAGGCGTACGGCATGTGCTCCGATGCGTTCGTAAAGCCCGTCTGTAAAGAGCGTTTCAAACTGGATACCCAGCAGACGGCCTTTTGCCAATAAGGCTCCGTGTTGTTTCACCAGGGGGAAGAAGTGCGGAAGACGTTGCGCACGAGGAGCTACCACCGCTTCGCCGAAGAGTGCACCTACTTTGGTTCCTCCGATGTAGAACACATCGCAAAGCCGGGCAATATCCTTAAGCGTTACATCGGTATTTTCGGCCGCCAGTCCGTATCCCAGTCGTGCTCCGTCCATATAGAGCGGTATCTGTGCCTTGCGGCATACTTGGCTCAATGCTTCCAGTTCGTCGAGGGTATAGAGTGTGCCCAGTTCGGTAGGGTGCGAAATATACACCATTCCCGGAGCCACCATGTGTTCGTAAGTTTCGTCACGATAAAAATCCGTGATGTATTTATCTACTTCCTCTGCTTTTATTTTCCCGTCGTGCGAAGGCAGGGTAATGACCTTGTGCCCTGTAGCTTCGATGGCCCCCGACTCGTGTACGTTGATGTGTGCCGTTTCCGTAGCCAGTACTCCTTCGTGATGTCTGAGTAAGCCGTCTATTACGGTAGCGTTGGTCTGTGTGCCTCCTACCAGAAAATACACTGCGGCTTCGTTTTGTGCACAAGCCTCACGTATCTTTTCTTTCGCCCGTTGCGTATACGCATCACTACCGTATCCGGTTGTCTGTTCCAGATTGGTTTCTACCAGACGCTTCATCACTTCCGGATGTGCTCCTGCCATATAGTCTGTGTCGAAATGTATCATTTAAGTTTTTAAGTTTTTAAGTTTTTGAGTTTTTGAGTTTTTAAGTTTGTGGGTTTGAGTTTTTAGGTTTATGCAAAAGTAGGAAAAAGTTTGATTTTAAGTTTTTAAGTTTTTAAGTTTTTAGTGGGTGGGCTTGAGTTTTTAGTTTGTAAGTTTTGGGAGTGTAATCAATCAACTCAAAATCAAACTCAAGAGCTGAGAACTAAACTCACAAACTTAAAAACTCAAAAACTTATATTGTCATTTGTCACGTTTGTCACGGGCAAGAGCAAACTCACACCTTGTCCCCTAACTCAAAAAAATACAAGTAAAAAAGGTAGTTTTATCCGTGTTGCGGGTATATCGAGGCAGATCAAAAGTCACTACTTTTGAAAAAAGGAAGTAGACTAACAAATAAAAGACAAATCATTATGAGAACAAGTTTACTGATATTCATTACATTTATTTCATTCAATATGGTAAAAGCACAGACTCAAGTCCGGCAGACCGCCGGCAGAGAACAACTGGGCGATTTTGCGCCTAAGTTTGCAGAACTGAACGATGATGTACTCTTTGGAGAAGTATGGAGCCGGACCGATAAACTTGGCTTACGCGACCGGAGTATGGTCACCCTGACGGCTTTGATCAGTTCGGGTATTACAGATTCTTCACTTACTTATCATCTTCAGACGGCCAAGAAGAATGGTATCACCCGTACCGAGATAGCCGAAATATTGACTCAGATTGGATTTTATGCCGGATGGCCCAAGGCATGGGCGGCTTTCCGCCAGGCTAAAGAGGTATGGAAAGAAGAAAAAGAGCCTTCAGATTCGAAAGAAGCTTTCGAGCAGGAAATGCTTTTCCCGCTTGGTGCACCCAATGATGCCTTTGCACGCTACTTTATCGGACAGAGCTATTTGGCTCCTTTGTCTACCACACAAGTAGGAATATACAATGTTTCTTTTGAGCCGGGATGCCGTAATAACTGGCATATTCATCATGCCGCGAAAGGAGGTGGACAGATTCTTATTTGCATAGCCGGAAACGGATGGTATCAGGAGTGGGGGAAAGAGGCTCGTCTGCTTCAACCGGGTGATGTGGTCAATATCCCTGTGGGAGTAAAACACTGGCATGGAGCCACAAAAGACGGCTGGTTTGCCCATCTGGCTATTGAAGTGCCCGGAGAAGAGACCTCCAATGAGTGGTTGGAGCCGGTGAGCGATACCGACTACGAAAAAGTAGAACAACAACGGTAAAACACGAAGCCGCTTTCCGGACAAGAGGAAGAGAATGCCGTTTCGTGTTTTCTTAGTCTGCTCATTATGTTATACTGGTGATATTGAAACTCCCGTTGCGATATTCTCCCGGTGTACATCCTACCCGTTTCTTGAAAATCCGTGTAAAGTGCTGGGGATACTGAAAGCCCAGACGATAGGCTATTTCACTTACATTTCGTGTTTGAGACAAGATTTCTTCTTTGGCAATATTGATCAGTTTATCCTGAATATATTCCTGTGCGGTACGTCCGGTTTCTTTTTTTACCAGATCACCGAAATAATTGGGAGAGAGGCAAGCACGGTCGGCAAAATATTTTACCGTAGGGAGTCCTTGCTCTTGTGGCATTTGGCTTTGGAAATACCAGTCAAGTTCCTCTTCGAATTTTGTCAGCACATCTTTGTTGGCCGTAGCACGGGTAATGAACTGTCGTTCATAGAAACGCATGCAATAGTCCAGAAGCAGTTCGATGTTGCGCACAATGAGTCGTCGGCTATGTTTGTCGATAGGATGTTGGAGCTCTGCTTGTATGTTGGACAGACAATCCAGATAAATCTGTTTTTCTTCGTCCGAAAGGTGGAGCGCTTCGTTCGAGGCATAAGAAAAGAATGAATACCGTTTGATTTCCTTGCCCAGTGAAGTCCCCCGAATCAGATCGGGATGAAAAAGTAGTCCCTGAGCCAACGGACGTGTTCCTTCTTCCATTTTCACTTCCACTACTTGTCCGGGAGCAAAGCTCGTTACGGTACCCTCCTGATAGTCGTACGGCTGGCGTCCGTAACGTAAATCGCCACAACGGGTTTGTTTCAGAAACAAGGCATATACGCCATAGTTTAGAGTAAAATGAGTAGGATATGTAGTTGCGTTTTTTAAGTCGACTACGGCCACAAGCGGATGTAGCGTTTCCAGTCCGTACAAACGGTTGTATTGGTCTATACTTTTCAGGTTGATGATGTCACTTGTGTTCATGGCGTGAAATATTTTTATTCGTTCTTTATTTGCAAAGTTAGCGATTCTCTTCCGAACTCTGCCTACCCATATTACGGTTTGTAATACATGCGGAAACGTTTTTATCAATGTTGGTAGTCATTGTAAGTAGCCTTCTGTAATTTGGGTAATACAATCCGTAAACGAGGTATAGTTTCTTCTTCTTCTTCTTCGGAACTTTGTATCCGAACCAAAAACAGATTCTAGTATGAAACAGGGATGGAAAAAATGGGGCATGGTAGCTGTACTGTGCCTGTGGGGAACCACAAAAATGTGTGCCCAGACAAACGGATTAAATAAAGATAGTATGATGGAACAAAAACTGACTCTTACAGAAGAATGGGATAAGACATTCCCGAAAAGCAACCGTGTAGATCATAGAAAGGTAACCTTTCATAACCGCTACGGCATTACGCTGGCCGCCGACCTGTATATTCCGAAGCAGGCAGAAGGGAAATTGCCCGCCATTGCCGTGAGTGGTCCTTTCGGAGCGGTAAAAGAACAATGTAGCGGACTCTATGCGCAGACGCTGGCAGAACAGGGCTTTCTCACGCTTGCCTTCGATCCCTCGTTTACCGGCGAGAGTGGAGGTGAACCCCGCTATGTAGCTTCGCCCGACATCAACACAGAAGACTTCTGTGCGGCGGTAGACTATCTTTCTACCTGTCCCGAAGCCGATGCAGAGAGAATCGGTATTCTGGGTATCTGCGGATGGGGAGGTTTTGCTCTCAATGCGGCGGCTATCGATACCCGTATCAAGGCTACGGTGGCTTCTACCATGTACGACATGACGCGGGTAACGGCCCGGGGGTATTTCGATGCGATGGATGCCGATGCACGCCGGGAACTTCGGAAACAATTGAATGCCCAGCGTACGGAAGATTACAGAAACGGAACCTATGCCCTGGCCGGAGGTGTAATCGATCCTCTGCCCGATGATGCTCCTCAATTTGTAAAAGATTATTACGCTTATTACAAGACTCCGCGCGGCTATCATGCCCGCTCGCTCAACTCGAACGGCGGATGGAACAAAACCTCTTCGCTTTCTTTCCTCAATATGCCTATCCTGATGTATAGCGACGAGATTCAGAGTGCCGTACTTGTGGTGCATGGAGAAAAGGCCCACTCACGCTACTTTGGCGAAGATGCCTTCAAGAAGCTGAAAGGAGCGAATAAGCGCTTGCTTATCGTGCCCGGTGCCAGCCATACCGATTTGTACGATAATCTGGAAAAGATTCCTTTCGGAGAGATAACGGCTTTTTATCGTGAACATTTAAAATAATTATAAGATGACACTCGACGATTTTTTGCAACATGTCAAGGCACGCCGTCCGCTCGACACTCCCGAGATTTACCGGCTGATGGATGAAATGAACGACGAGGCACGCCGTATTACCTGCCAGATGAACTACACTTACCATACGCAGGAGGAACTCCGTGTATTATTCTCCCAGCTCACGGGACATCCCGTAGACGATACGTTCCGTATGTTTCCTCCGTTTTATACCGATTTCGGAAAGAATATCCGTGTAGGCCGGAATGTGTTTGTGAATGCCGGATGTCATTTCCAGGACCATGGCGGGGTAACACTGGGCGATGGTTGCCTGGTGGGGCATAATGTGGTATTTGCCACACTGAACCACGATTTCCGTCCCGAGCACCGCGCCGCTATGTTTCCGGCTCCTATTGTGGTAGAAAAGAATGTATGGATTGGCTCGAATGCCACTATTCTTCAAGGGGTAACGATAGGCGAAGGTGCCATTGTAGCGGCCGGTGCCGTGGTGACGAAAGATGTACCTCCCCGAACGGTGGTGGCAGGAGTGCCGGCAAAGGTAGTGCGGCTGATAAAATAGGATGCGGCTCGGCATTCCCTTCGCTCAAAAGCAAGCTTTTGGCTTGGTACTGCACTCGCCTTTCACTATCTTTGAAGGCGGAAAAAGAAAAGAATTATGCCAGTTATCGAAATAGAATCGCTCCGTCATCCCGGAGTAGAAGTGTTCAGTACGCTTACCGAAGCTCAGTTGCGCAACCGTATCGACCCGCTTCGCGGAATATTTATTGCCGAGAGTCCTAAGGTGATTCGTGTGGCGCTTGATGCCGGTTACGAACCCGTGGCTCTGCTTTGCGAGCGGAAACATATTGCGGGCGATGCGTCCGACCTGGTGGCACGTATGCCACACTTGCCCGTATATACGGGCGAACGCGAACTTCTTGCCCGGCTCACGGGGTATACCCTGACGCGCGGTGTGCTTTGTGCCATGCGTCGTCCGGCTCCTCTTACGGCCGCCGAGGTATGCCGCGATGCACGCCGTGTAGCCGTAATTCATGGAGTGACCGATACGACCAACATCGGAGCCATTTTCCGCTCTGCCGCCGCACTGGGTGTAGACGGTATTCTGCTCACGCCCGATTCGTGCGACCCCTTGAACCGTCGTGCCGTACGTGTGTCGATGGGTTCGGTGTTTCTGGTGCCCTGGGCGTGGAGCGAGCATCCTTTCCAGAGCCTTAAAGAGGCAGGATTCCGCACGGCTGCTCTGGCACTCACTCAGCGCTCCGTATCGCTCGACCATCCGGCACTGAAAGCCGAGCCTCGTCTGGCACTGGTCTTGGGTACCGAGGGCGACGGACTTCCTGCACAGGCCATCGAGGGAGCCGATTATGTGGTACGCATCCCCATGTTCCACGGAGTAGATTCACTCAATGTAGCCGCCGCTTCGGCCGTAGCTTTCTGGGAACTTCGTGTGCGCTAAGGCAGTTTCCTTGTGTGCGCACACGCCCTGCATGTCATGCGATGCCCAGCAGCTCGATTTCGAAAATCAGGGTAGACCCTCCCGGAATGCCCGGTTGCGAGAATTTCCCGTAGCCCATTTCTGCCGGGATGTACACCTCCCATTTGTCGCCCACACACATGCGTTGCATGGCGATAATCCATCCCTCTATCAGGTCGCTCAGGCGGAAGGCGATGGGTGTTCCTCCGCGGCTGCTGTCGAATTTCTTTCCGTTGATGGTACGTCCGGTATAATGTGCGGTCACGATGCTTCGCGGAGTAGGATGCTTTCCGTCGTTTGCTCCCGAAGCCAGTACCTTATAATAAATTCCTTTTGGCAGAGCCATTACACCTTCTTCCTTAGCTTTGGCAGCCAGCCATTCTTTGTTGGCCTGTATGTATTCCTGTTTTCCCATTTTTAATGATGATTTGGTTTCTGTGCAAATTTATCACTTTTTTCTCATTCGGAAAGAGCGGATGTGCTTCTGGTGTGTAAGAAAAAAATCCGCCCCGGGAGGAAGGTGCTTCCCGTGGGGCGGACTGATTCTTGTGTATGGCTGGTTTAGCCGATACCCATGCAACTGGTGATTCCCAGTGTAGTTCCGATGGCGGTCAGGATGGTGACCAGTGTCTGAATGACGATTTTCCAGATGTTTTTCTTTTCGGTTTCCATAGGTTAGTTTAAGTTTTTGAGTTTTAAGTTAGTTGACAAGGTTTCAGTTGACAAGGTAACAAGGCGTGTATTTAAGTTTTAAAGTTAGTTGACAAGGTTTCAGTTGACAAGGTAACAAGGCGTGTATTAAGTTTTTTAGTTTTTAAGAGCTTGAGTTTGTTGGAACAAGTTATTTTTGAGTGAATCAATCTGCAGACCTAAAATCAGCAAACCCACATCTTGTCACCTTGTCACCTGAAACCTTGTTCCCTAATTCAAAAACTTACAATCACACTCCTCCTCCCTCTTCGGTCTTTTCTCCCGGATAAACAATCAGTTCCTCCAGGCGACAGCGTTTGCGCAGTTCGGTGTTGCTCCATTTCTTGGTATTTCGGACGTTCAGATGTACGTCTCTCACCAGATTGGCCGTCCATGTGTCGCGGGTGTCGGCCCCTTTTCCCGAGATACCCAGCGAGAACAGTCCCAGTTCGCCCAGACGCACCGACTTTCCGTCGAGCACCAGCTCCTGCAGGCAGGAAAGCATATCGATGAGCACTCCGTGAATCACACCGCGCGAGTAGGGGGAGTTGTGTTCCGACATGTGGGTTACGAAATCTTCGAAATCCACCGTGCGGTCTTGTACAGCGCGAGCGTACCATTTCTTCGAAGCTTCGGCATCGATGGGATCTTTCATCTCTACCAGGCGGTATTTCAATACTCCGTTTGTTGTAGCCATAGTCTTGTGTTTTTAGGTGGTTATACAAAAAGTTTTCTCGTTCGAACTGATACAAAGATAGGTCTTCCGTATACGGCATCAAAAAACGGAAGGGGGCTAAGGTGTGAAAATCTGTTAATGGGATTTTAAGTTTGTTGACAAGTTGACGAGGTGACAAGTTGACGAGGACGTATATAAAACCTTGTCCCCTTGTTTCCTGATACCTCGTCATCTGACTCAAAAAACATAGTTTTCCTCCCGGCAGGACTGTATTTTCTCTTCCCGAAATCCCCTTTCTCCTCCCGTGACAATCGTGACAATTGTGACAAATGACAGAGAGAAGAAAACACATCTCTAACTTTTATATTATATATATTATAATATATATAATATAAATATATCTGTCGTGTCACAATCTTCATTTGTCATTTGTCACAATTGTCACATTGTCACGGAAAAAAGATAAAAAGCAATACAACGTTATAAAATGTCAGCGTTTCTGATATTTTTACAAATATTATTAAAAATTTTTATAGCTTTGTGTCCGCTGCCGCGGAAAGGGCAGATTTGTTTAACCTACTAAAATCACACATACACAGACCTCTATGGCTCTATTTACCGTTTATACCTATCAGTTTTCTCCCGTTACCGAAATCCAGGGAGAGTTGTTTCCCGACACTTCCTGCAAGTCGCTCACACAACTTCATGCAGAGCGCCATCAGATACTCGGAACGTTTTTCAATACGCGGTCGCGTTATTTTCCCCTGCATGCGGGCGGCACGGACTACGGCTGCATGATGCTGGCCAACCGCGACGGGGTGGTAGTGCTGCGCATTGCCAACGAGAAGCACGACAAGCGGGAGATTCATTTCAAGGTATTCAGCCAGGAAGACCAGCCCTCGTGCCTGGTCATTATCGACAATCGTGAAGGAGGGATGCAGACGGTATGTGTGCAAAACAAGTCGAAGTCGTTTTCCAAGACGCAGCACGTGGCCATGATACTGGAATCGGCACTCAACGACTATCTTCTGCGCTACCGCCAGCGCGTGAGTATCAAGGCCAAATATGTCACCTCGGAATTCTGGAACACGCTCGACAAGTATCCGCAGGGTATCGAAAGGGTAGAGTTTCATTTTCCTTATCCCAACATGCCGCAGATAAGCAGTCTGGTGAGCGACATCGAGCAACTGGCGTGGCAGACCAATACCGAACCGGTGCTCGACCTCAAGGGACAGAATCGCGAAAACGTGGTGCTGAGCCGCGACATGGAGTTCATTCTCCGTGCCATTGCCGCCTGTGCCGCCAGCGGACGCCCTATTCTGATCAAGCCCAAAGGGAAGAAGCGCGTACAGATTGGTACGGAAAGCCTGGTGAAGGAGGAACTGCCCGACGGGGTGTTCGACAATCTGGAGGAACAGGATTTGTTCGACGGCAATTTTACACTGATACTGGAATTTTTAAAAGGAATCAAGCTGGTGTATGAAGAATGAGTGTGCGTATCGGAAAATGAGCTGGGAGATGAGACGGAGTGTGCTGGACGTATGCCTGTGCGACCAGTTGTTCTGCGTGGTGTATCAGGCACTGCTGGAGGTGGAGACGGAGAGCGGACTCTCGCCCGAGGAGGTGTGGTGCGAAGCGCTGGGAGTGATGCACCGCATCGGCCGTCTGCCTCGTCCCGACCTTGCCTTCCGCCAGGAGAAACGCTATCTGATGGCGCGGTACGACACGTTTGCCGGTACCGACGGTACGTGTATCGTGCGCGGGCAGGAAGCGGCAGGACAGAGTGTCTGTACCGTGTGTACGGTGCTGCTCTATATGCTTGCCACGGCTTCCGGACAGGTGGCTTCCAATCCGTACCGCGAGCTTTGTGTGGGCATTGTGCGCGAGTTGGACGGACTGGCGCTCTACCGGTCGTTGCGCGAGCTTATCTGCACTTCGGAAGGCGAGGAAGAGCTGGCGGGGCGCTATGTGCACGTGCAAGACTATGCCGCACACGATGCGCCCGAACCTTCGCACACCGAAGCGCATACGCTGGAGGTGGACGAGCTGGTGGAGACCGTGTGTAGCATGCACTCGGCTTCCTGCTACGAGCAGGTGATTCTGTTGCTGAGCCGTTACAACGATTGCCACGGTCATCGCCTCCAGCAGGAGGTGGACTTGTTGCGCGAGCGCCTCGATGCCTTGCGCCGCACGCTCTCGGAACCCCGGCTTACCGAGCAGATTGTGGTACAGAAAGGAGGCATGAATATTTCGCGGAGCAACCTGGAGGGTACCTGCTTCAATCTTGCCGCGCAAGGAGCCGACGCCTTGCATAAAAGGCTGGGCTGAGATGATTTTATAAAAAAAGACAAGAAAATTTACTATGGATTCACAGAAAGAACACTTGCACGAAGAAGCGCAAACGGCTTCCTCTGCTACTTATACTACGGTAAACAATATTTACGGACTGGCCTTTCAGCACTGCACCTTCCACGACGCAACGTTTCAGACACTGGTGCAGGGAGCGGAGGGGGAGCGGGAGAAAAAAGCAAAAATGGCAGAGGATGAAAATGAGAAAGAAACTCCGGTCACTTCGTTGTTCTCTATTGAAAATGCAAAAGAGTTGTTAGCAAAGTTCCAGCGCGCAGATATATTGGATGAAAAATGGTGTCCTCATGGGCTTACAAATTCGGAGAAGGGTGTGCTTGCCTGGTTCCTGGCCGATAGACTGAAGATTCCTAATTTATGGCAAGTATTCGGTAATTTATGGAATATGAAAAGCGAAACGCTCCGTGCTGCTTATAATAAAGGGATGGATCTGAAAAAGACAAGCATTTTTCTGGTCAGATTGAAACAGATTGCAAACGAACAATAACTATTTTCGTCTTTAGACAAACGTTGTTTTGTCTTTGAGCTTGTTTCTCTTTATGCTATATTTGCAAGGTTTTATCAATATCTTATGTTATGACAGATGAACAGAAAAATTCGATTATAGAAAGTGGAAAAGAGTATTTCCGTACGATACTTATACCCAATCATTTAAGAAACTTGCAAAAGCTAAAGCTGGATGAGTTTAATATAAATCCATTTACTATTAACTATCTGGCGGCTTTTCTCTGCGGTAATACAGAACCCGAGTCTTTGGCTAAGGCGTTGGTGTATCCGCGTATTTTAGGAACAAGTTTAAATACTAGTTTCGGGCAAAATATTCAGGTATTTATTTCCCGGCTTGCAGAGCTTACAGGTAGTGCCTCTGGGATTGATGGTATTGACATCGAATTTGTAGATGCTCTTGATGGAAGAAAAAAATATTGTCAATGTAAAGCCGGTCCGCAAACAATCAATAAAGATGATATTGCTACAATCTTGGGGCATTTCAAGCATCTTACGGGAAAAGCCAGATTGGATAGACTTCCCATTCAATTGGATGATTTGATAGTAGGTGTATTGTATGGTGAGCATGAAAACTTGTCGGCCAATTACAAAACTATAGAATCTCATTATCCTGTATATTGTGGGGCAGAATTTTGGGAACGTATAACAGGTGATGCTCAGTTCTATTATCGTTTGGCCAAAGCTTTTGGCGAAGTGGTAGAGGAAGATGGAATTGATGGTAGCCAGCTTTTACACAATAAGGTGCAGGAAATAGCAAATGAAATCCGAAATAAAGGAGGTCTTTGATGGGGACTTTTTTAACAACAAGTAATTTGGCTGATATAATGGGGGTATCATTGGCCACAGCTCAGAAATGGCGTAACACAGGCACTTATACTCCCCGTACGGATGAAAAAGGACGCGAAGGTTTTTATATGGAAGATTTGTTGGGTCTTTCTCCAATAAGGGCAATGCTGAAAAATCATTGGCAGGAAGAGCTACAAGTCGTACCTGCCCGTACATTTACTTCCATTGAACTCTTTGCCGGAGGAGGAGGATTGGCACTGGGAATGGAACAGGCCGGTTTTAAACATGTCTTATTGAACGAGTTTGATAGTTATGCATGTCAGACACTCCGCCTTAACCGGCCTGAGTGGAATGTGATAGAAGGTGATGTGGCAGATGTTGATTTTACTCCATGGAGAGGTAAAGTTGATTTCGTCAGTGGAGGATTTCCTTGTCAGGCTTTTTCCTATGCCGGTAAAAAGGGAGGGCTTAATGATACACGTGGTACACTTTTTTTTCAATTGGCACGTGCCGTAAGGGAAATACAGCCAAAAGTATTTTTAGGTGAAAATGTAAAGGGGCTCCTTTCACATGAAGAAGGACGTACTTTGGATGTAATAAAGAATGCAATTCATGAGCTAGGCTATACACTAATAGAGCCTCATGTGTTGAAGGCCATTATGTATCAGGTGCCACAAAAACGGGAACGGCTTATTCTTGTAGCTATACGTAATGATTATGCAGATAAGGTGAAATTTGAATGGCCTTCACCTTATGGACGTGTAATGACCTTGCGTGATGCTTTCTTTGCCGGTGAGCTTTATGATACAGATGTACCTTTTTCCCCAGGGCAGAAATATCCTGAAAGTAAACAGAAGGTAATGGAGCTGGTACCCGAAGGCGGTGACTGGCGTAATTTGCCGGAAGATGTACAGAAGCAATATATGGGAGGAAGCTTTTATTTAGGTGGAGGAAAAACGGGTATGGCGCGACGCCTTTCGATGGATGAGCCTAGTCTGACTTTAACCTGTTCACCTGCTCAAAAACAGACCGAACGATGTCATCCGATAGAAACTCGGCCATTGACCGTTCGTGAGTATGCCCGAATACAGACATTTCCGGATGAATGGGAGTTCGCAGGTACGCTTTCAGCTCAATATAAGCAGATAGGCAATGCCGTACCCGTCAATTTGGCATGGGCGGTTGGACGGGCTGTAATGCGTCTGATGAATCAAATTGAACAGATTGACCGTGGAGGAGCTTCTGGATTTTCAGAAGATGAAAAATATTCAAATGAAGTACATTATTATACCTCTCAAGGTGAGGTCGTGCAATTATCCCTGTTCGAACCGGATACTCTTTATTTATTAAAAGAAGATTCTTCTCTGCTTATCGGCTCTTGCAGGCAAGCTACAAAAGAGTGGATTACTTCTAATTTGATGTACAATTATCCGGTTTCGCTTGAAGAAATGGAAAAGCATCCAGAATTAAGACAGATAAAGCATCTGGTTGTCATGCATAAAAAAAAGCCGGTTGGTTATTTCAAAGTGTGTGGAATGAAAATTGTAACTCGTAAAGATTTAAAAGAATATGGGTATCCGGTAAAAAGTTCAAGGCATAAAAGTGATACTTATTATTTGCTCTACACACTGGAAAAATGTACAGAATTATTACCGGATTTTAAACTTGAAAGTCTTAGGCCAATATTAGGGAAAGGTGTTTCCTGTTGATTTTGTGACATTATCAGATTACATCATTTTCACCTCCCCTGCACCCGCTACGCCGTACCACCTGCGTAGCGGGTTTTATTTTTCGGGCGGATATACCTTTGCCTCTGCAATCGGGAAGAAGCCGGTTGCGGGGGCATTTCGTTTTGTGTGCCTCCAACTTTTAATCGTTTAGTTTTACTCATGGAGACATTTGTGACCATCATTGAGCAACGGCCGCTTCAGAGCCGGAACTTTCAGGACAATCAGGGACAGAACCGCACGTTTCATTCGCGAGGCTTTGTGCTGAGCAACGGGATTGATGAATTTTATGCGGAAATGACGGGCGAACAGGCTTTGCAATGTGGAGAGTTCGACCGTGCACTTCTGCACCGCTTTCAGGGGGTTGTACGCCAGCGGCGCTTTACCGACAAAAACGGACAGGAACGGTTTGAGAACGTAATTTACATTACAAAGTTAGTTTGATAGTTACAAAAAGAGCGTGTAGACCGGATGTGAAAATCTCATGAAGATGTAAGGGTGGCCACCGTTTTACTTTCCGACTTTTCTCACGTAAAAAAACGTTTACATTATGGAAATAAAAGTACAGATCAGCGACAAGGCTTACGGAAGACTTATGTCATCGGGAAGCCGTATTCAGGGTACCATCGGACTGGTGAGCCCTACGGAAGGTAATTTTAATGAACACATGCGTTGGACACCCGCACCGGGTACGAAGTATATCAAGTTGCGCCACGGAAGGGCATCGGTGGGAAGCGAACGGGTAAGGCTTACGCTTAACATCGCACTCGACGAGGCGGGTATCATACCTTCTGATGCTATTACCGACGAGAGCCGTCAGGCAAGTGATTTTGTAGATAATGCTCTTGATACGTTTAATGATACATTTGGATATTAGAGGTGACGAGTTGACAAGGTGACCAGTTGACAAGGTGACGAGTTGACGAAGACGTATATAAAACCTCGTCCCCTTGTCCCCTCGTCCCCTTGTAACCTAAAAAAAAGAAAACTATGTTTGGAATAAGCAATAATGTCAGAGGCCGGGTGGTACGCGTATGTACTCCCGAGCTCTTCCACCAGGTGACACGTTCGCCGCTGGTGGGCAGGATATGTGCCGAGATAGCCGATGCCCTCGAAGCGGTGCGCCGCGGCGAAATGGCACCGGAAGATTTCGAAACCCTGAAAAGTGAGCGCAAAAAGCAGCTCCCCATTTTTACTCCTCATGCCACGTTCCCCGGCGGGCGTCGTCTGAACTCCGATGCCGTGCCCAGCGGTCTGTCGATGTACGATGTCGACCATATCCCTGCTCCGCGTGAGTTTTTCCGCGAACATGTGGCGGCACGGGTCGGTGAACTGGGCATCGTGCTGGCTCACGTCACACCTTCTACCGAAGGACTTCGCCTCTTCTTTGTCATCCCTCCGGGTATGGGACTGGAGGAAGCCCAGCGCTGGATGTCGCACCAGTTGGGCAACGCGGCCTACGACCAATGCGTGAAGGATTATGCACGGAGTTCGTTTGCCGTGCCTGCCGACTACATTCTTTACCTGAACGAGGCGGAACTGTTCCGCGAGCGGGAAGTGCAACCTGCAATCCGAGACGGAGGAGCCTGCGCACAAACTGCATCTTCCATTCCCAATGCGGCAGACCATTTCGGAAAAGCCCAAACGAGTGGGGCAGAGGAAGAAACACTTCCGAAGAAGAAAACTCCGGTGGGGAATACCTCTCGGCGGGAGCTGCCCGAGGCCGGAGATTCCACGCTACCGGCTTCGGAAGAAGATGCCGCCTTCGCACCCGATGAGCTTGCCTTCAAGGGCATCCCTTATGCCGACCTCATTGCCCGCTGGTTCCGCCATACGGGAGGAGAGCCCGTAGCGGGTGAGCGCAACGACCGCCTTCATCGTCTGGCTTCCCACCTGCGCTACATCACCGATAATGACGAATCGCTCCTCTTGTGCATCATGCCCCGCTACGGACTCGACGAGGAGGAAATGCGGGCACTCATCCATTCGGCCTGTACGTCGAAGTTCTGTTCCATGCCCCGTGTGATGAAGGAGGTGATCCGGCTGGAGGAGGAAGAACGAAGCGAACCTCAAACGGAGGATTCCTCTGGCATGTCGCTTCCGCCACCCATGCCCCGCAAGCTTCCGCCTCTCATCCGTCTGCTGGTAAGCCGCACACCCGAAATCTATCGTCCGGCCGTGGCACATGCCGTCTTTCCGTCGTTGGCTACGCATCTTTGGAAGGTAAAATTCCGTTACATCGACAACGTAGAGCACGAGGCTACGCTGATGAACGTGCTCATGGCTGGAACTGGTGCCGGAAAGGATTGTATCTCGGAACCTATCAACCGCATCATGGCCGACATCCGCCTGCGCGACGAGGAGAACCTGCGCCGCGAGCGGGAATGGAAGAAAGAGGTGAACTCGAAAGGAGCCAACAAGGACAAGCGCCAGCGTCCCGAAGGACTGGTGATTCAGGAAATCGATGCGGATATGACGAATCCGGCTTTCGTAATGCGTACCGCCGAAGCAGACGGACATTTTCTCTATACGAAGCTGAACGAGATTGACCAGTTCGACGCGCTCCGTGGAAGCGGACGGGGAGGCCAGCAGTTCCAGATTATGTGTCTGGCGTTCGACCCGGGCAACCGTTACGGGCAGACGCGTGTGGGCACGCAGAGTGTTACCGAGAAGGTGACCATCCGATTCAACTGGAATGCGGCTACCACCATTCAGAAGGGCAAGCGTTATTTCTCACGGGTGCTGACCGACGGACCTGTGTCGCGCATCAACTTCTGTACTATTCCCGAGCGGGAAATCGGGGCAGACATGCCCGTGTATGGCACGTACGACGCATCATTCGACGAACAGCTCCGTCCCTTCATTGAGAATCTGACGAAGGCACACGGCACGGTAGATTGTCCGCAGGCCTATCGCCTGGCCGAGAAGCTCCGCGAAGAGAATGCCGAGTTTGCCCGCCTTTCGCAAAGCCGGGTGTACGAAAACCTGTCGTTTCGTGCCAATGTCATCGCCTGGCTCAAGGCGTGTGTGCTATTCGTGGCTTCGGGATACCGCTGGGATAAGAGCATAGAGGACTTTGTGCGCTGGAGCCTTCAATATGATATGTGGTGCAAGATGGAGTTTTTCGGAGCGGCTATCGAGGAAGCGCAGAGCGGAGCTACGGAGTCGCGCACACCGGGGCGGCGCAACTTGCTGGAACTGCTCCCCGACGAGTTCTCGCTGGCCGACGCCATACGTGTACGCCAGTCGGAGGGTATGGATGCGGAAGGCACACGCGGAATGCTCCGCCAGTGGGTGCACCGGCGTTACGTGACAAATGTGACAAATGACAATTACTCGAAGCTTAAATACCGAAAGGGAGTTTGAAGTTAAGTTTTTTAGTTTGTAAGGTTTTGAGTTTTTAAGTTTGCCGGTTAATTAACTTAACGTGAGTTCGAAATAAGAATAAATATATTTTGCTGATAATTAGAAACATAGCGATAAAACCATTAAATTTATAGTGTCCAATTATAACATTTAAACGATTATCACTATGTTTCCAGAGTCTAAAGTTACAGAGATTTATTGTATGGCCGATGATTTT
>ERZ860445.12-NODE-12-length-180325-cov-6.257381_pt1 | contig 180325 bp, 170 predicted proteins | sample MGYA00509977_ERZ860445 | MGnify/ENA primary metagenome ERZ860445 (study PRJEB30046, sample SAMN00715233) | human gut metagenome | study: EMG produced TPA metagenomics assembly of the A metagenome-wide association study of gut microbiota in type 2... | reverse complement strand
CCGGGCAGCTGCCGTGATTTGGCCTTCTTCGGCGATGGCCAAAAAGTATGTGAGTTGACGAAGGTCCATAGCTTCTCCTTTTTGTGGTATATGATTTACATATATTATAGCAATGATACAAATATTTTCAATATAGATATACCTATGGTATACTAGCCATGTAAAAAGCCATTTATTATCAGAAAGGATGGATCTCATGGATCTTGTCACACCGAAACGAGACGCCCACTTTTATTGGACGCGCTTCAAATCGACTTTTTTAATCAGTGCCTTCACCGTCGGCGGCGGCTTCGTCATCATCCCTTTGCTCAAGGGCAAGTACGTCGACGAATACCATTGGATCAGCGATAAGGATACCCTGGATATGGTGGCCATTGCCCAGTCTATGCCGGGCGTCGTCGCCGTCAACAGTGCCGTCATTTTAGGCTACCGCATGGCCGGCATCTTGGGGACACTGGTAGCCCTCATTGCAACGGTTCTGCCCTGTTTGATTACGTTGACCATTATTTCTTACAGCTATGATTATTTTATTCAAAATGCTTATATCAAGATGGTTCTCCGCGGCATGCAGTGCGGGGCGACGGCTCTCATCGTCAATGTCGGCATCGATCTCTTGGTCAAGCAGGGGAAAAAGAAGCTGATCCTGCCGATGCTCATCATCATCGGCACCTTTGTGGCCAACCTGTTCTTCGATACCAATATCATGGTGCTCATCCTCATCGACGGCATCATCGGTTTCTTGTTTATGCGCGATGCGCTGTATAACTAGGGGGGTGCCGTCATGATCTATGCTTTGCTCTTTTGGGAATTTTTTAAAGTCGGCATATTCTGCGTCGGCGGCGGCTATGCTTCCATGCCGCTCATTCAGGCCAGCGTCGTCGATACCTTTCACTGGCTGACCATGAGCGAATTCGTCGATATCTTTACGATTTCGCAGATGACGCCGGGGCCGATCGGCATCAACGCGGCGACCTTCGTCGGCACTCGTATCGCCGGCCTTGGCGGTGCCATCGTCGCTACCATGGGCTTCGTAACGCCGTCCTTTTTCTTGGGTATCTTTTTAGCCCGTATCTTTTTGAAATACGGCGACATCGGACCGATTCGCGGCATCTTGAACGGCCTGCGTCCGGCCGTCGTAGCTCTTATCTGCGTGGCCAGCCTGAGCTTTATTCTCCTGGCCTTATGGAATACGGAAGAGCTGCCTTCCGATTGGCTGGCCTTCAGCCGCGGCGGTCTCCTTATCCTCATCTCCGCCATTATCGCAACCCGCAAGGGAATCGGTGTCATCAAGGTCCTCCTCGGTTCCGGCGTCTTAGGCTTGGTATTGGGGATGGCCGGTCTTATCTAATTTCATAATAATCATCGGTGATACCATGCAGGAATCGGCTCGGCTGATAGCTCTGCCGGGCATACCCTTGGTGCCAGCTCAGATACAGCCTCTTTTTTGCACGCGTCATGGCGACATAAAAGAGGCGTATTTCTTCTTGTATACTTCCCTTTTGTCGGGACCAATAGGTCGGGAAGACATGGTCTTCTAAACTGGCCATAAAGACGTAGTCGAATTCAAGGCCTTTGGCTTGGTGAATGGTGATGATCGGTATTTTCGGGTCTTTGGACAGCATGCTGTCGAGTTCGCTGTTGGAAAGGGCCGTCATCTTGAGAAATTCGGTCAGGGCGTCACGAGGATTCTGGCCGGAATCGTCTGTTTCTTTGGCGATGCGGTAGAGCTTGCGGATGTTTTCCAGCCGGTCGATGTGATTAGCTGCATCGGAGGTATCGCGATGTGTTTGATACCAGGCTTTGACGCCGCTGTCGTTCATGACGGACGTAATGACTTCGGTGGGCCGAGCCTTATATGACAAGCGCCGCAAGGCGTCCATTTCTTGGCTGAAGGGGGCAAAGAGGGGGAGATAGATGGCCATCGCGGCTCGTCGTGCCCCTTCCGTCGGGCGGATCTTCTCGTCGATGGCATAGACCAGGAGCCCGGCTGTGGCCAGAATGTCGTCAAAGGCGTCGTGCGTCGGTTTATGGCCAATGGGAAAGTGGTGGCTCAAGGTGTCTAATTTATGGTTGGTCAAGTTCGGATAAAAACGGCGGTAGATGTCGAGGGTGTCGTAATAGGGAAAGTCTGCCCTTTCGGAAATGCCCAGGCGCTGGAGTTCGCTGTGGAGGATGGACAAGTCATAGGTGACGTTGTGGCCGACGATGACGGCGTCTTTGGCAAAGGCCAAGAACTTTGTCAGGGCTTCTTGCGGAGGAATTCCTTCGGCGGCCAGTTTTTCGTCGCTGATGTGGTGGACGTAGTATGACGTGCCGACGGAGCGGCCGGCCTTTACATAGGTGTTGAACTTATCCTTTACCTGCCCCTTGGCATTGAGGCGGATGGCGGCGATCTGGATGATTTCATCCTGCGTCGTGTCCGTACCCGTACTTTCGACGTCGAAGACGACCAGCCGTTCCTCGGCTAAGGCCGTCAGCAACAGCCCATAAGGGTCGCCCGCTTGGTGGGACAGGGGATCGATGAAGTCGCTGAGCATGAGGCCGACCTTTCGATAGGAATCGCTTTCAATGGTCTCCAATGTACGCCGGCCGATGCGGGGGACGAAGCGTTGGACGATTCGCTTCAGGCTGAGGTTGTCGTGTTTATTGAGCGAGAGTCGCAGGTAAGCCAGGACGTCCTTACATTCCTGCCGTTTGAACAAGTGAAACTGGTCGATGCAGGTAACCGGCAGCTGCTGGTTTTGGGGGAGCTTTTGGTTGTGCGAGGTAATGCCCATCCAGATCAGCTTAGCCTGGCGGTTGTCGCGGACGAGAATGCAGGTCTTCAGTTGTTCTTCCGGGGGCAGGGCCTTGATTTCCCGAAAAATCCAGCGGGCTTCCTCCATCCAGGTGTCGGCTTTATGAAGGACGATGGGTTCGCCGCGTTCTTTTGACGCGGAGATGCCCGGCCGGGTATAGATTTTCTGGACGGTCGCCAGCCCCATGCCGCGGAATAAGAACGTCTGAGCGGCATCCAGCAGGAGTTGGGTAGATCGGTAATTTTGGATGAAGGTAATTTCCCGGGGATGATAACCGGCTCTAAATTCTTTCCAAATGTATTCGGGATAGGAGCCGCGCCATTCGTAAATGGTTTGGAAGTAGTCGCCGCAAAGGAGGATGTTGCGGCCCGGGAAGAGACGGCTGATGACGGTGTACTCGACTTCGCTCGTATCCTGCATTTCGTCGACCGAGATGAAGCGGAACTTTTCCCGCCAGCGGCGGCAGATGGCATCGTCTTGGAGAAATTCATAGGCACCGGTAATGAGGTCGGTAAAATCGATGGCGTGGTTTTCGGCAAGGGCGGCGTCGTACTCCCAGACAAGGTCTTCGCCGTAGTCCGCGAGCCAACCTTTGAGGTCATCCTGAATATTGGTAAAATCGCGCAGGCCTGGGAAGACTCGTTTCTTTTTTTCAAATTCGATGAAGGTCTGAAGTTCCTGTAATGCCGGACGCGGTGTCGTTTGTGTAAGCTCTATGGCGCTGATAATCTGTTTACAGTCTTCATCGTCATAAATCAGGAAATCGTTGTAGCGGTCGCTTTGCCGCTTGGTCTCTTCTTTGATGAGGCTGTAGCAAAAGCTGTGGATGGTCTTTACGGTGACGGCGAACCCTTCTTCCGGCACCGTTTCGATGATGCGGTTCTTCAGTTCCTTACAGGCCCGGTTGGTAAAGGTCAGGCATAAGATTTCTGAACCTTCGGCTTTCTTTTTTTCTATGATATTGGCAACCCTCGCTGCCAGGACCCGGGTCTTACCGGTCCCGGCCGGGGCATTGAGTAAAATGGACTCTGACAGCTCCTGTACGACTTGCTGCTGCTCGGCGTTTAAATTCATGGATATTCCTCCGTTCGATCGCGTCTTTGTTTTATTGTAACACAGTCCCCGATAGGGGGATACTGTCTTACCATAGAAAGGCGGTTTTTCATTGACAGGCAGGTGTGTTTTTGATAGAATCAAAGTGTGTTTGATAAATATTTTAATCAATAAGGAGACGCACTATGACAAAATGTTTATGGACAGGTTTTTATGCCGTTTGTAAACAGTCTCCGTGTATCTAACTGAAAGCCCAAAGGTGATTTCTGTCACTTTTGGGTTTTGTTATTCCTAAGGAGGGGTCTCTGATGAAGGTAGCTTTAATTATGGGAAGCGACTCTGATTTTCCCGTTATGAAAAAAGCAGTAGCTATTTTTAAAGAATTTGGGGTAGACTATGAAGTCTTATTGGCATCGGCCCATCGGACGCCGGCAGCGGTTCGCGAATTCGTCACGACAGCTGAAGAACGCGGTATCGGGGCTTTTGTCGTCGGCGCCGGCATGGCAGCTCATTTGCCCGGTGTCGTAGCCAGCTACACGACGCTGCCGGTCATCGGCGTTCCTTTGGAAAGCGGCAGTTTGCAGGGCATGGATGCCCTCTTGGCCATCGTTCAGATGCCGTCGGGGATTCCCGTCGCTACTGTCGCCATTAACGGCGCAAAGAATGCGGCCCTTTTGGCTGTTCAGATCGGCGCTGTCAGCGATGCCGAATTAGCAAAGAAGTATAAGGCTTATCGCGAAAACATGGCCAATGAAGTCATGGCTAAGAACCAGAAATTACAAGAAGACGTAAAAGCCCTGTAAGGGGATTGCGTCCTATTTTTCTCAATAACAGGAGGTTTAATTCATGTTTTACGATCCGATTTGGGATAAGCAGCATGAAGAATGTGGCGTCTTAGGGATTTTTGATAAACACCTTGATATTCCCCGCTACGTATATTGGGGGCTCTTTGCCCTGCAGCACCGCGGCCAGGAAAGCGGCGGCATTGCCTTGACTGACGGCCAGGATATCCATACCTACCGCGGCATGGGGCTCATCAGCACGGTCTTTGCCGACGGCGTACCGGAAGAAGAAGGGGGGCCTGTCGGTATCGGCCACGTCCGCTACTCGACGACCGGTTCCAATAACCCGCGCAATATCCAGCCCTTGGCGGTATATACACCGATGGGACAGTTGGCCTTGGCTCATAACGGCAACCTGACCAATACCCGGGCTCTCCGCGAAGAACTCGACCGCGGCGGCGCTGCTTTCCAGACGACTATGGATAGTGAAATCATCGTCAACCTCATCAGCCGCAGCCAGAAATCCACCATTGAAGAACGTATCATGGAAAGCATGAACCGCATTCAAGGTGCCTACTCTTTGGTCCTCATGACCAAAGACACCCTTTATGGCGTCCGTGACCCTTACGGTTTCCGTCCGTTGTGCATCGGCCGTACCGATGAAGGCGGTTGGGTCCTGGCTTCGGAAACGTGTGCCCTCGACGCCATTGGCGCTAAATTCGTCCGCGACGTCCATCCCGGCGAATTCGTTCAGATCAATGAAAACGGGGTCAAATCGACGATCTTCGCCAAGGCACCGCGCAAGCAGGTATGTTCTTTTGAATACATCTATTTTGCCCGTCCCGACAGCGTCATCGACGGTCAGGACGTCTATCAGGCCCGCCTGAACATGGGTCGTGAAATGTGGAATGAAACCCAGTACGATGCGGATATCGTCATCTCTGTCCCCGACAGCGGCAATACGGCAGCCATCGGCTACTCCCAGGCTTCGGGCATTCCTTTCAAACATGGTCTCATCAAGAATCGCTACATGGGCCGTACCTTTATTAAGCCGAATCAGAAACAGCGTGAATTAGCTGTTCGCATGAAACTCAACGTCGTTAAGTCCGTCGTAAAGGGTAAGCGCATCGTCATGGTCGACGACTCCATCGTCCGCGGCACGACGAGCGGCATCATCTGTAAGCTCCTGCGGGAAGCCGGTGCCAAGGAAGTCTATATGTGCGTTTCGGCACCGCCTATCAAATATCCCTGCTTCTACGGCATCGATACGTCGGTCCGCAAGGAACTCATTGCGTCGACCTTCAGTCAGGAACAGATTCAAAAATACATCGGCGTCGACAAGCTGCACTTCATTTCCATCGACGGCCTGAACCGGGCGATTGAACACATTCCTCAGGAAGATATGTGCTTAGCTTGCTTCAATGATGATTATCCTACGGATACGCCGCAGACGAACGAGGAAGGAGAAAAATATGCTCTCGAACACAAATAAAGGTTTGACCTATGCCGATGCCGGTGTCGATATCGACGCAGGCAATAAAGCCGTCGAATTGATGAAAGATTCTGTAAAAGCTACGTACCGTCCCGAAGTCCTTGGGGACCTCGGTGGTTTTGGCGGCCTCTTTTCGCTGATGGACAGCGATATTAAAAAGCCGATCCTGGTCAGCGGTACCGACGGTGTCGGTACGAAACTGCGCCTGGCCATCCTGATGGACAAGCACGACACGGTCGGTCAGGACTGCGTGGCCATGTCCATCAATGACGTCCTCGTTCAAGGTGCGGAACCCTTGTTCTTCCTCGACTACATCGCCGTCGGCAAGCTCGATCCGGTTCAGGTTGCCTCCATTGTAAAAGGGGTAGCCAATGCCTGCAAAGAATCAGGCTGCGCTCTCCTCGGTGGTGAAACGGCAGAAATGGCCGGCTTCTATGCTAAAGACGACTACGATTTGGCCGGCTTTGGCGTCGGCATCGTCGACCGCGACAAAGTCATTACCGGCGAAACGATCAAGGCCGGCGACGTCCTTATCGGCTTGCCGTCGACGGGGGTTCATTCCAACGGTTTCTCCTTGGTCCGTAAGATCGTCTTTGAACGCCAGCAGATGAAACTCGACCAGTACGTCGATGAATTGGGCATGACCATCGGTGAATGCCTGCTCACGCCGACCCGCCTCTATCCGCGTCCGTGCCTGCCGATCATCAAAAACTTTACCGTCAAAGGCATGGTCCATATCACCGGCGGCGGTTTCTATGAAAATATTCCCCGCGTCCTGCCAAAAGGCGTCGGCGTCGATATCGACGTCACGTCGTGGCCGCAGCTGCCGATTTTCTCTCTCCTCCAGCAGTGGGGCGGCGTCGATGCCAAGGAAATGTACCGCACCTTTAACATGGGTATCGGTATGATCATGATCGTCGACGAAAAGGATGCCGACAGCATTCTTAAGAATTTGGCTGACCGCGATGAAAAAGCTTATGTCATCGGCAAGGTCACAGACTCGGACGTACCCGTTACCTTGCGGGGAGGCGTGTTCCATGACTAAGAAAAAGATGGTCATTTTTGCCTCAGGCCGCGGCTCCAATGCCATTGCCCTCCACGATGCCGTCGAAGCCGGTACCATCAAGGCTGACATCAAGGCCTTGGTCTGCGATATCCCCGGCGCACCGGTCATGGATCGGGCCCGCGAATGGGGGATACCGGTCATCTTAGCCGACCGCAAGGCCTTTGATTCGAAAGAAGCTTTTGAATCATATATCCTCGAAGCCATTGCTCCTTATGAAGCGGACCTTATCTGCCTGGCCGGCTTCATGCGTCTCTTGAGCAGCGACTTCATCGCTCATTATGAACACAAGATGCTCAATATCCATCCGGCTCTCTTGCCGTCCTTCCGCGGCCTCCACGCTCAGCGTCAGGCCATTGAAGCCGGGGTGAAGATTGCCGGCTGCACGGTTCACTTCGTCGTGCCTGATATGGATGCCGGCCCGATTATCCTACAGTCTTCCGTGCCGGTTTATGAAGATGATACGGAAGATACGCTGGCGGCTCGTATCCTCACTAAGGAACATCCGACTTACATTAAGGCAGCGGCACTCTTTTGTGACGACAAACTGACGGTTCGCGGCAATGTCGTCCTGGGAACTCAGGAATAGGAGGAAGGTTAGCATGAAGGTAAAACGCGCACTCATTAGTGTATCTGATAAAACGGGCGTCGTCGAATTGGGCAAGGCCCTGGCGGCTCTCGGCATTGAAATCATTTCGACGGGCGGTACCATGCGTACGTTAAAAGAAGCAGGTGTACCGGTCATTGCCGTTCAGGACGTAACGGGCTTTCCGGAAATGATGGACGGCCGCGTCAAGACCCTTAATCCGAAGATTCACGGCGCTATTTTGGCTGTCCGCGATAATCCGGAACACGTCAAAGCCATGAAGGATCACGACATTACGCCAATCGATTTGGTCGTCGTCAACCTCTATCCGTTCCAGCAGACCATTGCCAAACCGAATGTCACCTTGGCCGAAGCCATTGAAAACATCGACATCGGAGGTCCCTGCATGGTTCGTGCTTCGGCGAAGAATAACAAATATGTCGCTATCGTAACCAATCCCGACAAGTATAGTGAAATCATTTCCATCCTCCAAAAAGACGGTGCCTTTTCCGATGAATATCGCTTGGAATTGGCGCAGGAAGCCTTTCATCATACGGCTGTCTACGATACGGCTATCGCAGCGTATCTGGCGGAACAGGTTGAGAAGGGAGCTGCAAAGTAATGAAGGTAGCAGTCATCGGCGGCGGCGGCCGCGAACATACCTTGGCTTGGAAATTAGCTCAGAGCCCGAGTGTCGATGCCTTGTACGCCATTCCCGGCAGTGCCGCTATGGCGGATATCGCCAAATGCGTCGATATTTCCTTAGCTGACCTCGAAGGTATTGCCGATTATGCCGTTTCGGAAGGCATCGACATGCTCGTCGTCGGTCCGGAAGTACCCCTTACGGAAGGCTTGGCGGACATAGCCCAGGCCAAAGGGCTGGCTGTTTTCGGTCCCAATAAAGCAGCGGCTCAGATGGAAGGCTCCAAGGTCTTTGCCAAGAATCTCATGAAGAAATACCGGATTCCGACGGCAGCCTATGAATCCTTTACCGACGGCGATGCCGCCAAAGCTTACATTCATGAACAAGGCGCTCCCATCGTCGTCAAGGCTGACGGTCTGGCTGCCGGCAAGGGCGTCGTCGTAGCCCAGACGGAAGAAGAAGCTGTTGCAGCCGTCAATGCCATGATGGAAGATCACATCTTCGGGGCTTCCGGCGGCCGCATTGTCATTGAAGAATGCATGGTTGGTGAAGAAGCAAGCCTTCTTGCCTTCGTCGACGGCAAGACCATTGTGCCCATGATTTCAGCTCAGGACCATAAGCGCATCTTTGATAACGATGAAGGACCCAATACGGGCGGCATGGGGGCTTACGCACCGGCTCCGGTCTTTACGCCGGCTATCCAGAAGATTGTCGAAGATACGATTTTACGGCCCGTCGTGGATGGCCTTAAGGCCGAAGGCATTACCTATCAGGGCTGCCTCTACGCCGGCCTCATGATTACGGCAGACGGTCCGAAAGTTGTCGAATTCAACTGCCGTTTCGGCGATCCGGAAACGCAGGCTGTCCTGCCGCTTCTCGACGGCGATCTGGCGCAGATCATGTATGCCTGCACGAAGGGCACTTTGTCGCCCCATATGGTTCACTGGAAAGATGCTTCGGCCTGCTGTGTCATCATGGCCTCTGCCGGGTACCCGGCTTCGTCTCATAAGGGCGATGTCATCGGCGGCCTCGACGGTATCAACAGCGACGATACGATGGTCTTCCATTCGGGAACGGCCAAACAGGACGGGGCCTATGTGACCCATGGCGGCCGTGTTCTCGGTGTAACGGCTGTGGCACCGGACCTTAAAAGTGCCATTGAAAAGGCTTATGACAAAGTGGACAAAATCCACTTTGACGGCCAGCAAGTTCGCCGCGATATCGGTGCTAAAGGATTAAAACATTTGTCGTAATCACTTACGATTTACAAAGCCCCTTTATGGTAAAGGGGCTTTCTTTCTAACAGTCAAAAGGTTTGTATCAAAGCGACAGGAGGGGAACCGATGGTACAATTTATCACGCCTTATGAGGCGGCGCGATTGGTCCGTGATGACACGACCCTGGCTGTCAGCGGCCAAGCCGGATTCGGCACGCCGGACGGATTGTTCAAGGCTTTGCATGACCGATATGCCGAAGAGGGGCATCCGCGCAGTCTGACTTTAGTGAAAATTTCCGGGACGAGCGACGGTGGGGGACGCGGCGGTGATCGACTGGCAGCGGACGGACTCCTACAGACGATCATTACCAGCCATTTCGGTGCGGAAAAGAAATTAGCCGACAAGGTGACAAAAAATAGCTGCCTGGCTTATACCGTACCGGCGGGAACCCTGTTGGACTTGTATAGAGCCTTGGCTGCCGGACGAAAAGGTGTTTGGACCGATATCGGACTCCATACCTTGGCCGACCCGCGCCTCGACGGCAGCAAGGCCAATGACAAGACGATGGCCGAAGGAAAGGATATCGTTCGCCTGGCTCATATCGAGGGAGAAGAGTACCTCTATTATCCTGCTTTTCCCCTTGATATTTGCTTCATTCGCGGCTCTTTAGCCGATGAAGACGGTAATATTTCCCTTGAGCGGGAAGCTATGATCGGCGAGCAGTTTGAAGTCGCCGCAGCGACGCGCCAGTCAAAGGGAATCGTCGTCGTCCAGGTAGAAGATGTCGTACCTCGGGGACGCCTTGACTCGCGATTAGTGAAGATTCCTCATTTTCTCGTCGACTACATCGTCGTGCCCCGTCCGAAATATCACGTCCAAAGCTTTGCCGCCAGGGGCTATCGGCCCGAACTGAGCGGTGAAAAACGGGTGGTTATCCAATCTTTGCCGCCTCATCCCTTGGATAACCGAAAAATCTGTGCCCGCCGGGCGGCGATGGAACTGAAAAAGGGCGACGTCATGAATCTTGGTATCGGCATTCCCGAAATCATCGGTGCCGTTGCGGCAGAAGAAGGATTCGGGCCGAGTCTGACCTTGGCGGCTGATTCGGGCATCATCGGAGGCATTCCCTTATCGGGACTCGATATGGGCGCGGCCATCAATGCAGAAGCCGAATTGAAGCTGTCTGATATGATTAATATCTGTCACGGCGGGGTCCTCGACCTCTGCGCCTTAGGGTTGGCGGAAATCGACGTCCAAGGGAATGTCAATGTCTCGAAATTCAACGGCCGTGTTACCGGTCCCGGGGGCTTTATGGATCTGACACAGGCTACGAAGAAGTTGATTTTCATGGGAACCTTTACGGCCGGTCAACTGCGGGAACACTGTGAGGGCGGAAAATTAATCATCGACCATGAAGGACGTTATAAGAAATTTAAGAAGACGGTCGAACAGATTACCTTTTCCGGGACCTATGCTGCGGCTCGGAATCAAGACGTCCTGGTCGTGACCGAGAGAGCTGTGTTTTGTTTGACACCAGACGGCTTGATGCTGACCGAAATCGCACCGGGTATCGATATAGAGCGGGATATCATAGCCCAAATGGAATTCAGACCACTCATGGCAGCTGACTTAAAAACGATGGATGCTCGTATTTTTTATCCGTCTGCCATGGGAATTTAAAGGAGGATACTATGGAATATCGTATTGAAAGAGACTCGATGGGAGAGATTAAGGTCCCGGCAGACAAACTCTGGGGCGCTCAGACCCAGCGGAGCTTTGAAAATTTTAAAATCGGGACGGAAAAGATTCCTGCCGAAATGGTCACCGTCTTTGCCTATCTGAAAAAAGCAGCCGCCCTGACCAATAAGGAACTGGGCGTCGTCGATGCCGATAAGGCCGATGCCATTGCAATGGCCTGCGATGAAATATTAGCAGGGAAACTCGACGGTAATTTCCCCTTGGCCGTTTGGATGACCGGAAGCGGGACCCAGTTCAATATGAACGTCAATGAAGTCGTAGCCCATCGGGCAGCGGCTATCCTTAAAGAGGCGGGCAAGGAACAGCGCGTCCACCCAAACGACGACGTCAACCATTCACAGAGTTCGAACGACACCTTCCCGACGGGCCTTCACATGGTCGGGGTTCTGCTCATCGAACAGCAGCTGTTTCCGGCCATGGATGCCCTCTATAAAGCCTTGCGTGATAAGCAGGAAGCCTTTAAAGATATCGTGAAGATCGGTCGCACCCACCTGCAGGACGCGACGCCTTTGACATTGGGACAGGAATTCAGCGGCTGGGCCCGGATGATTGAACGCAATAAGGAAATGCTTCGCTGCGGCGTCGATTTTCTCCGTGATTTGGCTATGGGCGGCACGGCTGTCGGTACAGGCATTAACTGTCCGAAAGGCTATGACCGCCGCTTTGCGGAAATCGTCAGTGAATTGACGGGGACGACCTTCCATACGGCACCGAATAAATTCCAGTCCCTGACCAGTAAAGATGAACTCGTTGCCGTCCACGGCATGCTGAAAGGCCTTGCCTGCGACCTCATGAAAATCGCCAATGACATTCGCTGGCTGTCATCGGGACCGCGCTGCGGGATCGGCGAAATCCGCATTCCCGAAAACGAACCGGGCAGCTCCATCATGCCCAGCAAGGTCAATCCGACGCAGTGCGAAGCCGTGACCATGGTTGCCGTCCAGGTCATGGGCAACGATGCGACCATGGGTATCGCCGCCAGCCAGGGCAACTTTGAATTGAACGTCTTTATGCCGGTCATTGCCTACAACCTTATCCAGTCGATCCGCTTGTTGTCGGACAGCATGGAATCCCTGCGCAAGCACTGCATCGTCGGCATCGAACCCAATGAAGAACGGATCGAGACCAATCTTTACAATTCTCTGATCCTGGTCACTGGCCTTGTACCCTTAGTCGGTTACGATAAGGCCTGCACCATTGCCAAAACGGCGGCGAAAGAAGGCTTGACCCTCAAAGAATCAGCCCTGAAACTGGGATGGGTTACGGCCGACGATTTCGATAAGGCCATGGATCCGGCGAAATTGGCCGGTATCCGGTGACAACCCTTTGGCAATTTCGATGCAAAATAGAAAATAATTTGTACTAAATTTCTCCAAAACCTTTTGCACTTTTTGAGAAGTAGTGATAGAATAGATGTACCAATATCTCATCATTATATTTTGAATAGGAGTGGATAGCATGGGTTTTATTAAAGAGTTTAAAGAATTCGCCATGCGGGGGAATGTCCTTGATATGGCAGTCGGCGTCGTTGTCGGCGGTGCTTTTGGCAAAATCGTTACGTCTCTTGTCAATAACATCATCATGCCGCCGATCGGTGTGCTCCTCGGCGGAATCGATTTTTCTGACTTCTTCATTCCTTTGAGCATGAACGGCGAAAAGGTAGAAACTTTGGCCGATGCCAAAGCCGCCGGTATCCCGGTTATTGCTTACGGCTCTTTCCTCAATACGATTCTTGAATTTTTAATTATTGCCTTCGCTATTTTTATCGTCATCAAGCAGCTCAATCGTTTGATGCCCAAACCGGCACCGGTTGCAGATCCGCGCCTGTGCCCCTTCTGCCGCCAGCCTATCGCTGACGATGCCACGCGCTGCCCGCACTGCACCAGTGAATTGCCGGCTGCCAATAACTGATTCATCGCTGTCGATGATATATCTGCTTAAAAGGATAGCCATATACCCTTTCATGCAGATGCGTTCCGGAAAGGGACTCATCGTCGGCCTTTATATGCTATGATGGAAACAGCCTGCTGTCTGTGACGGCAGGCTGTTTTTTATCAGTCGACGATTGTCGGAAGCGGTCTTTTCAGTTGATTTTTTTTGCAAAAGATTTGCTACAATAGAAAAACAAAGGGAAAGGGGGGGATCCTTCTTGCAGTTTTATACGTATGCTTACCTGCAAAGCCAGGCTCAGGTCAGTTACTTATTTCAATACGGACTGATTTTCTTTATTTTAGTAGCCTTGGTCATTATCACTGCCAAATACATGCGCAACCGCCTGCAGTCGAAGTACCGTGATTTGAGCATCATCCTGCTCTTGATCGGCTTATTCTTAATCGGTTCCAATTGGGACAGTTACAGCCGCCAGCGGGAAACGAGGGAAAATACGTCGCGGATGATGCAGTTTCTCGATACCTTCAGCGACAATATGACCTTATCGGAGTCGGATATTGCCGTTAATTCATTGCGCCTGCAGGACGGGATGCTGATTAAGATCCGTGACGATTACTATCGCATCGATTTTAACAGCAGTTATACAGCCTATCGCATTAACCGGGTCTATTTAATTCAAAAAGACGTCAAACTCGTCGATGTTCCGCACTAGGAGGGGCCATGTTTCCGTATTCTATGATTTTCGCTAAACTGGGTCTGGGACTATTGGCCCTTATTTTACAGATTAATCTCTTGGGCAAGCGCAATCTGGCACCGACGTCGGCTTTGGATCAGATACAGAATTACGTTCTCGGCGGCATTATCGGCGGCGTCATCTATAATGACACGATCAGTATTTTTCAGTTTCTCATGATCATGGTCGTCTGGACGATTCTGGTCATGACTTTGAAATACTTAAAATCTGTCAGCCGTCTTATTCGCATCCTCGTCGACGGCAAACCGGTCATCCTCATCGAACAAGGGGAACTTCAGACGGAAACCTGCCTGCGTTCTGGCATCCAGGCCTTTGAGTTACAGATGAAGCTGCGAGCCATGGGAGTCCAGCGCATCCAAGACGTCAAGCGGGCTGTCCTCGAACAAAATGGTCAGTTGACGGTCGTTCAAATGGGGGAAGACAACATCCGCTTTCCCATCATTGCCGACGGTCAGATCAATACCGACGTCTTGGTGCTGATCGACAAGGATTCGGAATGGCTCACGCAGGAATTGACCCGCCATGGCTATGAGCCGCGGGATATCTTTTTAGCCGAATACCTCGACGGAGAGGTCATCCTCTACCCCTATCCGCCCAATTCCCATGATTAATCGCAGGCACGATGGTTTTTCTTTGAACCGTCGTGCCTATTTTTTTGTCGATTTCTGATTATTGATGCCTTAAGACTATTGACTTTTTGGATACCTGGATTATAATAATAAAGTAGTTTGAATTACAACTATTTAGTTTGAATTAAAACCAATAAAGGAGAGCATGACATGGATCAAGAAGCCCTGCATATTTTATTATTAATCGGATTTCATCGTTCGAATCGGGAAATCAGTCACTATATCAAACAAGAAGGCCTCATGCCCGGTCAGCCTAAGATTTTAGAATACCTATGGTTCCATGACGGGGCCAGTCAGAAAGAAATCGGACAAGAATGCATCATCGATAAGTCGACAGTGACGAGCCTTTTGAAGCGGATGGAAAAACTGGAACTCATCCGAAAAGAACCCCGTCCCGATGATCAGCGCGGCGTCTCTATTTTCATGACCGAAAAGGGCCGGGAAAAAGCTAAGCGTATCCGCGAAATCATCTACGGTCTCGACGACTTCATGTGGCAGGGCATTGAGCCGGAAGAACGGCAGCGATTCATGGAAACCTTTCGTAAAATCATTAAAAATCAAAAGAAATGGGGAGATTAATTTTGCGTCACATGCACTATAAAGGAATTCGGATTCCTGTATTTATCTTAAGTATTTTAATAAATGCCTTGGGCATCGACCTCATTATCGTTGCCGGATTCGGGTCATCGCCCATATCAAGTGTTCCTATCGTCATCAGCCTGTATTCGAATTGGACCTTTGGTCAGATAACTTTTTTTGCGAATATCTTGTTTATTGCTGCTCAAATCGCTTTGCTGCGGCGGCAATTCCATCCTATAGAAGCCCTTCAGTTGGGTATCAGCGTTATTTTCAGCGTTGCCCTCGACCTGTATATGCCTTTTTTGTCGGTGCTTCAGGGCCATTCCTGGCCTCTGGCAGGAGTGATCCTGCTCATCGGTTGTGCCGTCCTGGCCTTCGGCATCTGCCTGGAGGTGGCCTCGCAGGTTCTCATGGTTCCCGGTGACGGCATCGTAAAAGCCATTGCTCAAACTGCGAATATCCGCATGGGTACGGCCAAAGTGGCCTTCGATTCGACACTGGTCGCCATGGCCTTGGGCCTATCCCTTTTCTATGGCGGTGCTCAGACCTTTGCGGCTATCGGAGTTGGGACCATCGTATCGGCCATGACCGTTGGGAGACTCGTTAATTTCTTCAACCGCCGCCTGTTCTTTATTGAACGGTTGGCCCGTCTGTCGTTAGAAGATCAAAACGAAAGTCCCGTGGCCTTGGCGAAAGAAGCTTCGTAAGGCATGACGGGAGTTACGCAAGGCGAAGCCGTTTCCACAACGTAAAAAAAGAGGCTCGGCACCATGAGGATGGGACGAGCCTCTTTCTTATATGGAGGATTTTGGTTATTCATGCGCTGTTTCTGACGCCGTTTTTTGAGGGACGCTTTCACGGACAATCAGTTCGGTCCCGGTGGCTATGTTGCGCGGCGTTGCTTTGGGATTGCGAATGCGCCAGCGGAGGGTCTCCACGGCTGATTTACCCAGATTTTCACAGGGGACTTCGATGGAACTCAAAGGCGGCTGCGCATATTCGGCCAAGGGAATGTTGTCAAAACCGATGATGGAAATGTCTTCCGGAATGCGCAGACCTCGTTGCTGCAGGGCTCTCATGGCTCCCAAGGCGATGAGGTCATTGTCGGCGATAAAAGCCTCGGGAAGGGCACAGCCTCGTTCTAAAACAGCATTCATATCCTGTTGAGCTGCTTCGATGGACGGCGACAGCTCATAGACCTTGGTGGCGTCCAGCTTTTGATGGAACTGATTCATAGCGTAGGTATAGCCCAGGTAGCGCATTTCAAAATTCGTGATCGGAACCGAGCTTTTCAGGTAGCCGATATCCTTCAGTCCTTGATCATGAAGGTAGTGAACGGCCTGCCATACGCCGTCTAAATTATGGATGGATACCATATCGAGAGGGGAAGCCGTCAGTTCATTGTCGAGGACGACGATGGGAAGGGGGGCGTCCTTGACGAGAGGCAAGTCGTCATGTTCCATTTCAGTACCCAGCATCACGATGCCCGATGATTGCGCAGCCGCCGCTTCGGCAATGCACGACGCCAGTTGATCCTGACCGTCGCAGTAGGTGATGGTCAAGGTGTAGTGATGGGCCCGGGCCGCTTTTTCGACGGCGACGACGAGGCGGGTGAAGAATTGGGTACTGGTGATGATGCTGCCTGATTTACGGTAGATTAAAAAATTGATGACGCCTTGAGGGGCAGCGGCCTTTTTGTTCGTCGTGCCGCGGTACCCGAGGCGGTTGGCCAGGTTCAATACGGCAAGACGCGTTTCTTCGTTGACGCCGGGGCGCCCATTCCCGTCGGCATCCCCATCATTGATCTGGCCGTCGTCGGCGGTGTACCGACGTTTCGTCAAGTATTCGACGCCATCATGGATGAAATTGTCGTCGAAAAATATACGCTTGCCGAAGAAATCAAAGAAACGAATCCCGCAATCTTAGAACATTTACGGGATACCTTGAAAGGTGCCGAAGAAGACTTTATTCCCCATGTGGATTTAAAGAAAGAATCGGCGCACGTTAAATTTGCCGTACGGACCGGTGAATTTTCCTACTATCCCAACGTCATTTTGCAGGCCGGTGTCTGCTTTTGATGACGATATAAAAAACTTCAGGAACAGATAAGTCTAAAGAAACCTCTGAAAGTTAGCATGATGAAAATCTAACTTTCGGAGGTTTTTTTGCGTTGTATCGGCCCGGGCGAATGGGCAGGGGATACAGAGGCGCTTATGTCTTAAAGGCCATATAAAGCCATTTTCTCCATCGTTTTGGGGACTGAAGACGGCGACTGATGTTGGGGTGCGATTCAATCAAAGCCATCTTTCTTGTGAAAACCAGATTATATTTTTTAAGAAATCCGCTATTAATATGTAAAGAATATTGATAAAAAGAGCTTTATATCTTGCTTTTAATGCATAACAAAAATAAAAACATATGAAAAAAGAAAGAATGTTGACTTTTGCATAGTTTGAATGTAGTATAGTTATTGTAAAAACCAAGTAAACGAAGATAAATAAAGGAAAACAATAAAAACGAAAGTGGTTTATTGATGGAAAGGAAATGGGCGTATGTCAGACATAAAGTATTATTTGGCTGTGGATATCGGCGCTTCGAGCGGTCGGCATATCCTTGGATGGGTTGATAAGGGCAAGATTCGCATTGAGGAAATTTACCGCTTCGAGAACAAGCTTGTAAAACGGAATGGCCATCTTTGTTGGGATCTTGAGCATCTCTTTCATGAGGTCGTTGAAGGGCTTAAGAAATGTAAAGAACTTGACCGCATTCCCGAGAGTGTCGGCATTGATACCTGGGGTGTTGATTTTGTTCTCCTCGATAAGGACGGCCATGTCATCGGCGATACGGTTGCCTATCGCGACGGACGTACAAAGGGGATGGATGAGGAAGTTTATAAGACGATTTCCGAAGCGGAACTTTACAGTCGCAATGGCATTCAGAAAATGATGATTAATACCATCTATCATTTAATGGCTATCAAAAAAGAAACACCGGAAATACTGGACAAGGCAGAACGTTTTCTGATGATCCCGGAATATCTTAATTATCGATTGACGGGGATTGCCATGAATGAATACACTAATTCAACAACATCACAACTGATTAATGCAAAAACACAGGATTGGGATTTTGAACTCCTTAAAATGCTGGGCCTGCCGACAAAAATTTTTGGTGACATCCATATGCCGAAGACGCTGGTCGGCCCCCTTTCAAAAGAAATGGAAGCGTGCGTCGGATTCACGACCCATGTTGTCCTTCCGGCCACCCACGATACGGGTTCGGCAGTCATGGCAGTCCCGACGAATTCCGATGACAGCATTTATCTGAGTTCGGGAACCTGGTCGCTCATGGGAATTGAACGCCTGATTCCGGATTGTACCGAAATGAGTCGAAAGCATAATTTTACGAATGAAGGCGGATACCATTATCGCTATCGCTATCTCAAGAATATCATGGGAATGTGGATGATGCAGAATCTGCGCCGCGAGTTTAAGCATCCGTACACCTTTGATGAACTTTATGAACTCGCCCATATCGGCCGCTATTTTACATCGACAGTTGATGTAAACGACAGCGCTTTCCTGGCCCCGGACAGTATGATAAAAGCCTTGCAGGAGTATTGTGAAAGAACGAATCAGGAAAAACCGGAAACGGAATGTGAACTCCTGTATTGTGTCTATCGGAGTTTGGCAAACTGCTATGCCAAGACCGTTGCCGAAATCGAGGAAGTCACGGGCCGTACGTACGATACGATTCATGTTGTCGGCGGCGGTTGTCAGGATAAATTCTTGAATCGGATGCTTGCCGAGGCGACGGGGAAAACGGTTTTTGCCGGGCCCGTAGAAGCGACGGCTATCGGCAATATCATGGCTCAGATGCTGGGTGCTAAGGTCTTTGAAGATTTAAAGGAAGCACGGCAGGTCGTAGCCAAGTCCTTCGATGTGAAGCGCATCGAAAATCAATTCGAGTAATTCCGGTTCCATAACCGGAGCGATTAAGATTTTGGAAATTATAAATATTATATATCAGGTGATGTACGTCACCTCAAGGTTACAGGCTTTATAGGAGGTTTTCATTATGTCGAGATTTGAAGAAGCAAAAGAAAGTTATGCATCGATGGGTGTGGATGTAGAAAATGCCTTACAGAAACTGCAAGATGTACGTATTTCCATGCATTGCTGGCAGGGCGACGATGTCTTAGGATTCGATTCGGACTCACTGACCGGCGGCATTGCAGCGACGGGCAATTATCCGGGCCGTGCACGCAATCCGGAAGAACTCATGCAGGATATCAAAAAGGCTTATTCTCTGATTCCGGCTAATCACAAATTGAACCTTCATGCTTCATACCGGATCACCGGTGAAAATATTGATCGTGATCAGATCGAGCCGAAACATTTCAAGGCATGGGTTGACTTTGCGAAAGAAGAAGGCATCGGCCTTGATTTCAACCCGACTTTCTTCAGTCACCGGAATGTTAAAGACAACATGACCCTTTCCAGCCCGGATAAGGATATTCGCGATTTCTGGATTGCTCATGGCAAAGCCTGCCGGAAGATTGCCAACTACTTTGGTGAAGAACTTGGCATCACGGCTCTGGACAATATCTGGATTCCCGATGGGACAAAGGATGTGCCGGCTGACCGTTTGGGACCTCGTCAGCGCCTCAAGGAATCTTTGGATGAAATCCTTTCCGTGAAATATGACCGTAAGAACATCGCCGACGCGGTGGAAGGAAAGGTTTTCGGTATCGGCGTTGAGTCGTACACCGTAGGCTCTCATGAATTTTATATGAATTACGCTGCCAAGCATGGCATCATGTGTCTCCTCGATACGGGTCATTACCATCCGACAGAAGTCGTTTCGGATAAGATTTCTTCGATGCTGCTCTTTAACGACAGTTTGGCCCTCCATGTGAGCCGCCCGGTCCGCTGGGACAGCGATCATGTTATCAAGTTCGATGATGAGCTCAAGGAACTGGCAACGGAGCTCGTCCGCTGTAATGCCCTCGACAAGGTGTTCATCGGCCTTGACTTCTTCGACGCCAGCATCAACCGTATTGCAGCTTGGGTTATCGGCATGCGCAACATGCAGAAAGCTTTGCTCTACGGCCTCTTGACACCGAACCGGAATCTTAAGGAAGCCCAGGATTCCGCTGACTTCACGCGTGTCCTGCAGCAGCTGGAAGAACTCAAGACCTTGCCCTTTGGCGATGTCTGGGCTGAGTTCTGCAAACGCAACGAGGTCCCCGTTGACGGTCAGTGGTACTCCGTCATTACGGATTACGAAAAGGACGTTCTGTCCAAGCGATAAGAGAAACTATAATTTGAAATAAAGAAGGAGTCTATCATGGATATCAAAGATTCAACATTTATGGAAGGTTTTAAGCGCCTGACGGCAGATGCATTTCAGAAAGGCTGGCATGAACGAAACGGCGGCAATTTGACGTATCGTGTCAAAACAGAAGAAGTCGACGCCGTCAAGGAATCGCTGCACGACGTGAAGGAATGGAACCCCATCGGCAATACCGTTCCCGGCCTTGCCGGCGAATATTTCCTGGTTACGGGAAGCGGCAAATATATGCGCAACGTCTCATTGGCACCGGAAGAAAACACGGCCCTCATCAAGATCGACGAAAAAGGCGAGAATTATGGCATTGTTTGGGGCCTGGTCCATGGAGGGCGGCCTACCAGTGAACTGCCGACTCATCTGGCAGCCCATGAACTGAAGAAAAAGATGACGAACGGGACGAACCGCATCATTTATCACGCCCACCCGACGAATCTCATTGCCCTGACTTTTGTCCTGCCCCTGAAGGATAAGGAATTCACTCGTGAGCTTTGGGAAATGGCCACGGAAGATCCCGTCATCTTCCCGGAAGGCATCGGTGTCGTGCCCTGGATGGTACCGGGCGGCAAGGAAATTGCCGACGCCTCGGTTAAACTGATGGAGAAATACCGCGTCGTCGTCTGGGCACATCATGGCCTGTTCGTTTGCGGCGATACCTTTGATGAAGCCTTCGGACTCATGGATACGGTTGAAAAAGCCTCGGAAATTTGTGTCAAAGTCTTATCGATGGGCGGTAAACAACAGACGATTCCTCGGGAGGGCTTTATACAGCTTGCTAAGGATTTCCATATTGATTTGAATACGGATTTATTGGATTAATCATTTTTATAAAGGGAGGAAAAGGCTATGTTAGGTGTAAAAGTCGATTACGAGATGTCTGCTTGGAAAAAGACCTTAATTGCCGGGCTCATCAGTTACATCGATGCCGGCTCCATCGTAGCAGGGGCTTCCGGACTGTCGATGTGGCAAGGCTATCTCGGCATGAGCAGTGTGCAGATGGGCCTTCTGGCTGCGCTGTCATCGAATACGGGAGGGGCTGCCATCGGGGCGCTGATCGGTGGTAAGATTTGTGATAAGTATGGCCGTAAATTCGTTTATAACTACGCACTTCTATTTTATATGATCGGCGTGGCGATGATTTGCCTGGCAACGAACTATCCCCTGTTCCTGCTCGGCTACGTCATTGTCGGGTTAATGGTCGGCGCCGATGTCGTCGCTTCATGGACCTTTATTGCGGAAGAAGCGCCGTCGAAAAATCGTGCCAAACACTGCGGCTCGGCACAGGTTGCCTGGATGCTCGGGCCTGTTGTCGTCTTTCTCGCATCCATTCCGCTCAATTCGATGTTCGGCCTTCTCGGTAACCGCATCATCTTTGCCCATTTGATCGTCGTTGCCGGCTGGATTTGGTATCAGCGTTTGAAGATGCCGGAATCGACGGAATGGACAGAAGCCCATAAACGGGAACAGGAACTTGCGGCAAAAGGCATTAAAGTTCGTAAGGTCCATTATGGCGATATTCTTCACGGTACCTGCCTCAAGACGGTGGTCATGCTCTGTGCCGTTTATACGCTCTGGAATCTGGCAGCCAGTACGAACGGATTCTTCATGCCTTATGTGTACGAACACCTCGGTAAGCTCTCGAACGCCATGTCTTTGTTCCTGACGGCCTTGAACTTTGCTGTTTGTATCTTGACGACCTTCATCTTTATGTATACAGGCGATAAATTTAATCGCCGCAAGGTATTTGGCATTTTTTCCGGTCTTGGTGTCATCAGTTGGTTCGTTTGGGCCCTGCCGGCGAACATGATGCAGATGTGGATGCTCTTCTTCTTCACCATTGTCTGGGGATTCTCGATGCAGCAGCAGTTCTATCAACTTTGGAGCTCCGAACTCTTCCCGGTCCGTTATCGGGCAACGGCACAGGGATTCACCTTCTTTGTCACGCGTTTCTCCGCCGCTGTTTGGGGCTTCCTCGTTCCTATCCTGATGGAAACGGTCGGTTTCCAGGTCGCCGCGATGATCATGATCGGATTCGTATTTATCAGCTGGGTTGCCGGTACGTTCTTTGGTTCCGATGCCCGCGGACTGACCCTTGATGAAATCACGAAACAGCGCTATGACCACGAAATCGATGAAAATGGCTGGTTTGTCAAACCGGTCGAACATAATGTCAATGCCATTCATCCGGTAGGAAAATGACAGTAGTTTGCATACGATTGAGGTGTAACATATAAGATGAAAAAGAGCCTTCGCCACTCTGAGAGAAATCCTTTTGTCGGGCAAGAGGAGAAGGGAGAGACGGAGGTTCTTCTCGGTTTGAATTGTTATTGAAGGGTAAGGGAGGTTTTTTTGATGGAACGTTTTGCATGGAAAGCGACAGTCAAAGAGGGAAAACTCGATGAATATAAATATCGTCATGCCCATATTTGGCCGGAAATGAAGAAGGTACTGAAGGATGCCGGTATTTCAAACTATACGATATGGAATGTCGGAAATGAACTGTTCGGATATTTTGAATGCGAAAAAGGGGTGGCTTATGCCGAAGCCTATCAGGCCAAGAGTGCTGTCGTTGACAAGTGGAATGAGTACATGAAGGATGTCATGGTTATGGAAATGGATCCAACGACGGGGGCACAGCCGAAGATGCAGCAGGTATTCTTCCTGCCTTGAAATCGTTTCCTAAAAATAAAAAACGAATTTCTTATGGACATGAAATGACCTCCTAAGATTAGATCAGAACGTCTAATTTAGGAGGTCGTTTTTTGTAAATCAGCCTTTGTCAGACGATTAAGTTAATCTGTTTATCTGCCAGAAATTCCTGCCATTCCTTAGAAGGCGGAACATCGGTGACGAGGGTGTCGATGCGTTCGAAATCATCACATTTAACAAACGCCGTTTTGTCAAATTTCGAATGGTCGACCAATAGGATCGTATTGCGGGCCTGCTGCATCATGATGCTCTTGACGCGGCTTTCGCTTTCGTTGGATTCCATAATGCCCTTGTTCAAGTCGATGCTCTTACAGCTGATAAAGGCAAAATCGACGTAGTATCGGGTAAGTGTTTCACAGGCTATGGAATCTGTCAGAGCACAGGAGCTGTCGCGCATCGTGCCGCCTGTGCAGATCATTTTGAAGCCGCAGCCGATGAAATCGTTCATGAGACGGATGGAATTGGTAACGACCGTGATATTACGCTGATTCTGAAGGCGCTGCAAGAGTGCTTGGCAGGTCGTGCTGGAATCCATCATGATTGTGTCTCCATCGTGGATCAGGCTTGCGGCTTTGTCGGCGATGAGCAGTTTGCTTTCATTGTTTATGGAGCTGCGACGCGTATAAGAAAGTTCATCACTCGTGCTTTCCGTTATCACGGCACCGCCGTAACTGCGGCTGAGCAACTCCTGGCTTTCCAGTTTTTCCAGGTCGCGGCGGATTGTTTCTTCGGTTACTTTGAATAACTTAGCAAGTTCTGAGACGTAAACTTTGCGGTCAATTCGAATCTTTTCCATGATTTTTTGTCTGCGTTCTAATCCCAGCATGATAAGCTCCTTCTTTCTCTTGTTGTCTGTTATCTTTTTCTATTTCCCAATGATTCGCTCTTATTATAGGGCAATTTGGGGATCAATACAATAGAAACAGATAAAAATAGACGTTTGATTTGTTGGATGTTGTCTTTCGGTTCACTTGAAAAGGAAGGTGTCTTCATAAAAAATGAGCGAAAGTACCCTGATGAGAGGAGCTGTTTGACTACGCCCATGCAGGGTATAAAAAAAAGGCTTTTTCGGAGAACATAGATTTTGAATTTATTCGTATGGGAGGGAGCAAGGTGTTTTCAAGAAGGGCAGCGTGGTAGAATAGATAGGAGATCGGAAGGGGCCCCTGCGAATATATTGGCAGCGACGTTATCCGAATAGAAATCTCCATAAAGTTTTTGTGAGACGTCCGAATTCATGATATAACTAAAGGTATTTGATGTTTCGTGACCCTACATACACGTGACTTATTCTCTGTAAAGGAGGTATGGCAATGATAGATTTACAAGAACGGAAAAAAATCTGGCAGCGCTTCATCGAAGAGGGCATCTTGAGTAAACAATTGCCTCCGCTTATTGCCCGTTCATGGCAGGATTGCCGCAAGAAGGGAATCGATCCGTGGCACCGAAAAAATCTGCCCGTTGATTTAGAAAATCTAAATAGAAGCCGTCAAAAAAACAGATTATTGTTGCAAGTTGCCGGACCCATTATGCAAAGTGTCCATGAAATTGTCAGGGAATCCCATTCTCTCTTGGCGTTAATGGATAGTGCCGGCTGCGTGCTGCGTACCATTGGCGATGATACGATTTTGCAACATTCAGAAAATATTTTTTTTCATCCCGGTTCTGTGTGGAGAAATGATTCTGTCGGCACGAATGGTCCCGGGCTGGCCCTGGAATATGACAGGCCCGTACAGCTTATCGGCGCAGAGCATTATTGCGCTGACCAACATAACTGGAGCTGTTCAGCAGCACCCATCCACGGGAATGACGGACAGGTGATCGGCGTTCTGGATCTTTCGGGCAGTGCGGCTGCCGCTCATCCCCATACCTTAGCCTTGGTGGTAGCCTGTGCCTTTAGTATCGAACAGACCTTGCGTTCTTATCATCAAAGCCATTTCATGAAAGCAGCCGCCAATGGCCTGCCGGAATCCATTCTTCTTTTAAATGATACCTTGAAAGTACGCTGGGCCAATGCCACGGCCTATCGTGAATTGGGCGTATCTCATAAGGAGCTGTCAGCCCTCGATTTCCGCCGTGTCCTGCCTCAAATCGACTGGCCTGCCATGCAGTCCGATACGGTGAGTGACAGCCCCTTGTATATGGATGATCTGGGCGTCGTTCTAGCCAAGAAAACACGTCACTTCAGTGCTACCTTATCCAAAACCTGCGATGCTACGGGACAAACTTATACGCTCATTCTGCGAAGACAGGAACACTTATTTCGGTCCGTTAACCGTGTAGCCGGCAATCAAGCAAACTATACCTTTCAAAATATTTATACGGCGGACCCCGCTATGTCTGAAGTCATTGATAAAGGCCGTCAATATGCCTACTATGACAGCACCATCCTTATTGAAGGGGAAAGTGGGACCGGGAAAGAACTCTTTGCCCAGGCCATCCATGCCGAGAGCCCCAGGCATAAAGGGCCTTTCGTTGCCGTGAATTGCGCATCATTGCCTCGAGATTTAATTGAAAGCGAATTATTCGGCTATGAAAAAGGGGCATTTACCGGGGCCCTTCGAGAAGGGAATCCGGGCAAGTTCGAACTGGCTGATCACGGGACTCTCTTTCTCGACGAAATCGGTGAAATGCCTCTGGAATTCCAAGCCAAGCTGCTCCGGGCTGTAGAGACGCTTTGCATTCGCCGTATCGGAGGCAAAGAAGAGAAAAAACTCGATGTCCGCGTTATTTCTGCGACCAATCGCTGCTTGGAGTCAGAAGTCGCAAAGGGAACCTTCCGCGGCGATTTATACTATCGATTGAACATTCTCAAACTGTCAATCCCGCCGCTCCGCAACAGACCGAACGATATCAGCTACTGTGCCAACCTGTTCTTGAAGCGCTTTAATACACGCTATCCCGAACGGACTCGCCAATTATCTCCGGAGGCATTGAAGTCTCTTCTGGAATATTCTTGGCCCGGTAATGTCAGAGAACTGCAAAATTGTATTGAACGAGCTTTCTACACCAGCTCATCGGCGATCATCATGCCCCATGACCTGGCTCTTCGCGACAGGCAGCCGGCAGATGATATCCGACGATTGAACCCTCCTGTTGATGGGACAAATGCGGCAGAAAAAGCGGCACTCCTGCACTGTTTAGAAACTGCTTTTGGGAACGTATCAGCTGCTGCAAGTTCTTACGGAGTAAGCCGAGCGACTTTTTATCGCCTCTGTCATCGCCATGGAATTCGGCCTAAAGAAATCCGACGGCACCACCCGTAATCGACCTTGAAAATGTCTCAAAAATCTCAAAAAATCTCAAAAATTCTCAAAAATTCTCAAAAATTCTCAAAAATTCTCAAGACATTTGAGACTTTTTGAGATTTTTTTCTTTTTGTTTATCCTAAAGAAGTTCGTTAAAAAATATAATAACGCATAAACTAGCCAATATAGTGATTTTATCTGTATTTCTGCCTTTAATTGGCACGGTAATTACATATATATTAATGAAAATAATTTATACAAGTTGTAGGAGGAATGCAAGATGGCAAATAAGATCACTTTAAATGAAACATCATACTTTGGTAAGGGGGCTATTCAGGAAATCGTCACAGAGGTTAAAAACCGCGGCTGTCAGCATGTTACGGTCATTACCGACAAGGATTTAATGAAATTTAAAGTAGCGACAAAGATTACCGATCTTTTCGATGCAAATGGCATCCAGTATACGGTTTATGATCGGATTAAGCCCAATCCGACCATTCAAAATGTTCAGGACGGCGTAGCTTTTTGTAAAGATGCAAAGACCGATATTATCATCGCTGTCGGCGGCGGAGCAGCTATGGATACGGCAAAGGCGATTGCCATCATTTTGACGAATCCGGAATTTGCCGATGTCAGAAGTCTTGAAGGGGCGTCGCCTACTAAGAACAAGTGCTTGCCGATCATTGCCGTTTCAACGACGAGCGGAACGGCAGCTGAAGTTACGATTAACTATGTCATTACAGACCCTGAAAAGCATCGTAAATTTGTCTGCTGTGATCCCCATGATATTCCTGTCGTAGCCGTCATTGATCCGGATATGGTGGCCTCCATGCCTAAAAAACTTTGTGCGGCTACCGGCATGGATGCCTTAGTTCACGCCATTGAAGGATATATTACCAAGAATGCTTGGGAAATGACGGATATGATGCACTTGAAAGCCATTGAAATCATTAGCAAATGGCTGCGTAAATCTGTAGAAGGGGATATGGAGGCTCGAGAAAAAATGGCCCTTGGCCAATACATTGCCGGTATGGGATTTTCTAACGTCGGCCTTGGTATCGACCATTCCATGGCCCATCCGTTAAGTGCTTTTTATGATATTCCTCACGGCGTGGCCTGTGCCATCCTCTTAGCACCTGTTTTGACCTTCAATGCGTCCGCAACGGGGGAACGATATCGTGAAGTTGCTCGGGCAATGGGCGTTGCCGGCGTTGACGAAATGAGTCAAGACGAATATCGTAAAGCCGCCATTGATGCTTGCCAACAATTAGCAGACGATGTCGGTATTCCTCGAAAACTTTCCGACCTTGGCGTTCAGGAAAAAGACATCGATTTCTTAGCTGATTCGGCCATGGCAGATGCCTGCACGCCCGGAAATCCGAGAGATGTCGAAAAGTCCCAAATTGTAGATCTCTATAAGTCGATTCTCTGATATAGCGCACTATCAGACATAGAAAAAAATTACTCCCTTTTTAGTGGACCGGTAACTAAGTATATCCTGTTCACCTGGAAGGGAGTTTTCTTTTGGCACAAAAGGAAAGGTCGTTGGTATTCGCCATGAATCACTCATCAATAAGTCTTTTTCGCATAGGAATATTTGATGGTTTGCGCAGCTCCTTCTTTTTGGCAGGGCCCGTTTACAGGCTATTTTTGGGGATAGAGTCGATAGACGGTTTCTAAGAATTTCTGGCTGGCTGCCGAAAAGGCAGGATAGCGTTTCCAGGCCAGGTAATGACTGGTTTTTATGGGCGGATCGAGGGGGCGAAAGGCGACGGCCGGGTCGATGGTCGGCGACAGGAGGTCGCGGATGATGAGGACCAGACCCGGGGTATAGAGGGCAAAGGGGACGGGGGTCCCGTTCATGACGTTGTAGGTGGCGATGATGTCCAATTGGTCGGAAACGGGCTTTGCCCAATCGAAGAGCATTTGGCGAATCCCTTCTCGTTGGGCAATGACCAAGGGGCGGCGGCAGATGTCTTTTGGGGTGACGGCTGTTTTTTTTGTCAGGGGATCGTCGCTTTTCATGAGCAGGCCCCAAAGGGAGACATCGGGCAAGGGATGCGATCCATACGTTGCCTTGTCCGGCCGGTCGAGGAGGACGATGAAATCCAAGCTGCCGTGGTCGAGGCGTTCGATGATATCGGGCGCATCGCCGACATGGAAGGAAAAACGGATTTGCGGATACTGCTGATGAAGGGTTGATGCCGCTTCAAGGACGCCTTGACGCGGGGTACCGCCAATGGCGACGGTGCCGGTAATATCCTGGTCCGTTGAAGCGATTTCCTGCTCCGTCTTTTCAAGGAGGGCGACGATTTCCTCAGCTCGTTTTCGCAGCAAGATTCCGTCGGCCGTCAGGGTGATGCGCCGCTTTCCCCGTATTAAGAGCTGTTTTCCCAGTTCCGCTTCCAGTTCCATCAACTGCTTAGAAAGAGAGGGTTGGGCAATGTGCAGGGTTTCAGCGGCACGGGTAATGTTTTGTTCTCTGGCCGTGGCCAGAAAATAACGTAAGACGCGAATATCCATGAGAGTCTCCTTTCTTTTTTTTCAGGTTCATTGTAGCATGAGGTATCATTGCTGTAAACTATGATAATGATAGTTTATAGGTCTTTGCTATGAATCACTGACAGCACTATAATGAGTGTCGTTAGGAGGAGACCTACTATGGAAGAAACAAATACAATGCATCACGTACATCCAAAAATGTTTAAAATCGACATGCTGCACGGTTCACTCTGGGATAAAATCCCTCTCTTTGCCTTGCCTGTAGCAGCAACGGTCATTTTGGAACAACTTTTTCTGGCATCTGATTTGGCCGTTGTCGGTCATTCCAGCGGTGCCGCCAATACGATTGCCGTCGCCGGCATCGGGGCTAATATCCCCATTATCGGCTTAATTCTAAACCTTTTTATCGGATTGGCTCTTGGTGTCAACGTCGTCATCGCCAATGCCATCGGTCGTAAGGACAGACTGACCGTAACCCATACGGTACATACGGCCGTCGTCATGGCCCTGGTCATCGGCGTCGCCGTAGCCCTCATCGGAGAAGTCGTGGCGGCACCGCTTCTCGGTTCGCTCAATGTCCCCGATGACGTCTTGCCGTCGGCAGTGCTCTTTTTACGAATTTATCTCTTGGGACTGCCGGTCATCATGCTGTACAATTTTGAATCGTCCATCTTTCGCAGCGTTGGCGATACGCGTATGCCTTTAAAGGTCCTCGTCGTATCGGGACTGGTAAATGTAATCCTCAGTCTGTTTTTTGTCGCCGTCCTCGATTTGCATGTCGCCGGTGCCGCCTTGGCTACGGTGATGGCCAACGCTGTCAGTGCCGGCGTCTTGTTCCGCCTGTTGATGCGGCCCAACCGTTACATTCAGCTGAAGGTCAACGATATCGGCATTCATTGGGACTGCGTCCGTTCGGTTATCGCCATTGGCCTTCCGGCAGGCGTTCAAAGCGGCGTATTTACCTTAGCCAACATCGTTATCCAGGCCGCTATCAACAGCTTGGGGACGAATGCCATCGCTGCTTCGGCTGCAGCCTTTAACCTTGAAATGATTACGTATGATCTGCTTAATTCCTTCAGCCAGGCCTGCACGACCTTTGTCGGGCAGAACTATGGTGCCGGTCAGCTTGACCGCTGCCGCCGCATTTTTAAGATTGCCCTCTTCGAAGACATCATCGCTTCTGTCGCCGCCGTTTTCTTGATTTTCTCGTTCGGCCCCTTTCTGTTATCCCTTTTCTCGCCGGATCCGGCCGTCATTGAACTCGGCATGCTGCGCTTGAAGATGATCTTCTTTGCCTATGTGTTCACCGTTTTATATGAAAATATGTCCGGTTATATGCGAGGTTTCGGTATTTCCTTACTGCCGGCAGCCGTTACGACTGTCAGCATCTGCGGCAGCCGTCTCTTTTGGATTTTTGCCGTCTTTCCTCGGTACCATGACTTTTACTGGATCATGATGGCCTATCCGGTCAGCTTGGCCGTCACCGCCGTCCTTATTTTTGCCCTGCTCTTATGGTATCGTCCGACACACCGCTTAGGACATGGGACGGAAAAACTGGCTTATGAAGGCTGAGTAGAACCGATATGAGCTATTCATGATGTTGAGGAATGAAAATACCTACGTAAAGCTTATAGAAAAGACGCGTAAGACGAATTGTTATTATGCGTCTTTTTCTCGTAGGATAAGAATGTAAGCTGTCATTCATGACAAGGGACTTTAATATAAATCTTGAGTTTTTTGCAAATACGGAGTAGCCGGCGGATTACTTTAGAATCCGGTGCCGTTAAGTACGGGCTTTCTTCGTCGAAGGAGTGATATTGTTGTGCTGCTTATTTCCGGAGGGGAGACGATTCTACGCTGCGTAGGTAGTATTATTGCCCCTTTTATTTTAAGATAATCATAGTAACGGAAAGAGGTGTAATGTATGAACTATATATCAGGAACGATGTTGAAAGAACTGCGTGAAAAAAGGAATCTCACGCAAAAAGAATTAGCTGAGAAACTGCGTATCAGCGACAAGACGATTTCAAAATGGGAGACCGGGAAGGGCCTGCCGGATATTACCTTGGTAGCCCCCTTAGCGGAAGCCCTCGGTATTTCGGTGGCAGAACTCTTTGCCGGTGAATATGCCGTCAATGATAACCGCTCGGCCAATGTGAAAAAACTTAAGTTTTACGCTTGTCCCATTTGCGGCAATAGCATCACAACCTTCGGCGAAGGCGATTATAATTGCTGCGGCGTCAAATTGCCGGTCCTTATGGTGGAAGATGCTTCTTCAGCTCATCAAATCAATTATGACATGATCGAGCATGAGTTTTTCGTCCACATCGACCATCCCATGACTAAGGAGCACTATATTTCCTTTATGGCCTATGTGACGGCCGACCGCTATACCCTGGTCAAGCTCTATCCCGAGCAGGAAGCGCAGTGCCGATTCATGAGCCGGGGCCATGGCTTTATCTATGCCTACTGCAATCGCGACGGCTTGTTCAAGATACATGTCTAGTGAAGTTGTTTTTTCTGTCCTTGACCTCCTTAGGGTTAGCCCTAAAAAGTTAACCCTAAGGAAACCTTTGTTTCGGCAAATTTGTACGTATATTTACGACTCTGTGTTATTTGTGTTATGATAAAAGCAATAAAAGTTATGATACGTATTTGTTTTTATCATGGAGGTAACGATGAGCAAACTGGATTTATTTAAAGAGCATCTGGATGAAAGAGAGTATCGCTATCGCGAGCTCACTGATGATGAGGGCGTGACGCGGGCTTTTATTGCGCAACACGAGATTAAAAACAATCAGATACTTACGGTGGTTTATGAATTTTCCGAGGAAGAGACCTTTGTAGACCTGGGCATTCTTGATATTGCCAAGATAGAAGATCCTTCAAAGCGAGAAGCCCTATTGGATTTAATCAATGAACTTAATCAGGGGTATCGATTTGGTAAGTTTTTTGTCAGCGATGAAGGCGATGTCGTCATGCGATGGTCGCTGTTTATAAAGGACCACTTTGATCCCGCCGTGCTTCTGGATATGGCTTTTATGCTCGTAGGAACTATAGAAGAAGAGTATCCTAAATTTATGAAAATTCAATGGACATAAAGATAACATGCCCTTCTGACTAGGGGGTTCATGTTCAATCTATTGTTCCATCGAGACAGATTGTTTTAGATGACTGTCTCGTTAAATTGGTTTTACCATTCTTGCCCGTCTCCTGAGCGGGACGGAGGAACGGTATGCCCGGGCCAAAGAGGCTCTGCAGTATATCTTCAATCATATTGTAAGTAAAAATGGGATTTATCATACCTGTTGAATTGACAATTGGGCACGACGGAGCTTTGGGCTCAGGTCGTGCCTTCTTTTCTTACTCGGATTCTTCTGCAAAGGGGCTGTTCATCAGCTGCTGCAGCTGTTTGAAGTTCTCTGGGAAGGCATCGTTGCCGTAGATTTCTAAGGCTTTATGGTTATTGGAAAAACGGATGGATAATTCCCATTGCTCTCCATCATTGGCGTAGGACTCATAGGCTGTCTCCCAGTCCTCTATATGAAGAGCTTCGATTTTTTCTAAGAACTCAGCTTTTGACATCTTTTCCCGGGGAATGCCGTCGTTGTCGTTGGGAAAGGGCCGGCGTTTCTTCGTATATATGGCCTTGTCATCACGGAAGCGGACGGTCGTTACTTCGTGGCCGCTGAAATAGCTGCCGGCGGAAAATATGACGGTTTCGATGTAAGGGATATGTTTGATAAATGTTTTTCCCACCTTTTTTTGCTTCATAGTTCCTCCTTCTTTCTGAAATGCGACTTTTCTTTTTATTTTACCACCGAAATGGTTTTGAGAAAGCATGTCGGATGGGTCTGGCGATGAGGTAAGGAGGACCAAGACGGTACATTCGATGCTCCTATTTGCGGCGTTATCTTTGTCATATAAAGTATATATATGATATAATAAAATAAATCTAACATATATACAAAAGATGGCCGACGTGAGCCTTGTCGGTTGGAGGGAGCAAGGATTATGAAGAAGAAATGCAGTAGTTGCGGGAAGAAAAAGAAGGTTGTCCGTTTTGATGGGGCGGTATGGTGCAAGTCCTGTGTTTGGCATGAACTGAAAGCGCGCAGTGCTGCGGATGTGAAAGCAGACTCCGTCGAAGAAGTGAAAGCACCCGACACCATGGAAAACAGGACGGCTGCGGAAGAACTGCAGGACATCAAGGATGCCGTAAAGGGCTTGGCAACCAAGCAGAATCTGATTAAAGCAGGCACGTGTGCCGTCGGTGTCTTTGTCGTCGGCATGATTGCCGTCCATTTTGGCGCCGACCAGATGGTCTATCGTTGGCTGAATCCTTGGGCTCCGTTTTAAAGAGAACGCCGATCATCGTGAGATGGTCGGCTTTTTTATATCATGATTGGAGATGGGGATGCCCTTTCTTGGAAAATAAAAAAAGTCCCACCCGCAGTGCGTTTCCGCCTTATGCGTGGTGGGCTCTATCAACTATAGTATATCAAACTTTAGGAAAAAAACAAGGGGCATAGACGTATAGGAACCGCGTCAGCTTGATTCGGATAAGGCGGGATTCTTTTGATGTAATTTAAATTGTGCAGAGCCATAAAAAATGACCTCCCGGAGTTCGTCTTTCAAAACGGACGTTAGGAGGTCATTTTCTTTTCTGTTAAGGCTGCACGTTAAGCCTGTTTTTTGATGCGGCAGGCGACGCAGTAGATGACGGCGCACAGGCCGAGATAGGCCAGGATGCCGAGATAGGTAGCGCCCGGCGTGGTGACCCAGTCTTTTAAGAACCAGTCGACGCCGCCGATGTGGAGGACGGCGCTGATGAGGCTGCCGATAGCACCGCCGGCAACGAAGCCCGAGGCGATGGTGCTGCCTTCACTGAGGCGGAGTTCATTTAAGGCTTCGTCTTTGCTGCTGTGGGAGACGAAGTAAGAGACTAAACCGCCGATGAGGACCGGCGTGTTGATTTCCATAGGAAGGTACGCGCCGAGGGCGAAGGCCAACGGCGGAACTTTCATCATCCACAGGATAAAGGCGAAGAAGGCGCCGGCCATGTAGAGCGGCCAGGGAGCGGCACCGCCGTCCATCATCGGTTTGACGATGGCGGCCATGGCGTTGGCCTGAGGAGCGGCTAAGGCACCGGGGCCGGTGTAGCCGTAGGCGTGGTTCAAGAGGAAGATGACGCCGACGGAGACGAAGCTGGTGACGATAATGGAGACGATTTGCCACTGCTGCATTTTCTTCGGCGTAGCGCCCGTGAGGTAGGCCACTTTGAGTTCCGACATGAAGTTGCCGGCAACGGCCAAGGTGGCGCAGAGGAAGGCGGCCATCATGAGGATGGCGATGATGCCGGAACTGCCGCTCATGCCGGCGTTGCCCATGAGGACGGCCGATACGATGATCATGAAGATGGTCATGCCCGAGACCGGTTCATTCCCCGTAAAGGCGATGGAACTGATGCCGACGACGGAGAGCATGAAGGAAAAGATGATGATGATGGCACCGGCCAGAAGGGTCTGGGTGATGTTCTGGGAGCAGGTGACATGGAAGAAGAGGATGAATAAGGCATCCATGGCTAGCGTCCCGGTGACGATCTGGCTCATGGGCATATCCTGTTGGGTACGAAGAAGATCCGTTGCCGAAGAGCCCTTCGATGAGAACATATCCACGGCAGCTCTTTTCATGACCCGGCCGACGACGCCCGACATGGAGATGAGGCCGATGATGCCGGCCATGGCCAGCATGCCGATGCCGATGTGGCGGACGTACTGGGAGAAGACGTCGTCAATGGAGGCATTGGCCAAGAGAACGGACTGGCCGCCGATGAGCATGACGTGGTCACCGCCGAGATAGTAGACGACAGGGATACAGACGAACCACGAGAAGAAGGAACCGGCGGCAATGATGGCGGCGTAGCGAAGGCCCGTGAAGTAGCCGATGCCGAGGAGGGCTGCGTCGTTGTCGAGGCTGAAAGCCAATTTGTATTTATCGGCTGCCGCCTGGCCCCAGGAAAAGGTCAGGGTCGACAAGACTTCCTGCCACCAACCGAGGCTGTTGAGGACGAAGTCGTAGGCCATGGCCAAGAGGCCGCTGAAGACCATGACTTTAGCCTTGGAGCCTTCGTTGCAGCTCAAGACTTCAGCAGCGGCCCGCCCCGACGGGAAGGGATAGGCTGCGTCCATTTCTTCGCAGAAGTAGCGGCGGAAGGTCGTGGCCAAGAGGACGCCGAGAACGCCGCCGAGAACGATGGGAATGACCATTTCGGCAAAGGATAATTGACTGTCAAGCTGCAAGATGAAAAGGGCCGGCAGGATGAACATGACGCCGCCGATGATGTTGGTACCGGCACTGGCAATGGCTTGGATGTGGACCGTTTCCGGGAAGGCGTTTTTGCGCTTGAAGAGAACGGCCATGCCCATAGCCAGGACCGAGACCGGGGCGAAGGCGTCGACGGTCTGGCCGATTTTCAGACACAGATAGCCGACGGCCAAGGCGAAGAGGGCGGCAAAAAAGAGCCCCCAGCCGACGACGTAGGCGTTGATTTCAACATAGTTTCTGTCCGGCGCCATGGGCGGGGCATAGTGTCGTCCGTCGGAATTTGGTGAAGACATAAAAAAGACCTCCTAAAAGTATAAAGTTTCATTGGCAAATCAAACGATTAACCCATTATAGACTCTTTAATTTTAGAAGAACGACGCTGGTCTGTCAACGATGGCTTTACGAGAATTTTACGGATAAAATTATATAATTAAAAACAATTCTTAATTGATAAATTTTTAATTATAGAGTATAATAGTGGACATAAGAGAGTCGCAATATGCGAATGCACTATTCTTACAGTCCTTATAAAGGAGGTTCTTCTATGAATATTGTAGTTTTAGTAAAGCAAGTTCCGGCAGTTTCTGAAATCGAAATTGCGCAAGATAATAACCTGGTCCGTGTCGGTGCTCCGTCGATGTTAAATCCCGTTGACAAGCATGCCATCGAAGCAGCGATTGCAGTCAAAGACGCAGTGGGCGGCACGGTTACCCTTATCACCATGGGCACGGCTCAGGCCGCGGAAGTCATGCGTGACGGCATCGCAGTCGGTGCTGATAAAGGCGTTCTCGTATCCGATGAACGCATGGCCGGGTCCGATACCTTAGCTACGGGCCTGATTTTAGCAAAGGCTATTGAAAAGATCGGCGACGTCGACCTGGTATTCACGGGCAAACGTTCGACCGATGGCGATACGGGCCAGATTCCTCCGGCCGTTGCTCAGTATTTGAACATCTCTCTCGTTTCCTATGCTGATTCCATCAATGTCGAAGGCTCGACGATTACGGCAACCCGCGCCAATCACGGCGGCGTTGAAACGGTTCAGGCCCAGTTACCGGCCGTCGTTTCGGTTACGGATAAGAGCAATACGCCGCGTTCTCCGAAAATCCGCGGTAAGATGGCTGCCAAAAAGGCTGTCTTCGACGTATGGCGTATCGAAGATTTGGGCCTCGATGCAGCAAGTGTTGGCAAATCCGGTTCGGCAACGAAAGTTACGGAAATGTTCGCGCCGGAACCGAACCCCGTCGGTATCATGGTCGAAGGGAATACCCCGGCGGACCTTGCGGCTAATCTCGTTAAAGATCTGACTGCCAAGAACTTACTGTAAGGAGGGCTCTGAACATGGAATTAAAAAACAACATCAGCGTATATATTGAAGTTGCCGGCAGTGCCTTGAGCACGCTGAGCATTGAATTGTTGGGCAAGGCTCGTCAGCTGGCTGACAAAAAGGACGAACAAGTCGTCGCGTATATCGTCGGTGCCGATACGAGCAAAGCGGCTGAAGAAGCGATTTCCTATGGGGCAGACGCTGTCGTCGCCGTAGAAGATCCGGTACTCGAAGGCTATGACTCGGCCTTGTATACGAAGGCCATTGCAGCTTTGGTCGAAAAATACGCACCGAGCGTCATCCTCATCGGCGGTTCTCCCAACGGCCGTGACCTCGGCGGCCGCCTGTCGGCTAAATTGAAGGTCGGCCTCGTTGCCGATTGCATCGACGTCCTCCACGAAGGTGATGACGATACGCTTACTTGGATTCGTCCGGCCTTCACGGGGAAACTCCTGGTTAAGATTCAGACGACGACTCGCCCGCAGCTCGGCACGGTCAGCGATAAAATCTTCCACGGTGTCCCGGCTAATCCGTCCCGCAAGGGCGATGTCATCAAAGAAAAAGTCGATTTCAGCGGAGATGTTCCGACCATTAAAGTCACTAACTTTGAAGCCGTCGAAAACGTAGCTGAAAGCCTGTCCATTGAATCGGCTGATATCGTCGTCGGCGCCGGCCGCGGCGTTCAGAACGAAGAAGGCATGAAAGCCGTCGAAGCTTTCGCTCAGCGTATCGGGGCTGCCTTCGGCGTTTCCAAACCCCTCGTCGATAACGAATGGGCTCCCCATGATTTGCAGATCGGGATTACGGGCAAGAAGATTGCCCCGAAAATCTACATCGCCATGGGTATTTCCGGTGCTATCCAGCATAAATTGGGCGTTCAGGATGCTGAATTGATCATTGCCGTCAATAAAGATCCCGATGCTCCGATTTTCGAATTCGCCCACTACGGCATCGTTGGCGATCTCTTTGAAGTCATGCCGGAATTGGAAAAACAAATTGCCAAGATCAAAGGATAAAAAACTGGCTGTGAGCCTTTCGTTCAGGTCATAGCAGGCTGTATAAAAGAGCTTTTCTACAATGGCGTATTGTGGAAAAGCTCTTTTTTGCGCTTTCAAGGTTTTTTAGGGTCTGTTATGCCGAAGAGGAAGATTCTTTATGTTATAATAGGCATAATGAACACTGTGTAATAAACGGGTAGGAGGTTTTTCTATGGATTCTTTTGCAGCCCGCGAGGCCTGTCAGGAGGGCCGATACAACGACGTCCTTGCCATGTACGATAAGGCAAGGCCTGACGGTTCCTGGACGAACTGGGACTATTACTATTATGCCTATGCCCTGCGCAAGGTTAAAAATTATGCTAAAGGGCGGGAAATTGCCCGGGCCGGCATCATCGCCTTTCCGGACTTTACCAATCTTCACGGCATCTACTGCTGGTGCCTTTACTATTTATACATCAAAAAATTCGATGAACGGCTCCATACCTTCGAAGACTTTCGCCGCGCCGTCGACGCCATCTTAAAGTACAGTCAACAAGGTCCATACACGCCGTATACCTTAGCCGTATGGCGGATGGTCGAAGTCTTAAAGACAAAACCGCCTTCTATGGCGAATATGGCCGGTGACTATTTGCGCCGTCTCGATCCGGATCTCTTGTCTGATGAAGAAAAAAAGGTGACCCTTCGCGGACGGGAACAGGTTATCGCCTCCGATCGAGAACACTGGTATGCCCTCATGAGCCGGATCCTCATCAAGGAAGAAAAGTACGATGACTGCATTCGTCTTTGCCGAATGGCCTTGGGAATCTTTCCGGAACTGCACCACGACAACGACATTTGGTTTTCCTACCGCATCGGCCTCTGTGAGCTGCGGTTGGGACAGATCGAGGACGCCCGGCAGCGGTTTGAAGAGTTATTAAAGTATAAGCAGCATTGGATCGTCTATCGCGGCCTCTTTTTTGCGGCCCAAGCCAAGGGCGACAGTGAGGCCATGCGCCGCTATGGGGCATCGGCCATGGCAGCTCCCGGCGAGCTTAAGGCTAAGGTCAACTTCCTCGTCCAGTTGGCAGGAGCCTTGGAAAATATGGGCAGTTACGATAAAGAGGCTTATGAACATTATCTCTTGGCGAAACTCATCCGGACCGAACAAAATTGGAAAATCTCTCCCCAGCTCATCGCCAAGGTCGACAGTTATGATTATTCCCCGGCGGATCGGCCGGAACTGCTTCGCCGCCTGCAGTCCTTCTGGATGGCGGAAAAGCATGCCGGTGAGGAACAGCATACGGGGACTATCGATAAGATCCTTCCCGGCGGCAAGGCCGGTTTCATCCGGGAATACGGCGGCGGTCAGTATTATTTCCGTACAGCATCCCTGTATCGGGTCCGAGCGCAAGAAGGGGAGAAGGTCACTTTTTATGTCGAAGACTTTTTCGATATAAACAAGAAAAAACTGGCCCGTCGCGCCGTGGACATCGAGCCTGTTTTGCTATATCATAAGAAATGAAATTACCAGAGAAAGCGAGTGGCCCTTATGATCTTATCAGGCAAGGAAATTGTCAAACATTTAGGTAAAGAAATTATCATCGAACCCTTTCATCCCGAAAGGGTCAATCCCAATAGCTATAATCTGTCTCTTCACAACGAACTGATGATTTACGACCATGCCGAACTGGACATGGCTAAGCCCAATCCGGCGTCGACGATTCATATTCCGGAATCGGGCTATGTCCTACAGCCTAATACGCTCTACTTGGGCCGGACTAATGAATACACCCGGACCGACGGCTACATCCCCATGCTGGAAGGCCGGTCGTCTGTCGGTCGTCTCGGCGTATTCATCCACGTTACGGCCGGTTTTGGCGACGTCGGATTTGCCGGTTACTGGACCCTTGAAATCTTTTGTGTCCAGCCCATACGGATTTACCCCAATGTCGAAATCTGCCAGATTTACTATCACGATATCGATGGGGAGTACGACAAGTATACCCACGGAAAATATCAGAACAATACGGGCATTCAGCCGAGCATGCTTTGGAAAGACTTTGAAAAGATGAAATAGGGGAGGTATGACCATGAAAGAAATCGATATTCAGGAACTCCTGGCGCCGGATACGTTTCGCCTGGGAAGTGCCGAAGACCGAAAAGGCGGGACGGGATGCACGGTTCTCGTCTTTCCCCAGAGTGCACCTTGTGCCGTCGACGTCCGCGGCGGCGGTCCGGCCAGTCGGGAATCGGAGCTGCTAAGTCCCATGGCAGCGGCTTCGGGCATCCATGCCATCCTCTTAAGCGGCGGCAGCGCCTTCGGCCTCAATGCGGCTACGGGGGTTATGACCTATTTGGAAGAACAGGGCATCGGCTTTGAAACGCGGATCGCCAAAGTCCCCTTAGTCGTCGCTTCGTGTATCTTTGACCTCGGATGCGGAGACGATGTCCGTCCCGATGCAGCCATGGGCTATGCTGCTTGTGATGCGGCCTTTAACGGTACATTCCGTGAGGGCTGTTACGGTGCCGGTACGGGGGCTACGGTTGGAAAGCTCTGCGGTCCCGATTATATGATGAAATCCGGCGTCGGCGCCTATGCCGTGGCCGTCGGCGATTTGAAGGTCTGTGCCATCGTCGTCGTCAATGCCGTCGGCGACGTCCTCCGTGAATCGGGCGAAATCCTGTCGGGGATGAGAAACCGTGACGGCAAGGGATTTGCCGATACGCGGCGGGTCATGCTCGAAGAAGCAGGAATCACGCCGACCCTCTTTTCGCAGCGAGCCGTCGGTACGACGACCAATACGACTATCGGTGCCATCGTGACCAACGGCCGCTTTGACAAGGCTCAGCTGAAAAAAATAGCCGCCCTCGGCAGCAACGGTATGGTCCGCACGATTCGACCGGTCAATACGACGGCGGACGGTGATTCCCTATATGCGGCCAGCATCGGCACCGTTTCAGCCGAAATCAGTTTGACCGGGACCCTTGCAGCTTACGCCGTCGAACAGGCGGTTCGCCGTGCCGTTTTGCAGGCTGAACCGATGTACGGCATCCCCGCTTCCCTCGATTGAGTCTGCGAAAGGACTTGGTGAGGCACTGTTTCAACGCATCGTAATTTTTGTTATCCTAAAAGGCAGTTCAGTACAGCTGTACATTTTCTATCAGGTGGTGTTTTGCAATGTATGATTATGTCATCGTCGGCAGCGGTCTCTTTGGCGTCGTCTTTGCCCATGAAATGAAAAAAGCCGGGCGCAAGTGCCTGGTCCTGGAACGGCGAGCGCACGTCGGCGGTAACGTCTACTGCGAAGAAAAAGAGGGTATCCGCATCCATCGCTACGGGGCCCATATCTTCCATACGTCGAATAAAAAAGTTTGGAACTATGTCAACCAGTTCGTCGAGTTTAATCATTACGTCAATTCGCCGGTCGCCAATTACAAAGGCGAGCTCTACAACCTGCCTTTTAATATGAATACCTTTGCCAAGATGTGGGGCATCGTCACGCCGGCAGAAGCGGCTGCTAAAATTGAAGAGCAGCGCCAAAAGGCCTGCATTACGGCCCCGAAGAACTTAGAAGAACAGGCCATTTCCCTCATCGGTACCGATATTTATACGAAACTCATCAAGGGCTATACGGAAAAGCAGTGGGGTCGGAATTGCACCGACCTTCCGGCCTTTATCATCAAGCGCCTGCCCGTCCGCTATACCTTTGACAACAACTACTTTGACGACAGCTATCAAGGGATTCCTATCGGCGGCTACAATGGCCTCATCGACGCCCTGTTAGAGGGAATCGAAGTGCGGACCGGCATCGATTACAATAAAGAACGGTCGTCTTACCTCGATATTGCCCGCAAGGTCGTTTATACGGGCCCTATCGATGAATATTTCGGCTACCGACTGGGCTGTTTGGAATACCGGGGCCTTCGCTTTGAAACACAACGCTTGGAAGAAGTCAATCATCAGGGCGTAGCCGTCATGAATTATACCGACCGGGAGACGCCGTATACGCGAGTCATCGAACACAAGCACTTTGAATTCGGAACCCAACCGGTGACTTATATCACCCGGGAATACCCGTCGGAATGGCACCGTGGGGAAGAAGCCTATTATCCGGTCAACGATGACAAGAACCAGGCACTCTACAAGCAGTACGCCCTGCTCGCCGGCCATGAACGGAACGTCATCTTTGGCGGTCGTTTGGCTGAATATAAGTATTACGATATGGACGACGTCATTGAACGCGCTTTGACTGTCGCCGAAAAGGAGATTTGAACAGATGCAGAAAAAAGTTCGCAAAGCCGTCATTCCGGCGGCCGGCTACGGCACGCGGTTTTTACCGGTGACCAAGGCTATCCCTAAGGAAATGATTCCTATCGTCGATAAACCGGTCATCCAGTATATCGTCGAAGAAGCCCTGCAAAGCGGCATTGAAGAAATTTTAATCATCACCGGCCACGGAAAACGGGCCATTGAAGACCACTTCGATACCAATATCGACCTCGAACTGCAGCTGCGCCAGCAGGGGAAGACCCGCCTCTTACGGATGGTACAGGATATTTCCAGTATCAACGTCCACTATATCCGGCAAAAGCATATGCGCGGTCTCGGCGACGCCATTCGTTGTGCCGAATCCTTTATCGATAATGAACCTTTTGCCGTCCTCTTAGGCGACGATATCGTCTATGAACCGGAGCGGCCGGCTCTGCGTCAGATGATCGAGGCCTTCAGCGAAGTCGGCTCGACCCTCCTCGGCTGCCAGGAAGTACCCCTCGACCAGGTATCGCGTTACGGCATCGTCCACGGGATGCCGACGAAAGACGAACGCATCGTGCGGCTCATCGATATGATTGAAAAACCGTCTGTCGGAGAAGCGCCGAGCCGCTTGGCGGCCCTCGGACGCTATATCCTGACGCCGGATATCTTTGAAATCCTGCGCCGCGTCCAGCCCGGGAAGAACGGTGAAATCCAGCTCACCGATGCCCTGCGCCTCATGGCCGACCGCGAAGGCGTCTATGCCTATACCTTTACGGGAACCAGTTATGATGCCGGCAATAAGCTGGGCTTTTTGAAGGCCACTGTCGAATACGCCCTGCGTCGTGACGACTTGGGCCATGATTTCAAGGCTTATCTGAAGGACTTGTTGAAGGGATAACCGTCTCTTTCTTACGCCGCTCTTTGAAGAAACTTTTCATAAGGGCGGCGCATTCTTCCGCACGGACCCCGGTTGTGACGACGGCGGCGTGATTGAGACTGTCGCTGTCGATGAGGTGAAAGAGGGAACGGGCTGCCCCGGCCTTGGGGTCGTCGCAGCCGTAGACGACCCGGTCCAGGCGGCTGTTTACGATGGCGCCGGCACACATGGGGCACGGCTCGACCGTGACGTATAGGGTACAGCCTGTCAGGCGCCAGCGATTCAGTGCGCGACAGGCTTTTTCAATGGCCAACAGTTCGGCGTGAGCCGTGGCACAGGGAAGGGATTCCCGCAGGTTATAGGCTCGGGCGATGACCTTTTTCTGATAGACAATGACGGCGCCGATGGGTATTTCTCCGACGGCATAGGCGGTCTTGGCTTCGGCGAGGGCCTTGCCCATATAAAATTCATCTTTAGTCATGATGATCTCCTTAGTAATTAACATGGTTCATTTATCATATCACGAAAGAGAGGGAAGGGGAATTCCTATGGATGCGATTTGGTGGCATATTTTTGACTTATTGGGGACGACGGCCTTTGCCGTATCCGGCGTTTTTGCAGCCCTTTCCCGGCGCATGGATCTGTTCGGCATCTTCGTCCTCAGCGCAGCGACGGCTGTCGGCGGCGGCATCGTCCGTGACATCCTCATCGGCAATATTCCTCCGGCGGCCTTTAAAAACAGCATTTACCTGTGGATTATATTAGGTTCCATCGTTATCGTCACCTTGACTGTCCGCTACTTCAATATCCACATGTGGCGCCGCTTTATGGGTCATCTGTCGGCCATCTACCTCTTGTGTGATGCCATTGGCCTGGGTTCCTTTACCGTAACCGGGACCCTTCTCGGCTGTTATTATTATCCTGATTACTGGATTTTAGATATTACCCTCGGTGTCCTCACGGCCGTCGGCGGCGGCGTCATCCGCGACGTCTTGGCCGGACGGATTCCGGTCGTCCTGCGGACTGAAGTCTATGCTACGGCGTCACTTTTGGGCAGTGTCCTCTTGTACGGCGCCGTCATTCCCTTTGAAGTGCCTTTTGAAGTGGGGGCCATCGTCAGTTTTTCGGTTACTGTTGCCATCCGGTTGGTTGCCATTCGCTTCCACCTCAATGTGCCCCGCATCCGCCGTAAGAAGCAAGGTTCTTCTTTTTAGAGGGCAGATGTGCTATAATAAAAAATACTTGTTTTTTCTTACGATAGGAGGATAATGTGAATCTGTTACAGAAGGCAGTCAGCATGGCCGTCGTATCCCTGTTCTTGTGTGCTACGCCGTCGACACTGGCTAAGACGATTTTATACGTACCTCAGGATGACCGGCCTGTGGATTACGAATATACGGTCAGTACGGCAGAATCGGCAGGCTATACGATTTTGACGCCGCCCGCACAGTATCTGTCGGGCATGAATTTCCACGGTTCGCCGGACCGTCTCATGTCTTGGGTAGAGAATAACGCGAATAAAGCCGATGCCATGGTCCTGTCCATCGATTCTTTGGTCTACGGCGGTCTCGTCGATTCCCGGAAGCACAACCTTCCCATGTCGACCCTCTTGACGCGCCTTGAAAGAGTAGAAGCCCTGCACAAGGCCAATACCAAGGTGCCCCTCTACGTATTCAGCACGGTCATGCGCAGTCCCTGGGCCGGCGGTAAGGGCGTTGAACCGGACTACTACCTGACCATGGGCTCCGATATCTATCAATTAGCCTCTCTTCAGGCCAAGATGGATGAAGAAGGGCTCAATCCCCAGGAACGGAACGATTGGTTCGCTATCATGCGACGCATTCCCATGGAATACCTGCAGGATTGGTACAATCGGCGCCGCAAGAATATGAGCATCAATTATCGGCTCATCGACGATGCCCGAAAAGGCGTCTTTACCTACTACAGCCTCGGTCATGACGACAATTCGGTCAGCACCCAGTCGTCTTTAGAATCGAAGTATCTTGAACTGGCCGGCCAAGGCATTCCTAAGACATCCTTCGGATCCTTCCCCGGCGCCGACCAGTTGGGATTGCTGCTCATTACGAGAGCCAGCAACGACTTCAATAATTATCATCCGAAAATTTCGGTCATCTACCCCTTGGGTGGGGGCGAAAAGACGGTCCCCCGCTATGACGGACAGGCCATCGGCAAGACCATTGCCTCTCACGTCGAAGCCATTGGCGGCACCATCGTCGACAATGAACGGCCGGATCTCCTGCTCGCCGTCAATACGCCGCTGACCACGACGACGACGGAATCGGCTAACTTTGAAAACTTCCCGATCATGCTCCAGTCGACGAAAGACTTCCTGAACCAGATTGAAAAGGCGGTCAACCTCAATATCCCGGTCAGCCTCGTCGATATGGCCTTTTCCAACGGCTCGGATAACACCTTGGTCTACGGCCTCTACCAGGATAAGATGATGTACCGCCTGGCCGCGTACAACGGCTGGAATACGGCCAGCAACTCCGTCGGCTACGGACTGTCTCAAGGCGTCCTCGCCAAGTATATGACGCCCGCTGACCACCGCGACATGCTGACCACGCAGTATCTCGATAACTGGGCTTATCAGGCCAACGTCCGCGACTATGTATCCCGCATGGATCAAAAACTCGAAGCCCACACCATCACGCCGGTGTACGCTTCACGGAACCAGGAACTGCAGAGCCTGGCAAAAACACAGCTCCAGCGCTACGCATCGACGTACCTCGGCGTCGACCCGCGGACCATTGACGTCACCTTACCTTGGCAGCGCCTGTTCGAAGTCTACGTCGACGTCAAAAAGACGCCGTCCGTATCCCTTGAAGCCGATGTGCGCCGGGGCATCAATAACCAGCGCCTTCAGAACCTGGCCAATAACGTCGCCGCAGCCCAAGCTCAGCTCGATGCGGCCCAGACCGTCGATGAAGACGGTACAGTAGTTCCGCCGGATCCGGCCGTTCAGGCTCAGCTCCAGGCTGCCAAAGACGCCGCCCAGGCGCAGTACGATAAGGAACAGCAGGCCCAGGCCATGAGCCGCAGTGAAGAAAAGGCTCAGCAGAGCCGTACTTGGACTGCCGACCGTTAACCCGATAAAAAGGATTGATAAAGGAGAATATGGAAACAAACGATATGACCTCGAAGGAAATTAAAAACACAGCTCCCGTGCCATCCCCTAAGCCTCCGCGTAAGAGACTTAAAAAAATCTTGACCGGGTGCCTCATCGCCGCGGCCGCCGTCGTGCTCTATGGCTTTTTCGGCCCGAACTTCCTCTTGCCCTATACCAGCGGCTATCTCCATGTTCGCAGTGACATGACGGCAGCCGACGTCGGCGATGCTTTGACAGATAAGGGCTATATTGCAAGTCCTTTATGGTTCCGCGCAGCGGCCATGGCGACCGGTCAGGCCGGCTCGATCCATGCCGGAGAATATACCTTTAACTCGCGAATGAGCGTCTTTACGATTTTACAGAAACTGGCCAGCGGCAAGTCTGAAGCTGACCGGCTCGTCGTGCCCGAAGGTTATACGGTATGGAATATTGCCAAAGCCGTCGCTGCCAACGGCCGTATCAGTGAAGCGGACTTTTTAAAGGCGGCTGCGTCGGACGCCCAGCTTTTTCCGTATATGAAGGGCAACCGGCAAGTGACCTTTGCCACGGAAGGCTTCTTATTTCCCGATACGTATTTCATCCCTTACGATGCGACGGCCGACGACGTCGTGGCGATGATGCTGAAGAATTTCGATAAGCATCTGACGCCGGCTATGAAAGAGCGCATTGCCAAGAAGAATATGTCCATCTACCAGTTCGTCACCTTGGCATCGCTCATCGAAAAGGAAGCTAAATTCGAACCGGATCGGCCCCTTATCGCTTCGGTCTTTGAAAACCGCCTGCGCATCGGCATGAAACTCCAGTCCGATGCCAGCATTGCCTACGCCATGGGCAACCACAAGGCGGAGTACAGCATCAGTGAGACCCAGTACGATTCGCCGTACAATACCTACGTCTATGAAGGCCTGCCGCCGGGACCGATCGGAAACCCCGGTCTTCCCAGCATGGAAGCTATCTTAGACGCGCCGACGACGAATTATCTCTACTTCGTCGCCGATAAGGACGGGCATAACTACTTTGCCGCAACGTATGACGAACACATGAAGAATGTACAGGAGCATATGCCATGAGTCTGATCTGTGAGATGAAGGCTTATGCCGAAAGAGAAGGGCTTCCTATCCTCAGGGACAGTGAAGTCCCTCTTTTTGAACGTATCATAGCTAACCAACGGCCGGTGAAGGTCCTTGAAATCGGGACCTGCATCGGCTATTCGGCCCTTCGCATGGCGCCTTTTCTCGGCGACGGCGGTACGATTACGACCATCGAATTTGATGAAGGGCGTTGGCAAAAGGCCCGGGACTTTATTGGCCGCTCTCCTTATAAGGGCGTCATTACGGCGCTCTTAGGCGACGGAACGGAACTTTCCGGAAGCCTCTCGGGGCCGTGGGACCTGGTTTTTCTCGACGGGCCCAAAGGACAGTATGTCCGCCAGCTTCGGCAGCTCATGCCGAAACTTTTACCCGGGGCCCTTATCATGGCCGACAACATCGGCTATCATGAGATGTTTTATATCGAAGGCGCCTTGCCCCACAAACACCGGACGGCCATAAGCCGCCTGCGGGAATTTATGGCCCTTATCGAAGATCGGGCACATTTTGAAACGGTGTTTTTTGAAAATGGAGACGGCATGACCGTTTCACGATGGAAAGGATAAGATACATGGGAAAAATGGAATTGCTGGCTCCGGCCGGCAGTATGGATAAATTGAAAATGGCCTTCTTATACGGTGCTGACGCCGTCTACTTAGGCGGGAAATCCTTCGGCCTGCGGGCTTTCAGCGACAACTTTTCAAATGAAGAATTGAAAGAAGCCGTCGACTACGCCCATTCTTTGGGCAAGCGGATCCACGTCACGGTCAATATCTTCCCGCATAATGAAGATTTGGAAGGCCTTCCGGAATACCTCGTCTACCTTCGCGATATCGGCGTCGACGCCGTTCTCATCGCCGATCCGGGCATCTTTGCCTTAGCTCGCCAGTTGGTACCGGATCTTCCGATTCACATTTCGACCCAGGGCAATACGACCAACTGGGCTTCGGTGAAATTTTGGGCCGACAATGGGGCGGCGCGAGTCGTCATGGCCCGCGAAGTCAGCCTGGCCGACGTCAAGACCATTCACGAAAAAGTGCCGCATGTCGAACTTGAAGGCTTCGTCCACGGCGCGATGTGTATTTCTTATTCCGGCCGCTGCCTGCTGAGCAACTACTTTACGCAGGGGGACCGCGATTCCAACCGCGGCGAATGCGTCCAGTGCTGCCGCTTTAAGTACAACGTCGTCGAAGAAAAACGGCCGGGTCAGTATTTCCCCGTTGTCGAAGATGAACGGGGGACTTACATTTTCAACTCGAAAGATCTGTGCATGCTGCCGTATCTGCCGGACCTCTACGACGCCGGCCTGTCGAGCCTCAAAATCGAAGGCCGCATGAAGAGTATCCATTATGTGGCAACGGTGACCAAGGTCTACCGCGAAGCTCTCGACGCCTATGAAGCCGATCCCGAACACTTCACGGTCCGCCCGGAATGGCTCGATGAATTGGAAAAAATCTCCCACCGGCCTTATACCCGCGGCTTCTCCGTATCGCGGCCGACGGAGGCCGACCAGGTCTACAGTGAATCGAGCAATACCCAGACTCACGACTTCATCGGCTTGGTCCGCTCCTATGATGCCGAAAAGGGGATTGCCTGGATTGAACAGCGGAACCACTTCAAAGTCGGCCAAACCGTCGAGTTTTTGCAGCCCAAAGGCCATTTAGTCACCTGCACCATCGGCTCCATCATCAATGAAGATGGGGAAGCCCTCGATGCCGCCCGCCATCCGAGGCAGCTCGTGGGGGTGGCCATTTCCGAGCCCCTTGAAGCCTTTTCCATGATGCGCCGTCAGGTAGAAGACCATGCTTGATGCCGATTGGGTCTACTTTCGCGTGGCGCCGACGGACATGACCTTCGTCAACCGCATTATCGAAGGCTGCGGCTACCTCGGTGTCGTCACCGCCCTCGATGGAAAAGCGGGCATCGGCTTCGTCCGGACGACGGCCGATACGGCAGGGGAGACACGCGACGTTTTAAAAGACCTTCCCATTCCTGTCGAGATCCTGTCCTTTGAACAGGTCCTGAAAAGAACGAATCAGACGAATGAAAAAGGCTGATAAACGTAAGGTGTTTTTTTAGTAAAATTTATAGTTATACGTTTATCCGATTAGAGACAATCTCTCGAGAGATTGTCTCTTTTTTTGCTGTTTTCCCTTGCGGGACGAAAACGCTCCGAAATTAGTGCCTGTTTTGCTCGTTTTGGCTGATAATAGTTCCTGATTGTAGTCAAATTCTAAAGGAAAATGAAAAATTGTGATATTTGTTACCCTATTTTTAATCGTTATCCCTTTAAATTTCTAACAGATTTGGTGTATAATTAATACTATAATCATAAAATGAATGGCTGTATATATTATATTGTATGTAATGTGTACGGTCCGATGCAGGTCCGTCAGCTCATCTTCGACATAGGGCATTCCTTTTCACCGTCCGCCGGACCGAAGTCGCGTTAGGAGGCGCTTTTATGAAAAAATCTAATTGCCTGGCTATGATCCTGGCTGGTGGGAAGGGGAGCCGCCTTGGCGTCCTGACCAAAGACCAAGCCAAGCCGGGCCTCTTGTTCGGAGGAAAATACCGCATCATCGACTTCCCTTTGAGCAACTGCCGTAATTCCGGCATCGATACGGTCGGTATCCTGACCCAATATCAGCCTCTCGAACTGAACTGGTACATCGGTAACGGCAGTTCATGGAACCTCGATTCCAATCGAGGCGGTACCTATGTCCTGCCGCCTTATCAGAGCGACGGCGGTTCTAACTGGTATCGCGGCACGGCCGACGCCATCTATCAGAATCTGAATTTCGTCGATATGGTCGGCGACGACTACGTCCTCATCTTGTCCGGCGACCATATCTATTCCATGGATTACGACAAGATGCTCAATTTCCACAAGAAGCATAAGGCTCAGGTTACCATCGGTACCATCCGCGTCCCCTGGGACGAAGCCAGCCGCTTCGGCATCATGGTCGCTGATGAAGACATGCGCATCAACAAGTTCCAGGAAAAACCGGCCAAGCCCGAAAGCAATTTGGCTTCCATGGGCATCTACATCTTTGACCGGGCCGTCCTCGAAGAGTATCTCCGGGCCGACGCCAAAGATGAAAAGTCAGAACATGACTTCGGGAAAAATGTCATCCCCACCATGCTGGCCGATCAGGTTCCGCTCTACGCCTATCCCTTTGAAGGCTACTGGAAGGATGTCGGTACCATCGACAGCCTCTGGCAGGCCAACATGGACCTTTTGGCAGATGAACCGCCCATCAATCTTCGGGACAGCAAGTGGCGCATCTATTCGGGAAACCAGAGTTTTCCGCCTCATCTCATCGGACCTAACGGGTCGGCCAAGAGTTCTCTCATCGCCGAAGGTTCTGAAATACTCGGCAATGTCAGCAATTCCGTCATTTTCTACGGCGTTACCATCAAGGAAGGGGCTAAGGTCACCAATTCCGTTATCATGCCCGGCACCGTCATTGAAGAGAACGCCGTCATCGACAAGGCTATCTTAGGGGAACGATGCCATATCTATCCCGGTGCCGTCCTGCGCAATAAAGACGGCTCTGTCGCCGTTCTCGGCCGCAAGGCAAAGCTTACAGACGGCGAACCGGAAGAAGTTACCGTGAAAGGGGAAGACTCGCTATGAACAGCAATATGATCGGTCTCATCAACATGCGTGAAGACCGCCCGTTAAAGGAAATCAATGACACACGCCCCTTGGCGACCCTTCCCATTGGCGGCAAGTATCGCCTCATCGACTTTACCTTGTCGAACATGGTCAATGCCGGCATCGAAAACGTCGGCCTCATGCTTTCGAGTCAGTCGCGGTCGGTCCTTGATCACATCCGTTCCGGGAAGGAATGGGGCCTGGCTCATAAGGGGGACGGCCTGTTTTACCTGCCGGAAGAACGGGTCGACATCGAAAATCCCGTCGAAGGCGACATCGCCGCTTATTACCGCAACCTGATTTTTATCCGGCGGGCCAATAAGCGCTACGCCCTGCTGTCGGGCTGCGACATGGTGCAGAACATCGACTACGATGAAGTCCTGCACTTCCATCGCCGCCACAATGCCGACGTAACCCTTATTTATCAGAAACAGCAGTATGATTTTAACCGCGAAGGCTATGTACTGACCATCGATACGGACTGCACCGACCGGGTCCGGGCCATCGACTCCAAGATGGAAGTCAAAGCCGGGGACAACCTCTACCAGCGCGGCATCATCATCGACTGCGACGTCCTCCAGGACTGCATCCGCCGGGCCTACTCTAAAGGGTATACCCATCTCATTACCGATGTATTCCAGCGAAACGTCGACCGCCTGCGCATTTTCGGGTATAATTATCAAGGGTACGCCAAACGAATCGATTCACTCCAATCGTATTTTGAAGTCAACATGGATCTGCGCGACAGCCGCATTTGGCACGAACTGCTTTTAAAAGACTTGGATCACCGTATTTATACCAAGATCAAAGACGAAGCTCCGGCCAAGTACATGGAAGAATCCCACGTTTCCAACTCCCTCGTAGCCAACGGCTGCATCATCGAAGGGCGCGTTGAAAACTCGATCCTCTTCCGCCGCGTCCGGGTCGGAAAGAATGCGGTCATCCGCAACAGCATCATCATGCAGCACTCGGTCATCGGTGACGACGCCCAGCTCGACTACGTCGTCTGCGATAAGAATTCGGTCATCCAGCCGGAAGCTGTCTTGCAGCGTACCGCCGATGATCTGTTGTGTATTGGCAAATGTTCCGTACGTTAGTGTTTTGACAAAAGGGGATAATAAGCATATGAAAACATGGCAGGACAAGGAAGAATTCAAAAGGTTGTTTACCGACAAAGCCTACCGACTGTGGGAAAAGGAATTGCAAGAGTTAACCTTGAACGAAGTCTATCAGACCATTGCCTACATGATCCGCGATCTGGTCAGTGAAGATTGGATCCGTACCAACCAATCCTATGCTGCGAAAAAAGTCAAACAAGTCTATTATTTTTCCATTGAATTTCTCATGGGCCGCTTGTTGGAATCGAATCTCCTCAATGTCGATATGGACAACATCTGCCGGGACGGTTTGAAGGACCTCGGTTGGGATCTCGAAGACGTCATCCCGGCCGAACGCGATCCCGGCCTCGGGAATGGGGGACTCGGCCGGCTGGCAGCCTGCTTCATCGACTCCCTGGCCGCCTTGTCCCTTCCCGGTCACGGCAACAGCATCCGTTATCAGTACGGCCTGTTTAACCAGCGCATCGTCGATAACCAGCAGGTCGAGCTGCCCGATAACTGGCTGGTCAAAGGCTATCCCTGGGAAGTCAAGAAAGTCGACAAGGCCGTCTACGTCCGCTTTGGCGGCAATGCCTATATGCGGCCTACCGGTGACGGCAGCCTCGAATGTGTTCACGAACAGTTCTCGACGGTCAAGGCCGTTCCGTATGACGTGCCGGTCATCGGCTTTCAAAACGATACGGTCAACACCCTTCGCCTGTGGCGGGCCGAGTATTCCCGGGAAGAAATGTATAAGGAATTGGCGACGGGGGACCGGCACCGGGCCTTCCGCTATAAAGACAGCGTCCAACAGATTTCCCGTTTCCTCTATCCTGATGACAGCACCGAAGACGGACGCCGCCTGCGCCTGATGCAGGAATACTTCTTCGTATCGGCCGGCGTCCAAAGTATTGTCCGCCATTATAAGAAAAAATACGGAGAAAGTCTCTATCGTTTCGACCAATACGTTGCCATCCACATCAACGATACCCATCCGGCTCTGGTCATCCCCGAGCTGATGCGCATCTTCATGGATGAAGAAGGCCTCTCGTGGCAGGCCGCCTGGGATATTACCGTCCGGACCGTCGCTTATACCAATCACACGATCCTTCCGGAAGCCCTGGAAAAATGGTCCATTCCCATGTTTAAGGACCTCTTGCCGCGAATTTATTTAATTATTGAAGAAATTAACAACCGTTGGCTCCGAGAAGTCCGCCGTCTCTATCCGGGCGATGAAAATAAGGCCCGTGACGTAGCCATCTTGTGGGACGGCCAGATTCACATGGCGCACCTCTCGGTCCTCGGCAGTCACAGCGTCAACGGCGTCGCCGAAATCCATTCGCAGATCTTGAAGGATTCGACGCTGCACCAATTCTATACCTGTTTCCCGCACCGCTTTTCCAATAAGACCAACGGCATTTCCCATCGGCGCTGGCTCATCGAGGCCAATCCGAAACTGGCGTCCCTCATCGACGATACGATCGGTGACAAGTGGCGTAAGACGCCGTCGCGTTTGGCCGACCTCATGGCCTATAAAGACGACGCTTCCTTTAAGGAAAAGCTGGCCAAGGTCAAGACCGAACGCAAGGAATGGCTGGCCCGCTACATTCGGGACAAGTATAATCAGGATATCCGGACCGATTCCATCTTCGATATTCAGATCAAGCGCATTCATTTATACAAACGCCAGACCTTGAATATCCTCCATATCCTGCACCTCTACTTCCTCTTAAAGGACAATCCGTCCCTGACCATTACCCCGCGGACCTATCTCTTCGGCGGCAAGGCCGCAGCCAGTTACGGCGAAGCCAAGGAAACGATTCGCCTGATTAACGTCATCGCCCGCATGATCAATGGCGACCGGACGGTCAGCCAGCAGCTGAAGGTCCTGTTCCTGGAAAATTACAACGTATCCCTGGGACAGCTCCTTTTCCCGGCAGCCGACGTCAGTGAACAGATTTCGACAGCCGGCAAGGAAGCGTCCGGGACGGGGAATATGAAATTCATGATGAACGGAGCCATTACCCTTGGGACCATGGACGGGGCCAACGTCGAAATCCACGATCTCGTCGGTGACGACAACTGCGTCATCTTTGGCCTCCGAGCCGATGAAGTCATGAATTACTATATTCGCGGCGGTTATTCGTCGTGGAAGATGTACAGCAGCGATTCCGATATACGGCGACTCATGGATGCCCTCGTCGACGGAACTCTGGGCGGTGAAAGTTTCGGTCTGCTCTACGAATCACTCCTCGATAAGAACGACGAATACTTCGTCTTGAAAGATTTTAAAGCCTACTGTGAGGCACAGCAGGAAATTGCCAAGCGGTATGGACACAAATCAGATTGGTGGCGGTCCAGTGTCGTCAATATTGCCCAGTCGGGATATTTCTCCAGTGACCGGACGATCAAGCAGTACGCCGACGATATTTGGCACATCAAGCCATCTAAGCACGACTGAAAGACAGGGGGATATGCGATGAAACTCAGTGCAATCGACGAATACAGTACCTTCTTGTATCACCAGGGTACGAATTATGCCAGCTATCGACTGTTCGGCGCTCACTTTACAGGGTGGCGCCGGAAATCCTGCGTGCGTTTTGCCCTTTGGGCACCGCATGCACAGAAGGTCAGTGTCGTCGGTGACTTCAACCATTGGGATGACGATGCCAATCCGATGGAACGAAGCAGCCAAGGCAATGGCATTTGGGTCGCATATATAGAAGGCCTTAAAGAAGGCGATATTTATAAATACGCCATTACGACGGCGTCAGGAGAACGCATCTTAAAGAGCGACCCTTACGCTTTCTGGTCGGAAGTACGGCCTCATACGGCATCGAAACTGACCAAGCTCCACTATACCTGGCACGATAAGAAATGGATGGATAGCCGTGAGGCTTACGATTCGTATCGTAAACCGATGCTGACCTATGAAGTCCATATCGGCTCGTGGCGGCGCGGCGAAGACGGCGGCATGCTGACTTACCGCGATATCGCCGAAGAGCTGGTCGCTTACGTAAAAGACATGCATTATACCCATATCGAGCTCATGCCGCTGTGTGAATATCCCTTTGACGGTTCCTGGGGCTATCAGGGAACGGGTTATTTTTCAGCGACCAGCCGCTATGGCACGCCGGAAGATTTTATGTATCTCATCGACCACTGCCACCGAAACGGCATCGGCGTCATCCTCGACTGGGTGCCGGGCCACTTTTGCCGCGATGCCCACGGCCTGCGCCACTTCGACGGCGAACCGTGCTACGAATCGGGAAATCCGATCTTGGCGGAAAACAAGGAATGGGATACGATGAACTTCGACTACGGCCGGACGGAAGTCCAGTCCTTCCTCATTTCCAGCGCCCTCTTTTGGCTGAGCCAGTTCCATATCGACGGCCTTCGCATCGACGCCGTGGCCAATATGCTGTATCTCGACTACGGCCATCCCGACGGAGAATGGCAGGCCAATAAGTACGGCGGCCGGGAAAATTTGGAAGCCATCGACTTTTTGCGCCATCTCAACGCGGCCGTCTTTAAAGAATTTCCTCAGGCCCTCATGATCGCCGAAGAATCGTCGGCTTGGCCCCTCGTAACCAAACCGGTCGACGTCGGCGGCCTGGGTTTCAATTATAAGTGGAACATGGGCTGGATGAACGACATGCTGCGCTATATGTCCATGGATCCCTTGTTCCGCAAGGACAATCACAATCTCATTACCTTTTCCTTGTGCTACGCCTTTTCGGAAAACTTCATCCTGCCCTTGTCGCACGATGAGGTCGTCCACGGCAAACACTCGCTCCTCGATAAGATGCCCGGCGATTATTGGCAGAAATTTGCCGGCCTTCGAGCCTTCTACGGCTACTGGATGGCCCATCCCGGCAAGAAGCTCTTATTCATGGGCAGTGAATTCGGCCAGTTCATCGAATGGAAGTACGATGACAGCCTCGATTGGCACCTCTTGAATTACCCCATGCATTCGGCCATGCACGACTACGTGCGCCAACTGAACGGGTACTACGTCGACCATCCGGAATTGTGGGAAGAGGACTGCGACTGGTCGGGCTTTTCCTGGATCAGCTGCGATGACAACGACAACAGCGCCATTGCCTTCTTCCGGACGGGCAAAGACGAAACCGATTCGACCGTCGTCATCTGCAACTTTACGCCTGTCGTCCGCCATTCGTACCGCATCGGCGTTCCCGTCAAGGGCGATTACGTCGAAGTCTTTAACAGCGATGCCGAAGCCTTTGGCGGGTCGAACGTCCTCAATGAAGGCGTTTTTGCCGCTCAGGATGTACCCATGCACGGCATGGACCAGTCCATCGAATTGACCCTGCCGCCGTTGGCGACGATTTATCTGCGCCGAAAGGGCTGCGAGGCGGAGAAACCGGACTGCGAAGAAGAACAGCTGAATGGCTGAGAAAGAAGGCAAAGGCATGAGAAAGGGAACACGCCGGCATCAAACGAGACGGCGGGTATCAGTAAGACATCCATCACCATCTATAGAAAGCCGTGCCCAAACAACGCGAGAAGCGGCGCGGACGACATCAGACCGTAAAAGGGAGGGACAGACGATGAAGGTATTATTTGTGGCTTCAGAAGCAGTGCCATTTATTAAAACCGGCGGCTTAGCCGATGTCATGGGGGCCTTGCCGAAGGCATTAGCCCAAAAAGGCGTGGACGTCCGGCTGGTCATTCCGAAATACAGCGGCATTGCCGATGCTGTCAAAGAAAAGATGAAGACCGTCGTGACCGGTACGGTCAACTTGTCTTGGCGCCAGCTCTATTACGGCGTCGAAGCGGTAGAACAAGACGGGGTGACCGTCTATTTTATCGACAACGAATGGTATTTCAAGCGGGATAATCTCTACGGCTACGGCGATGACGCCGAACGGTTTGCCTATTTCTGCCGCGCCGTTCTGACCATGCTGCCCGCCGTCGGCTTTAAGCCCGATATCATCCACTGCAACGACTGGCATACGGGGCTCATGGGCGTCTTCCTCAAAGAAGACTTCCGCCACGACGACTTTTATAAGGATATGAAGCTGGTCTATACCATCCATAACCTGAAGTATCAGGGCATCTATCCGCCGTCGATTATGCGCGATATCATCGGCCTGCCGCAGGAACTCTTTGATAAGGGCAACCTCGAATGCGACGGCTGCGTCAACTACATGAAGTCCGGTCTGGTCTATGCCGACCGGGTTACGACGGTCAGCCCGACGTACGCTCAGGAAATCACCTATCCCTACTTCGGGGAAGGCCTGGACGGCTATATCCGGGCTAACAGCGGCAAAGTGTCGGGCATTTTGAATGGTCTCGACGTCGATGCTTACAATCCGGAAACGGATCCGTACATTAAAAAGCAGTACTCTGTCGATACGGCCCGGGCGGACAAACGGGAAAATAAAGACGCCCTGCGCGCTGAACTCGGTCTTCGTATCAAACGCGGCGTACCCCTCATCGCTATGGTCACGCGCCTCGTCGAAGACAAGGGCCTGGACCTTGTCATGCGGATCATGGATGAACTCGTCGATGACGAAGTCCAGCTGGTCCTGGTCGGGACCGGCGATGCCGGCTATGAAGATGCCTTCCGGGAACTGGCTTACCGCCATCCCAACAAGGTCTCGGCCAATATCATGTTCAATGAAGCCCTGGCTCATAAGGTCTACGCCGCGTCGGATATGTTCCTCATGCCGTCGCGCTATGAACCGTGCGGCCTCAGCCAGCTCATCGCTCTGCGCTACGGCTCCATTCCCATCGTCCGGGAAACGGGAGGACTCAAGGATACGGTACAGCCCTTCGATAAGTACAGCAAACAGGGCAACGGCCTGACCTTCCCGAATTTCAATGCCCACGAACTCTTGTTTACGACGAAACGGGCTCTCGGTTATTATGAAGACGATTCCCTTTGGGATCAGCTGGTCCGCAACGCCATGACCAGCGATTACAGCTGGAACCAGTCGGCTGACGCCTATATAAGTTTATATGAAAGTGTACTGCAGCTGTAAGGGGCTCAGTATCGGGTCCCCCGTCGGGTATGCGCGACGGGGGATTCTTGATGAAGAAGAAAGGATTTTCTATGGACTTACGACTGTATCACAACTCTCATGATTTTTATTATCGGTCTGCCTTCGGCGCCGTCCCGTCAGGAAGCCGGCTCATCCTGCGCCTGGGGGCTTCGGGACAGGGGGAGAATTGCCGGGCTGAGGTGCGCCTGTGGCAGAGTAATGTCGGTGAATCGCATCTCTCCATGACTTATGAGGACCAGGCCTTTAAAGTCGTCGTGCCCATTCCCGATAAGGGCTGCCTCTTATGGTATTACTTCATCGTAAGCGATGGAGACACGACGCGTTATTACGGGAATAATTACGAACAGCTCGGCGGGGAAGGGGCCGTCTATGAAGCGGCGCCGCCGGCCTATCAGATTACGGTCTACGACAAAGAGGCCCATACGCCGGACTGGTTTAAGCACGCTATCGTCTATCAGATTTTCCCTGACCGCTTCTATCGCAGCGGCGACGGGGAAAACCTATGGGGCAAAGAAGGGGCCGTTATTCACAGTAATTGGTATGATAAGCCTTACTACTGCAAGCGAGAAGGCGTCGGCGATATCGTTTATTACGACTTTTTCGGCGGCAATATCAAGGGCATTCAGGAAAAACTGCCTTATTTAAAAGAATTGGGCATTACGGCCATTTACCTCAATCCCATCTTTGAAAGTTCGAGCAACCACCGCTACGGCACGGCCGATTATTTCCGCGTCGATCCCATGCTGGGGACCAATGAAGAATTTGCCGCCTTTTGTAAAGCTGCCAAAGAGGCCGGCATGGCCATCATACTCGACGGCGTTTTCAGCCATACCGGGGCCGACAGCATCTACTTCAACCGCTTCGGCCATTATCCCGGCGTCGGCGCTTACCAATCGAAGGAATCGCCGTACTACGAATGGTTCCGATTCACCAACTATCCGGATGAATACGAATCGTGGTGGGGCGTGTCGGACCTGCCCGACGTCGAGGAAACGACGCCGTCGTACATGGATTTCATCATTAACAAGAAAGAAAGCGTCCTCAAATACTGGCTCAATCAGGGCATCCGCGGCTGGCGCCTCGATGTCATCGACGAGCTGCCCGTTCCTTTCTTGCGGCAGTTCTATAAGACCTTGAAAGAAGAAAATCCCGACGCCGTCCTCATTGGTGAAGTCTGGGAAGACGCGTCGAATAAGGTCAGCTACAGCGAGCAGCGGGAATACCTCTCGGGCTACGACATCGACAGCGCCATGAACTACGCCCAAAGGGCCTTGATGGTGGATTTTGTCACCGGAGCCAAAGAGGCACGGCGCATGAATGATGAATTGACCCGCCTTCGGGAAAATTATCCGCCGGAAAATTTCTATGCCATGCTTAACCTCATCAGCAGCCATGACATCGAACGGATCTTGACCGTCCTGAGTGCTGCCGGCGGCACCGACGTAGAAGATGTCGAAACGACGGCCAAAAAGAGGTTGAAACTCTTGACGACGTGGCAGATGACCATGCCTGGTGCGCCCTGTATCTATTACGGTGATGAAGCCGGTCTCACCGGCGGTAAGGACCCGGACAACCGTCGGACCTACCCCTGGGGACGGGAAGACTGGGATATTCTCGGTTGGACCAAGGCTTTGACGCGTTTGCGGACGGCTCATGATGCCTTGCAGACGGGCCGCTTCATCCCGCTCTACGCCGACGGCGACGTTTACGCCTTTGCCAGGCTCATCGAAGGCGGCCGCGACGTCTTTGGGAAACCGGCAGAAGACGGGCTGTTCATCGTCGCCATGAACCGGAATCCGTCGGCGCTTCGGACCATCAGCCTGTATACCGACGGATTGGCTTACGGCAAGTTCACCAATGCCATCCATACGCGGATGGAACCGGAAGTAACGTTGAACAGCCGCCTGACCTTGACCCTGCCGCCGTTAGAAGCGGTCATCTTACAGGCCGGTGAGGCCAAAAAGAAACGCAGCGGCGTCCTTCTCCATCCGACGTCACTGCCGGCAGCCGTCGGGAAGGGCGTCTTAGGGACGGCGGCGTATCGATTCGTCGACTTCCTCAAGACGGCCGGTCAATCGGTCTGGCAGATCCTGCCCCTGATGCCGCCCTTGGCCGGTGATTCGCCGTATCTCTCGGAATCGGCCTTTGCCGGAAACGAATCCCTCATTTCTTTAGAACGACTGCGTGACTGGGGCTGGCTGAAAAAAGACGTCGTTGCCGATTTCATCGCTATGGGGAAAGGCTTGCCGCCATCGGAGGTGGCGGCCGAAAAGGCCCGCATCTTATGGAATCTGTCTCACGATAAGGACCTCGTCATTTCCTGGCAGCCCTTCCGGGACTTCTGTGAGGCCAATGCCTACTGGCTCGACGACTACGCCTTGTTCCGCAGTATCCGTGATTTCTTTAAGGGCCGTCCTTGGACGGAATGGCCCGATGACATCCGCTGCCACGATGCTGCAGCCCTTACGCGGTATGCAAAGGAATTGGCCGGTACCGTATCCCATGTCAAATTCATGCAGTACATCTTCGACCGTCAGTGGCACGAGCTTCGGGCGTATGCCAAAGAAAACGGCATCACCATCCTCGGCGACCTGCCCATGTTCGTCGCCCATGACAGTGCCGACTGCTGGGCTCATCAGGATCAGTTCGACCTCGATGAGGACGGACGGCCCGTATCGATCGCCGGCGTACCGCCTGATTACTTCAGTGCCGACGGCCAGCTTTGGGGCAATCCCTTATATGATTACGAAGCCATGGCCGCCGACGGCTATCAGTGGTGGACCGACCGTTTCCGCCGCATGAAAGACCTCTTCGATGAACTGCGGGTCGATCATTTCCGGGGCTTTGCCGCCTACTGGGCCGTCCCTCAGGGCGCTCCGACTGCTAAAGACGGTGCCTGGAAAGAAGGGCCGGGCCTCGATTTGTTCCGCGCCGTCTATCAAAAACTGGGCCGACTGAACCTGGTTGCCGAAGATTTAGGCGTCATTACCGATGACGTCTGCGCCTTAAAAGACGCCCTTGATCTCCCGGGTATGAAGGTATTCCAGTTCCATCTTAAAGACCGTTCCGACGGCATTCGCGCCTTCGATACGGAACCGAACTGCATCGCCTATACGGGGACCCACGACAACAATACGATTCGGGGATGGTATGAACAGGAACTTTCTGAAAGCGAACAACTTCATATTCGCCGCATGTTGGACCTTTCTGACGACGTCTCGCCGGAAGAGCTGGTACAGGCCGTCATCGCCTACACCTACCGCCGCCGGGCTGAAACGGTCATCGTACCCATGCAGGATCTGTTGGCCCTCCCGGCAGAAGCTCGGATGAACGTTCCCGGTGTCGCCGACGGCAACTGGCAGTGGCAGATGAAGGAAGGCCAGACAACCTTTGATTTGGCTCGCCGATTGGCGAAACTTTGCCGTAAAAGCGGCCGCTAAGTCTCCTTGCCGAAATGGAATAACGCGCTGTCTCTCAAAAGAAGGGAGCAGCGCGTTTTTTGTCGAATACCTATAGTAAGGATATCCGGAAAAAGGAGGAATCGTTGTGTATATCACGCACATGCGCATTCAAAATTATCGAAACTTACAAGATGTCGACATGACCTTTCATGAAAAGGCAAACTATATCGTCGGGGAAAATGCTATCGGCAAGAGCGGTCTCCTGCGCCTTTTGGCATATATGAGCGACGGCCGCAACGTCGATGAAGACGATTACGCCGATCCGTCACAGCCCATCATCATCACCATGGGGCTTCATCTCCTCGAGAGCGACAAGGAGTACTTTGCCGATAAACCCGATGAACATCGCCAAGACCTGTGCATCCGCATGGAAATGCATATCAGCGATATGTATCCTCATCTCTACCTCGACGACACGGGGGAAGAGCTGCCCTTAGAATTGATCCGCCGCCTGCGCTACGTGTCCTATTCGGCGACCATTCCCGAAGAGCAGCGGGTGGCTCCTCGAATCTATCGGGCCTTAGAGCAGAAGCTCTCGGCTTGGGGAGAGGAGCATTGGGACGGTTTGTCAGAAGATGCGCGAGCCTTTATCCATCATGAAGTGGCCGTCGGCAGCCTCGATTCTTCCTACTTCGTCAATATCTTCCTCTTGTCGAAGCTTTTGTGCCGCACGGATCGGCCCCGGGCTGACAATATGAAATTCATTTCCCTGGCGGCGCTCTGCGTCATTACCCATGTCTACCAAATGTCCCTCAGCCGGGCCGTGCCCATGGAACACAACCTCATCGTCGATGAAAAAGGAAGGCGGTACCTGCCGCTCATCATCTCCATCGACGAGCCTGAAATCCACCTGCATCCGTATATGCAGCGGTCGGTCCTCCATTATTATCAGCAGCTTCTCCAGAACGAAGATCCCCAGTTCTGCCGGATCCTCAAGGATCTGTTCAACATCGACGGCTTGCGGGGGCAGCTGTTTATCGTCACTCATTCGACGGATTCCCTCATCGACGACTATCGCAACATCATCCGCCTGTACCGCGATAAGCAGGGGCTGGTCCGAGCGGCCTGCGGCTCTTGTTTCCATTTCAGCGAAGAAATTGAAAAACACCTGATCATGCACTTCCCGGAAGTCAAGGCGGCCCTCTATTCGCGAAGCGCCCTCATCGTCGAAGGCGAAACGGAGTACGGCTGCTTCCAACAGTTCGGCGTGACCTTAAACATACCCTTTGACTACTACGGCATCTGTCTCATCAACGCCCGCGGTGAAAGTTCTATTTCTAAGATCAAAGCCCTTTTAGAATACTTCAAGATTCCCGTCGCCGCCTTGTATGACGCCGACGTCAAGGCGGCCCACAAGGGTGAACGCGGTGTCTATTTTACCCATGAAATCTGTTTTGAAATGGATCTGGCCAAGACCCTCCTCGACAGGGGACGGCGCCGCGATTTGGACCGCATCATCAACACGGCCTGCGGCGACCACGCCAGGGCTACGGCGGACATGATCAAAAAGGCCTGCCGTAAGCTGGATATCAATTACCATGACTATCCGGCACGCCGGTTGTGGAACGTCAACCCTCGCAATAAGCGGGCCCTGTACGTCTACTATTTTGCCTGGCTGTACAGCAATAAAGGCGTCATTCTCGGACGCCTCCTCGGCCAATCCCTTGAAAAAGACGATATTCCGCCGGCCTTTGCCAACGTCATCCGGGCCGTCGGACAATTAGCCAAAGTAACCCAAGCCGTATAGGCCTGGGTTGCTTTTTGTGCCGATGGCACCCTGTAAAGAAACCTCAAAATATGGTATGCTATAAGGTACAGTCTATTGCAGAAAGAGAGATGTGGTATGAAACTTTTTATTGCCGAAAAACCGAGTATGGCCCGGGAACTGGCTAAGTGCCTGCCGGAACCTCATCGGCGGGGAAATGGCTGTATCCGTACGGGAGGCGGCATCGTCACCTGGGCTTACGGCCACGTCCTGCAGCAGGCCGAACCTCAAGACTACGACCCCAAATATAAGCGCTGGAAGGCGGAAGATTTGCCCATCATTCCGGAAACGTGGAAGCTCCTCATCAGTCCGGCCAGCAAAGAACAGTTCCATATCATTGAAGGCCTCATTTCAAGTCCCGACGTCGATGCCATCGTCAACGCCGGTGACCCCGACCGGGAGGGGCAGCTGCTCATCGATGAGATCCTCGACTACGTCGGAAACGAAAAGCCTGTCGAGCGCATCCTGCTCAACGCCCTCGATGAAAAAAGTATCCATGAATCCTTAGGGGACCTTCGCAGCAACGGCGACTTCGTCCACCTGAAGGATTCGGCCTTAGCACGAAGCCGGGCTGACTGGCTCATCGGTATGAACCTGTCCCGAGCCTATACCTTGTCGGCTCGTCGTCAGGGCCATCGCGTCGTCTTTCCCATCGGCCGGGTCAAGACGCCGACCTTAGCCCTCGTCGTCCGCCGTCAGCGGGAACTCGACGATTTCGTGCCGGTTACGTATTACGTCGTCAAAGCCGATTTTGAGCATAAAAACGGCATGATCCGCGCCCAGTGGCAGCCGAAGGATACCCAGGCCGGCCTCGATTCCGAAGGGCGCTGTATCAAAGAAGAAGCGGCGAAGGATATTTTATTCCGCTTAGCTGCCAATCCCGACGGAACCGTCATCGAGAATAAGAAGTCTAAGAAGAAAGAACCCCAGCGCCTGCCCTTATCCCTGTCGTCCCTTCAGGTCCTGGCCGGCAAGCGCTACGGCTACACGCCCCAGCAGGTCCTCGACACGGCCCAGACCTTGTACGAACGGAAGCTTACGACCTATCCCCGTTCGGACTGTGAATACCTGCCCCTCAATCAGCGAAAAGACGTGCCTCGCATCTTATCGAATATCGCGGCCATCCCGGCCGGGAAGCTTCCTGAATGGGCGGCCGGGGCTGACGGCAAGATCAAGAGTCGGGCCTGGAACGACAGCAAGATTACGGCCCATCACGCCATCATCCCGACGACCGTTCCTTGTCCTTTCGACAAATTGAACGCCGTCCAGCAGCGCATCTATTACCTCATCGCCCAGGCCTATCTGGCCCAGTTCTATCCCATCCACGAATACGACCAGACGCGGATTACCATCGACTGCGCCGACGAGACCTTCGTCGCCCACGGAAAAGCCGTTACCGTTCTTGGCTGGAAAGCCCTCTATCAGAGCGATAAGAATGACGATGAGGAAGAAAAGGGAGAACTTCCCGTCGTCCGCAAAGGCGATGCCGTCCATTACCGAAACGGCCAGGTCGACAAGAAGGCCACCAAGCCGCCGCCGCGGTTTACGCCGTCGACCTTATTGGCGGCCATGAAAGAAATTTATAAGTACGTCAAAGACGACAGCTTGAAGAAGAAGTTGAAAGAAGTCCAAGGCATCGGCACGGAAGCGACGCGGGCGACGATCATTCAAGAATTGATTCAGCGCAAATTCCTGACGGCCGAAGGGAAAAAGAAATATCTCAAGCCGACGGACAACGCTTATCTTCTCGTCGACGCCCTGCCCGACGAAATGCTCTATCCCGATGAAACGGCCATTTGGGAAGAACGACTCTATCAGATGAGCCTCGGGAAGGACAACCTCGAAGCCTTCCTCCGCGACCAGCTCGATTTTCTGAAAGCCTTGGTCACGGCTGCCGGCGGCGTCGTCATGAAGGTCGAAGGGGCCAAGGCCTGCCCGGAATGCGGCAGCCCCATGGTAAAGCGCCACGGCAAGTACGGCGACTTTTACGGCTGCAGCAACTATCCCAAGTGTCGCCATACGGAACCTATTACCGAAGAGGGGAAGGACGGGGCGGCCAAACCGTCGCCCTATCCCTGCCCGCGCTGCAAGAAGGGGACCTTCCAGAAAAGGACCGGGCCCTACGGCGCCTTTTGGGTCTGCAGCGGAGCGACGTGCAACACGAAGTGTGCCGACGTCGACGGCGTGCCCAGCCTCTACGCCAAGTCCTGATGACGGCCATATGTCAAAAGGACGGATATACAAAAGGGCCGCCCTATGGTATTATAAAGATTAAGCTATTTTTTTCATAGCTTTTTTGTCCATATAGGAGTAAGAATCATAAATGAAACGCATTTATTTAGATAATGCCGCAGCGACGCCTATGGATCGGGAAGTCCTGGACGCCATGATGCCGTATCTGACGACATCTTACGGCAATCCGTCGAGCCTCCATTACTTTGGTCAACAGGCTCGGGCTGCCGTTCAGAAGGCACGCGGTCAAGTCGCACATTGCCTCGGCGTCAGCGGTGAAGACCTGGTCTTTACCAGCGGCGGAACGGAAGCGGATAACCTGGCTGTTTTAGGCTATCTGCGGGCCAATTTTCCCAAGGGCGGCCACGTCATCACGACGGCCGTCGAACACCATGCCGTCTTGAGAACCTTCCAGGCACTGGAAGAAAAGGGCTATGACGTGACCTATGTCCCCGTCGATGGAGACGGCTGCGTCTCAGCAGACGACGTCGCCGCTGCCATGAGGGACGATACGGTTCTCATTTCAGCCATGTACGCCAACAATGAAACGGGCATGATCCAGCCTATCGCCGCTATCGGCGCCATCGCCAAAGAAAAGGGCGTTGCCTTTCATGTCGATGCCGTTCAGGCCTTCGGCTATCTGCCCGTCCGGCCGATTGAAGAAGGAATCGACATGCTCACCGTCTGCAGCCATAAGATTTATGGTCCCAAAGGCGTCGGCGCCTTGTACATCCGCCACGGACTCAAGGTGACAGCCGAAGCCTACGGCGGGCCTCAGGAACACCGCCTGCGGGCAGGGACTGAAAACGTCGCCAGTATCGTCGGTTTCGGAGAAGCGGCGGCCTTACTTGAAAGAGAGCGGGACGATCGGGCCAAAGCCGCCCGGGTTTTGACCGACATCGTCTATGACAAGCTCATTCAAGGCGACGATCGATTCCGCTTAAACGGCAATCGCCGTCAGGTTCTGCCCAATATCATCGACTTCAGCGTCGACGGGGTGGACAGCGCTATTTTACTCATCGCCCTCGATTTACAGGGCATTGCCGTATCGGCCGGGTCGGCCTGCGAAGCCGGTGCCGTCGAAGCGTCCCACGTCCTACAGGCCATGGGCGTCGAAGAAAAGTGGCTGCGCAGCAGCATCCGCCTGTCCGTCGGCAAAGACAATACGACAGAAGATATTGAACACGCCGTGTCCCGAATCCGGGACGCCGTGACGACCAGTAGAGGAGATTTGACATGAAACGAGTCGCAGTAGCTATGAGCGGCGGCGTCGACAGCTCGGTTACAGCCGGTCTTTTAAAGCAGCAAGGGTATGACGTCATCGGCATCACCCTGCGCCTGTGGGAAGAAGACCCGGCCTGCACTATCGACAACGTCCACGCCTGCTGTTCCCTCAGTTCCGTCGACGACGCCAAAGCCGTCGCTTCGGTCCTGGGCATTCCCCATTATACCTTGGATTTCCGCGAACTGTTCCGCCGCGATGTCATCGACTATTTCGTCGATTCCTATCGCCGGGGCAAGACGCCCAATCCCTGCATTGCCTGCAATAAATTTATTAAATTCGGCCTGCTCTGGGAAAAAGCCAAGCAGTTTGGCGCCGATTTCCTGGCCACCGGCCATTACGCCCGTCTGGCAAAAGACGAACAGACGGGAATCTATTCGCTCTTACGCGGTACAGACCGCCGCAAAGATCAGTCCTACGTCCTCTATCAGCTGACCCAGGACATCTTGCCGCACCTTCTGTTTCCCATGGCCGATCTCGAGAAGGCCGATACGCGGAAACTGGCCAAAGAGTGGAACCTTCCGGTCTTCAACAAGCCCGAAAGTCAGGATATTTGCTTTATTCCCGACAACGACTACAAGGGCTTTTTGGAAAAGGAACAGAAGGATATCTTTAAGCCCGGCGACTTCGTCGATGAATCGGGCCGCGTCATCGGTCGTCATCAGGGCATTGCCGCCTATACCGTCGGCCAGCGGCGGGGACTCAACCTCGGCGGTCCCGGCGGTCCCTACTACGTCACGGCCTTAGACGTCGAACATAATCGAGTCATCGTCGGTTCGGAAAAAGACCTGTTTTCAAAGACTGTCGAAGCCAGCGAAGCGACGTGGGTCGAACAGGTGCCGACAGCGCCCTTCCGGGCCCTCGGCAAGATACGCTATGCGGCTAACGAATCGCCCTGCACGGTCTATCCTGACGGCGACGACATGCGCGTCGAGTTCGATGAGGCCCAGCGTGCCGTTACGGCCGGCCAGGCCCTCGTGCTCTACGATGAAGAAACAGGGGAACGCGTCCTCGGCGGCGGCGTCATCCAATAAGAAAGAGGGGAGACATACGGTGTCCACAGATCATATCAGAAACTTTTCAATCATTGCTCATATCGACCACGGCAAGTCTACCTTGGCCGACCGGATGCTGGAAATGACCGGCACTGTGCCCGAACGGGAAATGGAAGCCCAGTTACTCGACACGATGGACCTTGAACGAGAACGAGGCATTACTATCAAAGCGCAATCGGCCCGCCTCATTTATGATGCCAAAGACGGCAAACAGTATACGCTGAACCTCATCGATACGCCGGGGCACGTCGACTTCAACTACGAAGTATCGCGAAGCTTGGCCGCCTGCGAAGGGGCCCTGCTCATCGTCGACGCCACCCAAGGCGTCGAAGCCCAAACCTTGGCCAACGTGTACCTTGCCTTGGAACATGACTTAGAAATCATCCCCATCATCAATAAGGTCGACCTGCCCAGTGCCGATCCGGACCGAGTCTGCAAGGAAATCGAAGACGTCATCGGTCTCGATGCCTCCGACGCTATCATGATCAGCGCCAAGACGGGCCTCGGCGTCGACCAGGTCCTGGAAGCCATCGTCCAGCGCATTCCCGCACCGGCCGACGAAGAAGATAAGCCCTTGCGGGCCCTCATCTTCGACTCTCACTTCGATGCCTATAAGGGGGCTATCGCTAACATCCGCATCATGGAAGGCAGCTTAAAGCCGGGCCAGCGGATCCGCATGATGGCTTCGGGCAAAGAATTTGAAGTCATCGAAACGGGTGTCTTCCTGCCTCAGATGCACCCCGTGCCGTCTCTCGGCTGCGGCAGCGTCGGTTATTTGGCAGCCAGCATGAAGAACGTCCGCGACTGCCGCGTCGGCGACACGGTTACCTTGGCCGAACGGCCGGCGTCGGAAGCATTGCCGGGCTATCGACGGGCCGTGCCCATGGTCTACTGCGGCCTCTACCCGGTCGAAACGAATGATTACGATAATTTGCGCGACGCCTTGGAAAAACTCCATCTCAACGACGCGGCCCTGCTCTTTGAACCGGAAACGTCGTCGGCCTTAGGCTTCGGCTTCCGCTGCGGCTTCTTGGGCCTCCTCCATATGGACGTCGTCCGCGAACGGTTGGAACGGGAATACGATCTGTCCCTGATTACGACGGCGCCGTCGGTTATTTACCGCGTCTACTGCACGGACGGGACGATGGTCGAAGTCGACAACCCGTCGCAGATGCCCGATATGACCAAGGTCGACCACATCGAAGAACCCTTGGTCAAGACGACGATCATCATCCCCAAGGACATGGTCGGTACGGTCATGGAAATTTCCCAGAGCCGCCGCGGCCAGTACGTCACCATGGACTACCTCGACGATACGCGGGTCTCCTTGGTCTATAACCTGCCTTTGTGCGAAATCCTTTACGACTACTTCGACGTCTTGAAGTCGGCGACCCGCGGCTATGCCTCCCTCGACTATGAGCTCAACGGCTACCAGTCGTCGCCTATGGTCAAGATGGACATCCTCATTAACGGCGACGTCGTCGACGCCTTGAGCGTCATCGTCCACCGCGACTTTGCCGCCCGCCGCGGCCGGGCCCTGGTCGAAAAGCTTCGCAGCCTCATTCCGCGCCAGCTCTTCCAGATCCCCGTCCAGGCCGCTGTCGGCAATAAGATCATCGCCCGCGAAAACGTAGCGGCCCTGCGTAAAGACGTCTTGGCCAAATGCTACGGCGGCGATATTTCCCGTAAGCGCAAGCTCCTTGAAAAACAGAAGGAAGGCAAGAAGCGGATGAAACAGTTCGGCACCGTCGAAATTCCTCAGGAAGCCTTCATGGCCGTCCTCAAAGTCGACGAATCGTAATGCTCGGCTTATACGTTCACATTCCCTTTTGCCGGCATAAATGTTTGTACTGCGATTTTCCCTCCTACAGCGGCCTCGAACGCTATCTGGAAGGATATGTTCCGGCCCTCTGCCGGGAAATTGCGGCCACGCCCTATGCCGGTCAAACGGTCGATACGATTTATATCGGCGGCGGCACGCCGTCCATTCTTTCAGCAAAGGCCGTGGGGGCTATCCTTCGGCAGCTGCGGCAGACCTTCGAGGTTACGGCGGAGGCTGAAATTACGATCGAAGCCAATCCGGAAAGCCTCGACGGGGAAAAGGCGGCAGCCTACGTTTCCTACGGCATCAACCGTTTGAGTCTCGGCATCCAGTCCTTTTCCGATGAGATGCTGTCCTTTTTGGGCCGCATCCATACGGCGAAAGAAGGAGAAAGGGCTCTCCTTGCTGCTTGGGACGCCGGCATCCGCAATCTGTCTATCGATCTGATGTACGGCCTGCCGGGCCAAACCGTTGATGACGTTACACGTGATATTGAGCGCCTTGGGAATCTTCCTGTGGATCACGCTTCGATTTACAGCCTCATCGTCGAAGACGGTACACCTTTGAAACACGGCCTTTCTAAGGGCCTTTGGACACTTCCCGATGACGAGGTTGTCGAAGCCATGGGCCAGGCCGTCCACGATCAGATGCACGACCTGGGATTCCACCACTATGAAATTTCAAGTTATGCAAAAGGGCCTTTTGAATCGAAACACAACAGCAAGTACTGGATCTATGAGCCCTACATCGGCTTTGGCGTGTCAGCCCACTCCTTTGACGGTACGGCCCGCTGGGCCAACATGGCCAATATCCCTCAATATATCGAAAGGGCCGGAAAGGGGAGCGTCGAAGGTGAACGCGTCCTTATCGACGCTAAGCGAGCCGTCGAGGACTACTGCTTCTTAGCCCTGCGCCGCCGCGTCGGCATCGATAAAGAAGACTATGACCGCCGTTTCGGGCAGCCCATCGAAGCCGATTTCGGTCCGGTCATCGATTCGCTCGTCGCTCAGGGCCTTTTGGAAAATACGAAAGAATGGGTCCGCCTAAGCGATAGAGGACTTTCTTACGGCAACTACGTCTTTGGCAAGTTCATCCGCTGAACTTTTTACGCGGATACCCCCAACCCGTGATAGGCAAAAATAAACCGTCAGGAATCGATGTTCCTGACGGTTTTTCTGTATCTTCTCTGAGGTCGGTTCAGCGTTCATTCGCTTCGGCCCGGATCTGTGCTTCGGCTTTCGCCGTGGTTTTTCCGGTATTCTCGAGGCGTATGGGCATAAAAGCGCTTAAAGGTTTTGGCAAAGTGGCTCTGACTGTCGAAGCCGCAGGCGGCGGCGATGGCGGCAATGCTCTTAGTCGGCTTCGTCAAGAGCAGGTCGGCGCCCTGCATGATCCGGTATTTTAAGACGTATTGGATGGGCGACAGCTGGATCGTCTTTTGAAAGCAGCGCAGGCATTCACGCTGGCTGATTGCGGCGGCGTCGGCAATATCGGTGACGGTGAGGGGTTCTTCGAAGTGGGTGTGGATATAAGTCAACATCTTTTTGATCCGTTCTTCGTCAAGACTTTGCATCTCTGAAGGGGCATCTCCGTCGGGGCGGAATTGATCGTACAGAAAGAGACAGATTTGTGACAGTTCTTCTCGGACGGTAAATTCAAAGCCTGACGGTTCATCCGTCATGGCTTTAAAAGCGGTGCGGAAGAGGCGAGCTGCCGTGTCGTCTTGGCTTCCCCGGCAGTAAAAGGCCGAAAAGGCCGGACAAGTGAGGAGGGGACGAATATACTTCACCCATAGAATCGAGTCGTCACTGCCGGAAATCAGCGACGGACTGAAGACAAAGGAGCGCAGGTCGCATTCCGGATCGGCCAGGGCCGCATGAAGGGTATTGCCGTTGACGGCCAATATATCGCCGGCGGTCAGATGGAACGTGTGAGCCGGGACCTTTGCGGTCATTTTCCCGCCTGCGATGTAGATGATTTCCAGTTCATCGTGCCAGTGCCAAGGGACGTTATCGCCTATTTCCTGCCGGTAATGGACGGTGTAGCCGGCACAGGGGAAGGCTGCGTTTCCGTGGGGTTTTATTTCTTGCGACCGATCGTCGACCGGGATAGAACAGTCTGTCAATATCATGGGTACACCTCTTTGTTTGGCTGTTTTATTATAGTATACGGCTGAATTTTCATTGTATCAAGACCTATATGACGGTATTCTTATAATAGAGAAGGGAAGAAACCACACGGCCGCGATGCGGCGAAGGAGGTCTTGATGATGGTATTAAAATTTTACTTCATTCCCAACATGGAAACCTTTACGGCTCTCGTCGCCGCCAGCCGGGGATCGGTCCTGGTCCGGCGGGATGAAGCGTTTCAAAGCCTTAAAGGCGATGGCGATGCCTTGTCCTTTATAAAGGAGAGAACCGCGCGGGGCCGCGGCGTAGAAATTCGTTTGAGTGATACGCGGGATTACTTTTCCTTCGTCCGCTTCATGGTCGGGGCTTGTCTTTACAATTGACAGAATATGCGTGCTGTAACGGATAAATGTACGGTGATAAAAAACAATTTTCATAGCGAAAAGTTTTATTCGATCCGGGGACGATGCAGGTGAAAGCCGACTCCAAGGGCGTTGACAAAGTTATGATAAATCGTATCAGAACCTCATAAGTTATTGACAAACAGCCATAATCTGAGTATAATTTCATTGTGTGCAGTAACAGCACTCCCTATCATACCTTGGAGGGAGGGATAACAGAATGGCAGAAATCAGAGTTGGTAAAAACGAAACGTTAGACAGCGCTCTTCGCCGCTTCAAACGTTCTTGCCAAAAGGCTGGTGTTCTTTCCGAAGTTCGGAAACGTGAACACTACGAAAAACCGAGTGTACGGAGAAAGAAAAAGTCCGAAGCAGCACGGAAACGGAAGTACAGAGCATAATCGTTAATGTAAGAAGGGTGATACCATGTCTCTTAAGAACGAACTTCTTCAGGACATGAAAGAGGCAATGAAAGCCAAAGAAGCCGGTAAAACGGCTTTGTCCGTTATTCGTATGGTCCGTTCGGCCATCCGCAACGCGGAAATCGACGGCGGTCATTGCGAACTCGACGATGCCGGTGTCGGCGCCGTCATTGCCAAAGAAATGAAACAACGCAGGGAGTCATTAGCTGAATTCGAAAAAGCCGGCCGTGCCGACTTAGTCGAAGAAACGAAGGCTGAAATGGCAGTACTGGAAAAGTACATGCCGAAGCAGCTGACGGAAGATGAAGTCCGCCAAATCGTCACCGATACCATTAAAGGTCAGGAAGGCCTTCAGATGGGGGCTGTCATGAAGCTCGTCATGCCGAAAGTGCAGGGACGGACCGATGGCAAGGTTGTTTCACAGATTGTTCGAGAAATTTTACAACATCGTTGATTGCCATAGATTTCTTAAAAATCTATTGACAAATAGACTAAATGATTGTATTATTTTAACATGATTTGAAAACAAAATAAATCATGAAACAAGAGTCAAGGAAGACTCCGAATCCCGACTGTGGGATCGGAGTCTTTTTTTTCACCTAAAGGAGGAGTCATAATGACAAAAGATGAGTTGGTATACGTAATTCCGGCAGGTCAGTATGGTAAAGAAGGGGTGCTGGCTTTATTGGAACAGCATCCGGAAATCAAATTCGTATCCCTCGTAGGCATCGATTTGGCAGGTAATGATACGGACGAAAAGATTCCTATCAGCGTTTTCTTTGATGACTATGATAAATTCTTCAATGCGACGGCATTCCAGACCGATGGTTCGTCCGTCGTCCTGCCGGGCATCGCCATCTTGTCCAATGCCCGCGTCGACATCAAAGCCGACCCGTCGGTCAGCTGGTTCGTCGACTACAACGACGACAACATCGACCCGGAAACGGGAAAACCCGTAGGGACTCTGCGTATTCCCAGCTTCCTTCGTCATGCCACGGGCTACATCGATTCCCGGTCGATCCTCCGCAACACCTGCGACTACGTCAGTGACCAGGTCTTGGCGCTGGTCAAACAGTATGGCCTGCCCGGTACGTCGGTCAATGTCGATGACATCGAAAAAATCGTCCTCACGACGGCGACGGAACTGGAATTCTGGGTCAAGACGCCGAGCCAGGACGTAGCGACGCGCCTCTTGTCGGCTTCGCAGAAATTGCAGGAACAGTATTGGCAGCGCACGCACGGCGTCGTTCGTACGGCTCTTGAACAGACCATCGAACGCCTCGAAAAATACGGCCTCGAACCGGAAATGGGCCATAAGGAAGTCGGCGGCGTCAAAGCCCAGATCGACGATTCCGGTAAATTGACCTTCGTCCTCGAACAGCTCGAAGTCGACTGGAAATTTGCCAACGACCCGGTCCAGACGGCAGATAATGAAATCGCAGCCCGTATCATCGTCCGTGAAGTATTCCGTGAAAACGGCCTTGAAGTCACCTTCCAGGCAAAACCGATTCACGGCGTTGCCGGTTCCGGTGAACATACGCACTTCGGCATCGGGGCCATCATGAAGAACGGCAAATTCGTCAACCTCTTCAACCCGTCTGATATGAAGAGCGACTTCCTGTCCGTCGTCGGTTACGGCGCCATCATGGGCATGCTCAAACACTACGAAGTCATGAACCCCTTCGTTTCGGCAACGACAGACTCCCTGAACCGCTTGAAACCGGGTTTTGAAGCCCCTGTTTGCATCGTAACGGCCCTCGGCGGTGATCGTCCGGACGTCCAGACCCGTAACCGTTCGGTCCTCATCGGCCTCATCCGCAACATCGCAAGCCCGGCGGCTACACGGTTCGAACTCCGTTCTCCGAACCCCTTCACCAATACCTACATCGCCATCGCCATGGGCTATTTGGCCGCCCTCGACGGCATCAAATATGCTCTCTCCAGCGGTAAGAACGGCGAAGCCCTCCTGGCTGAACTGTCCAAGAAGCCCGGCGAAGATGCAGATTATCTTGAAAAAGACCGGGCTTATCGCTCGGAAGTCGACGTCTTTGAAAACTTCACCAGTGAAGAACGGGATGCCATGTTCGGCAAGGCACCGCGGACGGTCTGGGAAAACTTCAAGGCCCTCGACCTTCATCCGGATAAAGTAGATACCCTGGCCTGCGATGCTTTCCAGAAGCGCATCATGGAATCGTTCCGCCTCGGCGCCCTCAACCGCTGGGCCCTCGAACTCCAGTACCGCCTCATTCCGGAAAACCTCTCTAAGGTCATCGCTGCCAAACAGCTCCATGCCGACGGCGACAGCAATGCCCTTGAAGTCGAACGCTGGACCAAGATCAACGCCCTGCGTACGGAACTGGGCCGCGATACGGAAAAGAGCCTGTCCATTTTCTCGAAGATTAAAGAAGCCCTGGCTGCCAAAGACTACGATACGGCTTCCAATCTCATGGTCGAAATGAGCGATAAGATGGACCTCTTGACCGATATGTACTACGAATATTCGTATAACGCTTTCTAAGGACGAGGGACACCGTCTTTTATACATGAAATGAGCTGCTCCGCACATGCGGGGCAGCTCATTTTTGTTATAATATATGTTTTATTTTAAAGTGAGGCCGACAGGGCAGTGGTCGCTGCCGAGGATGTCGGTGTAAATAGAAGCCGATTCTAAGCGGTCGTCGAGGTCGGTCGTCGTCAGGAAGTAGTCGATGCGCCATCCGGCATTGTTCTGGCGGGCTCTAAAGCGGTAGCTCCACCACGAATAGACGCCTTCCTTATCGGGATAGAAGTGACGCCACGTGTCGGTGAAGCCGGCAGCCAGGAGGTCGGTCATCTTCTGCCGTTCTTCATCGGAGAAGCCGGCGTTCTTGCGGTTCGTCTTGGGGTTCTTGAGGTCGATTTCCTGGTGGGCGACGTTGAGGTCTCCGCAGACGATGACCGGTTTTTCCTGATGGAGGGACAGGAGGTACTCCTTAAAGTCGTCTTCCCACTGCATGCGGTAGGGCAGACGGGCCAGTTCGCTTTGCGAATTGGGGGTGTAGCAGGTGACGAAGAAGTAGTCGTCAAACTCGAGGGTAATCAAACGCCCTTCGTGATTATGTTCGTCCTTATCCATACCGTAACGGACGGACAGGGGCTTGAGGCGGGTGAAGATGGCCGTGCCGCTGTAGCCCTTGCGGTCGGCGTAGTTCCAATACTGTTCGTAGCCCGGAAGGTCGATGTCAATCTGGCCTTCTTGGAGCTTCGTTTCCTGCAGGCAGAACAGGTCGGCGTCGAGGTTGTTAAATGTATCTAAGAATCCTTTTTTCATGACGGCCCGCAGACCGTTGACATTCCAAGAGATAAACTTTGTCATAGAAACCACCTTTCTTTTTCAGATATCCTCGATGATAAGCCATTTTTATCTAGGATAATGATGCGTTTTTTGTTATAATGAAAACAAACGAATTGCCGCGATGAGATGCTGTGATGACAGTATCCGCAAGGATATTGGCAGCACTCTTTCTTATTGTATAAAATCGTTGAATCCTTGTCAAAATAATAAAGCAGGTGATAGTATGGCAGTACATGAATTAGCAGGAACGAAAGTAAGACCGGAAGACTACATCGACTTGGACGCCATGACCAAGGCGTATCATTCGATTCATCCCGACGCCTCTGATCCTCATCAACAGGTGCGCTTCGGAACGTCAGGCCATCGCGGTCAGGCCGGCAGCGGCAGTTTTACGGCAGACCACGTTGCGGCCATTACCCAGGCCGTTTGTAATTTCCGCCACGAGTTTGGTGCCGACGGACCGTTGTTCGTCGGGGCCGACACCCATTATTTATCGAAATTGGCTTTCGAAACGGTCTTGTCGGTCCTCTCGGCCAATAAGGTTACGGCCTACGTCGACGCTGACGGTGATTTTGTCCCGACGCCGTCTGTTTCAAGGGCTATCCTGCGCTTTAATGACCACCGTAAGGAAAACTTAGCCGACGGACTGATCCTCACGCCGTCCCATAATCCTCCGGAACACGGCGGCATTAAGTACAACCCGACGACGGGAGGACCGGCAGGTTCTGACATGACCAAGGCCATTGAAGCCGAAGCCAATCGCATCCTTGCAGGGCATAATCAGGATGTCAAGGCCATTTCTTATGAAGAAGCGGCCCGGGGGGATTTTGTCGTCCCTTATGATTATAAGGGCTTATATGTCGCTGAATTGGCGTCCATCCTTGACATGGAAGCCATCCGCGATGCCGGACTTCCCATTTTGGTCAATGCCCTCGGCGGTTCGGGCATGAATTACTGGCACCGTATTTCCGAACGCTACCATTTGAACCTGTCTTTTGTTAACGATACGTACGACCCGCAGTTCACCTTTATGAATTACGACCATGACGGCAAGGTCCGCATGGACTGCTCATCGGCATACGTCATGTCGGCCGTTACCGGTCAGACTGCCGATTATCGCCTCATTTTGGCCAATGACCCCGACTATGACCGTTTCGGCATCGTCTGCGGTACGGACGGCATGATTACGGCCAACGCCTTTTTGACCGTCGCTGCGCACTACCTCATGACCCATCGCCATTTCGACGGTCTGGGCATCGCTAAAACCGTCGTTACGACGGATATGCTGGCTCGGGCGGCGAAAAAACTCGACGTACCTCTCTATGAAGTCCCCGTCGGCTTTAAGTATTTCGGCCCCCTCTATGAAGACGGGAAAATCGCCTTTTCCGGCGAAGAAAGTGCCGGTGCTTCCTTTATCGCTAAAGACGGCAGCGTCTGGACGACGGACAAGGACGGCATCATTCTCTGCCTCTTGGCAGCGGAAATCTACGCCGTTACGGGAAAATCGCCGGCGGCTTACTATGAAGGACTCTGTGAAGAACTGGGCCGGCCCTACACCGTGCGCAGCGATGCGCCGGCGACGCTTGAGGAAAAGGATAAGATCAGCTCCTTGACGGAAAAGGATGTAACCGAAAAGAATCTCTGCGGCAGTCCCATTACGGCCGTCCTGTCCCGTTCGCCTTACGGTAATTCGGCTATCGGCGGCGTCAAGATTACGACCGATGACGGCTGGGTCGCAGCCCGCCCGTCGGGAACGGAAGACATGTATAAGCTCTATGCCGAAAGCTTCGTCTCCAAGGAACAGGCCGGAAAGCTTCTTGAAGAAGGGAAGTCCCTCATCAGTAAGGCTTTGGATGCATAGAAAGTTTCTTTCAAATCGAAATGATTTACTCGATTTTCGTATCATAAGGCCTTTTCATGGGCCGAAAGTGGCATTTACTGCGTTACCTGTGCTATAATGGGGAGCGTAGAATCTAACTCAAAGGGGTGGGCAGCTGTGAAAGTTGTAATCACGGTAGTCGGCGTGGACCGTACGGGTATCATCGCCGCCGTCAGTCAGATCATGGCGGAACATAAGGTAAATATACTGACCATTAATCAGGTTATTTTAGATGGCATTTTCAACATGGCCATGATTGTTGATATGGACCCTGCAGATATTGATTTAGATACTCTTCAGGATTTGCTCAAGCAGAAGGGTGAAACCCTCGGTGTCGAAATCAGAGCCCAGAACCAGGCTATTTTTGATGCCATGCATCGTGTGGGCTAAGGAGAGGGAATATGCTGACAATCCATGACGTACTTGAAACGAATCAAATGATTCAAAAGAACAACCTTGACGTCCGGACGATTACCATGGGCATCAGTCTCCTCGACTGCTGTGCCAGTGACGGCAAGACGTTGTGCAGCAACATTTACGATAAGATCACGCGCTACGGCGAGCACCTGGTAGAGACGGGGGAAGCCATTTCCCGCGAATACGGCGTGCCCATCATCAATAAACGCGTGTCTGTGACGCCCATCAGCCTCGTCGCCGGGGCCAGCGATATGACGAGTTATGTCGATATCGCCCGGACCCTTGATAAGGCGGCCAAGACGATCGGCATCAACTTCATCGGCGGCTTTTCGGCCCTCGTCGAACGGGGCATGAGCAAGGGCGACCGGATCCTCATCGATTCCATCGCCGAAAGCCTGGCTGTGACCGATCTCGTCTGCAGCTCTGTCGCCGTCGGCTCGACTAAGGCCGGTATCAACATGGATGCCGTCGCTGAAATGGGGCGGGTCTTTAAGGATTTGGCCGAACGGACGAAGGAACAGGATGCCTTAGGCTGTGCCAAACTGGTCGTCTTCTCCAATGCGGTAGAGGACAATCCCTTCATGGCCGGCGCCTTCCACGGCGTCACCAACGGCGATTCCTGTATCAGTGTCGGCGTCAGCGGCCCGGGCGTTGTAAAAGTCGCCTTGGAAAACGTGAAGGGCGAGCCCTTTGATGTCGTCGCCGAAACGATTAAGAAGACGGCCTTTAAGATCACCCGTGTCGGCCAATTGGTTGCGATGGAAGCGTCGAAACGCCTCAATATGCCCTTTGGCATCATCGACTTATCCTTGGCACCGACGCCGGCTGTCGGTGACAGTGTGGCTTCCATTCTTGAAGAAATGGGCCTTGAAAGCTGCGGGGCCTGCGGTACGACGGCAGCCTTAGCGCTCTTAAATGACGCTGTCAAGAAGGGCGGCCTCATGGCTTCGTCCCGCGTCGGCGGTCTGTCAGGCGCCTTCATCCCGGTCAGCGAAGACAAGGGCATGCTCGAAGCCGTCGGCCGCGGCAGCCTGAGCCTTGAAAAGCTCGAAGCCATGACCTGCGTCTGCTCTGTCGGCCTCGATATGATCGCCATTCCCGGCGATACACCGGCGTCGACCATTTCGGCCATCATCGCCGATGAAGCAGCCATCGGCATGATCAACAACAAGACGACGGCCGTCCGCGTCATCCCCGTACCGGGCAAGGGCGTCGGCGATAACGTCGAGTTTGGCGGCCTTCTCGGCCATTGCCCGATTATCAATGTCAATAAATATAAGTCAGATGAATTCATTGCCCGCGGCGGCCGCATTCCGGCGCCCATGCGCAGTCTGACCAACTGATGATAGATTAACGGAAAGTAGGCGTGTGTTGTGCTCCAATATGTTGTACCCTTTATCATTGCCTTGGTCGTTTCCTATCTTTTGACGCCGGGCGTCAAGAAGGTGGCCATCAAGGTTGGCGCCGTGGACCGGCCCAATGCAAGAAAGGTACATACTCATGTCATCCCGCGGCTCGGCGGGCTGGCTATTTATATCGGCTTTATGGCGGCCGTCTTGTTCTGCGTGCCCCTGCACCATGAACTCATCGGCATGCTCCTCGGCTGTACGGCCATCGTCGCCATCGGCATTTGGGACGATATCTGCAACATCCCGGCCCGGGTCAAGCTCGTCGGCCAGATTGCAGCGGCCTGTATTCCCGTGGCCTTCGGCATTCAGATCGAATGGCTGACCAATCCTTTCGGAGATATCCTGGTCCTGCCGGAAGTCATTGCCATTCCGGTGACGATTTTCTGGATCATCGGCTTTACCAATACGGTGAACCTCATCGACGGTCTGGACGGACTGGCTGCCGGCGTAGCCTTCATCGCCTCGATTTCGATGTTCCTCTTGGCGGTAAACCTCAATCAATTCCTGCCGGCCCTCATCATCGTGTCCATGGCCGGTGCAGCCTTGGGATTTTTGCAGTACAACTTTAACCCTGCCAAAATCTTCATGGGCGATACGGGGAGTATGCTTCTCGGATATACCCTGGCCGTCTCGGCCGTTCTCGGCCTGGTCAAGACGGCGGCGACGGTGGCACTGGTCGTGCCCATCATCGCCTTAGGCCTTCCCATTCTCGATACGACCTTCGCCATCATCCGACGCCGGATGAGCGGCGTTCCCATATTTCAGCCGGATAAGGGTCATCTGCACCATCGTCTCCTGGCCCTGGGTATGACACAGAAGCAAGCCGTACTGATCATGTATTTTGTCAGCATGATGTTAGGCATTGTCGCCCTCTTCGTAGCCAACGTAAGCTATCAGACGGGGATCGTGACTGTCTTGGTCGTTCTTGCCGTTATCATCTACTCGGCAAAGCGCATCGGCATACTGCGTAAATCAACGACCGATTCGACCCGCAAACCATGACGGGAAGAATCGGTTCGTCATATAAGGAGGAATTTGTATTATGATTAAGGTAATGACTGTATTCGGCACGCGGCCGGAGGCGATTAAAATGGCACCGGTCGTCAAGGAATTACAGAAACATGCCGACAGCATTCAGACGGTCGTTGCCGTCACGGCCCAGCATCGCCAGATGCTCGACCAGGTCCTGGAGTTGTTCCGGATTACGCCGGATTACGACCTGGACATCATGGCCAAGGGCCAGACCTTATACGATATTACGACGAAGTCGCTCCTGGGTCTCAAGGATGTCCTGGCCAAAGAACAACCGGATCTGGTCCTCGTTCACGGTGATACGACGACGACCTTTGCCGGGGCCCTGGCGTCCTATTATCAGCAGATCCCCGTCGGCCACGTCGAAGCCGGCCTTCGGACAGGGGATATATATTCGCCGTTCCCGGAAGAAATGAACCGCAAGCTCACCGGGGCCATTGCGGCCATTCATTTTGCCCCGACTTCGACGGCACGGGCCAATCTCGTCCGTGAAAATATAGATCCGTCTCAGATTTACGTAACGGGGAATACCGTCATCGACGCCTTGATGACGACCGTTGCCGGCGACTATGACTTCGGCGACCAATTGAAATCGGTGGACTTCAAGCACCACCGAGTCATCCTCTTGACGACGCACCGTCGGGAAAACCTCGGCGAGCCCATGCGCCATATCTATAAGGCCCTGCGCCGCATCATCGAAGAGATTCCCGATACGGAAATCGTCTTTCCCGTCCACCGCAACCCGAAAGTCCGCAAGGTCGTCGAAGATGAACTGTCCGGCATCGACCGGATCCATCTCATCGATCCCATGGAATATGAACCCTTTGCCAACCTCATGAGCCTCAGCTATCTGGTACTGACCGATTCCGGCGGTATCCAGGAAGAAGCGCCGTCTCTGGGAAAACCGGTTCTGGTCCTGCGCAATACGACGGAACGGCCGGAAGCCGTGGAAGCCGGGACGGTCCGCCTCATCGGCACGCATAAAGACGTCGTCTATGAAGAAACGAAGCGCCTCTTGACCGACAAGGCCGCTTATGACGCCATGAGCAACGCCATAAATCCCTATGGCGACGGCCAGGCATCGCGGCGCATCGTCGAAGCCATTCTCCATGTTTTTGCCGGCAAGGAAGCCGTTCCTGACGACTTCTGCCGTTAAAATAAGCTTCAGTTATATTGAGAATAGTTTTTAGCTATATACTCGCTTTTTCTTTCATTTTGTGTTGATTTTCCTGTTTTTCCGTGCTAAAATAAGCAATAATCGCGGCTAAACGTAGGTTTTCTATGCGCAGCGCGGTTGTGGAAAGACTGCTATCGCCTGAGCAGGAGTGTGTGTGCTATGAGAAAAAAGAATGATTCTCACAGTGACAAAAGGTCTTCTATGAGGCTTTTAGACATCGTTGCCATTGCCGCATCTCTCGGTCTGTCGCTCTTTGTCTGCATCTGCGTCGGCGTCGCCATCGGCCGTTTTATCGATGTCTATACGGGTACATCGCCGTGGGGATTGATCCTCTTTTCCCTGATCGGTGCCGTTTCCGGGTTCTGGACGCTTTACAAAAAAGCCTTGTCCTATGAACGGGATGAATCCCGCCGGAATGGATCGTCATCGAGCCGATGAGAACCGCGGAGGATAGTCTATGGAAGCTTTTTACACCTATGTGAAGGCAACAATTTGCAAACTCATTGGTTTTACATGTATCGTCGCCGCCGTGCTCTTACTGGGCGGGTGGTGGCAGTACATAAGTGGCTGGTGTATCGGCAGCGGCTTGAACATCGTCTATTTTTTCATGCTCAGCAGCCGTTCGGTACGGGCCTTGAAACTGCCGCCCGAGCAGGCGGCGGCATTCATCCGCGGCGGTGCCGTGTTCCGGCTGATTTTCGTCTGCCTGGCCGTCATCGTGATCCTGCAGTTCCCGTCCATTTCACTGGGAGCTGCCGTGGCCGGTATCTTTTCATACCGCGTCCTGATCTTTGCAGATGTGTTGACCGCACGCTTCAGACGGTAAAGGAAAGGAGGTATTGCGTATGGAATTACATGCAGGGTATCATGTGGTCGTTCAGCTTCTGGGTCTGAATGTGAACCTGGATACGCTGATGATGACCTGGCTCGTTGCAGCGCTGGTTATCATCGTCACCGTCTCTGCCACAAGGGGACGTTCCCTCGTCCCGTCGGGCCTGCAGAATGCCATGGAAATGGTCATCGAATCCCTCCTCGATCAGTTCAGGGAAACGTTGGGACCGAAATACGGCCAAGTCGTATCGGTCTTATTGACCATGTTCTTATTCATCCTGTTCGCCAACGAATTGGGCATGATTCCGAATCCGGAAATCCTGGCTTCGCCGACGAATGACTTGAATACGACTGTCGCCCTGGCACTGGTATCTTCTTTTATGGTCCATTTTATGGCCTTGAAGAACCAGGGGTTCAAAAAACATTTCAAGAGCTTCTTTAAACCCTTTGCGCCATTTGTTATCATCAATCTGATGGAAGAAATTACCAAACCGTTAACGTTGGCCTTCCGTCTATTTGGCAATATCCTGGCCGGGGAAATTTTGTTGGAAGTCCTGTACTTCCTCGTGCCTATCGGCATTCCGATCATCTGGCTGGTGTTCAGCCTGGTCATCGGTCTCATTCAGGCATTTATCTTTACGATCCTGACCACGTCTTATCTGGCGCCGTCTTTTGCAGACGACTAATCGTGCCGGATACTGTTTTACACTGAAATTTTCATCTTATTCACAGAAACTAGGAGGTTATTTATTATGGAAAAAGCTATCGTATTGGCATTGTCCGCTTTTGGTGCATGCTTGGGTATTGGTTTGGCAGCTCTCGGCGCTGCTATCGGTGACGGTCATGCCGCATCGAAAATGCTCGAAGGTACGGCTCGTCAGCCTGAAATGGGCGGCAAACTCTTGGTCAACATGCTTATCTCCATCGGCTTGATCGAATCCATGCCGATTATCGCAGCTGTCATCTCCATCGTATTGGTCTTTGCCAATCCGTTCGTCAGCCTGCTTTAATCTGAATGATTCTACTATACAGCCGGGGAGGGAAGTACATTGGTTAGTATTAATGGTACCTTGCTGTTCCAGTTTATCAACTTCTTCGTCTTAGTTGCTATTTTGGCGAAGTTCGCTTACAAACCGCTGCTCAAAGTGCTGGAAGACCGCCGCAATAAGATTGCCTCCGATCTCAGCGATGCCGCGAAAGCTAAAGAAACGGCTGAAAAGATGAGAGCCGATTATGAAGCTCAGATCCGCGATGCCCGTGCAGAAGCGCAGGCTATCGTCGACAAGGCGGTAAAGCAGGCCGATAAAGAAGCACAGGCCCAGCTCGAAGCCATTCGCGATCAAATCGCCCGGGAAAAACAGATTGCCCAGGCTGAAATCGCCAATGAACGGGAAGCGGCTATCCGGGAAATGCGTAAGGAAGTAGTCAATCTGTCGATGGCTGTGGCAGAAAAACTGCTCAAGAAGAATATCGATTCCGATATGAACGCGAAACTCGTAGCCGACTGCATTGACCAGATCCAGACGCAGCGCGTAAAGGGGAACTGATCCTATGATACCCGAAACGATCTACAGCAAATACAGCCAGGCTATGTTTGACATTGCCAGCGAACAGAAGAAGCTTACCGAGTTCGGAACAGAATTAAAAGGCGTACGGGATACGTTTCAGGAAAATCCCGATTTATGGAAATTCCTGAATCATCCCCTCGTACCGCCGCAGTCCAAAAAGGACACACTTAAAAAGATTTTTGGGGACAGCGTGTCGCCGATGGTCATGCAGTTCATGTATGTCATGATCGACCGGCGCCGTGAAGCGGCTTTGGTTTTGGGCATTGACGGTTTTATCGATTTGGCCCGTAAGGCTCAGAACATCGAAGTGGCCAAAATCCGCGTCGTCAAGCCGCTGTCCAAGAAAGAACAGACCAAGCTCGTAGCCAGCCTGGAAGCCATGACGGGACAGCAGATAGAACCGCTGTACTACGTCGATCCGTCGCTTATCGGCGGCATGGTCATCCAAATTGGCGATAAATTAATAGACGGCAGCCTTAAGCGGCATCTGCAGGATATGCAGAATAGCCTGCTCCAGGCTGACGCGACGAATGGGGTGACGGACGAATAATGAATATGAAGCCAGAAGAAATTACGGCTATAATCAAGAAACAAATCGAAGATTATAATGTGGAAATGAACGTCGATGACGTCGGTACCGTCTTGGAAGTCGGGGACGGCATTGCCCACATTTACGGTTTGGAAAAAGCCATGTCCGGGGAATTGCTGGAACTGCCGCACGGCGTTTACGGCATGGCCCTGAACTTGGAAGAAGATAACGTCGGCGCCGTACTGCTCGGCGATGACGCCCTCATCAAAGAAGGCGACACCGTCCGTCGTACAGGCCGCGTTATGCGTGTCCCTGTCGGCGAAAACATGATCGGCCGCGTCGTCAATCCCTTAGGGATGGCCATTGACGGCAAGGGGGACATCAAGACGACGGAATCCCGTCTTATCGAAGTCAAGGCCTACGGTATTGCCGACCGCCAGCCGGTCAAGGTACCGCTCCAGACGGGGCTTAAAGCTATCGACTCCATGGTCCCTATCGGCCGTGGCCAGCGTGAACTCATCATCGGCGACCGCGGCACGGGCAAGACGGCCATTGCCATCGATACGATCTTGAATCAGAAGGATACGGGCGTTATCTGTGTCTACGTCGCCATCGGTCAGAAATCGTCGACCGTTGCCCGCGTCGTACGGACCCTCGAAGAACACGGCGCTATGGCCTATACCATCGTCGTTGCCGCAACGGCCTCCGACGGGGCTCCGCTCCAGTATCTTGCTCCGTATTCCGGCGTATCCATTGCCGAATATTTCATGCTCCAAGGCAAAGACTGCCTCTGCGTATACGACGATTTGTCCAAACATGCTCAGGCATACCGCGCCATGAGTTTGCTTCTCCGTCGTCCGCCAGGACGTGAAGCGTATCCCGGCGACGTATTCTACTTACATTCCCGTCTGCTCGAACGGGCGGCTAAACTTTCCGATGAATTGGGCGGCGGCTCGATTACGGCCCTGCCGATCATCGAAACCTTGGCCGGTGACTTGTCGGCCTATATTCCGACCAACGTCATTTCCATTACCGACGGCCAGATCTTCCTCGAAACAGAAGCCTTCAACTCCGGTATCCGTCCGGCTATCAACGTCGGCCTCTCCGTATCCCGTGTCGGCGGTTCGGCTCAGATCAAGGCCATGAAGAGCATTGCCGGTACGCTCCGTTTGAACCTGGCCCAGTACCGCGAATTGGCAGCTTTTGCTCAGTTCGGCTCCGACCTCGATAAGAACACGAAAGCCCAGATCGACGCCGGTGAACGGACGATGCAGCTCCTCATTCAGCCGCAGTATAAGCCGATGGCCGTTGAAGATCAGGTCATGCAGATTTATTTGGCCGTTAAGAACTACCTGATGCCTGTCCAGGTTGATGAAGTTGCAGAATTTGCAGACGGCTTCGTTACCTTCATGCACAGCAACTATCCGGAAGTCGGTGAAAGCATTAAATCGACGAAGGAACTCGGCAAAGATGCAGAAGAAACCCTCAAGAAAGCCATTGCGGAATACCTCAAGCAGTACGGTACTTCTCACGAACTGGTTAAAGAGGAGGAATAAGCTATGCCGAGTGCACGCGAAATAAATCGACGGATAAAATCCGTTACCAATACTCAGCAGATCACCAAGGCCATGAAGATGGTCTCTTCCGTGCGACTGCGCCGTGCACAGGAACGGGCACTGGCTACTGCCCCGTATACCGAAAAAATGGAAGGCATGCTGCGCCGCTTGTCGGCTGCCTCGCCCGATTCCGGGAACCCTTTGTTCCAGTCCCGCGATGACGTCAAGAAGACGTGCTATATCATCATCGGGGCCGATAAGGGCCTGGCCGGTGCCTTCAACGCCAACATCAACAAGACCATGGTATCCGTCTTAAAGGATAAGCCGCGCAGTGCGTCGGTCCTTTTCGTCTCCGGCCGCAAACCGGCAGAGTACTTAAAGCACCTGCATATTACGCCGGAAGAAAAATGGTCCGGTTTTTCGGATAAGCCGCAGCTCATCAATGCCCAGGAAATCGCCCATTTGGCGACGCAGAAGTTCCTCGACGGCGAAGTCGATGAAGTCTATGTCATCTATACGCACTTCAAAACGGCCTTGTCCCAGGAAGCAAAAATCGTGAAGATGCTGCCTATTTCTCAGGAAGAACAGGCCGGTGACCAGGGGCCGCGGGAAGAGTACTTGTTTGCTCCCGATGCATCCCAGGTCCTCGATTCTTTGCTGCCCCAGTACTTAGATCTGTTTATCTACAACAGTCTCCTTCAGTCAGCTGCCAGTGAACTCGGTGCCCGCATGACGGCCATGACGTCGGCTACGGACAACGCCGGTGAGCTGATCGAAAAACTGACTGTTACCTACAATAAAGTCCGCCAGGCTGGTATTACCAATGAACTGACGGAAATCGTAAGTGGCGCCAACGCCTTGAAATAAGACGTGATTCTCGTCACGCGCTGCTGTTACAATTCTTGAAAGAGAGGAGAACCTCTTCATGAGCAATAACATTGGGAAAGTAGTCCAGGTCATCGGCCCGGTCGTCGACGTGCGGTTTGCTTCCGAAGCAGACTTGCCGTCCATCTACAACGCCATCCACATCACGGGCGGTGAAGGCGACCAGAAGATCGACCTCATTGTAGAAGCCATGCAGCACTTAGGTGACGACGTCGTCCGCTGCGTTTCCATGGACTCCACAGATGGCCTCGTCCGCGGCATGGCAGCCGAAAATACCGGCGACCCGATCAAGGTCCCTGTCGGCAAAGGCGTCTTAGGCCGTATCTTCAACGTCCTCGGCCATACCGTCGACAAAGTCGATGCCAAAGTCGAAGCCGATGATTACTGGCCGATCCACCGTCCGGTTCCGAAATTCGAAAACCAGGCGACGGAAACAGAAATCTTTGAAACGGGGATTAAAGTCGTCGACCTCATCTGCCCTTATGCTAAGGGCGGTAAGATCGGCCTCTTCGGCGGTGCCGGCGTCGGTAAAACAGTCCTCATCATGGAATTGATTCACAACGTTGCTACGGGCCACGGCGGTTATTCCGTCTTCACCGGTGTCGGTGAACGTACCCGTGAAGGCAATGACCTTTGGAACGAAATGAAGGAATCCGGCGTTATCGACAAGACGGCCCTCGTCTACGGTCAGATGAACGAACCGCCAGGAGCCCGTATGCGCGTCGGCCTGACCGGTCTTACCATGGCCGAATACTTCCGCGATAAAGAACACAAGGACGTCTTGTTGTTCATCGACAACATCTTCCGTTTCATCCAGGCAGGTTCCGAAGTTTCGGCCCTTCTCGGCCGTATTCCGTCTGCCGTCGGTTACCAGCCGACCCTGGGTACCGACGTCGGCGCCCTGCAGGAACGCATTACGTCGACCAAAGACGGTTCTATCACGTCCGTCCAGGCCGTTTACGTCCCTGCCGACGACCTCACGGACCCGGCTCCGGCTGCTACCTTCGCGCACCTCGATGCGACGACGGTTCTGTCCCGTCAGATCGCCGAACTCGGGATTTACCCGGCCGTCGATCCTTTGGACTCCACGTCTCGTATCCTCGACCCGAACATCATCGGCGACGATCACTACAATACGGCCCGTGCCGTACAGGAAATCCTCCAGAAGTACAACGACCTGCAGGATATCATCGCCATCTTGGGTATCGACGAACTGTCAGAAGAAGATAAGCTGACCGTTGCCCGTGCCCGTAAAGTACAGCGTTTCCTCAGCCAGCCTTTCGCCGTTGCTGAACAGTTTACCGGTCAGGAAGGCCGTTACGTCCCGCTGAAAGAAACGATCGAAGGCTTCAAAGAAATCTTGTCCGGTAAATGTGACGACATGCCTGAACAGGCATTCTACATGGTCGGCAATATTGAAGAAGCCTATGAAAAGGCCAAGACGCTGAAAGGGGAATAGTCTATGGCAGAAGCAGGAAAGACACTCCATTTGGAAGTCATAACGCCCGATGCTGCCGTACTCCATGAAGACGTGGATTTCATCCTCGTCCGTGCCTTAGACGGCGATTTGGGCATCATGCCCAACCATGCGCCGCTCATCGCCTCTCTGTCGATTTGGCCCTTATGCTATGACAAGGACGGAAGCCGCGGCTGCGTCACCGTTGCCGGAGGCTTCCTCGAAGTCCATGGCAATACGGTCACGGTCATTACGCCGGCTTCGGAAAAGCCGGAAGACATCGACATCGACCGGGCCATCGAATCGGAAAAGCGTGCCGAAGCCTTATTGGCGAAACACGCAGCCGACCTCGACGAAACCCGTGCCCAAGCGTCCCTGCAGCGTGCTCTGCGCCGCATCGACGTAGCCCGCAAATACGGCAAGCAATAGGATTACCCGATTGAAAAAGGATTGTCTCCTAAAGGTTTATGCCTTTAGCGACAATCCTTTTTTGATGTTGTGAAAAGATTGACTTTTCCCCTTAAGTTTGCTATGATAAGGAACGTACAATTACATAGGCGATGCAAGAGAACAAGTACGTATCTTATCAGCGAGGTCGGGACAGTGTGAGCCGGCTGCCGATGCGGAAGGCGCTCTGAAGGCCGCGGCCGGAAGTCAGTCGATGTGTATGGCCGGTAAATCAAGCGGGTCTTTTGGACCAATCAGGGTGGAACCGCGGGTACGTATACTCGTCCCTGTAACATACTTATCTATGTTACAGGGACTTTTTTGCATGTAGGAGGGAATACGATGAATTTTCAAGACATGATATTCGCATTGAAGAACTTCTGGTCTTCTCAGGGCTGTATCATCTACGAACCGTATGATGTAGAAAAAGGGGCAGGGACCATGAACCCGGCGACGTTCCTCAGAACGCTCGGCCCGGAACCGTGGCACGTAGCTTATGTTGAACCGTCGCGCCGCCCGGCAGACGGCCGCTACGGCGACAATCCGAACCGCCTTTATCAGCACCATCAGTTCCAGGTCATCTGCAAACCGTCGCCGGACAACATTCAGGAACTCTATTTAAAGAGTTTGGAAACCTTGGGAATCAACCCGGCTGAACACGACATCCGCTTCGTCGAAGACAACTGGGAATCGCCGACCCTCGGCGCCTGGGGCCTTGGCTGGGAAGTCTGGCTCGACGGCATGGAAGTCACGCAGTTTACCTACTTCCAGCAAGTCGGCGGCATCGACGTCGCTCCCGTATCGTCGGAAATCACATACGGCATGGAACGACTGGCCATGTATATCCAGGGCGTAGAAAACGTCTATGACCTCCAGTGGAACGAAACGGCCACTTACGGCGACATCTTCCATCAGAACGAAGTCGAACAGTCGACGTATGCCTTTGAACTGAGCAACGCCGACCTCTTGTTCCACCTCTTCGATGAATATGAAAAAGAAGCCATGCGGGTCATCAAAGCCGGCTTCGTCCTTCCGGCCTACGACTACGTATTGAAATGCTCGCACACGTTCAACCTCCTCGATGCCCGCGGCGCCATCAGCGTCAGCGAACGAGCTGCCTTCATCGGCCGCGTCCGCAGTATGGCCCGGGCCTGCGCTAAGGCATACCTGGAACAGCGTGAAAAATTAGGATTCCCAATGCTTTCCAAGGAGGAAAAATAAGATGAGCAAAGATTTGTTACTTGAAATCGGTACCGAAGAAATCCCGGCTCATTATATGCCGAGTATCCTCGGCCAGGTCAAAGACTTGGCTGAAAAATCGTTTGGCGAAGCCAATATCGCTTATGAATCGGTCCGCACCTTGGGCACGCCGCGCCGCATCGCCTTGCTGATGAAAGGCGTCGCTGAAAAACAGGCTGACGTCTCGGCCAAACACAAGGGCCCGTCGGTCTCCATTGCCTATGACGGCGACGGCAAGCCGACCAAGGCTGCCATGGGCTTTGCCCGCGGTCAGAAGATTGCCGTCGAAGACTTGACCGTTGAAGACGGTTACGTCTACGCCAACGTCACCAGCGTCGGTGCTGAAACGAAGGGCCTTTTGCCGGACCTCATGAAGGGCATCGTAACGGGCCTCAACTTCCCCAAGAGCATGCACTGGGGGAGCCTCGACTTCCACTTCGTACGGCCTATCCGCTGGTTCGTCGCCCTCTTTGATACGGATGTCATTCCCTTTGAATTGGCCAACGTTTCGTCGGGAAAGGTCAGCCGTGGTCATCGCTTCCTCGGCACGGGCGACTTTACCATCGAAAATCCGGCCTCTTATGAAGCCGTCTGCGAAGAACACTTCCTCATCGTCGACCCGGAAAAGCGCCGTCAGCTCATCCTCGACGGCCTTCAGAAACTGGCTGACGAAAAGGGAGGGACGGTCATCATGGACGACGACCTCTTGGAAGAAGTCGTTTACCTCGTCGAATATCCGACGGCCCTCTGTGGTGAATTCGATAAAGATTATTTGAAGCTCCCTGAAGCGGCCATCATTACGCCTATGAAGGACCACCAGCGCTATTTCCCCATGCGTGATGGAGAAGGCAAGCTCATGAACCTCTTCTTGACCGTCCGCAACGGCAATGACTACCATTTGGAAACGGTTCAGCACGGCAACGAACGCGTTCTTCGTGCCCGCCTCGACGACGCCAAGTTCTTCTTTGAAGAAGATAAGAAACATAAATTAGTCGATTACACGGAAAAATTGAAGAAAATCGTCTTCCAGGACGGCCTCGGTACCCTCCACGACAAGGCTCAGCGCTTGGCACAGATCACGGTATTCCTCAATCAGAAACTCGATCTCGGCCTCGACGATGCCAAACTCCAACGGGCTTCTGAACTGGCCAAAGCCGACCTTGCCACCCAGATGGTCATGGAATTTACGGAACTCCAGGGCGTCATGGGTAAGGAATACGCCCTCATCGACGGGGAAGACGAAGGCGTTGCCGAAGCCATCAACGAACAGTATCAGCCGCGCTTTGCCGGCGACGAACTGCCGGCGACCGACATGGGCCGAATCCTCGGCATTGCCGATAAATTCGATACCATTACGGGCATGTTCAGCCGCGGTTTCATTCCGACGGGCTCCCAGGACCCCTTTGCCCTGCGCCGCCAGACCATCGGCATCTTGAACATCGTCATGGATGCCGGTTGGAACATCAACTGCCACGAAGTCTTCGCCTTCATCTTAAACCTCCTCGGCGTCACCGGTGAAGATGCCGCTTCTGTCATGAATCAACTCGACGATTACTTTACCCTGCGCTTAAAGAACATCTTCCAGGACAAGGGCATGGATTACCACATCATCGACTGCGTCCTCAGTTCCGATACGCTCAACGCCAATGAAGCGGCTCGCCGCGCTCAGGCCCTCATCGATGCCGATATCATGAGCAAGACCGATCTTCTCCAGGCCTTCACCCGGGTCAGCAATATGATCAAAGGCGCCGATGATACCGACGTCGATCCCGACCTCTTTGAAACTGACGAAGAACGGGCCCTCTACAGCGCCTGCCAGGCTATGCAGGTCAACTTGTCCCAGCAGTACGCCGTCTATGACTACCAGAGCGTAGCCAATACCTTGTCCGAAGGCATTGCCGTCATCAACGAATTCTTGGACAACGTCCTGGTCATGCATAAGGATGAAGCCGTCAAAGAAAACCGCCTCCATCTCTTGGCCTTGACGTACAGCCTTATTCAGCCGCTGGGTGATATCAAAAAATTATCGTAAGCCGCCTTTCTTGTGCAGCTAATTTTGAATATGGTATAATAGATGACAGATGCAGCCTGCCTGCATCTGTTATTTATTTGAAAGCCCTCTTTTCGCAAGTTCCATCGCACCAGAAAATAAAGGAGTGATATCCATGAAATTAAAGAACGTTGCCCTCTTAGTCGCTGCCTTGACCTGTATCGCAGGCTCGACGGCACTGGCTGCTGAAAAAGTCAACATCAAAAGCTCCAATGCCGACAGTTATGACGTCGTTCAGGTCATGACGACGAAGGATAAGGACTACTATCAGTATTACAACAGCGCCTATCAGTATGCCGTCGACATCCCGCGCAGCGCGACGGCCGCCGATATGACGACCGACGGGGACGGGGCCTACTTCCAGGACCCGAAGGACGATGCCGTTTTCCGGACCTATGCCGCCAAGAATACCATGGGCTTTTCCATTGATGAATTGTACAACATGGCTATCGGCATGAACGAATCGCCGGAATTGACGACCAATATCAAGACCAAGGACAGCTACGCCATCGGCTGGACCGACGGCAAGACGTCTTACTATCACGAACTTTACATCAACGACAAGAACAAGACCTATGTGGCCTTTACCGTAACCTATCCGACGGACAAGCGGGATAAGTACCAGGCTATCATCTCCCACATGTCCCGTACCTTCCTGCCGAACGTCCGGATGTAGGCCTCAGGTTTCTTCGTATTTGCGATTTTGCGAGAAAAAAGGCTTTACACAAAGGATTTTTTATGATATAATTCCTTTGTTATTTTAGGCAGTCCGCTGCCCGATATGATCGGTATCATATGACGATTGCTGCGTATCATGGCGGCAACGGGGTAAGAATGTCTTATAGGAGGAAAAAGAGCAATGAACATTATCAGCGTACTTGAACAGGAACAGCTTCGTGACGATATCCCGGCATTCCGCCCTGGGGATACTGTCAAAGTTCACGTAAAGGTTGTCGAAGGCAATCGTGAACGTATCCAGATCTTTGAAGGTGTCGTTATCGGCCGTCAGAACGGCGGTGTCCGCGAAACTTTCACTGTCCGCCGCATTTCCTATGGCGTCGGTGTTGAACGTACTTTCTTAGTACATTCGCCGCGTCTGGCTAAAATCGAAGTCGTTCGCCACGGTATCGTTCGCCGTGCAAAACTGCACTATCTCCGCGGTCTTACCGGCAAAGCTGCCCGTATCCGCGAACGCCGATAAGCTATTGGCAAGAACACTTGAAAAAAGGTCTGTCGCAACTGCGACGGGCCTTTTTTTGTGCCCTTAGGGGAGTTGACAGCGGCTGTCACGGAGAAGTACGAGCTTATTGTTAACCTCTTGCTGTGAAATAATTGGTTGACTAGAGGTCTTTCAGCGCGTATAATAATCCCATAGTCACCAATAGAAAGAGGGGCATTGGTTAACAATGAATACAATCGCAGGTTTAACGGAACGAATTTTACAAGGCTATCGCATCAAACGGGGTGACGATCTGAGCCTTTTTTTGACGGCACCGCTGGCTGAACTGCAAGAAGGGGCCGGCGTACTGCAGCGCCATTTTTGCGGTAATCACGTCGACTTCTGCACCATCATCAACGGCCGCAGCGGCCGCTGCAGCGAAGACTGTAAATACTGTGCGCAATCGGCCTGTCATCATACGGGCTGTGACGAATACGATTTCCTTCCCAAAGAAGAAATCATGGTCAATGCCAAGGCCAATCAGGACGCCGGCGCCAACCGCTTTGCCATCGTTACCTCCGGCAGGGCCTTGTCGGGGAAGGATTTTGAAAAAGCCCTCGACACCTATCGGGCGATGAAGGGGGAACTCCACATCGGTCTCTGCGCCTCCCACGGCTTGCTTTCGAGAGCGCAGCTCCACGCTCTTCGCCAAACGGGCGTCACCAGCTACCATCACAACATCGAAACGTCACGGCGATTCTTCCCGGAGATCTGCACGACCCATACGTATGACGACCGCATCCGGACCATCAAAGACGCCCAGGCTGAAGGACTCTGCGTCTGTTCCGGCGGCATCATCGGCATGGGAGAAACTTGGGAAGACCGCCTCGATATGGCCCTTAGCCTCTCCGAACTCGGCATCGAATCGATTCCCATCAACGCCTTGATGCCCATTCCCGGCACGCCTTTTGAAGGTAGAAAAGAACTGTCCGGCGACGATATCCTGCGGACCATTGCCTTCTTCCGCTTCATCAATCCCGAAGCCAACATCCGCCTGGCTGCCGGCCGCAAACTTTTACCTGAAAACGGGGCTACGGCCCTTCTTTGCGGTGCCTCGGCGTCGATTACGGGCAACATGCTGACCACGTCGGGTTCGACCATCGTCGAAGACATGGCTATGATCAAGCGCCTGGGCCTGACCAATGATGCTGCTGAAGAAGGGGGAAACTGCGGCACGACCTGTGCTTCGTAAAAAAGCTGTGAGGGCCCTTAGGGAGCTTTCGGCTGACGATACAAGAGATTTGCCTTGGGCAGGTCTCTTTTTTTATAAGGTCCTACAAAGTGGGACCTAAATAGACCCCGTAGGGACACTCCGTTTTTTTATTCCCCTTGGAAAAGGGCCGCGACGATTGGCAGAATGACGGGCTCGAGCACGTCTTCGGCAATCGTGGAGAGGGTTCTTCTTTTTTGACTGTCCCGCTCTATTTATAGTAATATGAAGAAAAAGTACGGCTTTTTTTGTGTCAACAGGAAAGAAGTATGATAAAATAGGAAGGTACATATGCAGAATAGACTACTTGGAGGAGGTGTGCCGATCATGATGAAGCGGAATATCGTCCTCGTCGGGATGATGGGGAGCGGTAAGAGTCATATTGGCCGTAAGCTGGCGCAACGCCTCAATTGGCAGTTTGTCGACACGGATAGGCGTATCGAGCGGGCCGTAGGCATGACGATTGCCGATTTCTTTGCCAGCCATGGAGAACAGGCGTTTCGAGAGCGGGAGCTCAATATCTTACAGCAAGTCAGCCGGTATCATGAAGCGGTAATTTCTTTTGGCGGCAACTTTCCCATGAATGTCGATACGTATCGTATCTTGCATCGTCATGGATTTATCGTTGCCCTCTTATCCGAGCCGTTTCGCGTCGAGGAAAGAGTCAGCCGCCACATTGGAAAGCGGCCGACCGTGGACTACGACAATCTTCATGATTTTGTCCATACTATGATGAAACAGTGGGAAGAGATCTATCCGTACTGCGACGGCGTCGTCGATACGACACGCGGGGGAGCGTCACAGATCGTCGAATCCATTGTCCATAAAATCAATGAAAGGCATGTGCAGTTTATTGCCAGGGAAAAGAAGGAGACTGATGTAAAATGATCAACAAAATCGGAGTATTGACCAGCGGCGGGGATGCGCCGGGGATGAATGCGGCCATCCGCGGGGTCACGCGGTATGCTATTCAGCGCGGCCTGACCGTCGAAGGGATTATTCGCGGTTATGAAGGTTTACTGCGTCATGAAACGCGTCCCTTGGGTCGACGCGATGTCGGCGCGATCATTCATCACGGGGGGACTGTACTTCGGACAGCCCGCTGCTTGGAATTCAAAGAAAAAGAAACGCAGCAGAAAGCTGCTGAATATTTACGGGAACAGGAAATCGACGCCTTAGTCGTCATCGGCGGTGACGGTTCCATGCGTGGTGCCGAAGCCTTGGCCGGCTTTGGTTTTCCGACGGTTACCATTCCCGGGACCATCGACAACGATATGGTCGGGACCCAGTATACCTTAGGTTTCGACACGGCTGTCAATACGGTCCTCGAATCGGTCAATAAGATCCGTGATACGGCCTTTTCCCACGACCGCGTCGCCGTCATTGAAGTCATGGGCCGCGAAGCCGGCTTCATCGCCCTTAACGCCGGCATGGCCTCCGGTGCCGAAGCCGTCTTGATTCCGGAACATAAAGTCGACCTGGCTGCGCTCTGCGAGCATTTGGAAGAATCGCACCGCATGAAGAAGCTGAGCAGCATCGTCATCGTCGCCGAAGGGGCTGCCAAAGGCTCTGACGTCGTCGACTATATCAAGGAACATACGTATCTGTCGCCGAACCTGACCGTCCTCGGCTACGTACAGCGCGGCGGGGCTCCGTCGGCTTACGATGCCATCATGGCCGGCCGCTTTGCCCAGAAAGCTGTCGACAGCCTCTTAGACGGCACTTATAACAGTGTCATCGGCCTCATCGACAACAAGGTCGTTGCCACGCCCTATGAAGAAGCTGCCAAGCTTCGCTATCCCATTGACGAAAACCTCTTTGAACTGGTTCATTTCTTAGGCCGATAGATATCTTCTCACAGCGACTGCCTGTCGGCTTTTGCCGCTGTGCCTGCAAATAGGGGAATACATAAGGGAGCCTTCCTTTATGCATTCCTTTTTTTGTCGTATTCTGTCAAATACGGGCAAAAAAGCGGCAGGAGATGAAGAAAATTTATTAAATCTGAATTGACATCACATAAATATGCAAGTATAATAAGATAGCATGTGTTTTTGTATATTTATCTGTATCATCAAGAGGAGTGTTATTCATGTCATTTGATTTTAGCCTGATTTGGAATTCATTGCCTCTGCTGTTGGCAGGCGCCGGTGTTACCATTGAAATCACGGCCATTGCCGTCGGCTTAGGTTTTGTATTCGGCCTGATTACCAGTGTGTGCCGCTTGTCAGGAGTCAAAATATTGAACATCCTGGCTGTCTGCTACGTCAATATTATCCGCGGGACGCCGCTCTTAGTCCAGATCTTTTTGATTTACTTTGCCCTGCCCATGATCATCGGCGAACGGATTAACCCTTTCGTCGCTGCCGTTGCCGCCTGTTCCGTCAACAGTGGGGCCTATGTGGCAGAAATTTTCCGTGCCGGCATTCAGTCTGTCGATAAGGGCCAAATGGAAGCCGGTCGGTCTCTCGGCCTGTCGTGGATGCAGACTATGCGCTACATCATTTTGCCCCAGGCTTTCAAACACGTCATTCCGCCTCTTGGCAATGAATTTATTTCCATGACCAAAGAAACGTCCCTGGTTTCGGTCATCGGCTTTGAAGAATTGACCCGCCGGGGCCAGCTGATCATCGCTAAGACCTACGGCTCGTTTGAAATCTGGCTGACCGTCGCTTTTATTTATTTGGTCATGACCTTTACCATCGCCCAGTTGGTAAGCTATTTGGAACGGAGGTTTGCAACGGATGATAGAAATTAAAGGGTTGAAAAAAAGCTTTGGCAAACACGAGGTTCTTCGGGGCATCGATTTGACCATTCAAGATAAAGAAGTCGTCGTCATCATCGGCCCGTCCGGGTCCGGCAAGAGTACGATTCTCCGCTGTATCAATTATCTGGAAGAACCGACGGCCGGCGAAATCATCGTCGACGGCATCAGCATGAACGATGCTAAGAGCATCAACAGCGTCCGCAAGGAAGTCGGCATGGTCTTCCAGCGGTTCAATCTCTTCCCGCACATGACGGTCTTGGAAAACATCATCTTGTCGCCCATGAAGACCCGTGGGGAAAGCAAGGAAGCCGCGACGGAAGTGGCTCTTCAGCTCCTCGAAAAAGTCGGTCTGGCCGATAAGAAGGATGCCTATCCCGAAACCTTATCCGGCGGCCAGCAGCAGCGTGTGGCCATTGCCCGCGCCTTGGCTATGAAGCCGAAATTCATCCTCTTCGACGAACCGACGTCGGCCCTTGACCCGGAAATGGTCCGCGAAGTTCTCGACGTCATCAAAGACCTGGCCCACGATGGCATGTCCATGGCCATCGTCACCCACGAAATGGGTTTTGCCCGCGAAGTGGCCGATCGGGTCTTATTCGTCGATGAAGGCAAGATTCTGGAACAGGGGAAACCGGACGATCTCTTCTCCCATCCGAAGGAAGAACGGACCCAGGCTTTCTTGTCGAAAATCTTATAAGTGACAGCATATCCTGAACGGGAGTCGCTGTGAAAAATGCCCGCCTGAGCTATGGCTCAGACGGGCATTTGTGTTATGGTGATATCTGTTTTTGGGGGCTGGTTAAAGGGAGCGGAAGGCCTTTTCAACAGCTGCAATCGTCTTTTCGATGTCGGCATCGCTGTGAGCGCCGGAGACGAAGTTCGTTTCAAAGGGCGACGGAGCCAGGTAAATGCCGTCATTCAGCATAGACAGAAAGTAGCTCTTGAAGGCCTCGGCGTCGCAGCCTTCGGCATCGGCGTAGTTCGTGACCGGCCGGTCGCTGAAAAAGACGCTGAACATGGTGCCGGCCTGGGGGACCTGGACCTGGACGCCGGCTTTTTCGGCGGCCTGACGGATCCCTTCGGTAAGGGTCGTCGTCTTCGCCGTGACTTTTTCGATATAGTTCGGGTCTTCCGTAATGATGCGCAGCGTTTCAAGGCCGGCTGCCATGGCCAGGGGGTTGCCGCTTAAGGTGCCTGCCTGGTAGACCGGACCCTCCGGCGAGATGCAGTCCATAATGGCTTTTTTTCCGCCGTAGGCTGCGACGGGCAGGCCGCCGCCAATGATCTTCCCTAAGGTCGTCATGTCGGGCTCAATATGGTAGAGGCTTTGGGCTCCATGGAGGGCCGAGCGGAAGCCGCACATGACTTCGTCAAAGATGAGGACCGTGCCGTGTTTCTTCGTTTCTTCCCGGAGGAGGTCGAGGTAGCCTTCTTGGGGGAGGACGAGGCCCATGTTGCCGGCAATGGGTTCGACGATGACGGCAGCGATATCGTCGCCGTTACGGTCCATCAGGGCCTTAAAGGCGGCGGCATCGTTATAGGGGACGGTCAGGGTATCTTTGGCTGTGCCGGCCGTAACCCCCGGGCTGTCAGGCTGACCGAAGGTGGCGGCGCCGCTGCCGGCCTTGACTAAGAGGCTGTCGCCGTGGCCGTGGTAGCAGCCGATGAATTTGACGATCTTTTCTCGGCCCGTATAGCCTCGGGCGGCGCGGATGGCGCTCATCGTCGCTTCCGTACCGGAATTGACCATGCGCAGTTTTTCGATGGACGGGTAGACCTGGCGAACGAGTTTGGCCAAATCGGACTCGACGAGGGTCGGTGCGCCGTAGCTCGTGCCCCGTTCGGCGGCTTCCTGGAGGGCTTTGACGACGCGGGGATGGGCGTGGCCGACGATCATGGGACCCCAGGATCCGACGTAGTCGATATACTCGTTGCCGTCGATGTCGATGATGGTACTGCCCTTGGCCCGGGCGATAAAAGGCGGCGGGCAGCCGATACGGCTGTAGGAACGGACCGGGCTGTTGACACCGCCCGGCATGAGGGTCTGCGCTTCGGAAAACGCGGCCCTTGATTTTTCTAAGGAAATCATGGAAAGGCCTCCTTACTCTTTAATGTCTAACTTGAATACGTTTTGCAGTTCTCGGACGACCTGCGCTTCGTCAGGCGTATGGGCCGCTTCGACGGTGCGCTGCAAGGGCGCACGCAGGATTTTGCGGACTAAGATGTGCGATAAGTTTTCGACGACGCGAAATTGTTCGTCTGTCAGTTCCGGCAGTTTGCTGCGGGCCTTTTTGACGAAGTGGCGCCGCGTCTGTTCGGCCTGTTGAGAGAGGCTGACGACGACGGGCCGGACCGAAAGGTAGCGGTAGCGCTCGACCATGGCGGCGACGGCTTCGTCGACGATGACTTTGGCGGCGACGGCTTCTCGCTGTCGGGCCGCTTCGTTGTCGTGGACGATGTCTTCTAAATCGTCGATATTGTATAAGGTGACGCCGTCGATAGCAGCGGCATCGGGAGAAATGTCGCGGGGGACGGCGATGTCGATGAGCAGGAGGGGCCGCCCCTTACGCCGTTCCTGGAAGCGGCGCAGGCGGGGGACGGTGACGACGTAATGCGGTGCCCCCGTCGAGGCGATGACGATGTCGACGTCGTCTACGATCGTTTCGGCTTCTTTGTAATGAACGGCCTGACCGCCGACGTCGCCGGCCAGTTCTTGGGCGCGTTCTAAGTGGCGGTTGACGATGTAGAGTTTATCGGCGCCTTTTCCGAGAAAGTTTTGGGCTGTCAGGCGGGCCATCTGACCGGCGCCGTAGAGAAGAAGCCCTTTTCCTTTTAAGGAACCGAAGACCTTTTCCGCCATTTGGACGGCCGTATAACTGACCGATACGGCGTGGTAGGCGATGTGCGTGTCCGTTCGGATTCTTTTTCCGACGGCGATGGCCTGCTGAAAGAGCATATTTAAGATGGCCCCCGTAGCCCCGTGTTCATGGGCCATGACGTAGGCCTGTTTGACCTGGCTTAAGATTTGGCCTTCGCCGATGACGAGGGAGTCGAGACTGGCGGCGACGGTGAATAAATGAGCGATGCATTCCTTCCCCGTGTAGCGGTAGAAATAGGACGGGTTATAGGTCGGCTTTCCCGCCAAATCGAGGAAAAAATCGCGCAGGGCCTGTTCGTTTTCCCGGATGTCATCGACGACGGCGTAGACTTCGGAGCGGTTGCACGTCGACAGGACAACGGCTTCGCGCAGGCCGCCGTAGTCGTCGAGGTGCTGAAGGATGCTGCCGATGGCGTCCGGGGTCATGGCAAATTGTTCCCGAATGGCGACGGGGACCGTTTTATGATTGAGTCCGACGATGACTAAATCCATGGCTAAACCTCGATGTCGCCGTTTTTCAGCCATCGGGCGACGTCGATGGCGTGGTAGGTGATGATGATGTCCGAACCGGCTCGCTTCATGCTGAGCAGGGATTCGGTGACGATGCGCTTTTCGTCGATCCAGCCTTTTTGGGCCGCCGCCTTGACCATGGCGTACTCGCCGCTGACGTTGTACGTGGCAATGGGCCGCTGGCAGCGTTCCCGGGCCTGGTGGACAATGTCGAGGTAGGCTAGGGCCGGCTTTACCATGATGATATCAGCCCCTTCGTCGAGGTCGAGGTCGATTTCTTTCATGGCTTCGCGGCTGTTGGCCGGGTCCATCTGATAGCCCCGGCGGTCGCCGAAGTGAGGTGCCGAATCGGCAGCATCGCGGAAGGGGCCGTAATAGGCCGAGGCGTATTTAGCGGCGTAGGACATGATGCTGATGTCCGTGAAATCATGATCGTCGAGAGCCTTTCGGATGGAAGCGACGCGGCCGTCCATCATGTCTGACGGGGCGATGATGTCGGCACCGGCTTCTGCTTGGCTGAGGGCAACTTTATTGAGGAGTTCCAAGGTGGCGTCGTTATCGACTTCGTGGCCGCAAAGTTTGCCGCAGTGGCCGTGGCTCGTATACTGACAGAGGCATACGTCGCCGACGATGACCATGTCGGGCACGGCTTTTTTGATAGCCTTCATGGCACGCTGGACCGGGCTTTCCGGATCCCAGGCACTGGAACCGATGTCGTCTTTATAGGCCGGCAGGCCGAAGATTTCGATGCCTTTGATGCCGAGTTCCCGGATTTCTTCAGCTAAGGCGACGGCATTGTCGACGGACAGGTGGTAACAGCCGGGCATGCTGGGAATCTCTTCTTTGACCTTCGTTCCGGGGACGACGAAAATGGGGTAGATGAAATCGTTCAGGGACAGGTGATTTTCCCGTATCATAGCCCGCAGCGGCGCCGAACGGCGCAGGCGGCGGGGGCGGAGGGTATTTATGGTCATTGTTTTTCTAATCTCCAATCTTTTATACAATCAGTCAGACCTCTTGTCGTATAGGTCGAGGCTGTCAGGATATGTTTCAGGCCCTGTTCGCGGCACGTCCGGGCCGTAATGGGACCGATGCAGGCAAAGGTCAGGTCGTCGAGGGCGGTGCCGGCATCTTTGGTGAGTTCCAGAAAATAGCGGACCGCCGACGAACTGGTGACGGTGACGACGTCGATTTTTCCGTCCGTCAATAGTTTTTTCAAACGTTCCTTGTTTTCCTCGGCGCCGACGGTTTGGTAGGCTTCACAGATATCGACGGAGGCCCCGTGACGGCAGAGGGTATCGGGCAAGAAGGAGCGGGCTTCTTTGGCGCGGGGGATGAGGATTTTTTCGCCGCCTGAAAGGTGGGGCGATAAGGCTTCGAAGAGCCCTTCGGCACAGTGGGCCCGGGGGACGACGTCGGCCGTAAGACCGTGGTTGAGGAGGGCCTCTGCCGTGGCGCTGCCGATGGCGGCCAGTTTAGCCCGTCCTAAGGCGCGGCTGTCGAGATTTTTTTTCGACAGGCGGCGGAAAAAGGCGTCGACGCCGTTGGTGCTGGTGAAAATCAGCCAGTCGTAGTCTGAAATCTTGTCGATGGCGGTATCGAGGGCGGCATAATCGTCGCTCGGCCGTTCGATGCGGATCGTCGGGACTTCGATACACGATGCGCCCAAGTCTTCCAGCTGCCGGGTGAGGGCCGGCGCCTGGGCATGGGTGCGGGTGACGGCGATGCGAAGGCCGAAGAGCGGTTTCGTATCGAACCACTGCATGGATGGCCTAAGGGAGACGACGTCGCCGACGACGAAGATGGCCGGCGCCTTGAATTGTTGTTCGGCAGCCTTTTGGGCGATGTCGCCGACGGTGGAAACCAAGGTTTCCTGGATGGGCTTGGTGCCCCAGCGGACGAGGGCCGCCGGCGTGTCGGCGCTTCTTCCGTGGGCCATTAATTCTTTCGTAATCAAAGGCAGGTTGTGGACGCCCATGAGGAAGACTAAGGTATCGACGGCCGTTGCCAGTTTGTCCCAACGGATGGACGATTCTTTCTTCGTCGGATCTTCATGGCCGGTGACGACGGCAAAGGACGAAGCCGCTGTCCGGTCGGTGACGGGAATGCCGGCGTAGGCCGCAGCGCCGATGGCTGAGGTCACGCCGGGAATGATTTCAAAGGGGATGCCGGCGTCGTAGAGGGCCCGGCTTTCTTCGCCGCCGCGGCCGAAGACGAAGGGGTCGCCGCCTTTGAGGCGGACGACGATTTTTCCGGCACGGGCTTTTTCAAGGAGTAAGTCGATGATTTTCTCTTGGGAGAGAGTGTGGTCGGCGGCTTTTTTGCCGACGTATATTTTTTCTGCATCGGGCCGGGTAAAATCCAGGAGCCGTTCATCCGCCAGGTAGTCGTAGATGACGACGTCGGCGAGACGGAGGACGTCGCGGCCCTTTAAGGTCAAGAGGCGGTAGTCGCCGGGGCCGGCGCCGGTGAGATATACAATGCCGTTCATGGAAAACCTCCTTTATTCGGCAGGGGTAATGCCTAGGTCTGTCAATATTTGGCGGCCCCCCTCGTCGAGGAGGGTCTTGGCAGCCGCTTGGCCAAGGGCCCGGCTGTCAGAAACAGGGCCTGTCGCCGTATGGCGGAAGACGCGGCTACCGTCGGGGGCGGCGATGATGCAGGACAGGGTAAGCTGCCCGTCTTTGGCCTTGCCGTAGACGCCGACGGGGACCTGACAGCTGCCGTTGATGGCCGCTAAAAAGGTCCGTTCCGCCGTCGTGGCCGCTGTCGTTTCATCGTCGCAAAGAAAGGACAGGGCCTGTTTCAGGTCGTCGTCATCGGACCGGGTCTCAATCGCGAGCGCCCCTTGGCCGACGGCGGGAATCATGGTATCCGTCGGCAGCAGCTGTGTAATGCGGTCCGTAAGGCCCAGGCGGGTGAGGCCGGCTTCGGCTAAGATGATGGCATCGTATTCGCCGTCATCGAGTTTTTTGAGCCGCGTATCGACGTTGCCCCGAAGGTCCCGAACCGTAAGGTCGGGACGGTAGGCGAGGAGCTGGGCCCTTCGGCGCAGGCTCGACGTGCCGACACAGGCCCCCTGCGGCAGGGCGTCGAGGGCTGTATAGCGATTCGATACGAAGACGTCGTGGACGTGAGACCTGGCCGTGACGGCGGCTAAGCAGAGACCGTTCGGGAGGTCGGCAGGCAAATCTTTCAGGCTGTGGACGGCTAAATCGATGGTACCGGTGAGGAGCCGCGATTCGAGTTCTGTCGTAAAGAGTCCTTTGCCGCCGATGCGGGCCAAGGGGACGTCGAGGATCTTGTCCCCTTTCGTAACGATATGCTCGAGGGTTACGGTCAGTTCCGAATCGTGACCTTCGAGGGCTTTTTTGATGTATTCGGCCTGCCATAAGGCCAGGGCACTTTTTCGGGTGCCGATGGTTAACTTACGTTTCATGGCGGCTCCTTTCAAATTCGATAAGCTTCTGAAAGAGGCGGCGGCCGGCTTCGTCGATGTCATTGGCTTCGACGAGGTCCATGATGTCGTCCGAAAGGGCCGTGCGCCAAAAAGCATGACGCTCTTTCGATGACGGCAGGGCCTCTTTGGCAGCACTTCTGACGCGGGCCACTTCGTTGAGCCAGCGGCTGTAGCGGTCATCAAAGCGTTTTTCTAATCGTTGCCGCAGCCAGCGCGATAAGGCCGGCCCCTTGCTGTTCGTTGAAATGGCAAGCTGCAAGTCCCCTTGGCGGACGACGGCCGGCAGGGTGAAACTGCATAGTTCGGGGACGTCGCAGACGTTGATCGGTTTACCTGCTTCTTCCGCGGCCTGCGAGGCTATACGGCTTACGGCTTCATCATCGGTGGCGCAGATGATGAGGAAGAAGGGCTTTTCGTCGCCTGCCTCATAGGGACGGGCCTTCCAGGTGAGCCGGTGGGAAGCAGCCCAGTCTTTTACCGTGTCCGTTGCCGTCGGAGCGATGATGGTGACGGCGGCGCCTTCGTCGAGGAGGCGGGCCGCTTTTCGTTCGGCAACGGTACCGCCGCCGATGACCAGACAGGGGCGGTTTCGGAGATCTACATTTATAGGATACATAGGGAATCCTCGCTTTTTTATAATATATTCCTTATTATACACAATTCTCCGGAAAAAAGCGTGGCAACGACAACACTTTTGGAAAGAGGGATATGAGAAAATCCGTACAGTGCGGGACTGTACGGATTGAGTGGCTGGAAGGAAAAATCAGCGGATGAAGTTGGTCCGGATGGGGGGCTCCGTCTGAGGTGCGTCGATACCGGCTTTTTTCCCGGCTTCGATGCAGTGCAGAATCCAGGCCATGTTGCGGCCTAAGGTGCGCATGATCTGAAGGCCTTCTTCGTCGCGTTTGACTTCGTCCGGCGTGTTGCCGTGGACCATGGGCCAGTAACTCGAAGCGACGCTGATCATCTGATGGTAGGCCAGGTATTTATTGAGGACGTCTAAGGTAGCCGTCGTGCCGGCCCGGCGGGCAGAGGCGACGGTAGCGCCGACTTTATGGACCAAGGCCGAACCTGCCATGCCGGCTAATTGGTCCATGAAGGACATGATTTCGCCTGTCGGTGAAGCCCAGTAGACCGGGGAACCGATAACCAGGCCGTCAGCTGCATTCAACTTTTCAGCAACGGCCGTGACGACGGCTTTGTCAGGGACGGCGTGGATAATTTCCGTATCGATGCCGTTTTCACGGAGCGTATCGGCGACGACGGACAGGGCCGTATAGGTGCAGCCTTTTTCGCGGCGGCTGCCATTTAATAAGATAACCTTCATGGAAAATCCCTCCTAGATGGGTGACTGAATAGGCTCAGCCAACAAAACGATCATATATATCTATATATACCAAGATAACTATACCACAGGAAGGGACATGGGGCAAGGCGGTCATCGTCAGGAAGGATGATTGCCTTTTTAGCATAGAAAAAGTCTTTCTTATGAAATAAAAATATCAAAATATAAAATTAAAAATGATATTTTTATTGCATTTGGGAAATAGGCGTGGTATCATAAGGGCATCGAAAAGACTAGCCATGATTCATGAAAGGAAGTATGACTTATGAATACAATTACGCCGATGGATTCCGCCAATCAGGAAGTTTGGATTGGCGTCGATGTCGGAACGACCGGTGTCCGTGCCATTGCTTATACGGAAGAGGGCATCAATGTTTGCTCATCCGAAGCCTTTTATCCGTTGTTGACACCTCGTCCCGATTGGGCCGAAGAAAGCCCGCTCCAGATTCTCGAAGCCGTCCAGGATGTCATCCGTAAGACGACAGGCCAGCTCCGCTATAAGAATAAGGAACTGGCAGGCATTGCCTTGAGTACGGCCATGCACAGCTTTGCCGCCCTCGACGAAAATTTTGAACCTCTCCATGATATGCAGACTTGGGCCGACAGCCGCAGTGCTGCCATCGTCCGGGACATGAAGAAGGACGATGCCTTATGCCGCTCCTTCTACGAACGGACAGGCTGCCCGATTCACGCCTGCTATCCCTTGGCCAAGATCATCTGGCTCCGTCAGAACCAGCCCGAACTGTTCCGCCAAATGCGTTTCGTCGGTTCCCTGAAAGATTACTTATACTATCATCTGACCGGTGAGTGGCTCGTCGATAAGTCGACGGCCAGCACGACGGGCATGTACAACGAACACATCCTCGCATGGGATGACGAAATCATCGCCTATGCCGGTATCACCAAAGACCAGCTTCCACCCGTCGTCTCGACGACGTACAGCCATGGACTGAGTGAAAAGGCAGCCAAGAATCTTCGTCTTCCCGAAGGCCTTCCTGTCGTCATCGGCGCCACGGACGGCGTCTTGGTCAACGTCGGCATCGGTGCCGTCGAACCGGGACAGATCAGCGGTACCATCGGTACCAGCGGGGCTCTTCGCATGCTGACCCGTCAACCTAAGATCGATCCGCAGATGCGTACTTGGTGCTACAACCTGACCGACGACATGTGGGTCGCCGGCGGGGCCATCAACAACGGCGGCATGATCCTGCGCTGGGTCCGTGACAAGATTTGCCATTACGGTGGAAACGCCCTGGAAATGCTCGACATCGATCCCTACGACCTGATGACCATGAAGGCCGAACACGTCGATGCCGGTGCCGACGGCCTCATCTGCCTGCCTTGCTTTACGGGCGAACGGGCACCGCACTGGAACTCGGAACTGCGGGGCATGTTCTTCGGCTTTTCCCTCAATCACAGTCGATCCCATATGATCCGTGCCGTCATGGAAGGCATTTGCTACAGCTTGAACAGCGTCATGGCCGCCCTGCGGGAATTCGGCGATGTCAAGGACATCCGGGTCAGCGGCAGCTTTACCAAATCGAAGCTCTGGCTTCAGATCATGTCAGATGTCTTCGATGAACCGATTACCTTGCCCGACAACAGTGAAGGTGCCGCCTTTGGTGCCGCCGTCCTGGGCTTCATTTCAAGCGGAAAGTTAAAGAGCATCGCCGATACGGCCAACTTGGTTCACGCCAAGAAAGTCTATACGCCCATTGAAGAAAATGCCGCCGTATACCGTGAGCTCTACGATATTTTCACTCGTCTCTACCAAAAATTACAAGGTGAATTTGCCGATATTGCGGCATACCAGCAGAAATCAAAATAATAATTTGCAGCAGAAAAGGGGATGTACTTATGATGCTTCATGATATTGGCGTCGTCGGCATGGCTGTTATGGGCAGTAACCTGGCCCTCAACATGGCCGACCACGGTTATGACGTCGCTGTATACAACTACACGCCGGATTTGACGGAAAAATTCCTCAAAGAACGGCCTCACGATAAGATCCATGGTTTTTTAGAACTCGATGAATTCCTGGCCTCCCTCAAACGGCCGCGCAAAATCATGCTCATGATCATGGCCGGAGCGCCTGTCGACAGCATGATCGACCAGCTCCTCTCGCGCCTCGATAAGGGAGACATCATCATCGACGGCGGCAACTCCTACTTTGGAGATACTCAGCGCCGCTGCGAACGCTGCCAAGAAGCGGGGATTCACTTCTACGGCATGGGGATTTCCGGCGGGGAAACGGGAGCCCGCCGCGGCCCGGCTATCATGCCCGGCGGCAATAAGGAAACGTCCGCCGAAATCCAACCCATTTATGAAGCCATTGCAGCCAAAGCGTCGGACGGCAAGCCCTGCTGCACCTATATCGGTTCCGACGGTGCCGGCCACTACGTCAAGATGGTTCACAACGGCATTGAATACGCCGATATGCAGCTCATTGCCGAAGCCTATTTGCTGCTGAAATACGTCGGCGGCTATGACAACGCGGCCATCTCCAAGATTTTCCACGACTGGAACCAAGGAGAACTCAAGAGCTTCCTCATCGGTATCGCCGCCGATATCTTTGCCGAAGACGAAGAAGACGGCGGTCAGGTCCTCGACAAGATCGTCGACGCCGCCGGCCAGAAGGGGACCGGTCGCTGGACCAGCATCGAGTCCATGAAACAGGGCGTCGATATCTCCATGATTACGGCAGCCTGCAACGCCCGGGTCATGTCCAATGCACCGAGCCGCGTCAAAGCTCAGCAGGCCATTGTACGACCGGCTATTACGCCCGAGAGCGGAGACGATTTCATCGAAGCCGTCCGCCAGAGCCTGTACGCCGCTAAAATCGTTGCCTACGCCCAAGGCTTCTCCCTCTATAAGAGCGCTTCGGAAACGTATGACTGGCATCTTGATTACGGCGCCATCGCTTCCATTTTCCGGGCCGGCTGCATCATCCAGGCCGAATTTTTGACCAAGATCACCGAAGCTTACGGCAAGAATCCCGATCTCGATAACCTCTTGTTCGACGATTTCTTCCTCAAAAAAATCAATGATAACCAAGGAGCTCTGCGCCGCATCATCGGCCTCGCCGTCAGTCAGGGACTTCCCATTCCGGCTTTCTCGGCAGCACTCCAGTACGTCGATGCCTACAGCAGCCCTAAGGTTGGGGCTAACCTCATCCAGGCCCTGCGCGATTACTTCGGAGCTCATACCTTTAAGCGCGTCGATAAAGAAGGTACCTTCCATCATCAGTGGCACGAACACTATACGAAATAAAGGGGGTTTTTCATCATGCCACTCGTCATCCTTGCCATTGGCATTCTCATCTTATTTTTCCTCATTGTAAAAGTAAAACTCAATAGTTTTCTGGCCCTGCTCCTCGTCGCCGGCCTCGTCGGCCTTGCTGAAGGCATGCCTATCGATCAATTGATCCCGACCATTGAAAAAGGCCTCGGCGGTACCTTAGGCGGTCTTGCCATCGTCGTATCCTTCGGCGCCATGCTGGGCAAGCTCATGGCCGAAAGCGGCGGTGCCCAGCGCATCGCCACGACGCTGATCAACGTCTTCGGACGGGAAAAGGTAAAATGGGCCGTCTGCCTGACGGGCTTCATCGTCGGCATCGCCTTGTTTTATGAAATCGGCTTCGTCCTTCTCATTCCCTTAGTCTTTACTATCGCCGCCGAAGCCAAGATTCCCCTCCTCGAAGTCGGTATCCCCATGGCAGCGGCTCTGTCGGTCACCCACGGTTTCCTGCCGCCTCATCCCGGTCCGACGGCCATTGCCATCATCTATAATGCCGATATCGGCACGACCTTATTGTACGGCGCCGCCATTGCCATTCCGACGGCCATCGTCGCCGGCCCCTTGTATTGCAATTTGACCAAGGATATCAATCCGGAAATCCCTAAGGGCATGTACAATCCGAAAATCTTTAAGGACGAAGAAATGCCAAGCTTCGGAATCTCTGTCTTTACGGCCCTGGTTCCGGTCATCCTCATGGCCGCATCGGCTATCTCTAAATTGACCATGGATGCCGATTTGCCCCTGCGTCACGTCCTGACCTTCTTCGGCCAGCCCGATATTGCCCTGACCATTTCTGTGGCCATCGCTATCTATACCTTCGGCATCGGCCGCGGCAAGTCTATGGAAGACGTCATGAAGACCGTACAGGATGCGGTCCTTGCCATTGCCATGATTTTACTCATCGTCGGCGGCGGCGGTGCCTTGAAGCAGGTCCTCATCGACAGCGGCCTCGGTCTTTATATCGGGGAGCTTGTCGCTAATTCCGACCTCTCGCCGCTCTTCCTGGCTTGGCTGGTAGCTGCCGTCATCCGCACGGCCTGCGGTTCGGCCACCGTCGCAGCCCTCACGGCCGGCGGGATTGCCGCTCCTATTGCGGTCGCTACCGGTGCCAACCCGGAATTGATGGTCTTGGCAACCGGTGCCGGGTCGCTCATCTTCAGCCCGCCCAATGACCCCGGTTTCTGGCTGTTCAAAGAATTTTTCGGCCTGACCATCAAAGAAACGGTCCGCACGTGGTGCGCCCTGGAAACGATCATCGCCGTCATGGGCCTCATCGGCGTCCTTGTCTTAAATGTATTTGTAGGGTAAAATAAGAAAGTAAATAATGAGTAGGAGAGAATCTTATGGAAGAAGCAAACATCCAGCGATTTCCCGTCCTGCGCAGCGTATACGGCGGTCTGACTAAGTCAGAGCGCCGTATTGCCGATTATATTGCCAATCACGCCGGCGTCGTCATGGAACAGACCGTAGCCGACTTGGCGGCGCAGACGGAAAGTTCAGAAATCACCATTTCACGGTTTTGTAAGAAATTAGGCTGCAGCGGCCTGAAAGAATTGAAAGTGATGCTGGCCGCAGGGCTGTCGACAGCGCCGCAAAAAGATTTTCACGATATCGCCTCCGGCGACGGCGGCAGCGACGTAGCCTCCAAGATCTTTGCCAACATCGCCGAAGGCCTCCAGGACACGCTGAGTCTCCTCGATTACGAAGCCCTCGATAGGGCGGCGGCTATGGTTTTGGCGGCCAACAGAGTCTATGTCTTTGGCTTCGGCAATTCGGCCACGGTCTGTGCCGATATGGAGACCCGATTTTTGCGCCTGGGCTTGGCCATCCGGGCCGAATCCGATTCCCATATGCAGGTCACAGAAGCGGCCTTGATGACAGAAGGGGACGTCGTCATTGCCGTCTCTCACAGCGGGGCTACCAAGGAGCTCCTCCAGTCCGTTCGGGCGGCCAAGAAGGCCGGTGCCGGCATCATCGTCATTACCAGCCACGGACGGTCCCTCCTGGCGGAAGAAGCCGATATCTGCCTCTGCGGCATGGGCCGCGAAGTTCAGTACACGTCGGAAGCCGGGGCCTCGCGCTTGATTCACATGGCCATTGGCGATGTCCTTTATACACGGATTGCCATGCAGGAAAGAAGCGTATTCCGGGGGAATATGGAAAAGATGCGCAAAGAAATCGGCAAGAAGCGGCAATTTTGACAGCAGGTGCCTGAAATCCGTGTGCAGCTCGATGGGCGTCGTTACGATGGATGCGTTGAACCATAAAAAAGACGTCCCCTGCCACATACCGCATCAGGGCATGCAAAATGAGGGGACGTCCTTTTATATTATAAGTATAACAACCTCGTTGTTGTGGTGTCAATGATGCCTTCCGAGCGGCTTTCAAGGAATCACGCAAAAGGTAATACCTGACTTTCAGAAATGTGGCAGCTATTTGCAGCCGAAGGAGAAACTCCGGCCGATACAGCATCATCAGGTTTTGTTTCAGGGCATAAAAAAGAGCCATGTCCACCAATACATCATCAGATGATGTACATCGAGTGGCAAACCGTAACGGTCTGTCTGTCGTTTACAAACGACAGAACATGGTTCCTAGTATAGTAAGTATATCCGGATTATGGGATGGCGTCAAGGATAGGGTGAAGAAATCTAAAAGGCGTCAACTCGGATGTGGACTTTTTGAGCGATTTGTGGAATAATAGAATCGCTATATAGAAATGAGGAAGGATGATCAGAGGGTGAAAAAATTTGTGGAAATGGCGACCATTGTCGAAAATACAGCCATCATTCCGGAAGTTTGGAAAATGGTCTTCCAAGCGCCGAAGACGGCCCGAGAAGCCAAGGCCGGTCAGTTTGTCAACGTCCACCGCGATGGGGGACAGACCTTTTTGCGCCGTCCCTTCGGTATCGTCGATGCCGATATCGATGCGGGAACGGTGACCATTATTTACCGCTTGGTCGGTGTCGGCACGGAAGAAATGAAGGATCTCCGTCCCGGCGATGTACTGAACGTCGAAGGCCCTTTAGGCGACGGCATCTTTACGACGACGCCGGGGAAAGTCCTCCTGGCCGGCGGCGGCGTCGGCCTTGCGCCGCTCATCTTCTTGGCGAAACAGCTTGATCATCCCATCGTGCTCGTCGCCGGCAAGACGGCAGCCGAAACATTTTGGACCGAGTTTTTTGAACCCTATGCAGAACAGATTTACGTCACCACCGATGACGGCTCGAAGGGTATCAAAGGCTTTGCCGTCGACGCCCTGCCTAAAATCTTTTCGGAACATCCCATCGACCGCGTATCGGTCTGCGGGCCGACGATGATGATGAAGACCATTGCCGAAGCATCAGCTAAGGCCGGCATCGACTGCGAAGTCTCTATGGAAAAGCGGATGGCCTGCGGCTTCGGCGTCTGCTTAGGCTGTACCTTTGAAAGCAAGCTGGACGGCAAGCGCTATAAAGTCTGCAGCGACGGACCCGTCTTTTCGGCAAAGGAGGTCTTTTGATGATCAGTGAACGGATTGCCGTCGAATTTGCCGGCATCTCGATGAAAACGCCCGTCATGGGGGCATCGGGAACCTTCGGCTTCGGCATTGAATACAGTGACTTTCTCGACCTCGACGCCGTCGGGGCCATCATCTCCAAAGGCATTACGCCCTTGCCGCGGCCGGGCAATCCCGGTGTCCGCGTCGCCGAAACGCCGGCAGGCATGCTCAACTGCATCGGTTTGGAAAACCCCGGTGTCGACGCCTTTAAACGGGACATCCTGCCGAAGGTAACGTCTTCCTGTCAAACGCCGCTCATCGTCAATGTCTCCGCCGGCAGTGTCGAAGAATACGGACAAATCGCTGCCGACCTCGACGTCGACGGCGTCGCAGGTCTTGAAGTCAATATTTCCTGCCCCAACGTCAAAGAAGGGGGCATCGTCTTCGGTACCCAGCCCGAAGCGGCTGCCGTTACGCGCAGCGTCAAGGACAACACGAAAAAGCCGGTCATCGTCAAATTATCGCCCAACGTTACGGACATTACGATCATGGCCAAGGCTGTCGAAGCAGCCGGTGCCGATGCCATTTCTCTCATCAACACCCTGACCGGCATGGCCATCGATATCACGACGCGCCGTCCCATTTTGGGCAACATCACCGGCGGCCTGTCGGGTCCTGCCATAAAGCCCATCGCCCTGCGCATGGTTTGGCAGGCGTCGAAGGCTGTCTCCATTCCCATCCTCGGCCTCGGTGGTATCGTGACTTGGCAGGATGCGGTAGAATTCATGTTGGCCGGTGCCAGCACCGTTGCCGTCGGTGCCCATAACTTCGTCGACCCCAGGGCCGTCGAAACCGTCGCCGAAGGCCTCGACCAATACTGTAAAGACCAGGGCATCGCCCATATCAGCGACATCGTCGGTCAATTAGAAGCATAAAAAAGAGTATACATTAGCGTCTTGTGAACATAGCCGGTTCACAAGACGTTTTTTGTTGTCATGAAATACATATTAATCTTATGAATATCCAGCGTAAAAAAGTTTACTTTATACGTATTTATCCGTCGTTTTATAATTTTAAGATGAAAAAAACTAAGATTTATAAGCGTTATAAATAATTATATTATTGATATATTTGACAAAATAAACACAAAATATATAGAATGAGAGGGGATAGAACTGCATATCTTGTATATTGATGAAAAATAAGAGAGGAGTAGATGCGGATGTTTTGCAGATTTTGCGGAGCAAAGCTGGTGAAAGGTGCCAGATTTTGTTCTAAATGTGGAAAAGCCATTAACCCCGAGGACGAACGGGTTTCGTTGAACAAGGAGGAAATGGCAGCGTCAGACATAAAGACAAGGGGAGACAACCGTTCTTGCAGGACAAAGAGCGATACATCGAATATAGATGAATCTTTGAATGCTGCGAAAGATAAAGCGGCCGACCTGTTTGACAAAGCCGTAAAATCAACGAAGGCTGCAGCCTCGGGGAATGCCAAAAATATTATTCACGGCTTGGTAAATCCCGGTCCGAATATGAAACAGGAAAATTATGGCGGTCGTTTTCCGACGGATCACAGCAGGTACACGGCGTTTCTCGTGTTTATGTGGGTCACGACCCTTCTTTCTTCGATTTGTCTATTCGTAAAAAACTATGCCCTTACGAAAACATATTCCTTAGCTTTTGGCACCCTTCGGGGAGATATGGTTGATGGCTTTGGCTATAGTAGGCAGATGGCGAATTTGGAAAACGAATACTACCATTTTCAGTCGATGGCCGATACGGCTGGGGGTATCTATGGATTGGTTGCCTTGTTTTCTATATGCGTAGGGATATATATTCTTTTTAAATCAGGCGTTCTCAGCTATCTTTTAAAAGTAGGATTGGGGATATTTATTTCTGTTTTGATTATGTTATTTTTTGGAATGGCATTTTCCCGCCTATTTTTTCCGATTCTTATCGTCATTTCCATTTGGGCCAATCATAAGAAATGGAAATTCATTCGAAAATACCTTCACTACATAGGCATCAATGTCCTGATCATAATTATAGGTGTCTTATCATGGATTCTAGGCGTCGTCGGATTAATTATAAGCGGATTGACACATATGCCGACCTTACTTACGATTTCATTTATCGCTCTTTTAGTGGGGCTATTCGGTCCGCCCTTGGCTATACATCTTTTTTTAAGAAAAGAGGAACGGAAGGGCATGCCCTTCTTAGAAGTCGTCCGATTATTGACGGTAGTGCCGGTTACGGCCATCTTCTTTATCGTAGGTCTCGTCGGGCTGATTTCGGTTCCTGCCTTAAGTGTCCATCATGTCGTCGATAATTTTGACTGGGGCCAATTCGACTATGGCCTTGCGGATACAGGTACTGCTGCTTACGATGTCGGGCTGGACGTCGATTCGGCAGGAACGCCTTCGATTTCACTGGACGTGGATTTGCCGGCGGGACAGGATTTTTTGGGAAATCCGTCTTCCGGTGCCGTTTCGCCCGATTCGAGCCTCCCGCAGGATACGGCGGGGACCTTATCCAATCCTATGGAGGTCGATTCTTCGTCTGTCGTCGGGGCAGAACCCTTAGCGGAAAGTATAGCTGCCTTTCCAGATATGCCTTCCTTTATGGAGGCTTCGCTCCCTCAATTTCACCAGGCCGGATTTTTGATGGATCCCAATTCCATGGTACAATGTTTACCGACTGACGGCCAGGGAATCATGTTCCAGACGGCGGACGGCACGGCTTCCATGACCTTTAAAGAGGGGAACATATTGGCAGCCGACGGAAATATGCCAATTGGACAATACCATTATGACATCACTTCCAATGCGACCATGATTGAAGATCCGACGGGAATGCCCTTAGGGAAAGTCGTAGGAAATCAGTTATACGATAACAACGGTGTTTTACAGGTAGAAATGAGCCCTAAGAATGATGTCATTACGGTTGGCTATGTGGACGGTAAACCGGCATTTCAAATTATAGGGAAACCGGGAAACCAAATGGTCATGGCAGCGGACAATAGTGAAGTATATGGTACGTTAAAGCGAGTCTGACCATACTTCGTCAGGTGAAGATGCATGAAATAATTTAAATATCTCTATAATCGTAAAAGTGCCTTATCCTTTGGAGATAAGGCACTTTTTTGGGATAACGTTATATAAGTGGTGCGATGTATAACTATTTTTATCGGAAGCGGCAAGTATAAAAAAGACATGGTCATGAGAACGTTGTGTTCATGACCATGTCGGGAGATTCTTTATTTTTTATTCTTCTTATGCGATGCCAGGTCGCCGCCGTACTGGATGAGGTTGACGACGACGATGAGGATGATGATCGTCGCCAGCATGACGTCGGGACGGAAGCGCTGGTAGCCGTAGCGGATGGCGATGTCCCCGAGGCCGCCGCCGCCGGCACCGGCCATGGCCGATGCGCCGATGAGGTTGACGATGAGGACCGTAACGTTGTTGATGATCGTCGGCAAAGCTTCCGGCAGGAGGACCTTGCGGATGATCTGGAAGGGCGTAGCGCCCATGGATTCAGCAGCTTCGACGAGGCCGTAATCGACATCGCGGATCGACGTTTCGACGAGGCGGCTGAGGAAAGGGATGGCGACGATGGTCAAGGGGACACAGGCCGCTGCCGTACCGATGGACGTGCCGGCAATGAGTCGGGTCAAGGGGATGATGGCCACCATGAGGATGATGAAAGGCACGGAACGGATGATGTTGACGATGGTGCCCAAAATCCGGTTGATGAAGAGGTTTTGAAGGATGTGGCCCTTGCTGGTCGTGACTAAGGTGACGCCCAGGGGAATGCCGATGATGCCGGCGATGACCGTGGCCACGGCGACCATATAGAACGTTTCTTCAATGCCTTGGAGCATTAACTTAATGATTTCTTGGGACATAACCTAATACCTCACTTCCTATCGGTAATGTTTTAATATACGAGAAGGCCTTGGCCTGCGTTTCCATATCGCCCATGATGACGATGATCAGGTAGCCGAAGGGTTCATCCTGGATGTAGTCGATGTTGCCGTAGAGAACGCTGACCTTGACGTGGAAAGTGCTGACGATTTCCGAGACGACCGGTTCGTGGGTAGCCTGACCTTTAAAGCGCAGGCGGACGAGCATATCCCGGTCCGGCGTCGGTTGGTCGGAGACGCCGAGATTCTTGATCCCTTTCGGCAGTTCCATGTTGATGACGGACGTGACGAAGTCCTTCATGGTCTGGGACTGGGGATTGGTGAAGATGTCGACGACGCGGCCCAGTTCCTTGATGACGCCGCCTTCGATGACGGCTGCCCGATGGCAGATGTTTTGGACAACGGCCATTTCATGGGTGATGATGACGATGGTAATGCCCAGGCGCTGGTTGATGTCCTGGAGGAGTTCCAAGATGGATTTCGTCGTCTGCGGGTCGAGGGCCGACGTCGCTTCATCGCAAAGGAGAATCTTGGGGTCGCTGGCAAGGGCACGGGCAATGCCGACGCGCTGCTTCTGGCCGCCCGAGAGCTGGGACGGATAGTTGGCAGCGCGGTCGCTGAGGCCGACCAGTTCCAACAGGGATTCGACTTTTTTATGGATGACGTCTTTCGAGGCGCCGACCAGTTCCAAAGGGAAGGCGATGTTTTCGGCAACCGTCCGCGAGGAGAGGAGGTTGAAGTGCTGGAAAATCATGCCGATATTTTTGCGTTCTGCCCGAAGCTGGGATTCGCTCATTTTGCACAGGTCTTTGTCGTCGATGATGACTTCGCCGCTGGTCGGTTTTTCCAGCATATTGATGCAGCGGACGAGGGTCGATTTACCGGCGCCGCTCTTGCCGATGATGCCGAAGATCTCGCCGTCTTCGATGGTCAGGTTGATGCCCTTTAAGGCTTGGATTTGGGCAGCGCCGCCGTAGGTTTTGGTAATGTTCTTTAAGGTAATCACAGTATCACTCCTTGAGCCAGGCGTACAGGGGATAAAGACAATAAAAAAGGCCGTCATGCAGATGACGGCCGTCAATACGGTGTTACTTCATCTGTCGGAATGTTCCGGTGGACTTGGCACCTTCCCGAATGGGGGTTGCCGCAGCGTCATCGGGCCAGTCCCTCAGCTGCTCTGGATGAAAGGTATATCGTTGTTGCAACTTATAATAGCACGGCTTTTTGCCGTTGTCAATAAGTAATCTTTACTCGGCCCAGTTTCCGTTGGTGAATACAGGGACGACGGTGCCGTCTTTTTTTAGGCCCGTAATGGTAAGGTCTTTGGAACCGACCATGAAGTCGACGTGAATCATGGAATCGTTGAGGCCGGCTTTAGAAAGGCCTTCTTTGTCGAGTTCTGTGCCGCCTTCAAGGCAGGTCGGGTACGACGCGCCCAGGGCTAAATGGCAGGAGGCATTTTCATCGAATAAGGTTTCGTAGAATAAGATGCCCGACAGGGAAATGGGAGAGGCGTAGGGGATGAGGGCCACTTCGCCCAGGCGGCCGGCGCCTTCATCGACGGCGACGAGTTTCTGTAAGACGTCTTCACCGACTTTAGCGGCGGCGTCGACGACCTTGCCGTCTTTAAAGGTCAGGTGGAATTGATCGATGGTGTTGCCGTTGTATACGAGGGGCCGCGTACTGTATACCGTCCCGTTTACGGCATCGGCCTTGGGGGCCGAGTAGATTTCTTCTGTCGGCACGTTGGCATTGAATAAGATGCCCGTTTCCGTTTCTTCCATGCCGCCCTGCCAGATATGGTTATCGGGAAGGCCGACGGTAAGATCCGTACCCAGGCTGTTGGTGTAGTGAAGGCTCGTGAAGTGCTGATTCGTCATCCACGTCCGGCGGGTCTTGAGGTTGGCCAGATGGGCATCCCAGTCGGCCAAGGGATCCACACCGTCGGCTCTCGACGATTGGAGAATCTGGTTCCAAAGGGCGTCATAGGCTTTGTCGGCGTCAAGATCAGGATAGAGGAGCTTGGCCCAGACGGCGCTCGGTACGGCGGCGACACGTCGTCTTCGAGGCCATCATACCGTCGATATATTCTTTTAAGGCCTTATTGTGCGCCTTTTGCTGGGCAAAGATTTTCTTCGTATCGATGCCGCTCAGGAGTTTTGGATTGGCCGAAATGAGGCTCAGGAAGGCCGCTTTTTTATGATAGTAATGAAGGCTGAAGTCGCGGCGCCAGTCGGGCAGGGACTCAAAAGACGACAGGTCTTCGTGTTCGTAGCGCAGGCGGGTCATGTCGTCGGAACGCCAGTTGACGACGACTTCGGAGGCACCCATGGTGTAGGCTTCTTTACTCAGTAAGGTGACGAAGTCGTGGCCTTCGACGGGGGCATTGATGACTAAGGTCTGTTCTTTTTGAAGATTGAGGCCTTTTTGCAGTAATACCTGCGCGTAGGCCGTTAATTGTTCAATCGTTGGCATAGAATCAACTCCTTTATATAACTATGATAAACGCCAGGCTGTCTGTTTCCACAGCCGCCAGTTGAGGGCCGCGGCGTTGATGGCCAGGCTGATGATCAGGCTGAGCCAGTAGCCGAAGGGGCCGTAGGGCGTGAGATGGGCCATGGCATAGCCCATGGGAATGCTGATGAACCAGTAGGTGATAAAGGCGATGTAGGTGATGATGCGGACGTCTTTATAGCCGCGAAGGATGCCTTGGACGGGCGTCCCCATAGCATCGCAGAAGGCAAAGGCCACGGCGCACAAGAGGAAGCTGCGCAAAGCCAGCAAAGTTTCGGCATCCGTCGTAAAGATGGCGGCAATGTCGTCGACGAAGATGTAGGTAAAGAGGGTCACGCCGATGGCAATGAAGAGGGCCGTGAGCTGACAGAGGACGGCGTACTGCCGGGCGACAGCGTAGTTTTTGGCGCCTACTTCATAGCCGATGACGATGGTCGCTGTCAGGCTGATGCTCCAGGGAATGGTATAGGTCAAGGTCGTGAAGCTGATAGCGGCCTGGTTGGCGGCGAGATATAAGGTCCCGAACTCGGCCATCAACAGGCCGACGATGGAAAAGAGGCTGGTTTCACAGAAGACGGCGATGAAGATGGGAATGCCAAGTTCTAATTGATGATAGGCATGGTGCCAGCTGAAGGGCCGCAGGTGCTTCCATAGACCATACGAGCGAAAGGGCTCCATAAAGGTCAGGACGGCGACGAAGAGGAGAAAAGAAATCCATGACGCAATGGTGATGGCATAGCCCGTTCCGATACCGCCCATGGCCGGAATGGGGTCGGCGCCGAAGATGAGCAGGCGAAAGAGGATGATGGTGAGAACCAAGTTGGTCATGAGGATGGCCATCGATACTTGGGTCTTGCCGTGGGCGTCGACGACATAGCGAATCGTCGCCTGCAGGCAGATGGGAACGAGGCCTAAAGACAAGGCTTTAAGATATTCCCAGGCAATATAATGAACCTGTGGTTCCAGGCCCATGAAGTCGAGAAAGGGCGGCAGCAGCCCATAGCCTGTAAGAAAAATAAAGACCGTAAAGGCCAGGCTCAGGTAGAGGCTCTGCATGATATATATGGGAATTTCTTCTGTCTTTTTAGCACCTCGGAGCTGGGCGATGATTGGTGAGATGCCGAAGAAGATGCCGCACAGGCCGGCAAAGACGGGAATCCAAATATTGACAGCGACGGCGACACCGGCCAGATCGACCGTACCGGCGCGGCCGCTGAAAATCGAGCTGAAGACCGACGTGCCGACTTGGGCCATCTGGGTCAGGAGCAGGGGAAAGAACAAGGTCAAAAAATGACGCCATTGGTGGAGATGGGGGAACATGAAAACCTCCTTATACGAAAAAAGCGTTGTCTTAGATGACAACGCTTTTTCTACAGTTCAACTTATTTGCCCATCGCATTGACTTTGGAAGCCAAACGGGATTTTTTACGAGCTGCCGTATTTTTATGGAGAACGCCTTTACGTGCGGCGCTGTCGATTACGCTGCTAGCTTTATCAAATGCCTGTTTAACGGCATCAGCGTCACCGCCGAGGATGGCTTCGTTCGTACGGCGGATAGCGGTATGAACGGAAGATTTTACTCGAGAGTTAGCTGCATGACGAGCTGCGTCTTTTTCCATCGTTTTCATGTTGGATTTAATCTGCGGCAATGGATTCACCTCCCTAATTTACAAGAACACTAGAAAAAATTTTACCATATGCCACAGAAAAAATCAATAGTTTTTTTGCAGGACATGCGATTAGGCTTTACCTTCCGAACCGAGGACGGCTTTGATTTTGTGAGCTACAATGTCGTGGACGAACTGACGGCCGTCGGTCAGGTACTGGCGCGGGTCGAAGTGATCCGGATGCTGAGCCATGTGCTGGCGGATGCCGGCAGTCAGGCCGAGACGGAGGTCGGAGTCGATATTGATTTTGCAGACCGAGAGAGAGGCTGCTTTGCGGAGCTGATCTTCAGGGATACCGACAGCATCAGCCAAGTCGCCGCCGTTGGCGTTGATGATCTTAACGTATTCCGGTACGACGGAAGAAGCGCCGTGGAGTACGATTGGGAAGCCCGGCAGGCGTTTGGAAACGTCTTCGAGGATGTCGAAGCGGAGCGTCGGCGGTACGAGAACGCCGTCGGCGTTGCGGGTGCACTGTTCCGGAGTGAATTTGAAAGCGCCGTGGCTGGTGCCGATAGCGATAGCCAAGGAATCGACGCCCGTGCGGGATACGAATTCTTCGACTTCTTCCGGACGAGTGTAGTGAGCTTCTTCAGCCGAGACGTTGACATCGTCTTCGATGCCGGCCAGCTGACCGAGTTCGCCTTCGACGACGACGCCCTTGGAATGAGCATATTCAACGACTTTTTTCGTCAAAGCAATATTGTCTTCGAAAGAATGTTTGGAGCCGTCGATCATGACAGACGTGAATCCGCTGTCGATGCAGTCTTTGCAGGTTTCAAAGTCAGCACCGTGGTCGAGGTGAAGGGCGATGGGGAGATCGTAATCTTCCAGGGCTGCGGCTACGAGATGTTTCAAGTACGACGGTTTCGCATATTTACGGGCACCGGCCGAAGCCTGAAGGATGATCGGGGATTTCAATTCAGCAGCAGCTTCTGTGACAGCCTGGACGATTTCCATGTTGTTGATGTTGAATGCACCGATGGCATAGTGGCCTTCATAGGCTTTTTTAAACATTTCTGTAGTTCCAATTAATGGCATGTTTACATTCCTCCTACAAGTTACGTATAGAATAGTGTTAATGTATATAATTCCAGCCGGCCTGACGGACGAGGGCGTCCATATCTTCAGGCAGCCGGGAATTAACGGTGATGAAGCGATGTGTCATGGGGTGGGTAAACTGCAGGCAGTAGGCGTGGAGGGCCTGACGCTGTATGAGGCGCCGGCTGCCGCCGTAGAGGTCGTCCCCTAAGAGGGGATAGCCGAGGTAACTGCTGTGGACCCGGATCTGATGGGTCCGTCCGGTATGAAGGACCACCTGGAGCAGACTGTATTCAGCGGATCTTGCCAGGCAGGTGAAATCGGAATGAGCCGGCTTGCCGTCGAGCCGTACGCAGCGGGTAATGATGCTGTCGGGACATCTTCCGATGGGGGCGTGTACAGTTGTGACCCGCGCAGGGTATCGTCCCTGACAAATGGCCAGATACAGCCGTTTATAGCTGAGATCTTTTTTGTCGAAGGCGTACTGGATCTGCGGTTCTTTGGCGACCATGCAAAGGCCCGACGTATTTTTATCGAGGCGATGCATGGGGTGATATGAGCAGTGCTGACCCGTCGCGGCGTAGTGATAGGCCACGGCGTTGGCCAACGTCCCGTCTCGAACGGCCGACGTCGGATGCATTAAGATGCCTGCCGGCTTATCGATGACCATGAGGTAGTCGTCTTCGTAGACGATGCCGATGGGGATATCCTCGGGTGCAAATTCGTTTTTGACGGGAATGACGATGGACACGACATCCCCTTCCCGGACGAAATCGCGCGTCGAGGCAGGCTGGCCGTTGATGGTACAGCTGCCGCTGTGCTTGATGCGGCGTCTTAGTGTTGATGAGACGCCGAAGTGTTTCATCGCGCCGGCTACGGTCGTAGGCCGGTGGAGCGGACCGACTGTAAAATGAATCATTGGCATATTCCTCTATCTTGGCGTTGTCTACCCTTATTATACCCAATAGAAATAAATAAATCCACACATTTCAGGAAAAGAGGTGGGCTATATTTTAGCCCGCAAGCAAGGAAATACGCTGATTTTGAGAAAATGGAGAAAATTTCATCTTCATAAACAGGAAACTTGACGCTATGCGTCGAAATAGTATAACATAGAAAGGCTATGTATCCGTTTTCGGCATTTCTGCGAAAAGGGCCTTTCAAAAAGAAGGAATTGGACAGGTCAATAGAGAATATATAAATACATCAGCTTAATTGAAACAAAGCAGGTGATAAGGAGTGAAACGGTTTTCCAGCGAATTTATTGAACAGGTTCGCCAGGCCAATGACATCGTCAGCGTCATCTCGGATTACGTCTCGCTGAACAGACGGGGCCGCAATTTTTGGGCCTGCTGTCCTTTCCATAATGAAAAGACGGCGTCCTTCAGCGTCACGGCCGATAAGGGATTTTTCTACTGCTTCGGCTGCCATGCCCACGGCGACGTCTTTCAGTTCATTATGAAAAAAGAAAACCTTTCCTTTGCAGACGCCGTCGAGCGATTGGCCGAACGGGCCCATATTGCCCTGCCCGTCGTCGAACGGTCGGCTGAAGAAGTAGCCCGCGATAAACTGCGGGACCGACTCTATGAAATTAATGAAATGGCAGGGAATTTCTTCCATAACTGCCTGGTAAAGACCCATTACGGGGAACCGGGGCTGGCCTATTTTCACAAGCGTCACGTATCGGGCGATACGATTGACGCCTTTAAGCTGGGCTTTGCACCGGACAGCTGGGATAAGCTGACCGGCGCCTTTATGAAAAAGGGCGTCACCGGCAAAGAACTGGTTGCACTGGGTCTGGCAAAAGAAAAAAACGGCCACTTTTACGACGCTTTTCGCGGCCGGGTCATGTTTCCCATCCGCGACGGCCGCAGCCGCATCGTCGGTTTCGGCGGGCGAGTCCTCGACGACAGCAAGCCGAAATACCTCAATTCCCCGGAAACGCCGATCTTCAATAAACGACGCCTCTTGTTTGCCATGGATATGGCCCATAAGGCGATTTTCGAAGAAGGGCGGGCCATTTTGGTAGAAGGCTATATGGATGTCATCTCGGCCCATAACCGGGGCATTCACAACGTCGTAGCGTCCTTGGGGACGTCCTTTACGGATGAACAGGCGCGGCTCCTCCAGCGTCAGGCTAAAGAACTCGTCCTGGCCTACGATATGGACGGCGCCGGCCGTCAGGCCACCCAGCGGGCCATGACCATCGTCAGAGGCCTCGGCATGCACATTCGCATCCTGTCCCTGCCTCAAGGGAAGGACCCTGATGAATACATCAATGCTGCCGGGCCGGATAAATTCCGGGAAGCCGTAGGCGATGCGCCCAACGTTCTCGACTACATGCTGAGACGGGCCCTGACCCTTTACGATGCGGCGACCTTGGAAGGAAAGTCGGCCATTACGGCCATGGTTCTCCCCGTCGTGGCTGCCGTCGACAATCGGGTCCTCTTAGAGGCCTTTTTGAAAAAAATGGCCGGCCATCTGCAAATCGGCGAAGACGCCGTTCGCAGTGAATTTAATAAATACGTCGCAGCCCATCCGGAGGCCGGACAACAGCAGGTCGTCATCTCGCCGTCCGTATCGCAGCACAATGCTGCCGCCCGCGGCACGGGAACCATGGCAGTCGCCGAAGAAAACATCCTGCGCTTTCTCTTGGAAAAGCCGACGGCTTGTGAGCGCATCCGCGCGAAAGTAGACCCGGTGTTCTTTGCCGATGAACGGCGCCGCCGTATTTATCAAATTATATTAGATACATATGCACACCAAGGGATGTACACACTACATGACATCCAGCAAAAATTAACTCCTGAGGAGGCCGAAGAAGTTGCAAGAATTATGGTTCTGCAAGATGTCCCGTTGGACGAAAACGTGTTGATGGATTATGTCAAACGGTTTCGCCTGGCGGACCTGCAAAAACAGTACCTTGAACACAGCCGCCTGGCTGCCGGCTATAGCCGCACCGGCGATGCAAGATTGGCAGCTGAGCTTGCCATCTGCAAACAAATTAACGATGAAATGAAGCAATGGTCTTAAGGAGCAGAAAGGAGCCTGTACACCATGGTGAATAAAAAGACAGACGATATGAACGAAACGAATAAAACGACAAAGAAGACCGTACGCCGCAAGACGACGAAGAAAAAAGACGCGTCGGCGAAACCGGCCCTGACGGAAAAAGAACGTCGGGAACTGGCCCTGCAGCATATACAGCAACTCCTGCAAACGGGGCAGAAGAAGGGCAGCCTGACCTATACGGAAATCATGAACCTCATGGAAGAAGACGACTTGACGCCGGACCAAATCGACAAGATGTATGAACTCTTTGCCGATAAGGGCATCGACATCATCGGTGAAGATGACTCCATGCGCGATCGTGATGACATAGATGATGAAGATACGGAAAAAGTACCGGATATGCACACCGTCGACCTCAGCGTGCCCGAAGGCATCAACATCGACGACCCGGTCCGCATGTATTTAAAAGAAATCGGCCGCGTGCCCCTCTTGTCGGCAACGGAAGAAATCACCCTGGCCAAGGCCATTGAGCAAGGGAACGCTCCCGATGCGACGGAAGAAGACATCAAAGCCGGTACCATTGCCAAGAAGAAACTGACCGACGCCAATCTGCGCCTCGTCGTCAGCATTGCCAAGCGCTACGTCGGCCGAGGCATGCTGTTCCTCGACCTCATTCAGGAAGGCAATCTGGGCCTCTTGAAAGCCGTCGACAAATTCGACTACAGCAAGGGCTATAAATTCAGTACCTATGCTACCTGGTGGATCCGCCAGGCCATTACCCGTGCCATTGCCGACCAGGCCCGGACCATTCGAATCCCGGTCCACATGGTCGAAACGATCAATAAACTGATCCGTATTTCCCGCCAGCTCCTCCAGGACAAGGGCCGCGAACCCCTTCCGGAAGAAATCGCCGAAAAGATGGATATCCCCGTCGAACGCGTTCGGGAAATCATGAAGATTGCTCAGGAACCGGTATCCCTGGAAACGCCGATCGGCGAAGAAGAAGATTCCCACTTAGGCGACTTCATCGAAGACTCGGAAGCCGTTGCCCCCGATGACGCCGCGTCCTTCATCCTCTTGAAAGAACAGATCGAAGACGTCTTCTCGTGTCTCACGGACCGCGAACGAAAGGTCCTGTACCTTCGCTTTGGCCTCAAAGACGGCCGGCCGCGGACCCTAGAAGAAGTGGGGCAGCACTTTAACGTCACCCGTGAACGTATCCGCCAGATTGAAGGCAAGGCGTTGAGCAAGCTTCGCAACTGGGGCAAGCGGGAAAAAATCAAGGATTTCCTCTAAGCCATTTATATTTCTATATATATATATATATATAGAATCTCGTTTCTTTCGAAGGAGGCAGTTTCATGGACAAAGCCAATCGCCCCCACATCTTCTGCCATATGGAGACGTCTCTTGACGGCAAGATCATGGGGAAGTACCTTTGGATCGAAGAAACAAACGCTGAAGAAGATTCGTTTTACACCTTGTTTTCCGGCCCCAAGGCGTACTTTAAGCCCCAGGCCCTCTTAAACGGCCGGACGACGGTGGAAGACAATTTCACCTTTTATAAGACACCTGACGTCGATGAGAGTGCCGCTCCCGTTCCCGACGGAGACTTTTTAGCTGACGACGGCAAGACGGGATTCTACCTCATCGTCACCGACTCCAAAGGCCGCGTGGCCTGGGAAGAGGGACAGCTCACCGATTTCTACGGCCATGAAAAAGCCCAGGTCGTCGAAGTCCTGTCGGAACAGGCGACGAATGCCTATAAAGCCTACTTGCGCGACAAGGGCGTCAGCTATTTGATCTGCGGGAAAGACAATATCGACTTGGAGCTGACCTGCCGCAAATTAAAAGACGTCCTTCACCTCGATTCGGTCATGCTCGGCGGAGGCGGAGCCATCAACTGGAGCTTCCTCCAACAGGGCTTATGCGATGAAGTGAGCGTCGTCATCGCACCGGCGGCTGACGGCAGTGCCGATACGCAGACCTTGTTCATGGCCCGTCCCGGCTTTTCTGACGACCAGCCCGTCGTCTTTGCCGTTAAACACTGCCAGGTCATGGGCGACGGCAAGGTTTGGCTGCGCTATGACGTAAAAGGGAAGAGTCAACACGATTTTGCCGCTGACAGTGAATATCAGGCCGTTCAAGATATGCTGGCCAAGGTCGGCAATCCGTAAAGGAGGATTCCCAAAAGAACGTCCATGACAATCCGTACCTCGAAGTCTCCCTCGGGAGCTACGAAGTACAGGGCAAGATGGGCATGGGCACGGGATGCTTTTTGACCGGCAAGGCTGAATTCTTTAAAGAAGGCGACCTCTTTGACGCCATGAAGGACAAATGCTCCTTTACCAACCGCGTCCTGGTCTTTACACCGGAAACGTGCAAACAGACGATTTAACAAAAAAAACGAACTCCTCTGACAAGTATCGCCGTCGTGCGGCCTGTCGGAGGAGTTTTTTTGCCTTTGGCCTTCATGGGGAAGGGCCGTTCTTTTTATGATATAATGGTATATATATTATGAGGACGCAAAAGGAGTAAGGCCTTATGGAGAGAGACACTGACGAATCCGGCATAGGGACGGGAGATGCCTTTGGCGTCTGTCCGCGGACGGTTGTGATGATCTTTGCCGACGATCCGGGTCCGGTACAGACGGATCGGAAATCTGTAAGGAGCGTTTCGGCAGGCCGGTCGAATTATAGCTTTATGGGAGGTCAGCCATGGATCGATTGCAAGACAAGATAGAGCGTTTTCGGCGCCACTTAACGACCCTCAGTGATTTTGAAAAATGGGACTGGCAGGAAGAATTTCGCCTTCGCTTTACCCATGACTCGACGGGAATCGAAGGGAGCCTTCTGACCGTCCTCGACGTCAAGATGATCCTCTTCGACGGCATCATTCCGGCCGGGACCAAAGTCGCTGACTACGAGGCCGTACGCGGTCACGACCGGGCTTGGACAGCGCTGAGAGAGGCGGCAGCGGCGGGCCTTCTCTTGACAGAAGCGCTGATAGGAGACATCCATAGATTGGCAGCGCCTTTAGATACGATGGACGGTCGTTATAGGGAGTACCCCGTCTATATCCGCGGATCACAGGCTGTTTTGGCGACGGCCGAGAGTGTGGGTGAGAGAATGAAAACATTGGCGGATTATATTGCCGCCGACAACTTTTCTAGTCCCCTTGAGCGGGCAGCCCGGATCCACGGTGAATTCAGTAAGATCCAACCTTTTTTGTCGGGAAACGGACCGACAGCCCGCCTGATGATGAATTACCCCTTAGTAGAGGCCGGCTATCCGCCTCTTTCGATACAAAAAGCACAGCAGACGGAGTATTTTCAGGCCCTCGAAGCCTATGAGCTGGACGACGAGATCCAGCCCTTGCGGGAGCTTTTAACGGAGTGCTTGGAAGAACGCTTGGCTGAATTTTTTTCGATGTACGGCCGCTCTTACTAGTCAATGGCTGTCGATGAGCACTTAAGGAGGGGAGTGTGATGAAAGAAGAGAGAAGTAAGAGATATACCCTGCGATCTCACGATACGGCATTGCTTGATTTTTCCCTGTATCTAGAGAAAGCCATGATTGCTCACGCCTCGTATACAAAGTATCGGATTGAAATCAATAAGTTCTATTCAGAACAGGAGGCCCTCTTGCCCATGGCTCTTAAAATAGGCGGCCCTCTTACGGGAGAAAGGCTTTTCTACTGGATACAGTGCCGTAAAGTTCCCCGGAATCGTCGTTTTTCCGAGTCTATCCGCGCTTCCCTTGACGGCGGCCGGTTCCTCGGTTATGTTGATGTGACGCGAGCCTTGTCCCTCAATGATGTCTATTGGATTACCGCTGCGGATGATTCGACTTCCTGGGCGGACTGTAATTTATACGATAATCCCTTCGATGACAGGCTGACACAGATTGCTTTTACCGGGGCGGGAGGCTCTGTGTCCGGCATGATTGCGACGCCGGAAATCACGACTTGCGGGAGGCTGAGAAAATGCTGGATTCGAAAAGGCGGCGATATCTATTTAAGAAAGGGAGTCGATTTTATGCCGTCTCCTGAAGGCTTGAATCAGGCCGTGCTGGAATGGTACGCTGCACAAGTCGCTGCCGTCATGGCATTTTCTCACGCTCTTTATGAGCTGGAAACCTATACTCATTCCGACGGGACGACGGAAACGGTATGCCTGGGAAAACTGTTCACCAGTACCGATGTGGGCTATGTCGATGCCTATACGTATTTTTCCTATAAAGGTCTTGATAGGAATGCTTTTCAGACCTATAGTTTAGAGATGCAGAACGTCATGGCTGAGCTCTACGGACGGTGCGAATATGCTGATATGATGATATTTGACAGCCTGATCTGCAATAAGGACCGCCACTATGGAAATTTCGGCTATCTTTACGATACCCGGACGGGCCGATTATTACAGCCGGCACCGTTGTTTGATAATGGTTGTTCTTTGCTCTATGATGCCAATTCCTATGAATTGGAACATATCGATGAATACCTGCGGACGTCCGGCAGGCAAGGCGCGTCGATGCCCTTCGATATCCTGGCCCAATTCTTTGTGGAGCCCCGCCATATAGAGGCTCTTAAGAGGCTGACGGCCTTTTCCTTTGAAAATCATCCGACCTGTCCCTTGCCGGAAAAGACCTTGGCACGGCTGACGAACTTCGTCCGCCTGCGGGCTCAGCATATTATTGATTTATATGAAGCCCGGGAGAGGCATCATCGCCTGACGGCTGCCGATTAAGGGCTTAGGATGGCCGCTGTTTTGCCTTTTCACGGTTGTTATAGGGAAAAAGATAAGTCGGTACGCCCCGGTGAATTAATCAGGGCATACCTGGAAGGATATAGAAAAACGGAAAGCAGAAAAAGCAGTCCCGACGGTCAGGGACTGCTTTTCTATTCGCTCGTTTGGACATGGTTTCCGCCCTTTTGGCAGACTGCAAGGGAAGGCATTGACTTTATTCTCATATAGCATCATACTACAGATATAACGGTTAAACGATTATTTGATGGCTGCCTGAATAAGATGTATAAAGCCATTGAATCCTATCCATATAGGGTGCAGGTATCTTGCCTGGAATCCTTGAAAGGAAGGGGGTTGCCGTAACCATACGGAAAGCAATCCCTTTGATAAAACACACAGTATCGGCCGACAAATCTGCAATCCGTTGGCTGACAGGCAGATATGCCCTGTGATTGAGAAAGGCCGGGAACACATTGCAAAAGAGTAGACATACGATGAACGACATGATAACCATGGATCAATTAAGGCCGAAACAGAGTGCCTATATCCGTTCCATTGGCGGCAGCGGTGCCCTTCGGCATCATCTATTGGATATGGGGCTGACGCCGAAGACCGAGGTTACGCTCCGTAAAATCGCGCCCCTGGGAGATCCGATCCAAATTGAACTGCGCGGCTATGAATTGACCCTGCGCCTCGATGAAGCGAAAAAGATAGAGGTAGAGGATATTCATCAAAAGGTGCAGCCCAAGAGCCAATCGGAATCCTATCGCCCCATTGCCCATCCCGGCGTGGGGGAATTGGGAACGGACGGGGACTACCATGTCCATGACAAGGCGGACGCCATCGCCAAAGGGCAGCCCTTGACCTTTGCCTTAGCCGGGAACCAGAATTGCGGCAAGACGACCTTGTTTAATCAATTGACCGGCGCCAAGCAGCATGTCGGGAATTTTCCCGGTGTCACCGTCGATCGAAAAGACGGGACCATTCGCCATTATCCGGAAGCTACGGTTACCGATTTGCCGGGGATTTATTCGCTGTCGCCCTATTCCAGTGAGGAAATTGTAACCCGGGATTTCCTGATGAAAACCAGGCCGTCCGGGATCATCAATATTGTCGACGCCTCCAATATTGAGCGCAATTTGTACCTGACCATGCAGCTCATGGAGTTGGGAATCCCCATGGTCCTGGCTCTGAATATGATGGATGAGGTACGGGCCAATGGCGGTTCTGTCCGCATCAACGAATTAGAGCAAACCTTGGGCATTCCGGTAGTGCCTATTTCGGCTGTAAAAAATGAGGGGATTGACGAGCTCGTTGACCATGCCATTCATGTGGCAAGGCATCGGGAAACCCCGGCCCGGATTGATTTCTGTGCCGAAAGCGACATGCCGGGAGATCAGGTCGGCGCCGTGCATCGAGCCATTCACAGCACGGTTCATCTCATCGAGCCCTATGCGAAAGCAGCCGATCTTCCGGTCCGTTTTTCGGCGACCAAGGTGATTGAGAATGACCCTTTGATCGGAAAAGCGCTGGCTTTGCCGCCGGAAGCCCAAACGGCGTTGGAACAAATCGTACGCGTCATGGAGGCGGACAGCGCCCTTGACCGGGAAGCGGCCCTTGCCAACATGCGCTTTACTTTCATTGAAAATGTATGCGCTAAGACCGTCGTAAAGCCTCATGAAAGCCAGGAGCACCGACGCAGCGTCGCCCTGGATCGGATCTTGACCGGCAAATATACGGCTATTCCGGCTTTTCTGGGAATTATGGCCTTCATTTTTGTCATGACCTTTAACTTTATCGGAGCCGGGTTGTCGGAGCTCATGGCCATGGGCGTAGATGCCGTGACGGCCTTGATCGACGCGGGACTGACAGCCGCCGCCATCAATCCCCTGGTCCATGCTCTGGTCATCGATGGGATCTGTAATGGCGTCGGCAGCGTCTTGAGTTTTCTTCCCACCATCGTCACCTTGTTTTTCTTCCTCTCAATCCTCGAGGACAGCGGTTATATGGCTCGCGTCGCCTTTGTCATGGATAGACTGCTGCGGCGCGTCGGCTTGTCCGGTCGGAGTTTTGTGCCCATGCTGATCGGCTTTGGCTGTTCCGTCCCGGCCATTATGGCCACGAGGACCCTGTCCAGTGAACGAGATCGCAAAATGACCATCCTCCTCACGCCCTTTATGAGCTGCAGTGCCAAACTGCCGATTTACGGGCTCATGGTCAGTGCCTTTTTCCCGAAACAGTGGCAGGCTGTGGTCATGATCGGCTTATATTTCTTCGGAATCTTCTGCGGCATCCTCTATGCGCTGCTGCTGAAAGGGCGGGTGTATAGAGGCGAACCCGTGCCTTTCGTCATGGAACTGCCGAACTATCGGCTGCCGTCGGCCAAGAGTGTCGTCCGCCTCATTTGGGAGAAAGCCAAGGGGTTCATTCAGAAGGCCTTCACCATTATTTTTGCGGCGACGATCATCATCTGGGCCCTGCAGACCTTTGATACGCAGCTCAACGTGGCGGCCTCGCCGGATACGAGTCTGCTGGCCATGATCGGCAGCCTGACGGCACCGATTTTTAAGCCCCTGGGTTTTGGCGATTGGCGGGTGGCGACGGCCCTGATAACGGGCTTTACGGCTAAGGAGAGTGTCGTTTCGACGTTGTCCGTATTATTGGGTGATGATGTGTCGGCCCTGTCGACGCTGTTTACGCCCTTTACGGCCCTTATATTCCTGATTTTTACCCTGCTTTATACGCCCTGCGTGGCAGCCGTGGCAACGGTGCGTCGGGAGATGGGGTCGGCCCGGGCAGCCGCCGTTACCGTCGTGGTACAGTGTGCCATTGCCTGGGTTGTCGCTTTTATCGTCCGCGAAATCGGACTTTTCATGGGGTTCGTCTAGCGAAAGAGAGGTGAGATACGCATGAATGCGGCGAGTTTTCTGTTATTGGCCGTCATCGGCCTATTATTCGTCCTGGCCGTCCGCAGCGTTCTAAAAGGCGGCGGAAATTCATGCGGCGGCAACTGCTCCGGATGCTCGATGCGCTGCAAGGAAGGGAGACGAAAAGGGTGAGGGATGCTGCTGAACCCTGCTGGGGACAGGTCATCCGGTAAAGTCGTTTCCGCGCGTCTTTTAAGGCATCCTTGAAATTATGGACGCCTGCGGCGATAGGGATGCGTCAGAATCGGTTATGGACCGCGTCGTCGGCCAACAGGAAGCCCGCATATTATTGATTTATAGGAAGCGGGAAGTCTCCAGGGTGCCTGACGGCAGCCTCTTGGGAGGTCGCCTCAGGTGCTGCGGCCAGGCCCTTTTGAACGGCATAAAAAGAAAAAATACGACGACCTGTTATCTCCGGGATAAGGTCGTCGTATTTTTGTGTCGTGCTGTAACGGGTTCTCCTTCGCTGAAGAAAGCGTTGTAATTGGTGGGCCCACTTGGGATCGAACCAAGGACCAACCGGTTATGAGCCGGTGGCTCTACCGCTGAGCTATAGGCCCATGTAATCAGCGCGTAAAGTCTTACCCGATTATTATACGCCAATCGTAAAGGGCCGTCAAGAACGGATATGGCGTCACCGCCGGCAGGCCTTGAGGTCCGCCGATTTCCCCGGTGAAGGGGACAGTCCCGGAAGTGGGACGATTTTTAGCCTGTCAGCGGCAAAATCCCATAAATTTGCAATTATCGGTGGCAGTCTCCTTCGATTTTCGTTATAATATAGCTTAAATAATTATGTAAGGGGGAAAGGTCATGGCTGATATTCGTATTTTAAGGGGACAACGGATCGTTCCCGACGTCGATCAGGCGCTGCATTTTGCCGGCTATCAGAAGGCAAACCTTGGCCGGGACAAGAGCCTTGCTCGCTGTCAGGAGTTGGTGCCGGTCCTGCGCCCGTTGATGCAGGCTAAGGCCGTTTTGGCGTTTACCGACGACAAGGTCTATGCGATCCTGACGTTAGGCGAGGCCGTCAGCCGCCAGCTTGACCGATATGAAAAAGACGGCGACGTCATGGATTCTCTCTTGTTCAATGCCTTGGCCGATACTTGCCTCATGGCCCTTGAAGCAGACGTCCTTCAGAAGCTTCAACTCATCTGCCGGCAAAAGGGCTGCGGCATTACGGGCCGTCACGAACCGGGCAGTGACATTCCCATAACGGCCCAGGCCGACGCTGTGCGAGAAACGAAAGCCCGTCAGTCCGTCGGCGTCACCGTGAATCGAGACTCTGTCCTGTCGCCGGCCAAATCGATGAGCCTGGTCTTTGACGTCGGGCCCGATGTCAACGTATTTCGCGCTGCCCATGACTGTGCGGCCTGCCCTAAGACCGACTGTGACCGCCGGCAGGAGAAGGGCGGCGAAGCCGTCGTGACCGTTCCGGCCGGTGTTAAGGTCGATGAGGCCATCCAAGGACAGGGAACGAGCCTTCCCATGCCCTGCGGCGGCAAGGGCCGCTGCGGAAAGTGCCGCGTCCGCGTCGTGTCGGGAACGCTTGCCGTGACGCCGGCCGACCGCAACGTCTTCTCCGACAGCCAATTGCGTGAAGGCTGGCGGCTGGCCTGTCAGGCCGAAACGACGGAAGACACGGAGATCGCCGTACCTCTTCGCGAACAGCAGGGATTTTCGGCACTGGCCCTTCATGAAGATGAGGCCTCCGGCGACGACCTTTTGGCGAACCATGGCTGCGGCATTGCCGTCGATATCGGGACGACGACCATTGCTGCGGCCCTCATCGATCAAAGGGACGGCCGCATCGTGGCTACGGCGACGACCGGAAGCCATCAGCGCTCCTTTGGGGCCGACGTCATCAGCCGTATCGATGCGGCCAATAAGGGCAAGGGCAAGGCCTTGCAGAAAGCCGTTCGCCGGGATATTCTGGGACTGATGGAAAAACTCTTTGACGATCATCCCGAAGCCAAGGCCTCGTGCCATAAGGTTGCCATCGCGGCCAATACGACCATGATTCACCTGCTCATGGGCTGGTCCTGTGAAGGCCTTGGAAATTGGCCCTTTACGCCGGTCTCCTTAGGCGGCGAGACCTATTCGTTCAGCGAGGTCTTTGGAAAGGGCGGCTTCCTGACGGACTGTCAGGTTACCTTGATTCCCGGTATGAGTACCTACGTCGGCGGCGACATTACGGCCGGCATTGCTTCCTGCGGCCTCATGGATTCCGACGAAGTTACCTTATTCATCGACTTAGGTACCAATGGGGAATTGGTCCTGGGCAATCGGAATCAGCGCTTCATCGCCTCGGCGCCGGCAGGCCCGGCCCTCGAAGGGGGCAAACTGACTTGGGGAACGGCCAGCGTCTCCGGCGCCATCTGCGGCGTCCGTATCGAAGGCGGCAAAGCCGTCGTCCGCACCATTGACGGGGGAGTCCCTGTCGGCATCTGCGGTACCGGCATTATCGAAGCCATGGCCGGCCTGGTCTCGGAAAATCTTGTCGATGAGACGGGAAAATTAGAGGAGCCTTATTTCACCATGGGCTTTACCCTGGGGTCGACCCTCGATTATGAACGCATCGTCCTCAGCCAGAAGGATATCCGGGAAATCCAAATGGCCAAGAGCGCTATCCGGGCCGGCATTGAAACCCTCATCGAGCGCAGCGGCATCGACCGTCGTCGTATCGATCGGGTTTGCCTGGCCGGGGGGTTCGGTTATCGCCTCGACCCGGAGAAAGCCGCCGTCATCGGCCTCTTGCCGCCTGATTTAGCGGCTAAGGCGACGGCCGTCGGCAATACGGCCCTCCAAGGAGCAGCGGCCTTCCTGTCAGGATCCCTTTCGGAGGAGAACCTGCGGACGGCTGCCGCCGGGGCTGAAGAAATTGTCCTTGGCAACGAAGAAGCTTTTCAACGCTTGTACATTTCATATATGAATTTTTAGGGGGAAGGTAGATTGACCAACGAAGCATTTCAGCGGCTCTTAGACAGCGGCGTCGTCCTCCTCGACGGCGCCACGGGAACCAATTTACAGCAGGCCGGCATGCCCATCGGCGTCTGCCCGGAACAATGGATTTTGGAAAATCGTCAAGTCATGATCGACTTGCAGCGGAAATTCATCGATGCCGGCACGCAGATCGTCTATGCGCCGACCTTTACGGGAAACCGCCTGAAACTGGCGGAATACGGATTAGACGATGATTTAAAAGCCATCAATGAGGGGTTGGTGGCCATTTCGAAAGAAGCGGCTGGAGACAAGGCCCTGGTCGCCGGCGACATGACCATGACCGGCCGCCAGCTCTATCCCATGGGGGATTTGACCTTTGAAGAATTGGTGACGGTCTATAAGGAACAGGCGAAGGTCCTTTATGAAGCCGGCGTCGACCTCTTTGTCGTCGAAACGATGATGAGCCTTCAAGAAACGCGGGCCTGCGTCCTGGCCATCAAAGAAGTCTGCGATTTGCCCATCATGGCCACCCTGACCTTTGAGAAAGACGGCCGCACCTTATACGGTACGCCGCCGGAAGCGGCTGTCGTCGTCCTCGAACACTTAGGCGTCGACGCCGTCGGTCTTAACTGCTCGACAGGGCCGGCCGACATGGTCGATACGGTGCGAACGATGTACGAGTACGCCAATATCCCTATCATCGCCAAGCCCAATGCGGGCCTTCCGGAACTTGACGGTGACAAGACGGTCTATAAGACGACGCCGAAAGAATTTGCCAAAGACGGACTCCTCCTCATCGAAGCCGGGGCCCATATCGTCGGCGGCTGCTGCGGAACGACGCCGGCTCATATCAAGGCCTTGGCCGACGCCGTAAAAGATTTGACGCCGAAAGTTCCTCAGGCCGTCCATTCCCGCGTCTTGGCCTCGGAACGGCAGGTATTAGAAATTCACCTCGACGGCGATTTTCAAGTCATTGGCGAACGCATCAATCCGACGGGCAAGAAAAAACTCCAGGCTGAATTGAGAGCGGGAAAACTCGACTTAGTCCGCTCCATGGCCCGCGAACAGGAACGGTACGGGGCGTCCGTTCTCGACGTCAACATGGGGACCAACGGCATCGACGAAAAAGACATGATGCTCAAGGCCATCTATGAAATAACCGGTGTATCGGGACTGCCGCTGAGCATTGACACCAGTTCGCCGGACATCATGGAAGCGGCCCTTCGGATCTATCCCGGACGGGCCTTGGTCAATTCCATTTCCTGTGAAACGGAAAAATACGAAAAGCTCCTGCCCGTCGTCAAGAAGTACGGTGCCATGTTCATTGCCCTTCCCGTATCGGCTGAGGGCATTCCCAAGACGTTAGCGGAAAAACACGCCGTCCTCGATGAGCTCTTGGATCACGCCTATAAGGCCGGATTTAAGCCGGAAGACATCGTCGTCGACGCCTTAGTGGCGACGGTCGGTGCGGCGCCATCGGCAGCTCTCGACTGCATGGCGACCTTTTCCCACTGTAAAAAAGATTTGGGCCTGGCCACGGTCTGCGGCCTGTCCAACATTTCCTTCGGCCTGCCCGACCGGATGTACGTCAATGCCGCCTTCCTTTCCATGGCCATCGCCAGCGGCCTTACCATGGCCATTGCCAATCCGTCTCAGGACCTCTTGATGAATACGGCAGGCGCTGCCAATATGCTCATGAACCGCGAAGGAAGCGACCTCGGTTATATTCGCCGCATACAGTATTTCGATAAGAAAGAGGCCGAAGCCAAACGGCAGCAGGAAGCGGAACTCTTGGCCCGTCATGGTGAATCCTTGTCCGGACCGGCCTCGGGGGAGTTTGAGGGCACGGACGAAAAGCCGGTCAGTCCCGTCTATCAGGCCGTCTTAGACGGCGAGAAAGAGGCCATCGTCGCCCTGGCTCAAGCGGAGCTGGCCAAGGGGATGACCCCTGGGGTCGTCATCGATGAACAGCTCATTCCGGCCATTACGAAAGTCGGTGACTTATACGACAAGCAGATTTATTTCCTGCCCCAGCTCATTGCCAGCGCCAATACGATGGAGACGGCCATTGCTTACCTTGAGCCCCTCATCCAAAAGGCACCGGGCGAGAGCGACATGGCGACCATCATCATCGCCACCGTCGAAGGCGATGTCCATGACATCGGCAAGAACCTCGTCGGTCTCATGCTGCGCAACTACGGCTATAAGGTCATCGACCTCGGCAAAGACGTGCCGGCCGGCAAGATCATCGAAACGGCCTTGGCTCACCGGGCTTCCGTCGTCGGCCTGTCGGCCTTGATGACGACGACCATGATGCATATGAAAGACGTCATTGCCGAAGCTGCCGACCGGCATTATGACGGCAAAATCATTATCGGCGGCGCTGCTGTCACGCCGAGCTTTTCTGAGGAAATCGGCGCCGACGGCTATTCTAAAGACGCGGCAGACTGTGTCAAACTCGTCAGCCGCCTGTTATCGTAAAAGGGGGATTTGTATCATGACATCTTATCGTTGGGCAACCTTAGGCTGCGGTGTTATCGGCAATGAATTGGCTCAGGCCATGCAGCAATTAGGAGGCAACTTGTATGGCGTCGGCAATCGGACCCATGCTAAAGCCGTCTCCTTTGCCGAAAAATACGGCATTTCCAAAGTTTATGACAAGCCGGAAGACATCTTTTCCGACCCCGACGTCGATATCGTCTACTTATCGACGCCGCATAATACCCATATCCAGTACCTGATTCCGGCCCTTAAAGCAGGAAAACACGTCCTCTGCGAAAAATCGATTACCCTCAACAGCGAGGAACTGGCTCGGGCCCGTAAGGTCGCCGACGAAAAAGGCGTCGTCCTGGCCGAAGCCATGACCTTGTACCACATGCCGATTTATAAGAAACTTTCTGAACTCGTAAATTCCGGCGCTTTAGGGAAACTGCGCTTCGTCCAGATGAATTTCGGCAGCTATAAAGAATACGACATGAAGAACCGTTTCTTCAACCGCAGCTTAGCCGGCGGCGCCCTCCTCGATATCGGCGTCTACGCCCTGTCCTTCGTGCGCTACTTCATGACGGCTCAGCCCGACCAAATCGCCTCTCAGGTCCTTCGGGCCCCGACCGGCGTCGATGAACAGGCGGGCATCCTCCTTCAGAATAAAGAAGGGGAGATGGCAACCTTAGCCCTGTCCCTTCACGCCAAGCAGCCGAAACGAGGCATGGCCGCCTTCGATAAGGGCTATATCGAAATCTACGACTATCCCCGGGCTCAAGAAGCGACTATTACTTACACCGAAGACGGCCGCAAGGAAGTCATCCGGGAAGGCAGCACGGCCAAGGCCCTGCAGTACGAAGTCCTCGACATGGAACAGGCCGTCGCCAACGGCGGCAAGGGCATGTGCCAGGAATACACGAAAGACGTCATGGACCTCATGACTGCCATCCGTCAGCAGTGGGGCCTGACTTATCCGGAAGAAGAACAGGCATAATTGGGGCTGAAAGGGCCTTGTAGAACGCGTCCTTTTACAGACATTTCCACCAGTCTTTGCAAAAGTTATACAGGCTCTCGCTATACTTAGTATGTACAGCGAGAGCCTGTTTTTATTGGGGATGAGGAGGAGATGCCATGTTTTCGTCACTGTTTTCCAGGGATCGAGACGACCTGGAAAGAAAAAATTATTCGCGCCTGTCCATCATTAGTGATTTCCATTATCCGTGTAAAAAGCTGGTCACGCCGAAAGAGCGCCTGCGCTATATGGCTGCCAAAGAGGGAGCCCTGCAGGATATGAACGACTGGCGCGACCTTGATTTAGCCGTCTTTACAGGCGATATGGTCCAGCGCAACGGCAGTGCCGAAGAATACCGCCTGGTGCGGCTCGTCGTCAACGGCCTGAAAAAGCGGAAAGCCTTCATTGCCGGCAATCATGAACTGCTCTATACGGGCCACGGCGAAGATCTCCGGCCCTGCAGCAGTACGGAACGAATCCTGCACTTTGCCCGCTATACCAAGACCTTCGGGCCCCTTTATTATGCCAAGGAACAGCGGGGCTATCTCCTCGTCTTCCTGTCGCCGGACACGGTTACCGGCGGCGCTGCCGTCGAATTATCTCACCAGCAGCTGACTTGGCTCGACCAAACTTTGGCCGCTCACCGTCAGATGCCGACGATCATCTTCTGTCACGCTCCCTTAGAAAATACAGCCGTTCCCGAAAAGAACGGCGTCAGCCTGCCGTCGCCGCGCAACTCCGCCCAGCCCGCCTCTGACATCCGCCGCATCCTGGCCCGCCACCATCAGGTCCGCCTGTGGGTATCGGGACACACCCATACCATGCCGGACGATGCGACCTTTATGGATGACCAGAACTATTATGAAGGCCGGGTCCTCAACGTCTATAACAGCGACTGGGACGAAGATACCATCTATTCCAACTCTATCTATCTTTACAACGACCGCATCCTCATTCGGACTTATAATCATACCGAGGGCATTTGGCTGCCGGCCTTCGACCGCACTATCACCCTGCCGGAATGGTGCCGCGCCGTCGCTTAGTCTGTATATTGGAATCAACCCTTATCTTGTTCAGCATATAAAGAAGACCGGAAAGAAGTGTATTCCATTTCTTTCCGGTCTTTTCGGCGTGCTTACGATGCTTGTGATTATTCTTCTTCGTCTTCGATGGCCAGTTGGTCCGGCGTCGTGCAGAAGGTGAAATCGGGATTCCGTTCGACGATCCAGTTGGCCTGCCATTCATTGGTGATGAGCAAGACGACGCGCTGTTTATGGTCTTTGACGATCATGGCGCTGTCGATGTTCTTGAGGTCCTTATAATCGTGGCCGTTGTCTTGGATCCAGCGGGCGACGGTGTAGGGCAGGCGGTTCATTTCTAAATCGACGCCGTATTCGTGCTTCAGCCGGTATTCGAGGACTTCGAACTGCAATTGGCCGACGGCGCCGACGATGTAGCTTTCCATAGAGCCCATGTTTTCATAGATCTGGACGGCCCCTTCTTGGGCTAATTGGGTCATGCCCTTGAGGAACTGTTTGCGCTTCATGGAGTCCTTGGCGCGGATGCGGGCGAAGAGTTCCGGCGGGAAGGTCGGGAAGTCTTTAAAGGTGACCTTCTTTTTGCCGTCGTATAAGGTGTCGCCGACGCCCATGGTGCCGTTGTCAAAGACGCCGATGATGTCGCCCGGGTAGGCATCTTCGATGATCGTCCGTTCCGTAGCTAGGAACTGCTGGGGCTGCATGAGCCGCAGTGTCTTGCCGGACTGACGGTGGGTGACGGACATGCCCTTTTCGAATTTCCCTGAGCAGATGCGCATGAAGACGATGCGGTCGTGGTGCTGGGGATTCATGTTGGCCTGGATCTTAAAGACGAAGGACGTGAACTGATCCGACGTCGGGTCGACGGAGCCTTCGAGGCACTTTCGCGGCTGCGGTTTCGGGGCCATGCGCAGGAATTCTTCGAGGAAGGGCTTGACGCCGAAGTTGGTCATGGCCGAGCCGAAGAACATGGGCGTCAATTCGCCGCGCTTGACCTTTTCCATGTCGAATTCATCACCGGCTTCGTCGAGGAGTTCGATGTCGTCGATGAGGCCCTGGTGGACGTCTTCCTCGAGGAGTTCCTTGAAAATCGGATCGTCAGCCGATCCCTTGGTCGAGGCTAATTTTCTCTGGCCGTGGGTCGTGTCCTTTTCAAAGAGTTCGATAGACGACGAGGCCCGGTCGTAAATGCCCTGGTAGCTGCCGTTGAGGCCGATGGGCCAGTTCATGGGGTAGGCGTGGATGCCCAGGATGTCTTCGATTTCATCCATGAGGTCGAAGGGGTTGCGGCCGAAGTGGTCGATTTTATTGACAAAGGTAAAGATGGGGATGCCCCGTTCTTTACAGACGCGGAATAACTTTTTTGTCTGCGCTTCGACGCCTTTGGCGACGTCGATGAGCATGACGGCGCTGTCGGCGGCCATGAGCGTCCGGTACGTGTCTTCACTGAAGTCCTGATGGCCCGGCGTATCGAGGATGTTGATGTGATGGCCTTCGTAGTCGAACTGCAGGACCGAGCTGGTAACCGAGATCCCACGCTGCTTTTCGATTTCCATCCAGTCGGAAACGGCGTGCTTGGCCGTTTTCCGGGCTTTGACCGAACCGGCCAGGTGGATGGCGCCTCCGTAGAGCAGCAATTTTTCAGTCAGCGTCGTCTTACCGGCATCGGGGTGAGAGATGATGGCAAAAGTACGGCGATTATTTACTTCATCGATTAATGACATAGTACACCTCATCTATTGTTAAAGCTAAAATATGCAAGTACTCTTTATTATATAAGTTTTTGCAGTCACTGGCAAGATTCTATTATGCATAAAACGGGTCCTTCAGGCCCTTACTTATAAATTTTAGATAGATATGAATTTTTTATCATTTCCTATGAGTAAAGTATAGCCTTCCTCTTGATTTCAGGTTATAATAGACTTAATCCATAGAGAATAGAGAAGGAGCATGTTAAAGTGATAATAACAAGAGAAACTGACTACGCAATACGTATTTTACGGTCCCTGGCCGATTGGGAACAGAAGAATATTCGGGAAATCAGCGATGAACAGATGATTCCCCGTCAGTTTGCTTACAAGATTTCCAAGAAGCTCGAGCAGGCCGGATATATTGAAATCATCCGCGGAGCCCAAGGCGGCTGCCGACTGGTGAAAGATTTGCATGAATTGAACCTGATGGACGTTATCACCGTTATGGATCGGGATAACATGATCATCAGCTGCCTCGACGGCAACTTTGAATGCCTGTATCGCCGCCGTCACGGCTCTTGCCCGACCCACGATGCCTATGCAGCCATTCAGGATAAACTGGCGGAAAACTTGGCGGCCATCCCCTTACACACTTTGATTTCTGCTTCGGCAGCAAAAACGGACCCGCTTCCGGCAGAGAAAGCAGAATAACGCCGGATGCCGTTCCGGTTCATCGATAGATAGGAAAGGAATTACCATGAAGAAAAAGCTTTTTTGCGTGACTTGTCTCTTACTTCTCCAGACGGCCTTCTTTGCGGCGCCTGTGTACCAGCCGGTCCAAGCTGCAAAAGGCGGTATTCGCATGTCGGCCCCGCGGTCGGCACCGGCGGTGACGGCCCCCAAAGCGGCGCCGAAGGCCAATACGAATAATAACGCTTCATCGGCACAATCCCAGACCCGCAATCAGACGGCTGCGCCTCGGACCAACGCCAATACGACGGCCAATCGCTCGTCGGCTTGGGGCGGCGCTATGCGCGGCATCGGCCTCTTTGCCGGGGGCATGTTCCTGGGCAGTATGTTGAGCAGCCTCTTTGGCATGGGGAACCTTGGCTGGGCCGCCGATTTTCTCGGCCTGTTGTTTAATGTAGTACTCATTTATGTGCTGTTTAAGGCCGTGTCGGCTGTGTGGCGGGCCATCCGCGACCGACGGCATCGATCATAAAAAAAGGAAGGGCAGAAGCCCTTCTTTTTTGACTGTAATGGGACTGATTCTGTCCCTGGGGTGGCGGGAATGCCTCAGACATGATATGTTCGTAGTATCAGTTAGTAACTATCCCGTCATGCGATTTGTAAAGGAGTAGGTCATGAATAACTATAAAATCATTGCTTGTGATATGGATGAAACGCTGCTCAGCAGCGATGCGACGATTTGTCAGCGCAATATCGAAGCCATTGCCAAGGCTGTTGCAAAGGGCGTCAAATTCGTGCCCTGCACGGGTCGGAGTTTTCGCACCATTGACGGCGTCTTGAAGACACTCCGCCTTTTTGAACAGCCCGACCAGTACGTCATCGGTCTCAATGGCGGCAACATCACGGAAAATAAGGGCAGCCGCTCCCTTTTCTGGGATCCCATTCCCTTTGACCTGGCCGATCAGATTTTTCGCAAGTGTGCTTCCTACGGCCAGTGCCTGCACATCTATACGCGGGACGTCGTCTACATCACCAATATTACGCCTGACGAAGAAGCCTTCCTGAAGGGCCGCATGGCGTATACTCCCCGCGAAGAAATGACACTCGACTTTATCCGCGGTAAAGAAGAAGTCGGGAAATTGATCCTGACCAATACGGACTACGACTATTTGGAACGAGTTCATGCCGAACTGAAACCCCTCCTCGACGACATTACGGTCAGCTTTTCCAGCAACCGCTACATCGAATTCATGCATAAAGGCGTCAATAAGGGCGCCGGCCTCTTGAAATTGGCTGACATCCTCGGCGTGCGTCCGGAAGAAACGATGGCCATCGGCGACAACATCAACGATATCGACATGCTCAAAGCCGCCGGCCTTTCCATCGGCGTCCGCAACTTGAATCCGGCCATCCGCCAGTACTGCGACGTCGTGACGGAAGCTACCAACAACGAAGGGGCCGTCGCCGAAGCCATCGAAAAATACGTATTATAAGGGACAGGTCTCGGTGCGCCTTGCGTCAGGGGCCGATTTTCAGTATGATAGATGTAGATTACAGAAAGGAAAAGCTGTCTTACCGGGAATAGGCAGCAGGAACAGGCATATGAACTCTACCGAAGCTATCTTAAAATTACAGAATGGCAGTGACGTCCGCGGCATCGCCGTCGAAGGTGTCCCTGACGAAAAGGTCAACCTGACGCCGGAAGCGGTCAACCGCATTGCCGCCGGCTTTGCCAAGTTTTTAGCGCAGAAGCTGGGCAAAAAGGAAGGGGACTTACGCATCGCCGTCGGCCACGACTCGCGCATTTCAGCCGATATGATGAAAGAAGCCGTTTTTGCCGGTCTCCTCGGCCGGGGCGTTTACGTTACGGACTGCGGCCTGGCATCGACGCCGGCCATGTTCATGTCCATCATTTTTGAAGACACGGCCATGGACGGGTCCATCATGATCACGGCCAGCCACTTGCCGTACAATCGAAACGGCCTCAAATTCTTTACCAAGGACGGCGGCCTTGAAAAGAAGGAAGTCAAAGAAGTCCTGACGCTGGCGTCGAACCTTACGGCAACGGCCGTATCGACGGCAGCCATCGCCTCTTTGGACCTCATTGAACGCTACGCCCTCCACCTGCGTCAGAAAATCTGCGCCGGCCTCTGTGCCGGCATGTTCGACCGCCCCTTAGAAGGGATGCACGTCGTCGTCGACGCCGGCAACGGCAGCGGCGGTTTCTTTGCGACGAAGGTATTGGCACCCCTCGGCGCCGATACGACGGGGAGCCAGTTCCTCGAACCGGACGGCCACTTCCCGAACCATATCCCCAATCCGGAAAACAAAGAAGCCATGGCCTCCATCCGGAAAGCCGTCCTCGACAACAAGGCCGACCTGGGCCTCATCTTCGATACCGACGTCGACCGCATGAGCGCCGTCCTGCCCAGTGGGGAAGAAATCAACCGCAACGCCCTCATCGCCATGATGGCCGCTATCTTAGCTCCGGACTATCCGGGCAGTACCATCATTACCGACTCGGTCACGTCCGACGAATTGACGACCTTCCTTCAGGACGAACTGCACCTCGTCCATCACCGTTACATGCGGGGCTATAAGAATGTCATCGACGAATGCATCCGCCTCAACGAGGCCGGCACCGTATCGCCCTTGGCCATCGAAACGTCGGGCCACGGCGCCTTAAGCGAAAACTACTACCTCGACGACGGCGCTTATTTGGCCGTCAAACTCCTCATGGCTGCCGCCAAAGCCAAGAAGGCCGGAAAACCCTTAGGCGACCTCATCAAAGCCCTCGGCCAGCCTGCGGAAGGCGTGGAATATCGCCTTAAGATCAGCGGTGACGGCGACGTACAGGCCTACGGGGCCGACGTCCTCAAGGCCTTTGAACAGCGGGCCGAAGAAAAAGGCATCACCATTGCCAAACCGTCTTACGAAGGCGTCCGCCTGGTCTTTGAAGGCGGCTGGGCCCTCCTTCGCATGTCCCTCCACGACCCCAATATGCCCCTTAACATCGAAAGCAAAGAGGTCGGGGGATGTGAAGCCATCGCCAAAGACGTGAAAGGCCTCCTTTCCGGCTTTGACCGCCTGAATATCACCGTCCTTCCGGAATAAAGGGGCGAAGTCTTTTTCCACCGTCCATTCTTATCGTACCTGAAAACAGCCCTTGACGACGAGGGCTGTTTTTTTGTATAATAAATGCACAATCATGTGACTGACGGAAGTGGAGTTACCACGGGGAGCATGATTTCTTGAAGCCGACCGTCTGGGCAACTTACCAGCGGAGCGGCCTTTTTTTATGCAGCGGACAAGGAGTGACTACCATGGCAAAGGTATTAAGCGATATCGAAATTGCACAACAGACGACATTGGAACCGATTACGACCATTGCAAAAAAGGTCGGACTGACAGACGACGATTTGGAACTCTACGGGAAATACAAGGCTAAGATTTCCTTTGACGCCATCAAGCGCCTTTCTAAAGAAAAAGACGGTAAACTCGTCTTGGTTACGGCCATTACGCCGACGCCGGCCGGAGAAGGCAAGACCTTAACGACCATCGGTTTGGCACAGGCTTTGAATTACATGGGCCATAAGGCTGTCGTCGCCCTGCGCGAACCGTCTCTCGGCCCTGTCTTTGGCATCAAAGGCGGCGCTGCCGGCGGCGGTTATTCCCAGGTCCTGCCCATGGAAGACATCAACCTCCATTTCACCGGTGACATGCATGCCATTACGGCGGCCAACAACCTTCTGGCAGCGGCCATCGACAACCACGTCCATCAGGGCAATTCCCTTCGCATCGACGTGCGCCGCATCATCTGGAAGCGGGTCATGGACATGAACGACCGAGCACTTAGAAACCTCGTCGTCGGCATGGGCGGTAAGGTCTGCGGCTTCCCGCGGGAAGACCACTTCATGATTACCGTCGCTTCGGAAATCATGGCTGCTTTATGCCTTGCCAGCGACCTCATGGACCTCAAGAAGCGGATGGGGGACATCACCGTCGCTTATGACCTGGACGGAAATTTGGTCACGGCCCGTCAGCTCGGTGTCGAAGGGGCCATGGCCATCCTCATGAAAGATGCCATTAAACCGAACCTGGTCCAGACCATCGAACATACGCCGGCCCTCGTTCACGGCGGTCCCTTTGCCAACATCGCCCACGGCTGCAACTCCGTCGTCGCCACGAAACTGGCCATGAAGATGGGCGACATCGCCGTTACGGAAGCCGGTTTCGGTGCCGACCTCGGCGCTGAAAAGTTCATGGACATCAAGTGCCGTTTCGCCGGAATCAAACCCGATGCTGTCGTCATCGTCGCCACCGTCCGGGCCCTCAAGATGCACGGCGGCGTCGATAAGAAGAACCTCCAGGAAGAAAACGTCGAAGCCTTGAAGAAGGGCTTTGCCAACCTTGCCAAACACATTGAAAACATGCGCCTCTTCGACGTTCCCGTCGTCGTCGGCATCAATAAATTCATCAGCGATACGGATGCTGAAATCCAGGCCCTGCGCGACCTCTGCGCCGACTACGGTGTCGAAGCAGCCCTCAACAACTGCTGGGCCGAAGGCGGCAAGGGCGGCGTCGAAATGGGCGAAAAGGTCCTTAAGATGCTGGAACAGCCCAAGACGCCGTACAAACCGATCTACGACGTCAATGCCTCCATTCCGGAAAAACTGACGGCCATCGTCCGAAAAGTATACGGCGGTGACGGCGTCGTCTTTGAAGGCAACGCGAAAAAACAGATTCAGGAACTGGAAGCCTTCGGTCTCGACCACATGCCGATCTGCGTCGCTAAGACCCAATATTCCCTGTCGGACAATCCGGCCCTCCTCGGTGCTCCCAAGGGCTTTACGGTCACCGTCAAAGACGTCCGCGTCTGCACCGGTGCCGGCTTCATCGTCTGCCAGACGAGCAATATCATGACCATGCCGGGCCTGCCGAAGGTCCCGGCGGCCAACCGCATGGACATCGACGAAAACGGCGTCATTACAGGTCTCTTCTAAGATGGATTATACGAAGTTCCAATCGATGCCCCTTGACGAGCTCCTGACCGTTACGGCATCGAAAGAGCCCATTCCCGGCGGCGGCGGCATCGCTGCCATGACGGCTGCGTCGGCAGCAGCCTTGGTCGAAATGGTGGCCAACCTGACCATTGGGAAAAAAGGGTATGAAGAAATCGAAAAGCTCATGGTGTCCATTCGCGACAAGGCACAGGCCTTGCGCCAACGCTATCTCGACGGCATCGCCGAAGACGCGGCGGCCTTCGACAACGTCATCCGTTCCGTCCGCCTGCCCAAGGATACGCCCGATCGGGCGGCCATCGTCGAACAGGCCTTTAAAGATGCGGCTACGTCGCCTTTTGAGCTGGGGAAGGATATCTTTGCCCTCCTTCAACTGGCAGAACAAGCCGTCCGTTACGGCAACGCCTGGGTCATCACCGACGGGGCCATTGCCGCCATGAACGCCAGAGCCGCCATGAGGTCTGCCTTCTACAGCGTCCGCATCAATCTGCGGTCCATCAAAGACGAAGCCTTCGTAGCCCGGATGATTGCCCAGATTCGCGAAATTGAAGAAAAGGCCGTCATGGTCGAACAGAATGTAGAATACGAATATCGTCAGCGATAATAAAAACAGCATAACCTGAGAGAGACTGTCGTACCCGTGTGCGGCAGCCTCTCTTGTTATATAGGGCAAGATACCGTATAATATAAAGTATACGAAAGGAGAATACAATGTTTGATTTTAATATACTCGCGATTATCGCCGGTATCCCCGGCCTGCTCATTGCCCTGGTCATTCACGAATATGCCCACGCCCAAGTCGCAGACTGGATGGGGGACGATACGCCGCGAATGATGGGGCGCCTGACACTGAATCCCGTAGCTCACATCGATCCTGTAGGACTGATGATGCTCCTCGTAGCCCGCTTTGGCTGGGCGAAACCGGTCATGATCAACCCCGGCAACTTCCGCAACTGGCGGAAAGGGGAAATCTGCGTCGCCTTAGCCGGCCCCGTATCCAACCTGATCACGGGCTTTATCGCCCTCGTCGTCCAGCTGATTTTCGCCAAGCTGAACCTCTTCACCTCGACGGCCCTGCCCATGGTGCTGCAGCTCATCGTCTTGTACAACGTCAACTTCGCCATCTTCAACATGCTGCCCTTGCCGCCCCTCGACGGCTCACGGGTCCTGATGTGCTTTTTGCCGACGGAATGGTCGTATAAGCTGGCCAGCATCGAACGCTACAGCTTCCTGATCCTCATCGCCTTGATGATGACCCCTGTTTTTACGTATATTTTGATTCCCCTGCAGCGCTTGATCTTCACGTTGTTCTCGCTGCTTTTGGCTCCCTTTTGGTAAGGAGGGTTTATGATGATGTATAAGAAAATAATCGCAGCCGGTTTATTGTGGACGGCCCTTACGGCTTCGGCCGGCGCTTTTGACTATAACCAGTCCGTCGATGAAATCGCGGCCAATCCCTTGACGGCCTATCAGACGGTGTACCTCGGCATGCCGAGAGCCGACTTTGACGGCAACTTCTCGGTTTTATCGGATTGGACCTTCTACGGCAGCACCGTGTCTTTCACGGAAAAAGCCGAACGGACGTCTGTTGTAAAGAACGTCTCCGTCACGGAAGGCATCGAAATCTTTTCGGCCGATACGTCGGCCAAAGGCCGGGTCCTCGCCTTTGACAACTATTTCAAGACCAAGGACAAGGCCACGGCCAAGTCCATTTACACCCGCCTCGTAGCCACCATCTATTCCAATATGGAAAACTTCCCGGTCAAACAGAGCGATAAGGAAGTGGAATGGAAGCAGGATGACGTCTCCATCACCGTCGCCTTTGACGGCCAAAAGGACAAGAGCGGCGACTACATCGTCTACATCCGCCGCTACAACAACAAGATCCTGAAATAGCCTTTGTTGACAATGAACCTGAGAACGTATATAATAGGGTCATAGTTGATTTAACCTTTTGACCTTTAGCTTTTTTTGAAGAGGGTGAGTTTTATGAACAGTGTGAAAACGGTATTCCTCATGACGGCCCTGGCCTGTATCCTCATGGCTCTGGGCGGCATTTTCGGCGGCCGCAGCGGCGTCATGATTATGTTTATTATCGCCATGGGTATGAATTTCTTCTTCTATTGGTTCAGCGATACCATGGTACTGCGGGCTTACAAGGCCGAACAAGTCGGAGAAGATCATTATCTGTACCGCATCGTAGCCGATTTGGCGCAGCGTGCCGATTTGCCTATGCCCAAAGTCTACATCATTCCGACCGACGTGCCCAACGCCTTTGCAACCGGACGAAATCCGTCCCACGCAGCCGTAGCGGCAACGGCAGGGATCATGAATCTCCTCGATGAAGATGAAATCCGCGGCGTTTTGGCCCATGAAATGAGCCACGTCCTTCACCGCGACATCCTGATCAGCACCATCGTCGCTTCCTTTGCCAGTGCCATCGCCATGATTGCCAATATGGCTCAGTGGGCTGCCATCTTCGGCAGCGGCCGCGACAATGACGGCGAAGGCGGCAATCCCATCGCCCTCATCGCAACGGCTCTCTTAGCGCCCTTAGCGGCGTCGGTCATCCAAATGGGTATCTCGCGGACGCGGGAATACATGGCCGATGAAGAAGGGGGACGCATGATCGACGATCCCATCGCCTTGGCCCGTGCCTTGGCGAAAATCGACAATTACGCCCACTATCAGGTATTGCCCGGTGCCAGCAAGGCAACGGCCCACATGTGCATCATCAATCCCTTTTCCGGCGCCCGCAGCACGCTGATGAACCTGTTCAGCACTCATCCGCCGACAGAAGAACGCATTGCACGCCTCGAAGACTTAGACAGACAATTACACGGATAAGGCTATGCAGCCGCTCTCTGGAAATTATTTCCGGAGGGCGGTTTTTTCCGTTTCCCGGCGTTTGCATTTTTTTGCAGAAACGATATAATTAAACCATTGCAGCCACACCGTTTTTTTTTATGACAGGAGGGGATAAGGGTTGGCACAATATATCATGCTGCAAGGGACGAGTTCCCATGTCGGCAAGAGCATCCTTACGACGGCCTTGTGCCGTATTTTTTTACAAGAGGGACAGCGCGTCGTCCCTTTTAAGGCCCAGAATATGGCCCTCAATTCTTATGTGACCGCTGACGGGCTGGAAATGGGCCGGGCCCAGGTCGCCCAAGCCGAGGCGGCAGGCCTCCTTCCCATGGTCGACATGAACCCCGTCCTCTTGAAGCCGACGGGAAATGCCTGCTCCCAGGTCATCATTGACGGCCGGCCCGTAGGCAATATGTCGGCCCGGGAATACCACAAGGGCTATGCCATAAAAGCCTTTGACGCCGTAAAGGCGGCTCTAAAACGTCTCGACAAGGCCTACGACACCTTGGTCATCGAAGGCGCCGGAAGTCCCGCCGAGATCAACCTCAAGGACCACGACATCGTCAATATGCGCGTCGCCAAATACCTGGGCGCACCGGTCCTCTTAGTAGCCGATATCGACCGCGGCGGGTCCCTGGCGGCTCTGGTCGGCACCTTGGAACTCCTCGATGAAGAAGAACGGGCTCACGTCAAAGGCCTCATCATCAATAAATTCCGCGGCGACGTCTCCCTCTTTACGCCGGCCGTCGAGTTCTTAGAGAAAAAAACGGGAAAGCCCGTCTTAGGCGTCATTCCCTATATCGGTGACCTCGGCATCGACGATGAAGATTCTGTGTCCTTGGAGGACAAGGGAGCTGGGCCTCTGGCCGATACGGTAAACATCGCCGTTGTGAAAGTTCCCAAGATTTCCAATTTCACCGACTTCGACAGCCTGTCGCGGGAAGAAGATACGACTCTCTATTATATCAGCCGGCCCGATGAACTTTCAGGGGCCGACGCCGTCATCCTGCCGGGGAGCAAGAACACGACGGAAGACTTGCTCTTCCTTAAAGAACACGGCTGGGATCAGGCCCTTGCGGCCTTCATGGAGCAGGGAAAACCGGTCGTCGGCATCTGCGGCGGCTACCAGATGATGGGCGATGCCGTCGTCGATCCCGACGGGAGCGAATCCGATTTGAGATCCGTTGAAGGCCTTCACATCCTTCAGGGGACGACGACCTTCAGTCCGGAGAAGCTGACTTTTCAGGTGACGGCCGAATGCCGGAGCCTGCCCTTTTTGGGCGAGTCTATCGACGCCGGGACGCTTACGGGCTACGAAATCCACATGGGACGGACCGACGTTGATGGCAGCGATGCCCATCCCTTTATCGTGACCAGCCGCTCGAAAGCGCTCTGCCAAGTAACGGTCGGTGCGGCCCGGACTGATGGCCTGGCCTGGGGAACTTACATTCACGGCATCTTTGACAACGATGACTTCCGGCGCCGGTTCCTGAACGTCCTGCGCCGCCGCAAAGGCTGGCAGGATTTGCCCGTGAGTCTCCATTACCGCGAGGAAAAAGAAGCAAAGTACGATCGGTTGGCTGCCGTCGTGAGAGAATCCCTCGACATGCCACGCCTGCAGCGCATCATAGAGGAGGGGATACGATGATTACGGTCATCACGGCATTCATTATCGATTTTATCATCGGCGACCCGCGGACGACGCTTCATCCCGTCGCCTTGATGGGGTCCTTTATCAGTATGCTCGAAAGACTCTTTTACAATGAAAAATCATCGAAGTGGGAGCATTTCATCTTAGGCGGTCTCTTGGTCTTCATCACCTTGTTATTTTTCTATAATCTGACCCTGGCCATCGTGTTGATCTTGGAATTTCTTCCTCACCAAGGGGGGAATTACGCCATCCAGGGCCTTATCTTGTCCTTTATGATCTGCCCTCACAGCCTGGCCAAGGCCGGCCGGGATATATATAACTATCTCCTGCGCCACCACCTGCGCATGGCCCGCATCAAGGTCGGCCAGATTGTCGGCCGGGACACGAAGCACCTCGACAGTCCGGAAGTGACGAGAGCGACGGTGGAAACGATTGCCGAAAATACTGTCGACGGCATCGTCTCGCCCTTATTTTTCTTCGCCCTCGGCGGCCTGCCTTTGGCCGTCGTCTATCGGGCAGCCAATACCCTCGATTCCATGATCGGCTATAAGAACGACCGCTACCTGTATTTTGGTCGCGTCGCTGCCCGTGTCGACGACGTCTTAAACTACATCCCGGCAAGACTGACAGGCCTCTTATTCATCGCCGTCGCTGCTATCCTGGGCCGTGACTACAAACAGGCCTGGAACATCATGCGCCGCGATGCGAAAAAGCACCCCAGCCCCAATGGCGGTTACGCTGAAGCGACCGTCGCCGGAACTCTCGGTATCCGCCTGGGAGGACACAATCGCTATTTCGGAAAGGACACCTTCCGGGAATACATGGGCGATGCCGGCCGCGAATTGGAACCGATCCATATTAAACAGACCATCCGCCTGATGTACGGCGCGTCCCTGTTGGCAGGGGCCATGACGGCCCTATTGTCCTGGGCACGGTACGGCCTATGGAGCTGATTGTCCGCGTACCCGGTTCCTGCGGGGAAATCATGCAGGGCTATTGGCAGGGCGAGCCTTTTTTGGTGACCTGTCCCATCGACCGCTACAGTACGGTTACGGTCCGTTCGGGGACGGGACGCCTTGTCGGCGGCGGGGCCAAGGCGAAACGCGCTTTTTCTCTGGCCCTGACTTACTGCCGGGTATCCGAGCTGCCCTATGATTTTTACCTTACGTCAGACCTTCCTGTGGGCAAGGGCATGGCCTCGAGCTCAGCCGATATCTGCGCCGTCCTGGCCGCCGTCGGCTTCGTTTCAGGACGCCCCTTACGTGAACAAGAGATTGGCCGCCTGGCCGCTTCTATCGAGCCGACCGACGGCATTTTTTGTCGGGGCATGGCCGTCATCGAGCCCGATACGGGACGCATCAAGGCCGTATTTTCGCCGGTTCCCAAGCTTTCCATCGCCGTCTTCGATGCCGGCGGTACCGTCGATACCGTCGCCTTCCACGAAAAGGGGCGGCGCCGAAGAAAACCGGATTCAAAGGCCATGGCGGCCGGCATGGCCCTCTTACAGGACCCGCTTACGGCCGAGAACCTGGGGCGGGCGGCGACGTACAGCGCCTTGGCCAACCAGGTTCTCCTGGAAAAGCCGGACTTTCCGGCCTTTGTCGAAAGGGCCCTTCAAAAGCCCTGGGTCGTCGGTGTCAATACGGCCCACAGCGGGACCGTTGCCGGTGTCTTTTTTACCGAAGGGGAGGGCCTTGACGTCCGAGAGGACATCGTCCGCCCCTTAACCACTGCCTTTCCCGGCTGGACCTACGTCGATACGGTCCATCTCCAAGAGGGCGGCATTTTTATGGAAAGGAGGTGATAGGCAGTGCTTGAACGATTTGAACATGGCGGCAATATTTATGCGGCTCCACCGCCGGGGAAGGCCTGGCTCGATTTCAGTGCCAACATCAATCCACTGGGGCTCTCGCCGGCCGTGAAAGAGGCCATGACGGCTCACATAGACGCCGTCGTCCACTATCCCGACCCCAAGGGGACGGCCTTAAGGGCGGCCCTTGAAAGAACGTACGGCGTCTCTTCCGATTCCCTCCTCCTGGGAAATGGGGCAGCCGAACTCTTTTACCTCTACATGCATACCTTTCGGCCGCGGCGGGTCCTGATTCCCGTTCCCTCCTTTAGTGAGTACGAACGGGCGGCTAGAGCTATTGGGGCTGCCATTGACTACTGTCATCTGTCTGCGGAAGGGGATTTTTCCTATCCCTGGGAAACCCTGCGGGCGGCCTGTGGTCACGTCGACTGCATCATTATCGGCAATCCCAATAATCCCACAGGGACCCTGGCCTCGGCTCATGAGCTGAAAGCCCTTACGGATCTTGCGGCCCGAAAGGGGACGGACATCCTCGTCGATGAGTCTTTTCTCGATTTTCTCCCATCGGAAGAGGCTTATTCCGTCCGAGAACTGGCACAGGAGACGGATTCGCTGTTCGTCATCCGATCCCTGACTAAATTTTATGCCCTGCCGGGGCTGCGCCTCGGTTTTGGCGTGACGACGCCCTTGCGGCGAAGTCTCATGGAAGGCCATAAAGACGATTGGAACGTCAACGTCCTGGCCCAGTATGCCGGCGTCGCCGCCTTAGGGGATCGGGACTACCAAAACGAGTCGCGCCGCCTCGTCGCCGCAGAACGCGATCGGTTGTATGCGGCCTTAACCCATATGCCCGGCATCGAAGTCTGCCGGCCCTGCGTCAACTTCCTCCTATGGCGCCTGGCTGATGACATCCCGGCCGAGGTCCTTATAGAAGCCCTTCGAGACGAGGGCATTTTGGTACGCTCCTGTGCCAACTACGTCGGTTTATCGCCGTCATATATAAGGACAGCTGTCCGATCTCCTTGGGATAACAAATCGTTTATACAGATTTTACAAGAAAAACTAACGAATTTACGCAATCTACAAAAAAATATTAAACGGTAGACATTTGTCTATTAGAATTAGATTAAAGTTGACATGAATTCGTGATTTTTTTCCTTTTTTATGATAGAATAAATTCAAGATTAAATTATTTAATTTAATCGATTCAGCGTCCTTATTATTTATTGACACGATTAATTGTTAGGAGGAGTGTTATTATGGGAGAAAATAAGGGAAACAGAACGGTAGCCATAGGGCTTATGCTGTTCGCGCTGTTTTTCGGGGCCGGGAACCTGATCTTTCCGGCTGCCATGGGTCAGGCTGCCGGCGTCAACGTCTGGTGGGCTGTCCTGGGCTTCGTCGTCACCGGTGTCGGCTTGCCTTTGGCCGGTGTCCTGGCCATGGGTTACTCAGGCTGTAAGAACCTGCAGGAACTGGCTGGCCGCGTCCATCCGGCCTACGGCCTCTTCTTTACGGTCATCAGTTATCTGACCATTGGGCCGTTCTTCGCCATTCCCCGTACGGGCAGTGTTTCTTATGAAATCGCCGTTCGTCCTTTCTTGCAGAGTGGCGGCAGTGAAGCCATCATGACCGGCTTTTTGGTTTTATTCTTCCTCATTTCTTTATGGTTATCCATTTCGCCGCAGAAACTGGTCGACCGCATCGGCAAGATCTTGACGCCGGCACTGCTGATCGCTATTTTACTGCTCATTGCAAAATCCTTCATTACGCCTCTCGGCTCGCCGCAGGAACCGATTGCCGCTTACGGCACGGCTCCCGTCGCCGCCGTTCAGGGGATCCTCGACGGTTACAATACGATGGACGCCATCGCTTCCTTAGTATTTGCCATCTTGGTTATTGAATTCGTCATGGAAGACGGGGCAACGACGCCGTCGGCCATTACGAGAGAAGTATTTAAAGCCGGTGCTATCGCCGTCGGCTGCTTGGGCTTCGTCTACATCTTCGTCGCTAAAATCGGCGCGGACAGCGTCGCCGCTTTCGGTATCCAGGAAACGGGCGCTCCTGTTCTTTCTAAGAGTGCTATGATCCTCTTCGGCAACGCCGGTGCTGTCATATTGGCCGTCATCGTTCTCTTGGCTTGTCTCTCGACGGCTATCGGCCTGATTACGTCGTGCGCATCGTACTTCAATGAACTGATCAAATTGGGCTACAAGAAATGGGTTGTCATCTTTACCCTCATTTCCTTCTTCGTCGCTATGTTCGGTTTGAAGACGATCATCACCGCCGCTATTCCGGTCCTGATGTTCATCTATCCGCTCGTCGTTGCCATCATCATCTTGGCTTTCCTGCACAACGCCTTTGGCGGACGGCAGTGCGTCTATGCATGGACTATCGGCCTGACCTTGATTCCGGCTATCGTTACGGGACTTCAGACTGCTGAATTCTCGCTTGGACAGATTGATACTATTTTTGCTACTATGGTACCGCTCCACTCGTTGGGGATGGGCTGGGTATGCTTTACCATCGCCGGGTTCGTCATCGGCTTTATCTGGAAAAGCATTTTCTCCTCTTCGTCTAACGGTGTGACAGCGAAATAACAGACAGGGGATGAGCTTATGGACATTTTACGCCGTAAATCCTTCGATGATTTGCTGGCCCATACGAAAGAAAAGAAGTTGAACAAGGCTTTAGGAGCCTTCGACATCACCATGATGGGTCTGGGCATCATTATTGGTACGGGGATCTTTGTTCTGACCGGTATCGGCGCTGCAAAATACGCTGGCCCTGGCCTGATGTTATCCTTCGTATTTGCAGCCGTCACATGTGCGTTTGTGTGTTTGGCCTATTCTGAATTAGCTTCGTTCTTGCCTGTATCAGGCAGCTCCTATACCTACGCCTATGCATCGCTCGGTGAAATCTTCGGATGGTGGGTCGGTTGGAGTTTGATTTTGGAATATTCTGTCGGTGCCAGCGCCGTTGCTGGCGGCTGGTCGGCCTACTTCGTCGGGATCCTGCATTCCATGGGCATCGACCTTCCCAAGGCCTTGACGGCCGTTCCGGCAGATGGAGGCATCATTAACTTACCGGCTGTGCTCATCGTTGCATTGGCGACGGCGCTGCTCGTCGTCGGCGTCCGCGAAAGTGCGCACGTCAACCGCATTTTGGTCTACGTTAAAATCGGAACGATTTTCTTGTTCCTCTTCTTGGCAGGTCCCCATATTGAACCGATGAATTGGGAACCCTTCCTGCCTTATGGCGTCCACGGTGTCTTCGCCGGGACCGCCGTCCTGTTCTTCGCTTACCTCGGCTTCGACGCCTTGTCGACGGCTGCCGAAGAAACGAAGAATCCGAAACGGGATATGCCGATCGGCATCATCTCGGCTCTGGCTATCTGTACGGTCCTCTACATCGCCGTTTGTGCGACCATGACCGGCGTCGTCCCGTATCCCATGCTGGATACGGCAGCACCGGCATCCTTTGTTCTGGAGTACATCGGCCTTCACCTCGGGTCGGCCATCGTCGGCACCGGCGCTATCTGCGGCCTGTCGACGGTTGTCCTGGGCATGCTCTTCGCCCAGAGCCGTGCCCTTTACTCTATGAGTCGTGACGGCCTCATGCCCATGAGCCTCTACAAGGTTCATCCCAAGTTCCAGACGCCGTACATCATCCAGATCGTCATCGGTGTCATCGTTGCCTGCATTACGGGCTTCACGCCGATCCATATCGTCGCTGAAACGTGCAGCGCCGGTACGATCTTCGCCTTCTTGTGCTCCAGCGTCGGCATCTTGGTTCTGCGCCGCATCTATCCGAATCATCCGCGCGGATTCCGCTGCCCCGCTGTCCACATCATTGCACCTTTAGGCTTCATCTGCTGCGCATTCATCTTCTTTGAACTGTCGCCGCATACGCTGATGCTGTTTTCGGGCTGGACGATCCTTGGCTGGCTGATCTACTTCGTCTACGGCCGTAAACACAGTGTGCTTCAGAAACAGGAAGAAAACCCGTCGTAAGGGCCTTCCCGTTTGAGATACCACTACAAAAAGGAGCTGCGGAGAAAATGAGCAATCATTTTCTTCGCAGCTCCTTTGTTGTGTGCCAGGTTATTTGCTTTGAGCCTTATTTTACTTTGTTCTTCAAGGTGCCGATGGCGGGAATCGTGATTTCGACGGTGTCGCCGGAATGGAGGAAGCGGGGCGGATTGAAGCCGACGCCGACGCCGCTCGGCGTGCCCGTTGCGATGACGTCGCCCGGGAAGAGGGTCGTCCCCTGGGAAATGGTGTGGATCAGTTCGGGGATGGTGAAGATGAATTCGCCTGTCGAACCGTCCTGGCGGACTTCGCCGTTGACCTTGGTGATGATGTCGAAGGTTTCAGGGGCAGCATCGCGCAGGAGGAGGTAAGGCCCCATGGGGCAGAAGGTGTCGAGGCTCTTGCCGTGGAACCACTGGCCGTGGTTGGCCTGGAGGTCCCGGGCCGTTACGTCGTTCAAAATCGTAAAGCCGTAGACGTGATTCATGGCTTCGCTGATGGGGATGTCAGACCCTTCTTTACCGATGACGACGGCAAGTTCCCCTTCGTAGTCAACCTGTTCGGTTACGTTTTTATGGGGTTCGATAGGGTCGTCCGGCCCGATGACGGCCGACGTGGCCTTGGTGAAGATGACCGGATACTTCGGCTTGTCGGGCATGGCCGTCTTATCGAATTCGGCGATGTGGTCGGCGTAGTTTTTGCCGATGCAGAAGACGTTTCGTTCCATATGGGGAATGGGAGCCATGAGGCGGACCGTATCGAGGGGCTTGGCCTTTACGGCGCCGGTCTTTTCGTTCTGTTCGAGGGCGTCGGCTAAGGCTAAGATGCCGTCATTGCCCTGGCGGATGAATTCTAAGAGCGTTTCCGGAAGGGGCGTAAAGAAGGCTTCTTCTAAGGGAATGGCCCCGTAGACGGCTTTTTCCGATTCATCGAGGACGCCCCATTGGACGAAACCGAGGTCCTCAAAGGTGACTAATTTTTTTATCATTGCAGCATCGACTCCTTTATATTTTTATAAATTAGATTATATCATGCCCCTTTGGGCCTGTCCAAACTTCCTTTGAGGCGGATCGCGGGAACGGCTGCGGTGGCGGGAGAAGGCCATTCCTTGTCGGGAGACTCGTATTCTTATAGGGTATATGAGTTGCAAAGACAAGGGTATACAAGGTATAATTAAATATTGAACAAGCATTCATACATAGATAAAAGGGGAGACACATCGATGGATAACGAAACGACCAAAAATTTTATTGAAACCATTATCGATGAAGACAACGAGAAAAATACATACGGCAAACGAGTACACACCCGTTTCCCGCCGGAACCGAACGGCTATCTCCACCTGGGCCATGCGAAATCGATTTGCCTGAACTTCGGCATCGCTAAGAAATACGGCGGTCTGACCAACCTTCGTTTTGACGATACCAATCCGTCCAAGGAAAATACGGAGTACGTCGACTCCATCAAGCGCGACGTAAAGTGGCTGGGCTTTGACTGGGACGACCGCATGTTCTATGCCTCGGACTACTTCGATAAGCTCTATGAATACGCCAAAAAGCTGATCACCCTCGGCAAGGCCTACGTCGATGACTTATCGGGTGACGAAATCCGCGCCTACCGCGGTACCTTCAACGAACCGGGTAAGGAAAGCCCGTATCGTAACCGCAGCGTCGAAGAAAACTTGAAGCTCTTTGAAGAAATGAAGGACGGCAAGTACGCCGACGGTGAAAAGGTCCTCCGTGCTAAGATCGATATGGCCAGCCCCAACCTCAATATGCGCGACCCCATTCTCTACCGCATCGTCCACGCCGACCATCATCGGACGGGCAGCAAGTGGTGCATCTATCCCATGTACGACCTGGCTCATCCCGTATCGGACGCCATTGAACGGATTACCCATTCCATCTGTACCCTCGAATTTGAAGCCCATCGTCCGCTCTATAACTGGGTCCTCGAAGACTGGGAAGATCCGGAAGGACAGAAGCCGCGGCAGATTGAATTTGCCCGCCTCAACGTCACCAACATGATTACCAGCAAGCGCAAGCTGCGGACCCTCGTCGAAAAAGGCATCGTCAGCGGCTGGGACGATCCCCGCATGCCGACCATTTCCGGCATTCGCCGCCGGGGCTATACGCCGGAAGCCATCCGCGACTTCTGTGAACGGATCGGCGTCGCCAAAGCCGACAACATGGTCGAAATGGCCCTCCTCGAATACTGCATCCGCGAAGACCTCAAGATGAAGGCGCCGCGCCTTATGACCGTCATCGACCCGATCAAAGTCGTCCTGACCAACTATCCCGACGGCCAGACGGAAACGATGAAGGCCGACAACAACCAGGAAAATGAAGCCATGGGCAGCCGTGACATGACCTTCAGCAAGCATTTATATATCGAACGGGGCGACTTCATGGAAGAACCGGTCAAGAAATTCTTCCGCCTGGCTCCGGGCAAGGAAGTCCGCTTGAAATATGCGTACATCATCAAATGCGAAGAAGTCGTCAAAGACGAAAATGGCAACATCGTCGAACTGCGCTGCACCTACGACCCTGAAAGTAAGAGCGGCAGCGGTGCCAACGCTGACCGTAAGGTAAAAGGGACCCTCCATTGGGTCAATGCCGAAGATGCCGTCGACGTCGAAACCAGGGTCTACGATTCCCTCCTCCGCCAGGATGACGGCGATTCCAAGGATTTCCTCGACCAGATCAATCCCGACAGCCTCGTCGTCTACCACAGTAAGGCCGAAAAGGCCCTGGCTGACTATAAGGCCGGCGACAAGTTCCAGTTCCTGCGCCAGGGTTATTTCGTCATCGATCCCGATACGACGGCAGATCACATGGTCGTCAACCGCATCGTCGGCCTCCGCGACACGTGGGCTAAGATGCAGAAACAGAAAAATCAATAACGCCGATGATAAAGGGTTGTCTTTCTCCGGAAGGATTAGAATTTCCTGAGAGGGGGCAGCCCTTTCTTCTCATGGTGTATATAATGGAGGAGGGGAAGCATGAAAAATCTTGGTTCGCACAGCTGGCTGTCCTTATTTATCTTTCTCATTGCCGGCGGCATCCTCGGCGGTATCGTAGGCGAAGCCTTATACGCCGTCCCGGCCCTTCAGGGCGTCCTGCCGGCATTGACACAGCATTATGAAATCTTGAACATCCAGCAGATTCACCTCAATCTTTATCTCATGGAATTGCAGTTTGGTATCCATCTGGCACCGAATTTACTGAGTGTCATCGGCATTCTCTTAGCCGGTGTGCTCTTTCGCCATATTCAGTAACTTACAGGAGGGATTACATGCTTATTTTAGCCTCTGGTTCGCCGCGCCGCCGCGAACTGTTGACCCAGATCGGCGTGGCCTACATGGTCAACCCGAGTTCTTATCATGAAGAATCACCGAAGAAGAAAGATCCTCAGAAGTACGTCCAGGACCAGGCTCTCGGCAAGGCCCGCGACGTCGCCCAAAAGTTTCCGGGCCAGTGGGTCCTCGGCGCCGATACCATCGTCGCCCTCGACGGCGTCATGATGGGCAAGCCGAAAAACGGGACGGCGGCCATGGAAATGCTGCGCGAACTGTCGGGCAAGAAGCATTCCGTCTATACGGGCATCGCCTTGATCAACGACAAGAAGGAATATACCAAGGTCGTCGAAACGAAAGTTTGGTTCCGCCATTTGACGGATAAGGAAATCAAGGCTTATATCGCCTCCGGGGAACCCCTCGATAAGGCCGGCGCTTACGGCATCCAGGGACGGGCAGCCGCCTTTGTCGATAAGATCAACGGCTCCTATACCAACGTCGTCGGTCTGCCTCTTTCTCAGGTCTGCAAGCTCTTTCATAAGGCCAAGGTCCATGTATGAATACGCCGGTGAGGGAACTCGCCGTTTGTGAGAAACCGCGAGAGAAATTTATCCGCCACGGTCCGGCGGCAGTGACCGACCAAGATCTTTTGGCCATCTTGCTGCGGACAGGGACCAAGGGCCGCTCGGTACTCCACGTATCGCGGCAGGTCATCCGTTCTCTGCCCGGTGAAAATCTCTGTTACCTGAGTAATGCCAGCGTCGCCGATCTCTGCCATATCCACGGTATCGGCGAAGAAAAGGCGGTCACGGTCTGCGCGGCCATCGAACTCGGCCGGCGCATTTCCCGCCAGCAGGCCCTGCGCTCAGCTCCTGATTTCAGCACGCCTGATGCCGTAGCCGGTTACGTCATGGAAGACCTGCGCTTTCTGCCGCAGGAACAGTTCGGCGCCGTCTACTTATCGACGAAAAATCAGCTCATTACCTACCGCACCCTGACCATCGGCACCATCGATGCCAGCTTGGCCAAGGGGCGCGACGTCTTTCGCTATGCCCTGCGCTACAATGCGGCAGCCGTCATCTTAGTCCATAATCATCCGTCGGGAAATCCCGAGCCGAGTAAGGACGATATCCGCATTACTCGGCGCATCGTCGAAGCCGGTCAGATCATGGAAATCCCCGTCTTGGACCACATCATCATCGGTGACGGCATCTTCGTCAGTCTCTGCGAACGGGGATACATATAATATAAAGCCCTTCAAGACAGAAAAGGCCCTTCATGCTATAATAGATATAAATTATCGGCTGTCTTCTTCGAAAAGAGGCAGTTGTCTTTGAGGTGGACTTTATGATTGGATATTTTTCAGGAACGGGCAATTCCTTATATGCAGCGAAAAAACTGGCTGAACTGACCGGCGACAGGGCCCTGCCGCTGGCAGACATCATGGGCCAGCCCGAACACTTGCCCCATCGAAGCTTCGGGATTGTCTTTCCCGTCTATTTCGGCGACGTGCCGGAACCGGTGCGGGATTTTATCGCCAAGGCGCCCCTCGATAAGGGGACCTATTTCTTTGGCATCGCCACCTGCGGCGGAACGGGAGGGCGGACCCTCAGGACCCTGTCCCGACTGCTGAAAAAGAGGGGCTGCGACCTGGCCTATGGCTTGGTCCTGCCGATGATTGCCAACAGCACCGTCGCCTCGCGCCGTCATATCCGCTACGATATGAACCGCCTCGATCGGGCCGACGATGTCCTCCATGACTGTGCCGACGATATTCGCCGCCAAGTCCGCGATGCCTCAGAGGTCACCGGTTCTTTGGCAGCCGCCGTCATGAATTTCGGCCCCCTCCGGAGCCTTGGCAATTACTGGCTGACGCCGTCGGTCGATCCGAAACAATGCGTGTCCTGCGGAATCTGTACGAAAATCTGTCCCGTCGACAACATCCAAAGTACCTCGTCGGGGGCAGTCATCGGGCCGCGCTGCAGCCGCTGCCTGGCCTGCCTGCACTGGTGCCCTCATCAGGCCGTGACCATCCACGGGAAGACCGTTTTGCCCCAGGATCAGTACCACCATCCCGATGTGACCATCCGCGACATGATGGTGCGGTAAGGATACAGGGAGAGCTCTTTTTCCAAGCCTTTGGCGCTTGTCCGGTCAGGCGCCTTTTTCTTTGTCCGGAAGAAGGAGGCCGGCGGCTGCCGTGCCTGCGCTTGCAAAATACAGCAAAAGGTGATTAAATTGTATATGTATGAATGTTGACAAAGCCTTTCGATTTGTCAATGCCAAATTTTTCTGCAAGGAGTGTCAGTATGAAAATCAGTGCCGAAGAAATAAAGAAAATCGCACTGTTGTCCCGACTGGAAGTCAAAGACGACCAGATCGAAACGGTCGGGAAACAGCTGAACGACATCTTATCGTACATGGATCTCTTAGGTCAGGTCGACGTGACCGGTGTCAAGCCGACGGCCCATGCTGTGGCCATGTCCAACGTCATGCGCGACGACGTGCCCCAGCCGTCCATCTCTAATGAAAAAGCGCTTCAAAATGCGCCGGAACAAGACGAAGGCTGCTTCAAAGTTCCGAAAGTCATTCAGGATTAATAGGAGGCCGATGTATGTTAACCATTCACGAACTGCATGAAAAGCTCGTCCGCCGCGACGTCTCTGCCGTCGAAGTGACAAAGGCTTTTCTTGCTCATAAAGATACTGTAGAACCGAAGGTACGGGCCTTCTTATCGGACAGCCGCGAAGGCGCCCTCAAAGGAGCCGCCGCCGTCGATGAAAAAATCGCCGCCGGCGAAACGATTGCCGACTTGGCCGGCATTCCCGGTGCCATCAAGGACAACATCTGCATCGAAGGCCAGCAGGCAACGTGTGCTTCGAAGATCCTTGAACACTTCAAAGCCCCGTATAATGCAACGGTCATCGAAAAATTGGCCGCTTCCGACTATATCAGCTTAGGCAAGGCCAACATGGACGAATTTGCCATGGGCAGCTCGACGGAAAACTCGGCCTTCCACGAAACGCACAACCCGTGGAATTTAGACTGCGTCCCCGGTGGTTCGTCCGGCGGTTCGGCAGCCCCTGTCGCTTCCGAAGCGTCTTGTCGATTCCGGTTCTGCCGTTTGGGCCCTCGGTTCCGATACGGGCGGATCGGTCCGTCAGCCGGCCGCTTACTGCGGCGTCGTCGGCCTCAAACCGACGTACGGCCTCGTATCCCGTTACGGCCTCATCGCCTACGCGTCCTCCCTCGATCAGATCGGTACCCTTACCAATGACGTCGAAGACTGCGCCATCGTCTTAAACGCCATTGCCGGCCACGATGCTAAGGACTCGACATCGATTCCGCAGGAAAAACAAGATTATAAACAGGCTCTGGTAAACGACGTCAGAGGCCTTAAAATCGGCATCCCCGAAGAATTCTTCGGTGAAGGCCTGGACGCGGCGTCCCGCAAAGCCCTCGACGACGCCATGGATACGTATAAGAAACTGGGCGCCGAAATCGTTCCCGTCAGCATGCCCAACATGAAGTACGGCATCGCTGCCTACTACATCATCGCCCCGGCTGAAGCCAGTTCCAACCTGGCCCGTTACGACGGCGTCGGCTTTGGCATGCGCGTCGACGGCAAAGACATCGTCGACATGTACATCAAGACCCGTACAGAAGGCTTTGGCGACGAAGTCAAGCGCCGTATCCTCCTCGGGACCTACGTCCTGAGCTCCGGTTACTACGACGCCTACTACCTGCAGGCCATGAAAGTCCGGACTTTGATGAAACAGGACTTCGATGAAGCCCTCAAGAAATGCGATATCCTCTTGACGCCGACGGCACCGGATACGGCCTTCAAGATCGGCCAGAACAGCGGCGATCCCCTGGCGATGTATCTGGGCGACGTCTGCACCGTTCCCTTGAACTTAGCCGGCCTTCCGGGCATCAGCATTCCCTGCGGCTACAAAGACGGCCTGCCCATCGGCATGCAGCTCATCGGCAAGGCCTTAGGCGAAGCGACACTGCTCCGTGCGGCCTATACGTTTGAACAGAATCGGACGGATCTTCGCATGCCGTCGCCCATGGGGGAGGTTGAACTTTAATGAAATATGAATCCGTTATCGGCTTGGAAGTCCATGTCGAATTAAAAACGAAAACGAAAATCTTCTGCGGCTGCAGCACGGAATTCGGCGCTGAACCGAATACCCACGTCTGCCCGGTCTGCTTAGGCCTGCCCGGCGTCCTGCCCGTATTAAATAAAGAAGTCCTGCACTATGCCGTAAAGGCGGGCCTTGCCCTTCACTGCGACATTTTGCCCTTCAGCAAATTTGACCGCAAGAACTACTATTATCCCGATTTACCGAAAAACTTCCAGACGTCTCAGTTCGATCTTCCCATCTGCAAAGGCGGCTACATCGATATCGACGTCGACGGTAAACAGCGCCGCATCCATTTGACCCGTATCCACATGGAAGAAGACGCGGGCAAGCTCGTTCACAGCGGCAGCACCATTGCGACCTCCGACTCGAGCCGCGTCGACTATAACCGTACGGGCGTGCCCCTCCTTGAAATCGTCGGTGAACCGGAACTTAGAAGCGGTGCCGAAGCGCGGGCATACCTTGAAAAACTGCGCTCCATCATGCAGTACCTCGGCGTATCGGACTGCCGCTTAGAAGAAGGCAGCATGCGCTGTGACGCCAATATCTCCATCCGTCCCGTCGGTTCGACGACCCTCGGCACCAAGACGGAAATCAAGAACATCAACTCCTTCAGCGCCGTTCAGAAGGGGATTGAATACGAAGCCGTCCGTCAGGCACAGATCCTCGAAGAAGGCGGCACGATCCAGCAGGCAACCCGCGGCTGGGATGAAGCCAAGGGCGTAACCATTCTCCAGCGTGTCAAAGAAGGGGACAGCGATTACCGCTACTTCCCGGAACCGGACCTCATTCCTATCGAAGTCTCGCCGGAATATATCGAAGAAGTCCGCAAAGAACTGCCGGAAATGCCCGATGCTCGCTGCCAGCGCTTCCAGGACGAATTGGGACTCTCCGAATATGACGCCAACCTGTTGACCCTTGAAAAACAGACGGCTGACTACTTTGAAACCGTCGTAAAAGAAGGCGTCGACGCCAAGGAAGCAGCCAACTGGATGCTCGGTGAATTTGCCAAGAAGTTGAACGAAGAAGGCATGGGCATTACGGAATCTCCCGTCGCACCGGAATCCTTGGCCGGCCTCTTGAAGCTCATCGCCAAAGGTACGATTTCCGGTAAGATCGCTAAGAAAGTCCTTCCGGAAATGTGGACGTCGGGCAAATCGGCCGAAGACGTCGTCAAAGAACAGGGACTGGTCCAGATTACCGATACGGGTGCCCTTGAAGAATTGGTGAAGAAAGTCATCGCTGCCAATCCCCAGTCGGTAGCAGACTACAAAGCCGGCAAGAAGAAAGCCATCGGCTTCCTCGTCGGTCAGATCATGAAAGAAACGAAAGGCCGGGCTAACCCGGGCGTCGTCAATCAGTTATTGACGAAAAACTTGCAGTAAGTCATAAAAATAAAGCCATCGTCGGCAAGTTCCGGCGGTGGCTTTTTTGGGCGGCTGTCTGACATTCATCAGCGTTGTAAAAACGGGGAGTCATCCTTTTTCCGTGCGGCCCGGGAAAAGCCGGAAGGGAGGAAACTTTTTCGGTGAAGGCCCTATGAATGGCCAACGAAAAAACCAGCCCTCGGTCAGGAAGGCTGGTTGATCTGTGTTTTCATGAGAAGGGGATGTTCTCCTTGGCCTTGAAAAGGCGGGGAGGGGAGATCTTTTTGCCCGATTACCCTTCGGGGTGAATGAGGGCCTGAACGTCCGCAGCAGGCGGCAATTCGCCCTGTTCGTCGCCGGCGTAGAGGATGGAAGCGCCGAAGGTATCGCCCTTCAGCATGGCTTCTTTGGCGGCCGTTCCCGTAGGATGGGGGATGACGACGGCGTCGTGGTGCTTTTCTTTAAAGGCCTTGGCGGCGGCTTTCAATTCGTCGATATCGGCTGCCGTTTCGACAGGGACGACGAGTTCAAAGGTCACGGCTTCGAGGTCCCAGCGGTCTTCCATCATGGCGACGAGATCGGCCGCCTTGGCGCCTTTTTCACCGCGGATGACGATGATCGGTACACAGCCGAGGTCGACGGCCTGACCGGCAATGTCTTCCAAATTGTCCTCGTCGAGGCTGCCTTCAATTTGGACGGCGTCGATGAGGGACGAGCGGATGGCAAAGCGCAGGATCGATCCGTAATCGCGGTCGGTCTGGTACATTTCAGGAAGCTTGCTCTTGTCACAGGAAAAGAGGACCGACGGATTGGCGGCTTCGCGGGCGATGTACAGCAAGGCGTTCCAAAGCTGGGATAAATTGACGGCACCGTTAAAATAACCGGCATCAAAGGCCATCATATCATAAGGGTTTTCTACAATCTTGGCCATTCGGATCTGAAGGTCCTGAATCGTTTCCCCTTCGAGGGGAACGGCGATGAAGGGATGATCCGATTCAAAATGAATACTCATTGCACTTGGCATGAAAAATTACCTCCTACGTAAAAGACTACCTTTATTGTACTCGTTATGAGGACGGTTGGCAATGCCTGTCCTTTGTGGCAGGAGAAGAAAAACGTTGACAAGTTATGCTATATCTTGTATAATATCTTTTGTTGGCGGGGCATAGCGCAGTTTGGTAGCGCACCTGGCTTGGGACCAGGGGGTCGCAGGTTCAAATCCTGCTGCTCCGACCATACGAAGATGCGGGTGTAGCTCAGTGGTAGAGCGCCAGCCTTCCAAGCTGGTTATGTGGGTTCGATTCCCATCACCCGCTCCATTTTTTATTGACTCAGTAGCTCAGCTGGATAGAGCAACAGCCTTCTAAGCTGTGGGTCTAGGGTTCGAATCCCTACTGGGTCACCAAAGGAACATAACGCGGATTCCGCGATTTTCCCGTCAGACGATGCTGGCGGGATTTTTTAATGTCCGGCCTCGATAAGGATTGACGACCGTCTTCTAGCTTTGCTGGTCCGCAGTAATTACTCGCCCTCTGAGAAGGTCGGGGCGTCTGATAAAAAACTTGCATCGAACCTATGAATATGGTATTATAGATAAGTACTCTTTGAGCACCCTTATTCATGCGCCTATAGCTCAGGGGATAGAGCACCGGTCTCCGGAACCGGGTGCGAAGGTTCGAATCCTTCTAGGCGCACCATAGGAAATAAGCGGCTTCACAGCAATGTGAGGCCGCTCTTTTTTTGTCTTGGTGTGAGTTTTTGGTGTGAATTTCGCGGAAAAATAAAAAGACAGGTGAAAACAAACGGAAAAATCATTCACTTTTCTTCCAGCGCTTTCTCGACCAGCGAGTTCAGATACATCGTCGGTGTGGCACGTCGGGACTGCAGGACTTCGGCGTAATACTTCGCCGTCGTGTCGATGTTGGAGTGACGGGCAAACTGGGACGCTTCTTTCAGGTTGACCTTCTGCATCGCATAGGTCACGGCCATCTTCCGGAAGCCCTGGGTATTTACCTTCGGCAGATCATGCGCGGCCAGGAAATCGTGCAGCCAGTGCGTGAAGGTCGACGGCAGGATAGGGGAGCCATCGACATTGGTGAAGAGCTTCGTACAGTGCGGTACGTCGAAATACTGTTCCTTCTTCACCCGCTCTGCGTTGTACCGCCGGAGGATGCCAAGAGTAATCGGCGCAATGTACATTTGCTGGGCGCTGGAGGCCGTCTTCGTTTCTTCTCGATAGATGACCTTGCCGCCAGCAAAGACGCCCGTCACGGAGATGCGGAGTGTCCCTGCGTCGAAATCGACGTTGGCTTCATCGAGACCGCAGATTTCGGAGCGCCGCAGGCCGTCCGTGAAGGCCAGCATGAAGAACGCCTGGTACTTGAGCGGTGCTTCCGTCAGGAGGAGGCGGAGGAAGCGGGCCAGGTCCTTTTCCTGCATGATGGGCTGCGGCTTCGTCCGCTGCTTTGGGGCATCGACGCGCTGGCATGGATTTTCATCGATGAGCTCCCAGCGCACGGCCTTGTTCAGGATGGACGACAACAATTTAAAATGCATGGCCACGGTCCGGCTCGACAGCGGCCCTTTGCCGTCGGCCCTGGCGTTCGGTTCCTGAAGGGCCTTGATGAAGAGGTGGATGTGCTTCGGCTTCAGCTTGCTGGCCCGGATGTGGCCAATGAGCTTATTGATCCGCGCGATAAGCTGACGGTTCCGCTCGGCCGTCGTCGGTGACTGATGGCTGCCATAGTTCTCCCACCAGTATTTGATGACGTCCGCCACGGTCAGGGTGCCGGCGGCTTTGATGCCGTTCTTCAGCAGTTTCCGTTCAAAAGCGACGGCCTCCCGCATGGCGGCTGTCTTCGACAGGCTCCCGTCGATCGTCTTCGTGCGTCTGACCTGCACGCCGAGCTCATTGCAGCCCAGCTGTGCCACGATGCGCCACTTATCCCCGCGTCGTACAACATTTGCCATGACAATCAGCTCCTTTCTGTACCCGTTCATCAGTTGATTATACAAAAAAAGAAGAGAGCTACTAGGCCACAGCCATAATAGCTCTCTTCGCATCATTAGTATGTGCGGGCAAACCGCTTATGGCTTTATTATATGATGATTTATTTAGCGTGTCAAGGCTATAAGTAGTAGCTGCGCAATGCTTGACGTATTTTATTGAGTGTTTCTGAATCTATTCGAATGTTATATAGTGGATCGAATCGATTTGAAGGGAACTTAATACGGATTTTGCTTAGCGTCCTTACCTGAGATGTGATGCCAACGCTTTGTTTTTTGAATTTTTTCGATTCTTGTGCAATGACTTTTACATTATTCATATTACGAAGTATGCGGTCTTGCATTTTCTTTAACTCTTCTTTTGGTATATTACTAGATTCTCGCAGGGCTGTCTTTAGCTGATTGCTACCGTGAAGAATTACACCCAGTAAATCAAAAGAGCCTTTTTTTAATGAAAAGCCTTCCTTTGCAGCTTGGGCAAAAAGGTTTTCTATACGCTTGTTGTGGTCCCGCAAAAATTTTTTAAAAGCTTTTATTCTGTGCCGGCGAATGCTTTTAGCTATCAATAAATGGCTACGAATTGCCTGATATATTTCCTCATCAAATAGGATGTCTGTTTTATAGATGTTATTACCCTTATAACTTTTTATAGGTAATACAGATACAAGGGGATTAGCTGCATTGGAATCATGAAGCACTATTGCATAATGGAGACCACCAAATTCAGATCCCAATGGTAACCCAAAATCGATTTTTATAATAGAACCTCTTTTCAGCGAAATGAAATGTTTCTTATTATTTTGGTGAAATATTTTTTCGTTTTTTAGCTTTTCTAATTGCCCAAATAGCCCGTAATATAGTACTGCTGCTCGATGATAGTCACATTCCATCTCATCTGTTAGGTACTGACTTTGATTATATGATAACTTAGTTATGCTTTTAGAGAGGACGGATTTGTTTCGTATATCTTTTAAGTCAAGCTTCTTTCTATTTTTATCATTATTTTCCATAACAGGACAGATTTACTCCTTTCTAGAACTTCCGCCTCATCTCCACCACTTTGCCGATTATCTGGATGGGAAGGGACTCTATGTCATGATTGGAGTAGAAGTGGGGCGTATATACGGCGACGTTATGACCGATGAGTGTGATGCCGGCAGGGCTTTCCTTGATTTCTTTTACCGTGGCGTCATTGCCATTGACGAGGACGATGGCGACGTCTCCGCTGTCTACGTCATCCTGCCGGCGGACAATGACGACGTCGCCTTCCATCATCCGCGGTTCCATCGAGCTGAAGATATGCGACTATTTACGCAGTTGCGGAATCATCCAGACATCGTCCAGGTATTTATCAAAATGCTTATATGATACAGTATCCCAATTGGTTTTTTTGGCCGTTCGTTCATTCATAGTGCATTTCATCGTTGTGTGTACGCTCATATCTTGGATGAAGACGGTGACCTCCGAAATCGGCAGCCCAGATTCATAGAGGGCTCGGATAATTTCCCCAGACAATGCGAAACCAGTTTGCCGGAATCCTGCTTCATCTTTAACATAAGGCAAAACAATTAATTTCCCTTTACCAAAATTTTCTTTAGACATGTCTTCGTTGACTTCAACTTTAGTAAAGTGTTTGTCCCCTGCTTTTTGTCGACAAATTTGTTCGATTTGTTCTGCCGGCGTACTAGCGGAATCCTTTGCGGATCCTGTATTCTGCTGTTCTTGTTTGGTTGGCTGCGTTGCCGGAGCGTTGTTAGATTCACTTGGGGAATCAGTTATAATGAAGCAGATTCCTCCCAAGACAAGAAAAAAAAGACAGCTCAAGACATATTGCTTGAATGTGACCTGGGATTCATCCTGATGCAATCTTAATGTATCCTTTTTTATAAATCCGAAAATCAGTAGACCTAGCGCAAGCAGCGCTATAAGACCTGAAAAAATGTGCATAATATTCACCTCATTTATATAGTTTCGTAATTCAATAGAGCTTCTTCAAAGAACATAAATCAAGAGGTATTCCGGCTATTTTCCCTAGACGTTCGAGGGTGTATTCGGGATATTCCCGGATGAGATCATCAGGCAATAGCAGTTCGACGGCAAACGTACTGGCTTCCCGTTCGATTCTGTCTGTCGATACCAGAGTGTTTTTTCTCAGCCACTGCGTATTCAAGTTGGTATGACAAATGGAATGGCCGAGCTCGTGGGCACAGACGAAGCGTTGCAAATGGGAGGGAAGATTATCGTTTAAAATGATGCATTGAATCCGCTTATATTTTGTGTAATAGCCGAGAATGGACTTTAGCGGAGCATATATGATTTGTACGCCGCGAGCCTCTGCAATTTCATATGGGTTCCATGTTTGATATTTTTTCGCCGTTTGTACGGCGATTTTTTTTACATCCATAGAGCATCACCGCCTTTAAAGAACAACCTATTTCAGATATTTTTTCGGGGTGAACTTCTTCTTGGCGGTCCGTTTGGCTATCTTCATGGCTGTTTCTAGCGATGCCCGCAATAGCTCACGGTCTTCGTCGCCTTCGGCATTTCCCATGGCCGCGGATCCGTCCAGTGATTCTATCATATTTTCAAGATCACGCGCTATGTCACGTTCATCTTTAGGGGTAAGTGGTGGAAGGTTGGAGTCGGGAATCTCTTTTGATGTGGAATTGCCGAGCAAATAATCCAAAGAAACATTGAATAAAGATGATATTTTGTGTAATGTTTCAGCGTCTGGAAAGCGCTTATTGGATTCATATAAAGAAATTGTTGATTCAGCAACGCCTATTTTTTGCCCTAATTCCTTTTGACTCAGCGACATATCTTTTCTACAACTTTTTAACTTGGCACCGAAACTATTCATATCAACGCCCTCCTTTACAAAACGTAATATTTACTTAAATTATAACTTTACAAATAGCAAAGTACAATGTTGAAAATAAAACTTTGCAAATTGTCATGGATGGCAATTCTTATACTTGACAATATGCAAAGTTAAAGCTATACTATAATCAAACATTGCGATATGCAAAGATAAGGAGGTGAAAAAATGAAAAAGGAACAGACTTTGCAAGAGCTTTTGGAAGAAAAAGGAGTAACTCAAAAAAGCCTTTGCGATATTCTTCACTTGTCTGAATCACAGGTAAGCTTGCTAGTAAGCGGTAAAAGGCGAATGTCCTTCGATACAGGAATGAAGATTGCTAAAAAGTTACGTGTTAGCCCGACTACTGTTTTTTTATCCCTAAACTTTGCAAAACGCAAAGTAAATTCATAAAGGAGACGAGCGCATGACGAACAAAGAAAAGCTGGCCATTGTATTGCAATTAGTGAATGGGCTAAAAGCGAACGAATGGCGACGCATCAAAGCCATTATTGACCGTCAATATGAAGAAAAGGCCACCAAGCTGGCACTTGATGACCTTTCCTGCGAATCAATAAAAAGATGGTTTGATATGGAATTTAACCGGTAACAACTTGAATAAAGCTGGGGTGAATACGGTAGTTTTTCCCATTGTATTGAATGTTGAGATAATCGTATTCGAAAAGCTTATCGCCTTCATTCTTCCACCAAGTATTTACCGGCTTTCCATCATCAACCGTAGCGTTTGAAGCACTCAAGTTGACCCAAGTACCACATAAGCAAGCATAAATTGATTTCATGATTTTCACCTCCTTCCGTACTCATCATAGCATGGTTCAACGGAGGGGAAAAGAAATAAAGGAGGAACTAAATATGAATGAACTCGTAACCGTTTATAACCATCAATTAGTTACGGATAGCCGAAAAGTGGCCGCACACTTCGGTAAGCGTCACGACCACGTAATCCGGCATATTGAAGCCGTTTTAAGGGGTATTCCACAAAATGGGAACACCCCCACCATGTACAAGAAAGTATCATACGTGCATGAGCAAAACGGCCAGACGTATTCATACTACCTCATGAACCGCGACGGCTTTAGCCTCTTGGTCATGGGGTTCACCGGGCAGAAGGCGCTCGAATGGAAACTGAAATTTCTCGAAGCCTTCAACGCCATGGAAAAGGCCATCAAGACGCCGCAGATTACGCCGAACCCGCATTACCGGACGCGGATGATCAAGACGGCGGTCAAGGATGCGGCCGACACGGCAGCCATGATCGCCGATACCTTCGGAGTCAAGAAGCCAATGGCCATGACCGCGGCCATGCAGATGGTCGGAAAAGCCTACGGCGTCGATATGACACCACTGAAACAGTTCATCTCGTCAGAAAGCAATCCGTCGACGCTGACACCGACGATGATTGCCAGGGAATTGGGCATCCTGAACAGCAAGGGGAACCCAAGTCCGCAGCGGGTCAATGCCATGCTGAAGGATAAAGGCCTGCAAGAAAAAGTTGGCAATGATTGGGCGCCTACCGCAGCCGGAAAGCCATACTGCGAACGCGTCCCGTATACTCACGGAAACGGGCACAGCGGCTATCAGCTTCTCTGGGGCCATCACATCCTCGAACTGCTGAAAGATGGCGACCAGGAAGCGGGGCACTAGGGGCGAGCAGCATGGACACAAAAAGAAAAGAGCCATGCAGAGGCATGGCTCAGAACCGAGCTAAGGCCGATTTGATTGTATTGGCTATTTCAATCGCAGCGCTATTAGCCGCCTGCGGAGCACTTAGTGTCTCGCTATATATGTTAAATAGCTGATAGGGAGGTGCGAGCATGAAGGAACAGAAGAAACTTGAATTAGATGAAATGGATGCCCACTGCATCGCCAGAATGTTGCAGTCGTATCTGTTTACGGATACCCCGTTCGCGGGATGCCGGTTCTGCAAGTATAACTGCTTTAACGATGACGCAAAACCGACAAACGATAAACGAATCAGGAAACTGCTTATGGATTTCACGGGCGTAGATTTAGGTCCGGCAGTATACGGATACCTGGAAGTGGGTGGATTCCCGTATAAAAAATTCCTGAAGAATTCCAGTAATAGAGCAAAGGAATACTTCAGGAACTTCTTTAAAGACATTTAAGGATGCTCTGGGGCTTCAACAAAAAGTGGACATCGTCCATATCCGTCAAGGTGCTGGCACACCTCGACATCTGGACAGTCAAAAAGCATTTTCTTGTATTCATTGGTTGACTGACCGATAAAAGAAACCTCAGCAAAACGAATTCCAATTGTTCGTTCTGATAGGGCTTGTGGGCAATAACCACAATAAATTGAATCTATATAATTTGTCATCGTAATCACCTCCTCCCGTACTCATCATAGCATGGTTCAACGGAGGGGGAAAGAAATAAAGGAGGTACTAAACATGAATGAACTGAAAATTTTCAATAGTCCGGAATTCGGACAAGTAAGGACGCTAACGATAGGCGGAGAACCGTGGCTCGTTGGCAAGGATGTATCGGTTGCGCTTGGATATGCAAACCCACAGAGGGCGATCCGAGACCATGTGGACGATGAAGATAAAGGGGTGACCGAAATGGTCACCCCCGGAGGAACGCAGAAAGTTCCTATCATCAACGAATCCGGCCTCTACAGCCTCGTACTTTCGAGCAAGCTGCCGACGGCAAAGAAGTTCAAAAGATGGGTGACAAGCGAAGTCTTGCCGGCCATCCGCAAACACGGTGGCTACATGACGCCGGAGAAGGTCGAGGAAGCCCTGCTGAATCCGGACACGCTGATCAAGCTGGCCACGGAATTAAAAGCCGAACGAGAAGCACGGAAACACGCTGAGCTGGAAGCCACCAGTGCCAAGCAGCTCATCGGAGAGCTGAAGCCGAAAGCCGATTACACCGACCGCATCCTTTCCAGTAAAGGGACCGTGCCGACCACGGCCATTGCCAAAGACTACGGGATGAGCGCCAAGGCACTGAACCAGAAACTCCATGAACTCCGGGTCATCTACCGGATGGGGTCGCAATGGTTCCTGTACGCCAAGTACCAGGCTAAAGGCTATACCCATAGCAAGACCTTCGACTTCAAGCACAGCGACGGCCGCCCGGACTGTAAGATGCAGACCGAATGGACACAGAAAGGACGCCTATTCCTGTATCAGCTCCTCAAGAAGCATGGAGTTCTGCCCATGATTGAACGGGACGACCAGGAAGCGGGGCACTGAGATGGACGAAACGAAGAAAAAACGCCTTGACGAAAAACTTCAGCTGACGCAGCAGTTGGTCAACGGATTGACGGCAGGGGAATGGCGAAACATCCGTGAAATCATCGACCGCCAATATGAAGAAAAGGCCTTCAAGCTGGCACTTGACGACCTTTCCTGTGAATCCATCAAAAAGCAGTTTAAAACGGTGTTTTACGCAGAAACCGATGATTCATCCGACACTGTCGAACGCTTGGCAGCTCATTTGCACAAAGCCTTGGAAAGCACATTGAAAAGCAATTCCTGATTCATTTTGAGGCTCAATTGGAAAACGCCAAGGATGAGGGACTCAACCGAATCTTCTCCATGTGCGTTTGACAACAGTTCTTTGACTTTTGTCTGATCATACGAAGTGCAAAGTTCTGCCTGGGCTTCAGCGATGATGTCCCGCAATTCTTTTTCAGTCATCATAATCACCTCCCTTCGAACCCATTATAGCAAGAAGGTGAGGAGGACAGAAAGGGGGCGGTCCGAATGGTTCTTTATCTTCCTGATGGATACATCCTGTCAGAAGTGCTTTCCCTGGTAGGGCTGATGATTTTCATGAAAGCGTCCCTGCACCACGGGCTCTTCACCGGGGCCTGGTTCTTCGGAGCGGGCATCCTGCTGAAGCTCTACTGCCTGCTCATGATTATCGGCCAGACGCATTGAACAGAAAGGAGATGATTCAAGTGACAAGAGAACGAGCGAATTACACGACATACACGAAGGAAGCGACGTACCTGCAGGAAATGCTGGACGACCTCGAACGGGCGCTGAACCTTGCGGGCTACGACGTCAGCATCGTCTTCGACAAGCAAGACTATGTCATTGAAGCCTCGAACCTGAAGAGCTACACGCACACATTGCTGCATCTGAAAGACGATTATCCGGAAGCCGGCCGGGGCGATTACCGCAAACTGGTCTTCGATATCCTGGAGGCCATCCGGGACGTAGAAAATTAGGAGGGAATCACATGAAAAGCGAATGGAAAGTCACCTACAACGGGGCCTATTACGAAGTCTATCGCCAGATTGACGTTACCCGCGTGGATCACTCGGGCAACCGCGAATACGCCAAACCGACGTTCAAGACGAAGGACCTGGCGCAGGCCTATGCGGATGGAGCCAATACCATGGAAGCAGTAAAGGCAATAGACCAAGTTGGAATGTATGCCAATGGGATGAGCTGGGAAGAAGCAGCGGCCCGCGCGGCTAAAGCAAAAGCGCACGCCGAAGACATAGAAGACCTGAATGGAAAGACGGCCCAGGACAAGGACCTTGAAGAATACCATAAAGCAGAAGCATTGGAATACTTTGAAAAAGCCTTAGAAGCAGGCGGGAAGCATTTTATTTTGATGCTATCAGACGACGGTGAAACGGTCGACGTCATTGACGAAGAAAACGGTGCCCGCCGTACCGTCAATATCGCCTGCGACAATGTGCCGGCCATGATGCTGGACATCCTCAAACAGGCCGGCGACTGGATCCTGTAAGCATAAGGGAAGGAGATGTCGACGATGGCACTTTTGAAAGTCGACGGCGTCATCGAACGCTACTTCACGGACTCGGACGGGAAGCCGATGATTTCCCGCCAGGTATTGTACAAGATGGCACGGCGCAAACAGCTGCCGTCCATGAAAATCGGGAACCGCGTCTTCTTCAGCGACAAAGCGCTGGATCAGTGGATTGCTGAACAGAACGTGATCCCCATTCAGGAATAGGGGAGGGATTGCATATGAAGAAGATTGAAATCCGGGACCATCGTCCCAAACAAGCAAAGAAGAGCAAAATTCCGGGACTCATCCGGACGGGCCTGACCTTTGCCGTGGCCTGCGGCATCGGCATCCTCATTGGCCGGGCCAGCAATGTCATCCTGCCAACGGCCACGCTGGCAGCGGATAATTCGCAGATCCACGTTGTCGAAGACGGCGAAACCATCTGGGACATCGCCCGCCCGATTGCCGACGCCCACGGCCAGGACATCCGCGAAGTCATTTACCTGATGGAGGTGAATAACAACCTCGACCAGAACGACACCCTCACACCGGGCCAGCGGCTCATTATCCGCTACTAAAAAAGGCCCGCCCCGGAGAGGCCATCCGGAACGGGCGCACACAAAAACATTTCGCCTTTATTTTAACACAGAACAGGAGGCCACACAATGGCATACAGTAACTGCAAACTCATCCTTTCGGTACACGACGCCGAAAAGGATCATGACAAATGGCTCAGGACCCGCGACATGGGCATCGGCGGCAGTGACGCCGCCGTCATCATGGGACTGAACCCCTACAAGTCACCTTATCAGCTCTGGATGGAAAAGACCGGGCAGGCAGCCCCGCCGGACCTTTCCGGCAACCGGTTTGTCTATTGGGGTACGAAGAACGAGCCCAACGTCGCGGAATGGTTCCAGGAAGAAACGGGGAAAAAGGTCCGCAAGCTCGGCACGCTCCAGAACCGGACCTATCCTTTCATGCTGGCGAACGTCGACCGGCAGATCTGCGGCGAGAACGCAGGCCTTGAAATCAAGACAGCCGACGTCCGCCACTATAAAGAATGGAAAGACGATGAAATTCCGGACGCCTACTACTGCCAGTGTCTCCACTACATGGCCGTCACGGGTTCCGATTACTGGTATATCGCTGTGCTCATCGGCGGCAATGACCCCATGTGGAAGCGCATCGACCGTAATGAAGACGACGTCCAGACGCTCATCTCCCACGAACGGGAATTCTGGAGCCTCGTGCAGACCCACACAGCGCCGCCGATTAAAATCGATTCGTCGAAGGCCTGCAGCGAATCGCTTTTCCAACGTTATCCAGGAGAAAGCGGCACCGAAATTGATTTGCCGGATGACGCAGCGGCCCTCATCGAAGCAGTCTTGAATGGAAAGCAGGAAATCAAAGACCTTAAAAGCAGAATTACCGCTTATGAAAATGAGCTGAAGGGCATGCTGGGGGACAACGAAATGGGCTTCTGCGGCGATTACAAAGTAACCTGGAAACCTACCAGCGCCAGAGAATCGATTTCCCTGGCCAAGCTCAAGAAAGCCGACGCTGGACTTTATGACGAATTGAAAAATAAAGGTTTCATTACAATCAGCCAGCCTGATCGCCGCTTCAGCATTAAATAGTACATACATTAAAAAGGAGGACTCAATCATGAATGTAAATGGTGGTTTAGCAAAGAAATCTGCACAGATACAGAAAACGCAGCAGCAGGATGCCGGGTTAAAACGGCTCATCAAGGTAATGCTGCCGGAAATCAAGAAAGCCCTGCCGTCGGTATTGACGGCAGACCGCTTCACGCGGATGGTCTTCACGGCGCTTTCGACGAATCCGCAGCTCCAGCAATGTACACAGAGCAGTTTTTTAGGTGCCATGATGCAGGCTGCCCAGCTCGGCCTTGAGCCAAACACACCGCTCGGGGAAGCCTATCTGATCCCCTTTCGGAACCATGGCACGCTCGAATGCCAATTCCAGGTGGGTTACAAAGGGCTGATTTCCCTGGCGCACCGTAACGGAATCTATATCCAAGCCCATGAAGTCCATGAAAATGACGAATTTTATGTGGTATACGGGCTGAACCCCCAGCTGATTCATAAGCCTGTTTTTAAAGACCGTGGCAAGGTCATTGCTTATTATGGCGTTTGGAAAGATGATGGCGGGAAAAACTATGGCTTTGAAGTCATGACGCCGGAAGACGTGGAAGCCCATGCCCGGAAGTACAGCCAGTCCTACGGAAAAGGCTTTTCGCCCTGGAAGACGAACTTCGACGAAATGGCAAAGAAGACGGTCATCAAAAAGGCCCTCAAATATGCCCCAATGTCGACGGAATTCAAACGAGGGGTAGCTGCTGATGAAACCATCAAGTCGACTATCAGCGAAAACATGACAGACGTGCCAGACGAAACAGATTACACGGACATCGAAGCCGAACCCGTGCCGGACAATGTAGATCCGGCGACCGGTGAAGTCAAAGGAACAGCTGCGGAAACGCCGCAGGGCCAGGAAGACGACATGTTCAGCCCTGACTTTAAAGGCGAATAACAATAAAGGGACGGCGGCTTCGGCCGCCTGTCTTCTGAAGCGAGGCATATATGAACGAAAAAAACAAACGTTTTTATTGGCTCAAAATACGGGAAGACTTTTTTCAAGACGAAACCATGGACTGGCTGCAAGATCAAGAAAACGGATGCACGTACATCGTCTTATATTTACGTTTATGTCTAATGACGATGAATACGGGCGGAGAACTCATCCGGGCAGTCGGAGACATGACAATCCCATATGAGCCAAAGAAAATTTCACAAAAAACGCACATTGATATTGATACCGTGAACGTTGCACTTTCACTTTTCAAACGTTTAGGACTTATTGAAGAAACGCAAGAAGGCATCCCAGTCCTGCCAAAGGTCAACGAAATGGTTGGCAGTGAATCAGAGTCCGCGGCACGTGTTCGAAGATATCGTCAACGGAAGAAAAAGGCGTTACAAAGTAACGAAGAAGTAACGAAAAAGGCGTTACAAAGTAACGAAGAGATTAGAGATAAGAGTATAGAGTATAGAGATAAGAGTAAAGAGAATAGAGAGGAGAAAGTAGAAAGTCGGAAGAAAGAAACTGGAGCATCCGACGACGGCTTGAAAGACGTCATCACTGCCTACAGAAAAAATATTTACCCCATGCCCGGGGAGATGGATCTGGAAAAGCTCAAAGCACTGGCTGATGATTTTGGTAGTGACATCGTTGTGAAGGCCATTGACAGAGCCGTTACCCGTAATAAAAGAAGTCTGGCATACATCCACGGCATCCTGAAAAGCTGGCAGGCTGGAGGCTATGACGATGAAAACGCAGCCCGGCCACAGCCGACGCCCCGCAACAGCAAGAAGGAAGCGATTGACGTCGTGAACAGATTGATGGCGGAATACCAAGCCCAAGAAGGAGAGGAGAAAGATGACAATGACAACGG